>Ga0335079_10010576_pt1 | contig 10506 bp, 6 predicted proteins | sample Lox_Sample_33_FD_206719 | JGI IMG/M metagenome (GOLD analysis project Ga0335079, IMG submission 206719) | Soil microbial communities from Loxahatchee National Wildlife Refuge, Florida, United States - Lox_Sample_3.3 | ecosystem: Environmental > Terrestrial > Soil > Wetlands | place: USA: Florida... | reverse complement strand
CGCCTCGGCCAGCTCAGCTCGATGCAATGCGGCTTGCGCGCGGCGCCCGCCGAAGCCGAGGGTGTCCTGTTCACGCTGGTGGATCATCCGGGCGTGACGTCCGGCACGATCGGCCGATTGCTCGATATGCCTTCGGGCTCCTGTGCGCCGGCGCCGCTGCGCATCCCACGATACGAAGGCCGGCGCGGGCATCCCGTCTGGATATCGAGGTCCCTTGTGCCGGAGTTTCTGGCATTGCCGGCCGGTTCTTCGGCGCGCGAGGTGCTTGCGCGCTACGCCGACCGCATTGCCTATATTGATGTAGACGATCCCGGTGTTCTGGCGGATGTAGACGACCCGGCAGCCTACGCGCGGCTGCTGGCCGGGAGCGGCTTATGAAGCGCACCGTGAAGCGCGCGGCCAAGTGGCTGAGTATCGCCGCGGCCGTGCTGCTGGTGATCGGCATCGTCGCGCCGTACCTCAGCGGGAACCAGTTCGCTCCGCGCATCCAGTCGGCGCTAGAAAACGCGCTGGGCCGCAAAGTCGACTTGGGCCCCGTCCATTTCAGCCTGTTCGCGGGCCCGGGTTTCTCGGTTGACAACGTGGTAATCCACGAGAATCCGGCTTTCGGCATCGAGCCGATCGCTTATGTTGGTTCGCTCGAAGCCGTGCCGCGGATCACTTCCATCTTCGGCGGACGCCTGGAATTCGCGTCGATACGGCTTGACGACGCCAGCATCAATGTGGCCAAGACCGGCGGTCCCTCCGAGCCGGGCCGCTGGAATCTCGAGCCGCTGCTGAACCCCTCGGTGATGCGCGCGATTCCGGAAGTACACGTGCGCTCGGGGCGGATCAATTTCAAGTTTGGCGATACCAAGTCCGTCTTTTATCTCACCGACACCGACCTGGATATCGCACCACCCGGCCCGCGAGCATCCCGCGACGGAGCCACCTGGAACGTGGAGCTCAGCGGAGAACCGGCGCGCACCGACAAGCCGGCGCACGGATTCGGCAACTTCCTGGCGAGCGGCCGCTGGACGCAATCCCGCGGCGGCCGCCTCGATCTCGACGTGCGCCTGGAGAAAAGCGCCCTGAGCGAGATTGTGGCGCTGGTGCACGGCTTTGACGCTGGGATTCATGGCACCGTTACCGCGCGCATGCATCTGGCGGGGCCTCTCGATGACATTCGCATTTCGGGCAACCTGGATCTGGAAGATGTCCACCGTTGGGACCGCATGCCGCCGTACGGGCAGAGCTGGCCGCTGCGCCTGGCGGGGCGGCTCAACGTGCCCGCCCAGACCGTGGAGATGGAATCCAGTACGGCGGGCGGACAGACGCTGCCTTTGGCCGTCCGCTTCCGCTGCGCCGATTACCTCTCGCAGCCGCACTGGGGCGTAGCCGTCAACTGGAACCGCTTCCCCGCCGGTCCTGTGTTGGATTTGGCGCGCCATATGGGCGCGGACCTGCCGCCCCGGCTGAACGTCACCGGATCGTTGGATGGCGTGTTGGGCTACACGGGTCAAGGAAGCCTGCAGGGCGAACTGGATTTCCATGACGCTTCGGTCGCGATGCCGGATTCTCCGCCCATCGGCTCCCCGGAGGCGCGCCTGGTTTTCGACCGCGGCCACGCGCATCTGGCTCCCGCGGTGGTGCGCACCGCGCAGGACGAAACCGCGCAACTCGAAGCCGACTACGACTGGAAAGCGCAAGCGCTCGATTTGACCGTTTCAACCGGCGCCATGCGGGTGGCCTCATTGCGCGCGCAAGCCGCGCTGGCCGCGATTCCGTGGCTGGACCAGGTGGCCAGCGGACAATGGAGTGGACAGCTCCGCTACCAGATGACGACTGAGCCGCCGCCCGCTCATCCGCTGCCACCGACCGCAGCGCTCCCATCCGTGACCGGAAACGGATGGACGGGCGACATCGATCTACAAAACGCCCAGTTCAAGTTGCCGGGACTCGCCGACCCCGTGTCGGTCGCAGCGGCCTCCGCGCACATCGATGGAGCGCGCGTGGCGGTCGATCATATCCGCGCGCAGGTCGGCAAAATCGCGTTGCAGGGCGAGTACCGCTACGAGCCCCAAATGGCTCGTGCGCATCGCCTGCACATCCGGATTGCCGAAGCCAACGGCGCGGAGCTGGAGCGATTGTTGATGCCGACTCTGCGTCACAGCCGCGGATTGCTGGCGCGCGCGCTGAGCCTGGGCCGCCCGTCACTGCCCGAATGGCTGGCCGGCCGGCGTCTGGATGCCATTGTCCAGATCGGCACCCTGCATCTCGGTGGCGTGGATGTGGACCATCTGCAGACGCACCTGCTTTGGGACGCCGCCAAGGCGGAATTTGCGGACATTGGTGCCGGCGTAGATGGAGGCCGTGTCACGGGCGTTCTCTCGGTCAACTTGCGCGGCGGCCGTCCCGTCTACCGCTTGGAGGCGCAGGCGGAGGGCTTCAAATGGAAGTCGGGGAAGGTGGATGCCGAGGCGGTGTTGGAGTCGAGTGGCACGGGCGAGGACCTGTTGGCACGGCTGCACTCGAGCGGCACCTTCGCGGCGCACGGCGTGGAAATGGAAGCCCTGCCCGACCTTGAAAGCGTTTCGGGAGCGTATGACCTCATCTGGTCGCGGACGGCGCCTATCCTGCGCTTCACGGATCTGGAGTTGGTGTCGGGAGACGATACCTACACCGGGCAGGGATCCACACAGACTGACGGCCGGCTGCTTTTTCAACTCACCAGCGGCGAGAAGGAGATGCGCATGAGCGGCTCACTCGCGCAGTTACGGGTGGATCAGCCGGTAGCACGGTGAGCCCGATGGGCCGGGCTATGTGAGCCTCAGGCGGTGGAGGGTCCGCCCGTCTGGGCCCACGCGCGCGTCAGCTTCTCGTAGGTTGTCTCCAAATCCTCGGGCAGCACGCGGGTTTCGCCCACCGACGTCATGAAATTGGCGTCCGCCACCCAGCGCGGCAGCACATGCATATGGAGATGTCCGGCCACGCCTGCGCCGGCGGCCTTGCCGACGTTGATCCCCATGTTAAGGCCATCCGGGTGATAGTTGACGCGCAGGTGTATCTCCGCCTGCCGTGCCAGCAGAATCATTTCCCGCAGTGTATCTTCCCTTACCTTTTCCAGCGCCGGCGCGTGTTCATACGGGACGACCATGAGGTGGCCCGAGGTGTACGGATAGCGGTTGAGGATTACGAAATTGAGCCGGCCGCGGTAGACGATGTAATTCTCTTTGTCGCGATGCTGCGCGGGCAATTCACAGAAGATACACCCGGCCGCCTGATCCGCTGTGCTCACATACTCGTAGCGCCACGGACTCCAGAGGTAATCCATAGCGCCACTAGAGCGTTGGCGGCGGATCGCCGGAGGTGGACTCGGAAACCGGCGGCGTGGCGGAGCTGTTGACGACGTCTTTCAGCTCCTTGCTCGGCTTGAAGTAAGGAATCTTTTTGGCGGGCACCTCGACGCGCGCGCCGGTCTTCGGATTGCGCCCGATACGCGGCTGCCGCTGCCGTGTGCGGAAACTGCCGAAACCGCGGATTTCGATCTTGTCGCCGGTGCGCAGCGAACGCACGATGCTGTCAAAAATGGCCTCCACGATGACTTCGGATTCCTTCCTGGTCATTTCCACAACGCGCGAGACCTCTTCAATCAGATCGGCCTTGGTCATGTACTGTTCTCCTTATCCTCTCCAGCCGTTACCGCAGTATCTCTTGATCGGGCGATTTTTGCAAGTTATTCCCCGGCGCGATTCTTGAGGCTCAGCACCTCTTCGATGGTTGCTGCGCCCGCCGCCGCCTGCCGCTGATAATCCGCCAGGCGGCCTTTCTCCTCGTCATGGGCCACTGCCTTGAGACTCAACCCGATCTTCTTTTCCGCCTCACTCATCTTGATGATCTTGAAATCATACTCCTGGCCCACCGCCACCGGAGGCTCAGCCGCGCGCCGCCCTGCATAACCAGGCACCTCCGAAAAGTGGCAAAGCCCCTCCACTCCCTCGGCCAATTCCACAAATGCCCCAAAACCCGCCAGGCGCGAGATCCGCCCATGTACGATATCGCCCGGCTGGTGGCTCTGGAAGTAAGTCTCCCAGGCATCCGGCTGGAGCTGCTTGATGCCTAGCGATAACCGGTGTCCTTTGGCGTCGATATTCAGAATCACGGCCTGCACGAGCTGGCCCTTCTTCAAAACCTCCGATGGATGCTTGACTCGCTTGGTCCAGGAAAGATCCGAGACATGCACCAGTCCATCGATGCCCTCCTCGATTTCGATGAAAGCGCCAAAATCAGTCATGTTACGCACGCGGCCCTCGACCACGGAACCGATGCTGTAGCGGCTGTCGATGGTGGTCCACGGGTTGGCCTCGAGCTGCTTGAGACCGAGCGAAATGCGCCGTTCGCGCGGGTGAACTTCCAGCACGACGGCTTCCACCTGATCGCCGACATGCACGACCTTCGATGGGTGTTTCATGCGCCGCGACCAGGTCATCTCGGTGATGTGAATGAGGCCCTCGACGCCGGACTCGAGTTCCACGAAGGCGCCGTAATCGGTGACGTTCACGACCTGGCCGACGACGCGGCTGTTCACCGGATATCGCTCGGCCACAGTTTCCCACGGGTCCGGCGCCATCTGCCGCAAGCCCAGGGAGACGCGCTCCCGCGCGCGGTCGAACTTGAGCACCTTGGCCGTTATCGTGTCGCCCACGTGCACGATTTCCGAGGGATGGGCCACGCGGCCGTACGACATGTCCGTAACATGCAACAGGCCGTCCAAGCCCCCTAAGTCCACGAACGCCCCGTAATCCGTAAGATTCTTTACTACGCCGGTCACGACGGCTCCCTCGTGCAATTGGTCGAGCGTGGCGGCCTTGCGTTCGTTGACCTCCTGCTCGACGGCCAGCTTGCGCGAAACCACCACGTTGCCGCGGCGCCGGTTCACCTTGATGATCTTGACCGGCACATCCTGCCCGATGAACGAATCCAGGTGATGCACGGGGCGCGGATCGACCTGCGAGCCGGGCATGAAAGCTTCGATCCCGACGTCCACCGAAAGCCCGCCCTTGACTCTCCCCAGGACATGGCCCAGGATCACGAGCTGTTCGGAAAACGCCTTCTCCAGGTTGTCCCACACGCGCACGCGCGCGGCCTTGGCGTGCGAGAGCAGAACGTAGCCTTCCGGCTGCTCGCCGTGATCGATCATCACATCCACGACGTCGCCGGCTTGAACCGTGACGTCTCCGGCGGGGCTCAGGAACTGCTCGATCGGCACAAGACCTTCCGACTTGTAGCCGAAGTCGACGATCACATCCTTGGCGGTGATCTTGAGGACGGTGCCCTGCAGGACCTCGCCTTCGGCCGGGGCCAGATGGGTATACTCGTCGAGCAAAGATTTGTAGCTTTCGCTATCCGGCTGGATCGGTTCGTCCACCTGTTCTTTGCTTTGATCGACGGCCATTACCGACGCCTCCGCGAGACAATTCATCAGCCGATTGCCGGGGACTTACAGCCTCTAGACATGACAAGCGAGGAAATAGTGCGATCTCAATGAATTCCAGGAATCTGCATCGAAACCGGCCCGCCTGATTCACCAGCAAGGCACTGACAGATCAATATCTTAGCAAAAGCGTGCCGGGATGTCACGCGCGCGCCGTCGCCGGCGTCGCCGGCTTCCCAGCCGGAAGGGGCTGCCCGGCCGCCGAGCCCTATCTGGGCCGGCCGGCAAGACTGTCGCGTTTGTTAAAATTCTCCACAGAGGGTTTCCATGAATAGCCGAAGAACTTTTGTCCTGGGCGCGGGCGGAGCGGCCCTATCGCTGATGGCCCGCAAAGCCTCAGCCAACAGCCGCATCCAGGTTGCCGTGCTGGGCATCAATGGCCGCGGGAGGGATCATATCAACGGGTTCAACGCGCTGCCCAATGCCGAAGTGGTGATGTTGTGCGATCCGGACGGAAATCTCTTGAAGGAACGCGCCGAGCAGTTCGAAACTAAATATCACCGCAAGGTGCAGACCGAGCAGGATCTGCGCAAGGTTTTCGACAACAAGGAAATCGATGCCGTGAGCATCGCCACGCCGAACCACTGGCACGCGCTTGCCACCATCTGGGCGTGCCAGGCGGGCAAGGATGTCTACGTCGAAAAGCCCGGCGCGCACAATATCTTTGAAGGGCGCAAAATGATCGAGGCCGCGCACCGCCACCAGCGAATCGTGCAGCACGGCGTCCAACTGCGCAGCTCGGAAGCGATCAAAGAAGCGGTGCAGTTGATGCGGAAGGGCGTGATCGGCAACGTGTACATGGCGCGCGGGCTGGTGTTCCGGTGGCGTCCCTCAGTGGGCCACAAGGGGGACGAACCGGCGCCCAGCTATCTGAATTGGGATATCTGGCAAGGCCCGGCGCAGGCGCGCCCCTTCACCCGCGCTCTGGTGCATTACAACTGGCACTGGCATTGGGATTACGGAAACGGCGACGTGGGCAACCAGGGCATTCACGAGACGGACCTGTGCATGTGGGGCTTGGGCGTCGGCCTGCCCACCCGCATCACGTCCATGGGCGGCAAGTTTCTGTGGGACGACGATAAGGAAACGCCCGAAACGCTGACCTCCGTGTATCACTATCCGGAACAGAAGAAAATCATTCAGTTTGAAGTGCGTCCCTGGTGCACGAACCTGGAAGGCGGCGTCGGCGTCGGTAACATCTTCTATGGCTCCGAGGGCTACCTGGTGGTTAACGGCTACGACTCTTACGAGGTGTACCTGGGCCAGAAGCGCGAGCCGGGTCCCAAGCGCAAGGCCGGCGGCGACCACTACGCCAACTTCATCAAAGCCGTGGAAAGCCGCAAATCCAGCGACCTGGATGGGCCCGTGGAGACCGCGCATATGGCGTCGGCGCTGGCGCATCTGGGGAACATCTCGTACCGGCTGGGCCGGCAGTTACACTTCGATCCGGCGACCGAGCGGTTCGTCGGGGACGAGGAAGCCGACCGTATGCTCACGCGGAATTATCGCGCGCCGTATGTCGTGCCGGCGGCCGTGTAAGTATCACATCACTGAATGTATATGTCTACCGGGTTGGCCGTTTGCCCGTCTGCGGTCAGCACGATATTGACTCGCCCGCGGCCGGCCAGCGACGGCGGCAGCGGGCCGATGTTGACCTGATCGAGGCCCGCATAGAATCCTTGTGCACCGTACCACAGCACCGGCACGGCCAAGCCGCCCACGGTTGCAGCGACGCTCTGTGCGTTCCCGAAGCCAGTTCCAAATATCGACAGATAGACGGCGCCGTTGCCGGGATCGACACTTATAGACAGCGGCGTGACGTTGTTGGAAGCATCCAGTCGGTAGACGGGGCCCAGTGTCTGCGATTGATCGGCCATCACGCGCACCACTTCCGCCGCCGCCAGGGCGGTGGCGTTCAACTGGAAGATGCCGGGAGAGACGCTGGCGACCTGCGCGGCGGCGGACGCTGATGAGGATGTGCCGTCCGTGGACGCAACTGTGATGGTTGCCGGACCGGACGCCGTGTCCGCCGGAACCAGGAAATTGATCTGGGTCGCTGAACTGTAGAAGACTTGCGCCTGGCGGGATACGTTGTTCGCGTCAACAACAGAAACCGGGCCGCCTGGCAGGCCTGCGCCCCAAAGAGTAGCGATCGATCCCGCGGCGAGCGGGCTGGCTAGAAAACTGGCCGCGGAAGTGGCCGCCACCGGCGGCGCGGATCCGGCGTTCACCGGATGGAATGTGACTGCCTGGTAGGAATTGCCCTGGTCATCCTGAGTTACAGAGATAGAGTCAATCGTGCTGGAGAAATAATACGGATGGATCGTGCTTTGGTCCACAGGGTTCGCGAAAGCATAATGCAGAGTGACCGGCTGGCCCAGGAGCCACTGGGAAGTAATGTAGCCAACCAGCGCGTGCTCGAAGTCGTGGTAGGCGCTCTTCCACTGCCAGGCCTTTGGAGAATCTTTCTGCGGAGTGTTCGCGGGGTAATTCACTCCATTCCACACTTCGCCATACTGATGATCGACGAAATAGTCGAACCAATAAGCGGTAGTCTGCGGAAGATACCGTCCGGCGGCCACATCGGACAGTGCTAACGTTCCTGACAACTGGTCTAACTCGTCGTACACCCACCAACTCTTGTTCGGGTCCAGCGCGCCGCCCGCCTGCACTCCGCCAGCCCAGGAGCCGCTGCCGTCGCTTGCGGGAATGTAGGCGCGATCGAGCAAGCGGCGGGCGCTGGCCTCCGCGAAACTCGCCAAGCCCTGGTCGCCTGTGAGAAAGCCGGTCCAACGCAGCATCCACAGCGCCTTGCTGGTGTGGCCGACATCCACGCCGGTGTAGTTGATGTCTGTTTCCTGCGGCGTGTCTGCCTGCAGAAAGCAAAGATCGTCGACCGGCGAATAGAATGTGCCGAGAATGGAGTGCGCGTCCGCAGCAAGAGTCTGCTTGAATTGGGCCTGGTATGGTTCCGCGAGGGTTGGCGTCAACAGGACCAGGTAGGTGTTCATCTGATCGAGATCGGCCACGAGTTGCCTGGTATCGGCCGGCGTGCCGTCATTGTCTGCCAGCAGCCACTGCATGGTGCCCATCGACTGGTTGAAGTAACTATCGAATATATAGTTCTTGATTGTAAGAATATCCTGCAACACGGTGGCGTCGCGGGTCAGGTAATAATAGAAGGCCATGCCCAGCAAACCGTAGCCAAGCTGTTGCGGATCGCGATATAGGCGGTCGGGCCCCCAGGCGGCGGTATTCAGATCCTGGCTCTCGAACATGCCGCCCGCCGGATCGATGGCGTACTGCCTGAGATACGCGATGCCGGCCTTCATGTAATCGAGATAAGTAGTGTTGCCGGTCAAATGGTAAGCGACCCCGTAGCCATACGTTTGCCGTGAGAGAGGCACCAGATACCGGTCAGGCATCATCAGGTAGCCGTTGCCGGCGATCGGCGCGCAGGGATTGTTGAAGTTTACGAGAGATCCGTCGTCGCAACGCGTGGAAGGAAAAGCACCCAACGGGGCACCAAGAGCGGACGGCATGGTCCAAAAAGGGAGCAGGTCGTCGTTGAGGTGTGCGAGCCAGCGGTCCCCGGTGGGCAGGCTGGTGAGGTAACTGTCGTCGGCGGCGCGCGCCAGGACCGGATAGGCCGTCAGCAGCAGGACGAGGCCATTGCGGATATGCCGGTACATTACTCTAAGATACTCCGGTGCACGGCGCCGGGCGTCGGAGAGCGATGCCGGTCAGGCGGCGGTTACGCTTTGCCCGCCAGCATCGCCTTCATCTCACCTACCGCCCGCTGCGAAGCCGCGATGCCGCCGGCGGTCATCGAAACAGGGCCCGTGGAATCGGTATTGGCGAAGAAGATCCGTTCCATGGGTTGCCGCGCGGCCGGAATGAGCTTGGTGTAGGTGCCCGGCGTGGACATGAAAATCGGATGCCCGCGGCGGTAGATATGCACCTCCACCGGGTCGACGTTCGATCCGGGCAGCACCTTCTGCCAATCGCGCAAGACTTGGGCAGCCAGGTCGCGCGCGCCCTCTTCGGTCAGCAGGCGGACGCGTTCTTTTTCGCGCAGCGGGGTATAGAACGTCAGGATGTTGTTCTTCTGGTGGTAGCCGGGCTGCTTGCGGACGACCCAATCGGCCACGATGACGTCGGTAAAAGCGTTGCCCGGGCACCAGGTGTCATAACCGCCGTTGAAGACCGGCCGGTCGAAAATCACGTTGACCACCGGGTATGGAGCGTAGCGCATATCGCGCATGGCTTCGTCCTGCGCCTTTGGCAGGCCCGCCACCAATCGCCGCGTGATGAACTTCGGCGCCGCCATGATCGCCGCTTTCGCCGTCACGGCTTGCACCTGCCCATGGTGAACATAGGTCACCGTCACATCGCTCCTGCCTTGCTCCACGGCCACGGTCGTTGCGCCGGCTAGCATATGACGGCCGTGACTCGCGAGCAGGTGCTTCGCTAACGCGCGGCTGATGGCCCCCAATCCGCCGGTGAACGTGGCGCGCTCGTCGGGCTCGTCCCCCGCGAACTCCTGGAAATCGCCGAGGCCGACCAACGCGGACGTGTCCGCGGCCGTCGCGCCCCAATTCGAAGGCCCGTAATCGTCCCACCAGGCTTTCAACTCGGGCGCGTAGCCTTTCAGAAAATCGGTGAGCGGCCGGGAATCGAGTTCTTTGGCGCGCTGCGTGAGATCGATCTTCAGCGCGTCCTCTTTGAACTTGCGGAAACTGTCGCGCACCACCTTCGTATAGGGCAAGTGCGGCAGACCTTCGCGCCACGCGTGCGGCACAAACTCGCGATTCAGGATCAGGCCATCGGGGCAGGCGATGGGCAACGCCTCGATGCCGAGTTCCTTGCACAGTTGCATCACTCCGCTTTCCTTCTTCGACGTGTAAGCGGAGCCGGTGGCAAACGCCTGGCCGCTGTATTCTTCCAGGTACGCGTTGCCGCCCCAATGGTCTTCTTTTTCGAGCAGCAGGAAATCCTGGTCGCGCAAGAACCAGGCGCAGGAGAGACCGCTC
>Ga0335079_10010567_pt1 | contig 10512 bp, 9 predicted proteins | sample Lox_Sample_33_FD_206719 | JGI IMG/M metagenome (GOLD analysis project Ga0335079, IMG submission 206719) | Soil microbial communities from Loxahatchee National Wildlife Refuge, Florida, United States - Lox_Sample_3.3 | ecosystem: Environmental > Terrestrial > Soil > Wetlands | place: USA: Florida... | reverse complement strand
TCATCGGTTCAAAGAATTTCACCGAGCAATTGGTTCTCGGCGAGTTACTCGCTCAAGAAATCGAAAACAAGACTCACCTTGTGGTAGAGCGACGCTTCTACTTGGCTGGGACCTATATTTGCCAGCAGGCGATTCTGGCTGGACGCATTGACATCTATCCCGAATACACCGGCACAGCGTTGACTGCAGTCCTCAAAGACGACAAGCCGGCAGGCGATAAGCGCGAGGTTTACGATCGAGTCAAAACGGAATACGCAAGGCGTTTTGATCTGGTCGTCGGCCCCACGTTTGGCTTCGATGACACGTTCGCAATCGAAATTCGCGGCGAGGATGCGCGCCGTCTGAAGCTGCGAGCCATTTCGCAGGCCGCAGCCTACACCCCGCAGTGGCGGGCAGGATTCGGCTACGAGTTTATGGAGCGGCGGGACGGCTACAAAGGACTCGTCGCTACCTACGGCCTGCGTTTTGCTGAGCCACCGAGAATTATGGATCTCGGTTTACTCGACCGCGCTCTGAAGAACAGACAGGTCGACCTTATCGCCGGCAATGCCACAGATGGGCTGATTCCGGCGCTGGATTTGTTCGTGCTCGAAGACGACCGGCACTATTTCCCGCCTTACCAAGCAGTGCCGATCATGCGCCAGGAAGTACTGGCTCGCCATCCCAAGCTGCTCGTGGCCTTCAACGCCCTCGCGGAAAAAATCTCCGATGATGACATGCGGCAGCTGAATTACGCCATCGATGGCGAACATCGCGATGTAAAGCAAGTTGTTCAGGAGTTTCTCAGGAGAAAGTAGCCGACGGCATCCAGCGGGCTGTCCATGATGCGCAGCCTCGGGCTTCTTGCTGTGATTTTGGCCGCGAACCTGGGAGGGCATCGTGCCCTGTGAACGTTGCTGACTACCCTGAGAGACCGGCGCTACATCAGCCAGACTGCGTCCACGTCCACGATCACCTGTGTCCGCGGAATCTTTTGCTGTGTGGCATAAGCCAGCATGGCGCGCAGCAAGGCATTCAGCTTCTCCCGGCTGGCGGACTTCAGCACGAAGTGATACCGGTAATCCTGCTTCAGCCGCAGAATTGGCGCCGCCGCTGGACCCAGCACGCGAATACCCTCGTGCGAAGTTTGGTCAAACCATTTCCCTAAGGTGCCGGACCACTGCAAGGTCTCGTCCAGGCTGTTGCTTCGCACCAGCACGTTTGCCAAGGCGCTGTATGGCGGATAGCGCATCCAACTGCGAAAGCGCAGTTCTTTTTCGTAAAAGCCGATGAAGTCATGCTGCGCTGCGTATTGCACTGCGTAGTGATCTGGAAAATACGTTTGCAAAATCACTTTGCCCGGAGTTCCCCCACGTCCGGCACGTCCGGCGACCTGCGTGAGTAACTGAAATGTTCGTTCCGCGGCACGAAAGTCCGGAAAACCGAGGGCAGCGTCCGCGCCCACGACCCCGACCAAAGTCACGCCATGAACATCGTGCCCCTTTGCGATCATCTGCGTACCCACGAGCAGATCGAGCTCTCCCGCATTGAGCGCATTCAGCGTACGCTCAAAATCTTCGCGCCCCCGTACCGTGTCGCGATCAAGGCGTCCAATGCGAGCTTGCGGAAACATCCCATGCAGCAACTCTTCCAGCTTCTCCGATCCAGTTCCGAGAAAATACACGTATTCACTGCCGCAGTGCACACACGTCTTCGCTACGGGCGCAGAGAAGCCGCAGTAATGGCATTCCATGCGACGCGAGCGCTTGTGATGCGTGAGGGCGATGGCGCAGTTTTTGCACTCAAGAGTTTTGCCGCAGGCGCGGCAAAGCACCAGCGGCGAATAGCCGCGGCGATTGAGCAACACCATTACCTGTTCTTTGCGCTGGAGCCGCTGCCTGATCTCTTCAGCCAGCTGGCGCGAGATCACCTGCTCGTGCGCCGTTTCCTGAAACTCCTGGCGCATGTCCACAATCTCGACCTCAGGCAACGGCCGCTGTTGCACCCGATCTGGCAACTCCAGCAGCCTGTACTTATTCGACCTCGCATTGAAATACGATTCGAGCGACGGAGTCGCTGAGCCCACAACGACTACGGCATTTGCCATCTTGGCGCGCATCACTGCCACATCGCGCGCGTGATAGCGCGGCGTCTCTTCCTGTTTATAGGAAGCATCCTGCTCTTCATCAACAATAATCAGCGCCAGATTCGAAACCGGCGCGAACACGGCAGATCTCGTTCCCACAACCACGCGCGCGTCGCCACGCTTGATGCGGTGCCATTGTTCGGCGCGTTCCTGGTCCGTCAGCGCCGAGTGAAGAATAGCGACTTCTTCGCCGAAAGCCTGCTGCAAGTCCGCGGCGACGGCTGGAGTCAGGCCAATCTCGGGCACCAGCAGAATGGCCGACTTGCCCTCATCCAGCACAGCGCGCATCGCGGCCAGATACACCGCAGTTTTGCCTGATCCTGTGACCCCGTGCAGCAACATACCAGAGAAACTTCCGCTTGCAACTCGCTCGCGGACGTTGTCGAGCGCGGCTTGCTGGGCAGGGTTGAATTGAAAGCTTAGAGGCGAAACGCGCGGCCTCGCTTTCGAAACTGTAAACTCCACAGGTTCGTTCCCAATCTCTACCAGCCCGCGTTTGACCAGCGTCCCGAGCGTGCTTCGGGGCACTTCCAAGTCGGTCAAGTTTTGCAGACTGATCTTCCCTCCGGCCGCCGCCAGCGTTTCGACCAGCAGTCGTTGATTCGCGTTCAACTTCCCTTCCGCAGTCTTAAGGAGGACGATTTTGACGGAACGAGTCGCATCCCGAGCTTGTGACTGGTCCTCCCGCGCGATCCACTTCTTGCGAACCATGCCGGCCAGCACTGCAGCCGAGGCGCGCGTCGCAGTGCGCAAGCTTTCGCCGCGCGCGCTCTCGCGTTCGGCAAGAAAATCCAGAACTCGAAATTCCGTCAATTGTTCCTGAGGCGTGCGGCGCGACCGAGCCGAGGATCCCGACATTCCCGCGAGATGCAAGGCCATCTGTCCCTGCTCGGTGATGCGGTAGGCAATCGCTCGTTTAAATTCCGCACCAAGCGGCAACATAGTTCGGAAGACCTCTCCGAGCGGCGCGAGGTAGTAATCTGCGATCCAGCGCCCAAGCTGGAGCAGTTGTTCATCCAAAAGCGGGGCGGCATCCAGAACGCTCAGCACCTTCTTGGCCTGGAATTTGGGAGCACGGTCGTGCAGTTCAGTCACGATCCCCAACAGACGCTTTTGACGGAACAGAACCAGCACACGTCCGCCAACTACCGGCTGAACGCCATCAGACAGTCGATATGTGAACAGAGCATCCAGCGGAACCGGCACCGCAACGTCACAGAATTCAGGCATGTCTGGGTTCGGCAATCCTTCACAGTCATGCTACCAGTCGCCGGCAGTACGAGTGACTTCGGAGTGGCTGGACTGTTAGAAGGCAGTCCCACAGGAGAGGAATTGCGCGGATCGCGGATCAGCGGTTGATTTCGATTTGATTGACTACTTGACCGACATTGGGCACGCTTTGCGCGATTTGTTCAGCTTCTTGCCGCTGTTGCGAATCCTTGACTTTGCCCTTCAAGGTGAGTACGCCGTTCTTGGCGGTGTAGCGAATATTCTGTTGCGCCAACCCATTGGCGATCAGTGCGGCTTGGTAATTACTCTCGATGCCGCTGTCAACATTCGACTCGATGCTGCGGGCCTGCGACGCGAGGCCGGGTGGCTCGATGCTGATCTGATTGACGATCATGCGGCGGCCCGCTACAGCCAGCGCCACTTGCGCAGCCTGATCTTTGGCGGCGACAGAATGCACCGTGCCGCCCAATGTGATGGTGTTCCTGGCGCGGTTCTCGTCGACCGTGACTCCTTGCAAGTCCGCCTGCTCAAGTGACCTTTGCACCACATCCTTGTACGAGGCCTCGCTGGCACGAGAGCACCCGAAGCTTGAAAATAGTACTAGAGCCACGATGATCGTCGGGGCAACGGTTTGGCCAAGGTGCTTCAAACCGCACTCCTCCGGCCGGTGAGAAGGTTCACGATTAACACCGCAAGCGCGATTACTAGCAACAGGTGGATCAGGCCTCCCGCGACATGAAAACTGAAGCCTAGAAGCCAAAGAACCAGCAGAATGACGAAAATAGTCCAGAGCATGGATTCTCCTCGTTCTGGCAGGTTACGTTCCTCGACCCTTAAACGGCCATCCGGTGCTTTCTGTAAAGCCGCAAGGATTGCGCCGAAAATCACCCCGGATATGCCTGTAGCCGCGTGCGCAACTAGCACTGTACTAGTCACTAATGTGGGTCCCTGATAACATCCCTGCAGATGTCTCCTCGGGGCACCTTCAAAAAGAAGACCTCTGGCCTGTTCACGGGAACACGAGCACCTCGCAACGGCCGGCCGGCTGAGCTAGTCATCATCACCGGGATGAGTGGCTCCGGAAAAGCTTCCGTACTTAAAGCTTTTGAGGACCTCGGCTATTACTGCGTCGACAATCTGCCGGTCGGTCTTATTCCGCAATTTGCCGAACTGGTGGGGCAGTCGTCCGAAATCAAGAGCACGGCGCTTGTAGTGGACGTTCGCGAAGGAGAGCAGTTGCAGGACCTGCCCAACATCGTGAAATCGGTCAAGCGCATGTTGCCGACCAAGATGATCTTTCTCGAGGCCGAAGATCCCGTCCTGATTCGCCGCTTCAGCGAAACTCGCCGTCCCCATCCTCTGGGAAGGAACGCGCCAGTCCGCACGTCGCTAACTGCCGAACGCAAACGACTGCGGCCCATTCGCGCGATTGCCGATCTCGTGATCGATACGTCCAAGTTCAACGTTCATGAACTGCGCGCTCATATCACCGAACGTTTTCATAAACAGGAATCCGGTAAGAACATCCTGGTCTCGTGCGTCAGTTTCGGGTTTCGTCATGGCGTTCCGGATGATGCCGATTTAGTGTTCGATGTTCGTTTCTTGCCGAACCCGCATTTCGTGCCGGAGTTCCGTCCACTCACCGGACGTGACCCCAAAGTCGCGAAATACATCCGTTCATTTCCTCAGACGAGAGAGTTCATCCGGCGCATTTCGGAGTTGCTGGTTTACCTGCTGCCCCATTACATCCGCGAGGGCAAGAGCTATCTCACGATTTCATTCGGCTGTACCGGAGGCCAGCATCGTTCGGTCATGATGGCGGAGGAGGTGGGCAAGCTTTTGCGTAAAGCAGGCTATCGCGTGAAAGTGGCGCATCGGGATAGCCCAGGGTAAGAAGCGTCGTTTCGTCCTTCATCGTACGTCCTTGCCGGGATGATGTTCCCAGTGTTATAGACGTCGAGTGCGATTGAGGGGAAGATCGTCGCGAGTTTGAGGAGGCCAACGACGAATGGCGAATGACTAAAGTAGAATAAAGCTTGCGACCCATGCCGATCCGCCCGCAGGCCCTTTCTGGCTGCGCTTTGAGAGCCAATGCGGCAACTGACACGCCTCATCCGCTACGTGGCACCGTACTGGTGGCAATTACTGTCTTCCGTGGTGTTGATGGCGTTGGTGGGCTTGTTCGACGCCTTCCGGGTTTTGCTTGTAGGGCCGGTTCTGGACCGCGTACTGAACCCTTCCACCGGTTCCAACAACATCCGACTCTTCACGATTCCAAGAACAGATCACGCGATCTACCTGCAGCAATTCGTGCCGTCCCACTTTCACAATGCGTGGACTATCGTTGCTTATGCTCTGGTGGCATCCACGGTTCTCAAGGGTATTTTCGATTATGCCGGAACTTATCTGGTGAACTATGCCGGCTTCGGCATGATTACCGATCTGCGCAACAATCTCTACGACTCTATTCTGCGCCGCTCCGCCGCCTTTTTTCAGAAGCACACAACCGGCACCCTGGTTTCCACAATCGTCAACGACATTGAACGTGTGCAATATGCGATGTCCACGGTCATGGCGGAATTTCTTCAGCAACTTTTTACTCTGATCTTTACCGCCATTGTGGTGGTGCTGCTTGGAGGCAAACTCGCCTGGGTGCTGTTGCTCTTTGTGCCGTTTATAGTTTTCTCCGCCGGCAAAATTGGCGGAAGAGTGCGCCGCACCACACGCAAAGGCCAGGACAAATTAGCCGACATCCAGAACATCCTGCACGAAACCATCACCGGCAACCGCATTGTGAAAGCATTCAATATGGAATCTTGGGAGATCGCTCGCTTTCACCAAGCAGCGCGCCGACTGTTCTGGGCCAACCTGAAGTCAGTGGCGGCGGCGGCCATCAGTTCGCCGCTCATGGATGTTTTTGGCGCGATCGCAATCGCTCTATTGCTCCTGCTGGGCCGGGAACAGATCGCCCACCAGCGCATGACGGCGGGCATTTTCTTTGCCTTTATCGTCGCGGTCTTCAAGCTCTACGATCCTGTTCGCAAGTTCGCGCTCTTCAACAACAACTTTCAGCAGGCACTGGGAGCTTCATCTGAAATATTCAAGTTCATGGACACGGAAGACGAGGTTCGCGAACCACCCGGAGCGAAGGCGCTGCCCCCGTTCTCGCGCAACATCAAGTTCGAGCACGTCAGCTTCTCCTATGAAACCAATGGCGAGGAAGCACGGGAAATCTTGCGCGACATCCATCTCGAAGTTCGCGCCGGAGAGATTCTCGCCGTCGTGGGTTCGAGCGGCGCCGGCAAAAGCACGCTGGTTCACCTGATACCGCGGTTCTTCGATGTAACCTCGGGACGCCTGTTAATCGATGGTGTTGACGTGCGCGATGTAGCCTTGGCTTCTTTGCGCTCGCAGATCGGAGTGGTTTCGCAGGATACAGTGCTCTTCAACGACACCGTTCGACACAACATTGCTTACGGACAGCCGAGCGTTTCGCAGAAAGCTGTCGAAACTGCTGCGCGGGCTGCGCTCGCGCATGATTTTATTACGGAACTTCCCGTCGGCTATGACACTCTGATCGGAGAACGTGGACTCCGGCTCTCTGGCGGTGAGCGTCAGCGTATCGCCATAGCTCGCGCTCTGCTGAAGAATGCACCTATCCTCATCCTGGACGAGGCCACCTCCGCGCTGGACAGCGAATCGGAAGCGCTGGTGCAATCGGCGCTGGCAAATTTGATGTCTGGTCGCACCGTGGTCGTGATCGCGCACCGTCTATCGACCGTCCGCCGCGCCGACCGCATCGTCGTGCTGGAGAATGGTCTGATCACCGATATTGGCACGCACGAAGGCTTAATGAAGCGATTCGGCACCTATCGTCGGCTCTACGACTTGCAGTTTGTCGACCTGGAGCCTCCCAAAGTCGCCGTCTCGCCGCAAGGACAATGACCCTATGCCCATCCGCTCCATGACCGGATTCGCGCAGGAAAAAGGGCAGGTCGGCAGCCAGCTCGGTTTCAGCCTCTCGTTAAAATCCGTCAATCATCGATTTCTCGATTTGCATTTCCGCATGCCCTCAGAAACCGATTCTTTGGAAATGAAACTGCGGCGCAAGCTGAAAGAGAGTCTGGCACGCGGACACGTTGAATTGACTCTCAGTCTGCAGTCTCTGAGTGGTGAGAATTTTGCTTTGAATCGAGAACTGGTGGGCGGCTACATTCAGGCGTTTCGTGCTGCTGCTGCTGATTTCGGGCTCGCGGCTGAACCGGATTTGAATGTGGTTTTGCGAATTCCCGGCGCGTTGGATTCCGCGGCCGTGCCCGCTGATTCTGAACTGGAATCGGCCGTGCTTTCGAAATTGGACGGGGCCTTGCACCGCCTGAACGAAATGCGGGAGGAAGAAGGCAAGGGCATCGATCGCGAACTGCGTCAGCGAATGAAGAATGTCGAGCGAGCCTGTAAAGAGGTGGAAAAGCACCGGCAGGCCACGCTCAGAACCTACACCGACAAGTTGAATGCTCGCCTACAAGAACTGGTTGGTTCCCAGGTGGAACCTGAACGGGTTCTCCAGGAAGCCGCCTTGCTGGTTGATCGCAGCGACATTCAGGAAGAGCTTGTCCGCCTCGACAGTCACGTTCATCACTTTCTCGGATTACTCGATCAGGGCGGGGAAATAGGCAAAAAATTGGACTTTCTGCTGCAGGAAATGAACCGGGAGGCCAATACCCTGCTCTCCAAAACATCCGGGCTTGCGGGCGAGGCCCTGAAGATCACCGAATCCGGACTTTCCATGAAATCGGAAATCGAAAAAGCACGGGAGCAGGTACAAAATCTCGAATGAGCAATGTGTACATCATTTCCGCGCCCTCCGGGTCGGGCAAATCCACCTTAGTGGACAAAGTACGGAAGATCGTTCCTGACATCGATTTCTCTATCTCGTACACGACTCGCCAGCCGAGGGGAAACGAGCGGAACGGGGTGGAATATTTCTTCGTCGCGCGGCACGACTTCGATGAAATGATCCGCCGCGGTGATTTTCTGGAGTATGCCGAGGTCTTTGGCAATTGCTACGGCACGGCGAAATGCTTCCTGGAGCAAGCGTGGCAAAACGGACGCGATCTTTTGCTCGATATTGACGTTCAGGGAGCGGCTCAAATCAAGCGCAAGCTGCCCGAAGCTGTCAGCATTTTCATCTTACCGCCCGATCGCAAGACTTTGGAGGCACGCCTGCGAAATCGCAGTCTGGACATGGAAGAAGTAATTCAGCGCCGGCTGGTCACGGCCAGCCGGGAGATTGAGAAATACCGCGAATACGACTATATTCTGATTAACGACCGTCTGGAGGATTCCGTCGAGGCGTTGAAGGCAATCCTGCTTGCAGAACGCCAGAAACGCTCCGGGTCCCTGGACACAACGATTCTGGCCATAGCCGAACGCTGCCGGTTGAGCAACGTCGGGGAGCGGTTACAACCGATTTTGGCCTCGTTCGCGACGGCAGCAATGCCAGGCGGACGCTAGCGACAGGGGAGACACTATGAAGTTGATGGATGGGTTCGATAGTAACTATCGTTACATCCTGGTAGCAGCTCGACGCGCCAGGCAACTGCAGGGTGGCGCGCCACCAGTCATTGACACCAGCTCTCGCAAACCCTGCCGCATCGCGCAGGATGAGATCAAGGCCGGCAAAGTCAAATGGGTCATCCCCGAAATACCCAAATCCGCGGCCGAGGTCGCCAACGAAACCCTCGATAAGGCGCTGGGGCAAGAGTAGCGATATTGTTGATTTGAGATTGTTGATTTTTGATTTATTCATCGTGTGACCAGATTCAACAATCAAGATTCCACGATCAAAATTATGAAAGTTGCTCTCGGCGTCAGCGGTGGAATTGCGGCCTACAAGGCAGCAGAGATCGTCCGTCTGCTGCAGGAGCGCGGCATCCGTGTGCAAGTCATCATGACGCAGGCCGCGCAGGAGTTCATTCGTCCCCTCACCTTCGCGGCGCTCTCCGGCGAGAAAGTCATCACTGACATGTTTGCCGGCGGCAATGAGAGCCCGAACATTGATTCGGCCGTCGAGCACATCGCCGTGGCTCAAGCGATCGATGCTTTGCTGCTCGCGCCCGCTACCGCTGACATTCTCGCCAAGTTCGCGCAAGGGATCGCCAACGATTTCCTGAGCACTCTCTATCTCGCAACCACTGCTCCAGTGGTCGTGGCTCCGGCAATGAATGTGAACATGTGGAATCATCCCGCCACGCAGGCGAACCTTGAGATCCTGAAAAACCGTGGTGTGCGCGTAGTGGAACCTGGAACCGGATATCTGGCATGCGGTATGACAGGTCCAGGCCGGCTCGCGGAAAATGAAGCGATTGTCGCAGCAACGCTGGAGGCTCTCGGTGCTTCCCAGGAACTGGCAGGAGAAACGGTGCTGATCACTGCCGGGCCCACCCGGGAAAAAATCGACCCAGTGCGCTATCTCACTAACCGCTCCAGCGGCCGCATGGGATATGCGTTGGCCGAGGCCGCTCTTCGCCGAGGCGCGCGCGTTCTGTTGATCACCGGACCCACGGCATTAACTCCGCCCGGCGCTGCCGAAGTCACGCAAGTAGAGTCCGGCGAAGAAATGAGACAGGCGGCATTGAAACTGCTGCCCGAAGCCACCATCGTGGTCAAAACAGCGGCTGTTGCCGATTACCGGCCGAAATCGACGCAAACACAAAAAATCAAGCGCAGCGGCCCAATGAATCTGGAACTCGAGCCGACTGCGGACATCCTTGGCGAAATTGCGCGGCAGAAGCAAACCCAAATCGTCATCGGTTTCGCAGCTGAGACGCAGAATGCCTTGGAAAACGCCCGCAAGAAACTTGCATCGAAATCGCTCGATGCCATCGTAGTCAATGATGTCTCGCATGAAGGTGTTGGTTTCGACTCCGACCGCAATGCCGTCACAATCATTACTCAGCACGACGTCATCGAAGTGCCCGAGTCGAGCAAGTGGGAAGTGGCACAGCGTGTGCTCGACCAAATCCCTCGCATTCGCGATCGAAAACCTGCGCTGAAATAATCCTTCGACCGAGAACCGAAAAGCACGTACTGAGAACTGGTTCTTTCCTTTGTAGTCTGTCGAATCAGGGTATTGCCGGCTACAACCCCGCGGGCCA
>Ga0335079_10010566_pt1 | contig 10512 bp, 11 predicted proteins | sample Lox_Sample_33_FD_206719 | JGI IMG/M metagenome (GOLD analysis project Ga0335079, IMG submission 206719) | Soil microbial communities from Loxahatchee National Wildlife Refuge, Florida, United States - Lox_Sample_3.3 | ecosystem: Environmental > Terrestrial > Soil > Wetlands | place: USA... | reverse complement strand
CGACGGCGGAAGTCCCTCGGAAATTCACGGGCATCGCACCCCGGGAGTGGGCTAGATGGGGCCCGGCGAGGCTTGCCCCGGCGCAGGCCTTCCGAGGACAATCGACGCCAGCCTGCGCGGGCCGGATGCGGAGGGGAGCCGACGATGAGAAACGCAGTTCGCTCGCTGGTGGTGTGCCTGGTCGTGCTCGGCGCTGGTGGTGCGCTTGCCCAGGATCGGGGCACGACCACGGGCCCAGAGGGCTCGGAGATCGGGAAGGGCGGTTACACGTCGGGGCCGGGTGGCCTGGGCGGGTTCTCGCTCACCGCGGACGGCGGAGGCACGATCAACATCAAGGGCTCGCAGTTCAGCCCGCCGCTCTTTGCCGGACTGACCGCGTCGTTCTGGGACGCGGACTTCTACCGGATCGATCTCAGCGGCTTCTACGTCCCCGACCCGAAGCTCTGGGGCGCGCTCCTCGGCCCCTCGTTCCACACCACGACCTGGCCCATCGCCTTCAGCTTCGGGTTCCAGGCCGGCCTCTACATCCCCAACGCCGGGTCGGTGAACTTCATCATCTCCCCGCGCGTCGGAATGGACTGGATCACCCAGAGCCACTTCCAGCTGGGAATCTTCGCCAACTTCGACATCGACGTCGCCAACTTCGATTCCTCGGTCGTCCGCATCGGTCTGAGCATCGGCTACCGCTTCTGATGTCCATCTCGCTCCTCGCTCTGGCGCTCCTCGCCCAGGCGCCGGCCCCGCCTCCAGTCCAGTCCGCGCCACCGCCGCCGGTGGCCACGCCTGCGCCGGCACCACCGCCGCCGACGACCATGGCTGCGCCGGCACCTCCGCCGGTGATGGCCCCCCCGCCGCCGCCCGCGGTCGTGTCCTCGTTTCCGCCGGCCGCGCCGCAGGGACAGCCGGTGAACATGGCGCAGTGGGACTCGAATGCACTGGCTCCGGTCTACGAGCGGAGCGACCAGCCGCCGCTCACGGACGGAGACCTCGGCAAGCTCAGCCAGGCAGGCTTCTCGCCGGATCAGATCGTGCGGCTCATCGCCGAGCGACAGTGCGCCTGCGACGCCTCACCCGAGGGCCTCATCCGGCTCAAGGTGGCAGGCGTGGACCCGCAGGTGATCTCCGCGGTCTCGCTCCACGCGATGAAGCCGAACGAGGCCCTCAACCTCGAGGTGACGCTGGACTTCTCGGGAGAGAGCCGGCGGGCGCGGAACGCCTACCTCTACGTCTTCGTGGACGACGGAGACCTGACCCGGGTGATGAGCACGAACATCGACGAGCTGCTCCGCCGTCCGAACGCCCACGAGACCACCGTGGACACGAGCGACTTCCTCATCTCCCGCACGGTGCGGCGCATCGTTCTTCCGGGGCAGCTGGCCCTCAAGACCTACGGGCGCCACACCCTGGTGGTGGCCAGCTCGGCCAGCCCGAACCTCAACCACCCCTCTCAGCTGAAGGCTCAGGACCGGGCGGCGGCTCAGGTCTACCAGCTCGACTACCCCAGGGCCTCGCTGCAGACCTCGTGTCGACTCAGCGCCGCGTACCGGCGTGACGCCGAGATCGTCGACCGCTGGCGCTTTCTCGGAAGCCGTTTCGAATGCGAATGGAACTGACCATGACCCGCACCCGAACCTGTCTCTCCCTTCTCGCCGGCCTGTCCCTCGCCTGCTCCACCGAACGGGCCTTCACCAAGGGCGAATACACCGACCCGACCGAGATCGACCTGCTCTCCGACGCCTGGGCCCCGAGCGACCTGCAGCTGATCGCCAAGAAGGTCGTCGGCGATCTCCAGGCCTCGCCGGCCTTCGCGCAGATCGCCGGCCAGCCGTCGGTCCAGCCGATCGTCATCGTCGGCAAGCTGAAGAACAGCACGTCCGAGCACATCGACATGCAGAGCCTGGCGGACAAGATCCAGACCCAGCTGGCGAGCACCGGGAGGTTCGCCTTCGTGGACGCGAACGCCCGCCAGGCGATCGCCGAGGAGTACGAGTACCAGGGCAGCGGCTACGTCCGGCCCGACCAGGCGAAGGGCCCGGGCCAGCAGGTCGCGCCAGACTACATCATGACCGGCGAGCTCGCCTCCATCAAACAGGCCGTGGGGAGCGACGAGTTCATCTATTACAAGATGACCTCCAAGCTCTCGAACATCCGGACCGGTCTCCTGGTGTGGGTCGACGAGAAGGAGCTGAAGAAGAAGTTCGTCAAGCAGGGGATCCGTCCGTAGCGCTCCTCGCCGCGCTCTCCTGACGTGGCCCACCCTCTCCTCGCGGTCCGCTGGCCGATCGCTCTCGGAGCGCTCGCGCTGCTGCTGACCGGGTGCGCCGGCGACTACATCGCGCGGACCGCGGGGTACCGCCACGCCTACGAGTCGTATCAGTACCCGCCGGCGATCCAGGGCTTCGACGGCGAGGTGAAGTCGGGGCCGCAGATCGACCAGCTGCTGGCGATGATGGACGAGGGGATGGTGCTGCACGCGGCCGGGAAGTTCGAGGAGAGCATCCAGGTGCTCGCCCAGGCGGACAAGCTGAGCGAGCGGCTCGACTTCACCTCCATCAGCGAGGAGGCCAAGGTCCTCATCTCCAGCGAGCGGGAACGCGCCTACCGGGGCGAGGATTTCGAGAAGCTGATGATCTCGACCTTGCAGGCGCTGAACTATGGCCAGCTGGGCAAGGACGAGGACGCGCTGGTCGAGGTGCGCCGGGTCAACGAGCGCATGCAGAAGATGATCAACGACGAGAAGAAGCCCTACGAGCAGCTCGCGATCGCGCGGTACCTGACCGCGGTGCTCTGGGAGGACCAGGGCCACCTCGACGACGCGATCATCGACTACCTGGCGGCCAACAAGCTCGCCGGCGACCTCGGGTCGCTCGCCGAGCCCCTGGTCCGGCTGGCCAAGCAGACGGGCCGCGACGAGGCCTACCGGGCGCTCCAGCGGCAATATCCGTGGGTGCAGCCGCAGCCGCTGGGACAGGACGAGGGGCAGATCCTAGTCGTGCTCGAGGTTGGCAAGGTGCCGATCAAGACCAACGGCACCCGCTCGGGAGGTCCGAAGGCCGAGGTCATCGCCGTCCCGGTCTTCGCCAACCGCCCCTGGATCCGCGACGCCCAGGTCATCCTCGACGGAAACCCCGCGACGGCGGTGCGGCCCACCACCGTGACCTCGCTGGAACAGGTGGCGAAGATCCACCTCGATTACCGCATCGACGGGCTCGTCGCCCGGCAATTCGGAGCCCTCGCGATCCGGACGGGGGCGGCCGTCGCGGTCGGTGAGGCGACCAAGAGCGAGGCGCTGGGGCTGCTCACGTTCCTCGCCCTGAGCTTCGTGAACCAGCCGGACCTGCGGAGCTGGATGTCGCTGCCGGCCGAGTTCCAGCTGGCGCGCTACCGGGTGCCTGCCGGCGTGCACCGCCTCACCGTCGTGGCGGGCGGCGGCGCCCGGGAGCTCCAGGTGGAGGTGCGCCCGCGCCGGGTGACCCTGATCGTCCTCCGGAGCTACTGAGCCCGGTCGTCCTGCGCCTCTGCGCCGGTCCTCGGGCGTCCTCCTGGTGCGGGGGGCGAGCAGGCTTCCCGCCCCAGCGACCGGTGCGGGTCGGACCGCCGACCGGCACGGTGAGGTGTCCTCGGCTCGCGAGGTAGGTCTGGAGACGGGAGAGCACGCCGAGGAGATCCGGCGCCTCCCCGAGGACGCCGCGGAACGGATCGCTGCCGAGCCGCTCCATCCGGGCCGGCGCGTCGAGGGCGGTGAACTGACGGGGACGGAGGCCCGGCTTCACCTCCTCCCAGTGCAGCGGCATCGAGACGGGCACTCCGGGCAGCGGGCGCGCCGAGAACGGTGCGACCAGGAGCTTCCCCCGCCCGTTCTGGAGGTAGTCGACGTAGACCTTCGAGCGCCGGGCCCGGACCACCCTCGCCGTGGTCGCGATGTCCGGATGCTGCTGGACCAGGGCCTCGGCCAGCACCTGACCGAAGCTGATCGCCGCGGCGTGGTCGAGCTGCCGGCCCAGCGGCAAGAGGACGTGGAGGCCCGAGCTGCCGCTGGTCTTGATGAAGTGGGGAATCTCCAGGGCCTCGCAGAGCGCGCGGGCGGCGATGGCGATGGTGACCACGTGCTCGAACGGAGCGGTCTTGGGATCGAGGTCGAGGATGCACCAGTCGGGATGCTCGAGGTCCGAGACCCGGGCGCTCCAGAGATGGAAGGGGATGGTCCCGAGATTCACGAGGAAGGACAGCGTCTCGGCGTCCTCGCAGACGAACTGGCGCTCACCTTCCAGCTCCACGGTGCGCACCCAGGACGGGACGTAGGGGGCGCTGGCCTGCCTCTGGAAGAAGCTCTCGGCGTGGATTCCGTCCGGGTACCGGGTGAGCATCAGCGGCCGGTCGCGGAGGTAGGGCAGCATCCACGGGGCGATGGCCTGGTAGTAGCGGACGAGATCGCCCTTGGTGAACCGGTCCTCGGGGAACCAGATCTTCTCCAGGTTCACGAAGGAGACGGCCCGCTCCTCGGTCCGCCACGGCGGCAGGCACTGGTCCGGGCGGCGGTCGTCGCGGAAGCGGCAGAACACCGGGGCGCGCGGGGAGCCACCGCGATCCCATTCCTTGTATCGAACCTCGGCGACCAGCGTCGGGTCGACCCAGAGGAGGTCACGGTCCGGGGGAGCGTCGCGACAGGAAGGAACGGGGCGCCGGTGTGCGGCCAGCTCCCGCTCGACCCGCGAGGCCTCGCGTGGCCCGAGGCCGCTGCCCACCCGCCCCGCGTAGACGAAGCCGTCTCCGTCCCAGGTGGCGAGGGCGAGCGAGGTCAGCTCGCGGGTGTGGCCGACGACCGCGAAGTCGCCGACCTGGTGAATGACGAACTTCTGCCAGTCCAGGCCGCGCCCGGCGTGGTGGGCTGTTTCCGAGCGCTTGGCGACGATGCCCTCCAGGCCCATCTGCTTCACGGCCTCGAAGAAGGCCTCGCCGTCGGTCTCCACCGGCTCGACGCAGCGCACGCGCTCGCCTCCGGCGGTCAGGAGCCGGAGCAGCTCCCGGCGCCCGGCGAGCGAGAGCCCGCGCAGGTCGCGCCCCTCGGCGGCGAGGAGATCGAACGTCCAGTAGGTGGCGGGGGGAGCTCCCCTCGGAGGCCGCGCGCGCTGGGCACGCTGCTGCAGGAGCGAGAACGACGGGCGTCCCTCGGCGTCCTCGACCACCACCTCACCGTCGAGGATGAAGTTCGCCGAGGGGAGCGCGCGGAGCGCCTCGACCACCTCGGGGAACTGCTTCGACGGGTCGCTGCCGCCGCGGTAGCGCAGATGGACGTCGCGCCCGCGCCGCTCGGCCAGGATGCGGTAGCCGTCGTACTTGAGCTCGAACCACCACCCCTTCCGGGTGAACGGCCGTGGAGCGCGGCTGGCGAGCTGGAAATCCACGTCCGCCAGGTGGACCTCCCGCTCCGGGGCGCCGCAGCGGTCGACGGCGAGACGGAAGGGGGTCGCGACAGACCTGTTGCGTGGGGGGCGTCTGCTGGCGGCCATCCGGACCCGGGTATATCTACGCCGTCATGGCGGCTCGTGCGATCGGCTCGGGGACCATCTCCTTCGGCCTGGTGAACATCCCGGTGAAGCTGTACGCGGCGGCCGAGAGCGCGGCCCAGATCTCGTTCCACCAGCTCCACGACAAGTGCAAGAGCCGCATCAAGCAGCAGCTCTGGTGCCCGGTGGACAACGAGATCGTGCCGCGCGACCACCTGGTCAAGGGGTACGAGTTCGCTCGCGACCAGTACGTGCTCTTCACCGCCGAGGAGCTCAAGGCGCTCGAGGAGGCCTCCACCAAGGCGATGGAGATCAGCGAATTCGTCCCTCTCTCCAGCGTCGACCCGCTCTACTTCGAGAACGGCTGGTACCTCGGCCCGGACAAGGGCGCGGACCGGCCCTACCGGCTCCTGGCCCAGGCGCTGGAGCAGAGCCAGCACGCAGCGATCGCCAAGTACTCCACCCGAGGGCGTGAGGAGCTGGTGCTCATCCGTCCACGCCAGGGCGCGCTGGTGATGCAGACCCTCCGGTACGCGGACGAGCTGCGGCCGGTGAGCGAGGTCCCGATCGGCGAGGGCGAGGTGAAGCCGGCCGAGCTGCAGCTGGCGAAGCAGTTCATCGACCAGCTGTCGACGGACACCTTCGATGCCGGCAAGTACGAGGACACCTACCGGAAGAAGCTCCAGTCGGTCATCGACGCGAAGATCGCCGGCGAGCCGGTGTCGATCGCCCCGGCCGAGCCGCCCCGGACGCAGGTGATCGATCTGATGGAGGCGCTCAAGGCGAGCCTCGCCCGGCGGGGTGCGACGCCCTCGACCGAGGCGGCGCCGTCGGAGAAGCCCGCGGGCGTCGAGCGCAAGCCTCCGAAGCGCGCCCCGGCCCCGGCGGCGCAGCAGTCCCAGTCGCGCAAGCGCAGCAAGCGCTGAGCGGGCCACGCCCGCGGTCGGGCAGTGGGCTTTCGAACACGTCGGCCACCCGAACCCTCGCCACTCCTGCGCCGCTCTTACAGAGCAGCTGCGGAGAGAACCCCCGTTGCGCTCGCCTGATGGACGAGAGCACCGGGCCTTCCAGGAGGAACGACGATGACAGTGAACACTGGACCACTGGTTTCGGCCACGGTCGCCGCGGCGCTGCTCGGTCTGACGGCGCCGGCGCTCGCCCAGCGTGATGCGGGTCCGGGGACGGCAGGTCCTGGCGCGAAGGCACCGCAGGTCGCGAGCCCTGGCCCGAAGCACGGCTGGGGCATGGGACCGGGCATGGACGGCTGGGGCATGGGACCCGGCATGGGCGGCTGGGGCATGGGACCCGGCATGGGCGGCTGGGGCATGGGACCCGGCATGGGCGGCTGGGGCATGGGACCCGGCATGGGCGGCTGGGGCATGGGACCCGGCATGGGCGGCTGGGGCATGGGAACGGGCCTCGGCGGCTATGGCCTCGGGGGGATTGGGCTGCTGGACCTCTCGCCGGCACAGCGGACCAAGATCAACGCCATCGCAGACGACCTCCGGAAGAGGCAGTGGGCCCTGCTCGGGGAGATCCAGGACGACGAGGCGAAGCTGCGCGACCTCTCCTCGCAGCCGGAGCCCGACCCCAAGTCGGTCGGGTCGGTCTACGTCCACATGAGCAAGCTGCGGCAGCAGATGATCGAGGCGCGCGCCGGCGCCATCGATCAGGCGCGAGCCGTCCTCACGCCGGAGCAGCGCAGCACGCTGGACCGCCTGCTGCTCGAGGGCTGGGGCCCACGCCACGCGAGCCGCGCGGGGGCGAAGAACTAGCTCCGGGCGGGCGGTGCGGCGAGGATCGCGGCATGCCCTTCGAGGCGGAGGATCCGCGGCGGACGCCTGCGCGCACGCGAGGCGAGCGCTGAGAGATGCGTTCCCGGACCGCCGCCGTCGGAAGCGCGCTCTTCTTCCTGCTCGCTCCCGGCGTGGTCGCGGGCGTGGTTCCGTGGTGGATGACCCGCTGGGGGGTCCACCGCGTGCCCTGGCCCATCCGGGGCGCGGGCCTGTTCCTCCTCCTGGTGTCGGTGCCGGTCCTGATCGGGGCCTTCGTCCGCTTCGCGCGCGACGGGCTCGGGACGCCGGCTCCGATCGCCCCGACCGAGCGGCTGGTGGTGACCGGGGCGTACCGCTACCTGCGCAACCCGATGTACCTGACCGTGGTGGGGGCCATCGTCGGGCAGGCGCTCATGCTCGGCCAGCCGCGACTCCTCCCCTACGCCGCGGTGGTGGCGGTGCTGATGGTGTGCTTCGTGCGGTTCCACGAGGAGCCGACGCTCCGGCGCCGCTTCGGGGCCACGTACGAGGCGTACTGCCGGGCCGTGCCGGGATGGTGGCCGCGGCTGCACCCCTGGAACGGGTAGCCGGTCATCGACCGTCAGACCCCGCTGGTACCTCTTGACGCGTGATGCAAACCCGCGTGGAGACGAGGACCTACACCCTGGCGGATGCCGCCGCGGTGCTTGGAACGTCCGAGGCGCGGGTGCTCCAGCTCGTCGAGGCAGGGTTGCCGGAGCGGGCCGCCCAGCTGCGTGGGCCCGGAGCGCGCGGCCTCACCTTCCAGGACCTGGTCCTGCTCCGGAACGCCAAGCGCCTGGTGGACCAGGCCATCCAGCCCGCGCGGGTCGCGGACGCGCTGCGGCAAGCCCGAGCTCGCCTCCCCTCGGATCGGCCACTGAGCGCCGTCAGCCTCGAGGCGTCCGGCTCGAAGATCGTCCTGCGCGAGGGCAAGGCCAGGGTCGACGCGGATTCCGGCCAGGTCCTGCTCGATCTCGATCTCGGCTTCCCCCCAGCCCCGGCGCCGGCGGTCGAGGTCGACGGCCTCTTCTCCGAGGCCCAGTCGCTCGAGGACCGTGCGCCGGCTCGCGCCCGGGTCCTCTACTCCCAGCTCCTCGCCCGCGCCCCCGGCCACGCCGACGCGCACGTGAACCTGGGAAGGCTCCTCCACGAGGAGGGCCGTCTGGTGGAGGCGCAGACGCACTACCGGGCTGCGCTCGCCGCCCGACCCGGGGACGCCACCGCGGCCTACAACCTCGCCGTGGCCCTCGGCGACCAGGGGCGGACCGCCGATGCCGTGCACTGGTACGAGGCCGCGCTCCGCGCCGACCCGGGGCTGGCCGAGGCCCACTACAACCTCGCCTGCCTGCACGAGCGCCGCGGGCAGCCCGTGCTCGCGCTCCGCCACCTCAAGGAGTACCGCCGCCTCGCAGGCTGAGCGCCGCGGCGCCGACCCGGGGAACCGTTCGCTGCGGCGTCCCTGCCCGGGAAGTCACTCCATCGGACCGCCGCTCCCGTGCTAGGCCTCGGCTCCGGTCTTCAGGGAAGGGTCTCGATGCGCCTCGTCCTCCTCCTCTTGTGCACCACCACGCTTCTCGCCGGCTGCAAGCGCCAGGCGCAGGAAGCGGTCGCCGAGGCAAAGGGCGCCGCGGCCGACGCCCAGCGCGCGGCGAGGGACGCTGCCGCCCAGGCCCGGAGCGCCGCGGACCAGGCGAAGGCGGCTGCCGACGACGCCGCGGCGAAGGCGCGGGCGGCTGCCGACGACGCCACGGCGAGGGCGCGGGCGGCCGCTGACCAGGCGCGCGGTGCGGCGTCGAGCGCGACCGAGTCGGCCCGGCACGGCCTGGACAGCGCTGGACAGAGCCTCCACGAGCTCACCGAGGGCGACCAGGTGTCCGGCGTCCTCGTGGGCAGCAACGGGAGCCTCCTCGACGTGCGCCCCGGCTCGGGCCCGGTGCAGACGATCGGGACCGACGCGCAGACGCGGTGGGTCCTCCGCGGCGCCGCAGCCGGCAGGGACGGATTTCCCATCGGCTCCAGCGTCCGGGTCACCTACATCGTGAAGAGCGGGGAGAAGGTGGCCACCCAGGTGGAGGCGGTCCCGCATTGACGCTTCCGGTGCAGCCTCCGGTCGCGCCGATGCTCTCCAAGCTGGTGCGGGAGCTACCCCCGGCGGGAGAGGTCATCTACGAGCCGAAGTGGGACGGGTTCCGCACCATCGTCTTCCGTGACGGTCAGGACGTGGAGCTCGGAAGCCGGAACGAGCGGCCGATGACCCGGTACTTCCCTGAGCTCCTCGACCCGATCCGTGCCTCCTTGCCCGAGCGCTGCGTGGTCGACGGCGAGATCGTCATCGCCGGGCCCCGGGGCCTCGACTTCGACGCGCTGCTCAACCGGATTCACCCCGCGGCCTCGAGGGTCCGGAAGCTGGCCGAGGAGACGCCGGCGTCCTTCGTGGCCTTCGACGTGCTCGCCATCGGCGACGAGGACCTGCGCGCCCTTCCCTTCCAGGAGCGGCGCCGGCGGCTGGAGCAGGCGCTCGCCGGGGTCCGGCCGCCCGTGCATCTCACCCCGGCCACCCGGGACCGCGCGGTGGCGGAGGAGTGGTTCCGCCGCTTCGAGGGCGCCGGCCTGGACGGAGTGATGGTGAAGCCGCTCGGGCTTCCCTACCTCGAGGACAAGCGCGAGATGCTGAAGGTGAAGCACGAGCGCACCGCCGACTGCCTCGTGGCCGGCTTTCGCTGGTTCAAGGGCGGCGGTGGCGTCGGCTCGTTCCTCCTCGGGCTGTACGACGCCCACGGGGCACTGCACCACGTGGGCATCTGCTCCGGCTTCTCCGCGGTGCAGCGGAAGCAGTTCGAGGCCGAGCTCGCGCCGCTGCGCGAGGGAGCGCTGGAGGAACACCCGTGGAAGGAGTGGGCGACGATGGCGGGCGAGAGCGAGCAGCGGATGCCCGGTGCCCCCAGCCGGTGGAACAACAAGAAGGACATGTCCTGGGAGCCGGTGCGGCTCGAGCGCGTGGTCGAGGTGAGCTACGACCACCTCCAGGGCCCCCGCTTCCGCCACGCCACGCACTTCCTCCGCTGGCGGCCGGAGCGGACGCCCGCCTCCTGCACCTACGGCCAGCTCGAGGCGGTGGTGCCCGCCGAGCTGAAGGCGCTGTTCGGCGCCTGAGCCCCGCGGCCGGGCTAGGGTCCTCGCTCGCCCATGCATCCCCTCCTCCTCGTCGT
>Ga0335079_10010565_pt1 | contig 10513 bp, 10 predicted proteins | sample Lox_Sample_33_FD_206719 | JGI IMG/M metagenome (GOLD analysis project Ga0335079, IMG submission 206719) | Soil microbial communities from Loxahatchee National Wildlife Refuge, Florida, United States - Lox_Sample_3.3 | ecosystem: Environmental > Terrestrial > Soil > Wetlands | place: USA... | reverse complement strand
CGGGAGGCTTGCCGCGCGCGCCCAGAACTATCCGAACGTCTGCCTCTCGCTGCATGCGCTCAACGGCGGCAAGCCCGATCCCCGCCGTCCCGCCGGTCATGACGATGGTCTTCATGGGACCGCCGGGTGAGCCGGCCAAGCAGGGCGGGCGACACAGACGCGGTCGCAGGCGCTCCAACGGTGCTCGAGGGCGACCACCGCCCACGATGCGATGGCGCTGCGAATTCCCGGATCATTGCGTCGACGGTTCATAGATCGAGCGATCACTCTAGTTATACGAGCGACGCTTCGGCGTCAATGATTATTAGATTGCGCGCTCTAGATTCTCCGCTCCCTCCGAAGTCGGTTGCTGGCGTTCCCAAATCCAGACTTGTGCTGAAGGGGGCGTCCGCAGAGGGCAAGCCGCGTCGAGGCTCGCCACGGGGCCAGATGGCCCAAGGCTCGAGGGGCGAGCGGCGCCTGGACGCCAACGACTGCGACACCTGCGCGCGACCGGAGGTTCGGGCCGCAAAATAGGAGCTAGAGTAGGCGCTCTAGAATCGAGGGATCATGGTGCGGAAGGTCGACCCCGTCAAACACGAGGAGAAGCGCGCAGAGATTCTCGATGCAGCGGAGCGCTGCTTCGCGCGCCACGGTTTCCATGGCGCGACCATCGCGCAGATATGCGCCGAAGCGAAGATGAGCCCTGGGCACCTCTATCACTACTTTCCGACGAAGGAGGCGATCGTCTGGGCGATCGCTGGCGCGGGCCTGGCGTATGCGACGTCGCGGTCGGCGCAGATCCTGTACGGCGCGCACCCGATCAAAACCCTGGTCGCGGAAATCGAACTGATCAACGCCGGCCATGAAAAGGCTGGGCCGGGGGTCTTGCTCGATGTGCTGGCCGAAGCCGGCCGAGACCCCGCCGTCGGCGAGATACTGCGAGAGAGCAGCGCCAGCATGCGGGTGCTTGTGGCCGACTTCCTGCGCAGGGGCCAAGTGAACGGTCAGATCGACCCCGACCTCGATACGGACACGGCGGCCGCGGTGCTGATCAGCATCATCGACGCCTCCAAGGCCTTGTCGATTCGAGCCCCCAATCTCAACCGCAAACGGCGCTCGAAGGCGCTCGAACGGCTGATCACGCGGTTCCTCTCCCCGCCCAGCGAGGCCGAGAACGCCTAGCCGTGGAGGGCCGGCCTGACTCCGACACGATCGAGATACTGCTCGAGGACTGACAGCTCGCCGGAGGAGACGATTGCGCCGACATATCCGTCCGGGCGCACCAGCACCCAGTCGCCCGCCGCCACCCCGTATGCGGCCTGCAGATGTCCCGACACATCTTGGAGGTCACCGTCTCGGCCGACGATGTGAACGTGCAGGCCGCTTCTCGCAGCGATTCGAGTCTGTGGCGCCGGCTGATGGCCGAGCAGCGTCCAATGCGGCCCGGTGAAGAGCTCGAACAATCGCCGCGCTTGGCCTGCTGCGCCGCGAAGCGGCGCATCTGGCGCGCGATCACCCGCCAGTATCCCGCGCTCACGGGCTGGCGCCTCCAAGGCGAGTGAGGAGCCGGGGTATCCAAGATCCAATTGATGGACTTCGCGACCGCGGCGCATGGACCCGCGCTTCGCCGCTTCCAGGAGCGATGTCGCGAGCCCCAGCATCTCGGCGGCGACCGGCCGGCGTTCTTCCTCGTACGTTGCCAGGAGTGTCTCGGGCGCACCTCTCAGCACCGCGGCCAACTTCCAGCCGAGGTTGTATGCATCCTGAACGCTGGTGTTTAGCCCCTGCCCTCCAGTCGGTGGGTGAGTGTGCGCGGCGTCGCCGCCGAGAAAGACGCGTCCCTCTTGGTAACGATCCGCCAGGCGAGCGTTCATGGTGAACGCGGAAGCCCACGCGACCGAGTGGATCTTGATTTCCCTGTGACTGGTGCGGCGAGCAATCAGCGAGTCGAGGCCCGCTGCGGAGAGATCGACGTCGCCCTCGAGCGGAATCGGCGCCTGCAGCTGAAACAGGTCCGTGCCGGGCAGCGGGCAGAGAGAGAGCTGGCTCTCCATCGATCCCTCGTTGAAACGATGCCACGCATCACGGCCGACTCCGCTGCAGAGCACGTCGGCGACGACGGCGCGCACGCCGAGTGTCTCGCCGGGAAAGCCGATGTCGAGGCGGTGTCGCACGAAGCTCCGTCCACCATCGGTCCCCACGAGATACCGAACGCACGCGCTCTCGACGCCGGCAGGCCCCGCCAGCTCGGCAATCACGCGTTCGGGATCCTGCTCGAAACCCGTCAGCTCGATGCCGAATTCGGGTCGATGACCGAGCTCGGCGAGACGCTCGCGCAGCACTGCCTCGGTCAGGAACTGGGGCACGAGAAGCGGGATGTGGTAGGGCTCGTCCGGGGTCGCGTCCGCGGCCTCCATGATCAGTGACTCCTGGTACGTGCCATCCTCGCGATATTCGCGCTGCGGCGGATACACGCCGCCCGCGGCGACGAGACGATCCAGGATTCCCAGGTCCTCGAAGATCTCCTGGCTGCGCGGCTGGATGCCCTTGCCGCGCGAGCCGAGAAACGGCTCGTCGAGCTTGTCGATCAGCCGGAAGGCGACGCCGCGACGGGCCAGCTCGATGGCGAGGGTGAGTCCGGCGGCCCCAGCGCCGACGATCAGCACGTCACAGGAACCGATGGTCACGGCTCGAGCCTCATTAGGTGTATAATACACACATAGCCGGATCCGTCGGGGGTGTCGATGAAGCGTGTGCGCAATAGGAGGAGCCAGCTCCGAGAGCTGCACGGCGCCATGGTCGATCTCGTCGTGCTCATGAATCGCCCGCAGCGAGATCAGGCACTCCTGAAGGGGGCGGGGATCGCTCTCGACCGAGCGCTCTTCCCCTTGTTGGTCGGGATCGAGCGCTTCGGGCCGATTGCCGTCGGTGATCTGGCGGATCGCGCCGGTCGCGATCACACTACCATCAGCCGCCAGATCGCGAAGCTCGTCGACTTGGGGCTCGTCGACTCGCGGCCGAGTGCGCGCGATCGCCGCGTCAACGAGGCGACCATCACCAGACGCGGGCAGAAGCTGGCGGCGGCGTTGCAGGGCGCCCGCCAGAGGATTGCCGAGCCGATCCTCTCCAAGTGGAGCGAGAAGGACTTCCGCACGCTCGTGCGATTGATGCGCCGGTTCGTCGATGACTTGATCGCGCTGCCCGAGAGCGCGGACGAATCCAAAGCGTGAGCAGCACGACTGACTGACTCGAGCCGGCCAATGCAGGGTCGGTGACGAACGGTGTTGGAGCGTTGCCCATTGCACGATAGATGCCTACCTGGCGGCGCACCGAAAACGGAGGCTTGGCCGATCCTCGGGAGTGCGACCTGAGTCCTGGCGTGGCTGACCCACCGAGCACGCGCGAGGAGATGGATGAGCCGCGCTCTTGTCCCGACTTCCGTCTTCGGCCTGCCAACTAGACCACAGATGTTTGCGCCGAAGAGGCCGGGTACCTAGCGACGCCCACGCATTGCCCGCGCAGCGAACTCTCGAAACCGAAACCACGCGAGCCGACGCCCGGACTCGAACCGGGGACCTGCTGATTACGAATCAGCTGCTCTACCAACTGAGCTACGTCGGCGCAGGGACGATCTCGGAGGCGGCGCCCGGAGGCGCCGCGGGCGAGAAGGCATAGCCCAACCCGGCGCCGCGCGCAGGTCGGCGGGTCTATGCTGGCGGCGGAGGGCGTCCCCTTGGCGGCGCGCGGGCTGGCGGGCTGGTTCTATCGCGGCGGGAAGCCGAACGCGGTGGCGTGGTGGTTGAACCGGATCGGCGGGGCGGTCTACGCGCTGGGCATCTTGCCGAACTACGCGGTCGAGCTGGAGGTCGTGGGGCGGCGCTCGGGCCAGCCGATCCGCTTCCCCCTGGTGATGGCCCTGTTCGAGGGCGAGCGATACCTGGTGTCGATGCTCGGCGCCGACGTCGCATGGGTGCGCAACCTGCACGCCGCCGGCATGCGCGCGGTGCTGCGCCACGGGCGCGTCGAGCCGGTGCGGCTCGAAGAGGTGCCCGTCGAGCTGCGCCCGCCGATCCTGAAGGCGTACCTGCAGCGCGCGCCGGGCGCGCGCCCGCACATCCCCGTCGACAAGGGCGCGCCGCTCGAGGCGTTCGCCGGAGTCGCGGTGCGCTATCCCGTCTTCCGCGTCGTCGCGGCCTAGTACGACACGAAGCGGACGGCGGGACCGGTGGATACACAGAGATGTGACGCGGCCGGGAACAGGTCGGCGTCCACGCTCCACGGCTCGGGCGCGGCGAAGCGCAGCTCGAGCTCGCGCGCGGAATGGTGGCGCAGGCACGAGCCGGGCACGAAGCCGAGCCGCTGGCCGGGCAGCTCGAGACACACGCGCATGGCGCCCGCGTCGGTGTGCAGGAAGTGGATGTGCTCGGAGCTCGAGCCCGCCGTGCGGAACGGGCGGAAGCCGAGGCCGATGTCGCGCACGCTCGCTGCGCCCATCACCGTGAAGCGCTCCGCTTCGAGCGGCTCGCCGTCGACCTGGATCGCCACGCGGTGCGGCTCGAACAGCTCGCGGGCCAGGCGCGTGCCCGTGAGCGCCGATGCGGCGATGCGCCCGACCAGCGCCGCGGCGGCGCGCGGGCCGAGGTCGTCGCCTTCGTAGTACAGCTCGAGCCAGCGCGCGGCGACGCCGGCCACGAAGATGAGCCCCACGCGCGGCTCGCCCGAGTCGGGCTTCAGCGACACGAGCGCGCGCACGGTGTCCTCTTGCGGCCGCTCCTCGTCCAGCATGCGGCGCAGCGTGACCTCGGCGCCCGAGCGCGCGCCCAGGCTGCGCGCGATCGTGTTCACCGTGCCGCCGAGCGCCAGCGTGACTGCCGGCAGCGGGCGGCCCTGGAACACGCGCAGGAGCGGGGTCAGCGTGCCGCCCACCGTGCCGTCGCCGCCCACCAGCAGCAGCGACTCGACGTCCAGCTCGCGCAGCCGCGCGAGCGCGCCCTCGGCGTCGGCGAGGCTCCCGGTGAAGTGCAGGTACTCCGCGGGCAGGAGCCGGCCGAGCCGCTCGCCCAGGCTCCGCTCGCGGCTGGCGCGCTTGGCGCGCGCGTTCACGATCACCCCGGGGGGCTTCACGCCCCGGCCCTCGCGGCCCGCCGACTCCCCACGGACGGGAGGCTAGCCGCGAGTTAGACTCCGCGCGATGTCGCTCCAAGACCGCAGGATCTGGCGCAACGGGCGGCTCGTGCCGTCCGCCGAGGTCACCGTGCACGTGCTGTCGCAGTCGATCCAGCGCGGGACGCTCGTGTTCGACGTGATGCCGATCTACTGGCTGCCGCGCGGGCCGGCGATCCTGGGCCTGGACGAGCACGTGCTGCGCTTCCGCCAATCGATGGAGCTGGCGGGGATGAAGCCGCCGTACGACACCGCGGGCCTGCGCGCGGGCATCGCCGAGGCCGTGCGCGCGAACCCGGGCTCGGAGCTCGTGAAGATGAGCGCGTACTACCCGGGCGTGTCGCTCGACGTGCTGCCCGTCGACCCGCAGCCCGACGTGGCGATCGCCGCGTTCTCGCTCGGCGACGTGATTCCCGGCGGCGCGCGCGCCAACGCGGGCGGACCGGCGCGGCTGCAGATTGCGGCGTCGCGCAAGATGCCGGCGTCGGTGCTGTCGCCGCAGGTGAAGATCGCGGCGGCGTACACGCACGCGGCGCTCGCGAAGCAGCGCGCGCGGGCGGCGGGCTTCCACGACGTGCTGTTCCTCGACGAGCGCGGCGAGCAGCTCACCGAGTCGTCGACGCAGAGCTTCTTCCTGGTCGCCGACGGCGCGGTGCACACCGCCGGGCTCGACCAGGTGCTCGACGGCATCACGCGGCGGCTCGCGATCGAGCTGGCGCGCGACGAGGGATTCCCGGTCGAAGAGGGCGGCATGCCGCGCGCGCTGCTCGCGCGCGCGCGCGAGGCGTTCCTCACCGGCACGACGACCAACGTCTGGCCGATCGCGAAGATCGACGCGCAGGAGCTGCCCGCGCCGGTGCCGGGACCGCTCACCGCGCGGCTCGTGGCGCGCTTCGCGGCGCTCGTGGCCGACGAGGATCCCGCCTTCTCGAAACGCTGGCTGCAGGCGCTCTAGCATGGGCACGGCGGGGAAGGGCGCCCCCCCGCGCAGCGCGGGGCAAGCGGTCCGCATCGCGGGCCAGCGGGTGCTGTCGGGCATCCAGCCGTCGGGCACGCAGCACCTGGGCAACTACTTCGGCGCCGTGCGCCAGTTCATCGCGCTGCAGGAGCAGAACCGCGCGGCCTACTTCATGGCCGACCTGCACTCGCTCACGAGCATTCGCGACGCGAAGAAGCGCCGCGAGCTGACGCGCGCGGTGGCGCTCGACTTCCTGGCGCTCGGCGTGGATCCGAAGCGCTCGGTGCTGTACCGGCAGAGTGACTTGCCCGAAGTGACCGAGCTGGCGTGGATCCTGACTTCGGTGACTCCGATGGGTCTCTTGCAGCGCGCGGTGTCTTACAAGGACAAGCTCGCGCAGGGGCTGGCGCCCGATCACGGGCTGTTCGCGTATCCGGTGCTGCAGGCGGCGGACATCCTGATCTGGCGCGCCGACTGCGTGCCCGTGGGGCAGGACCAGAAGCAGCACCTGGAGATGACCCGCGACATCGCCGTGAAGTTCAACCTGACGTACGGCGAAGTGCTGAAGCTGCCCGAGCCGTACATCCTGGAAGACGTGGCGACGATTCCCGGCCAGGACGGCAAGAAGATGAGCAAGACGGGCGGGAACGGCATCGAGATGTTCGTGTCGGACAAGGCGCTGCGCCGCCAGATCATGGGCATCGTCACCGACTCGAAGGGCGTCGACGAGCCGAAGGACCCGGACGACTCCACGATCGTGAAGCTGTACGCGCTGTTCGCGAACCCGGAAGAGCGCGCGGCGCTGGCCGACGCGTTTCGCAAGGGCGGCCTCGGCTACGGCGACGCGAAGAAGGCGCTGTACGAGAAGGTGCTCGAGTACTTCGGCCCCGCGCGCGAGAAGCGCCGCGAGCTGGAGGCGCGGCCCGACGTGGTCGAGGACATCCTGCGCGACGGCGCGACGCGCGCGCGCAGCGACACCGCGGAGCTGATGGACGACGTGCGCCGCGCCGCGGGCGTGGGCGCGGTCGGAGGGAAGTGATGGAGATCGAGGGCAAGGTCGCGATCGTGACCGGCGGCGGCACGGGCGTGGGGCGCGCCACGGCGCTCGACCTCGCGTCGCGCGGCTGCTCGGTGGTGGTGAACTACAGCCGCTCGCGCGACGACGCGGAGCGCACGGCCGCCGAGTGCGCGAAGAAGGGCGTGTTCGCGCTGCCGTTCCAGGCCGACGTGGCCGACGACGCCGCGTGCCGCGAGCTCGTCGCGGTGTGCGCGAGCGAGCTGGGCCAGCTCGACATCCTGGTGCAGAGCGCGGGCACCACCGTGTTCGTGCCGCACGGCGACTTCGACAAGCTCTCGAACGAGGACTGGCACCAGATCTACCAGGTGAACGTCGTCGCGCCGTTCCAGATGGTGCGCGCCGCGCGCGGCGCGCTCGAGGCGAGCGGCAGCGGCGAAGTCGTCATGGTGTCGAGCGTCGCGGGCATGGTCGGCACCGGCAGCTCGATTCCGTACTGCGCCTCGAAGGCCGCGCTCAACAACCTGGTCATCACGCTCGCGCGCGCGCTCGCGCCGAAGGTGCGCGTGAACGCCGTCGCGCCCGGCGCGATCACCGGCCGCTGGCTCAAGCAGGGCTGGGGCGACAGCTACGACGCCATCATGAAGGGCGTCGCGCAGCGCGTGCCGCTGGGGCGCCCGTCCGAGCCCGAGGACATCTCCGCTGCGATTCTCGCGCTGATCGGCGGCTCCGACATGGTGACCGGGCAGGTCATCGTGTGCGACGGCGTTCCCATCAAGGCCTGGACGCGCGGCGTTCCGTTCGAAGCCGCCGCGCGCACGCAGCTCGAGAACGTGGCTCGCCTGCCGTTCATCCACCGGTGGGTCGCGGCGATGCCCGACGTGCACTTCGGCATCGGCGCGACGGTCGGCAGCGTGATCCCGACCTCGGGCGCGATCATCCCCGCAGCGGTGGGCGTGGACATCGGCTGCGGAATGCTGGCCGTGCGCACCACCCTCGGTGGCTCGGATCTGCCCGACCATCTGCGCAGCGTGCGCTCGGCGATCGAGGCCGCGGTGCCGCACGGCCTGTCGCGCGCGCGCGGCGGCCGCGACAAGGGCTCGTGGGGCACGCCCCCGGCCGACGTGGACCAGGCGTGGCGGCCGCTGGGCGCGCGCTTCGAGCGCATCGCGGAGCGCCACCCCAAGGTGCGCAAGGCGAACCACCGCGTGCACCTCGGCACGCTCGGTACGGGGAATCACTTCATCGAGGTGTGTCTGGACGAGGGTGAGCGCGTCTGGGTCATGCTGCACTCGGGCTCGCGTGGCGTGGGCAACGCGATCGGGCGCCACTTCATCGAGCTCGCGAAGCGGGACATGGAGCGCCACCTCGCGACGCTTCCCGACAGGGATCTGGCGTACTTCGAGGAGGGCGCGGAGCACTTTGCGGACTACGTCGAAGCCGTGAGCTGGGCGCAGGACTTTGCGCTCGCGAACCGCGAGCTGATGATGCGCCACGTGCTCACCGCGCTGCGCAAGGCGCCCGGCCTGCCGCCGTTCGAAGCGACGGAGGAAGCGGTGAACTGCCACCACAACTACGTGGCGCGCGAGCACCACTACGGGAAGGGCGTGTTCGTGACGCGCAAGGGTGCGGTGCGCGCTCGCGCTGGAGAGCTCGGCATCATCCCCGGCAGCATGGGCGCGCGCTCGTTCCTGGTGCGCGGCAAGGGGAACCCCGAGAGCTTCGAGAGCTGCAGCCACGGCGCAGGACGCGCGATGTCGCGCGCCGAGGCGAAGCGGCGTTTTTCGCTCGAGGACCACGCCGCCGCCACCGCGGGCGTCGAGTGCCGCAAGGACGCCGACGTGATCGACGAGACACCGGGTGCGTACAAGCCCATCGATGCCGTCATGGCCGCGCAACAGGATCTGGTCGAGGTCGTGCACGAGCTGCGCCAGGTCGTCTGCGTGAAGGGCTGAGTGACGAATCGCCCACGAGTCACTCGCGAGTTGTTCGCGCGAACGTCACGGCGCGCGGAGCCGCGCGCGCGCTACATCTGCCCTCGTCGATCGTCGCCGGTGGTGGGTGAGCAATGCGGCCATGGAAGCGGTTCGTCGTGTGCTGTGCCGTTGCGATCGTCGGCTCGGCGCCCGCTCACGGCGCCGGGCTCGCGCCCCTTGCGGAAGGCGGGGACGAGGGCGTCGAGTGGCTCTCCGACGAGCTCGGCGTTCCGAGCCTCTCGGCGCGCGGGATCTGGAACGAGTCGATGAACGCGCTGTTCGCCGGGCGGTCGGCCGGACTGCCGCACGGCGCGGCGAATCTGCCCGACAACACGCCGATCTCGCGCGGGCGCGAGCTCGGCCCGACCGTGCGAAACGGCGCCCCGCTCTGCTCGGGGCGCTGCTAGAGGTCCATCGGGTCGACCGACGACCCCTCGTCCTCGTCCTCCGGCTCGGCCTGGACCCGCGGCGGCGGCCGCGGCGCGGCGCGCTTCGGCTCGGGGCGCGGCGCCTGCGCGGGCGGCATGAGCGCGCGCGGATCGTAGTAGAAGCGCTCGGCGCAGATCTTGTCGCCGCGCACCTCGTGCACCGCGATCTCGCGCAGGTTCATCTGCCGGCCGTCCTTGAAGGTGAGGTCGGCCTCCCACTCGATGCAGATCGTCCGGCCCGACACGAAAACGTGTCGCGCCTTCCAGGTCGCGGCGCGCAGGCCGGCGAGCCAGCCGGCGAGCTTCGAGCGGAGTGACTGGAGACCGGTCACCGTGCCGCCGGCCGGCTCCTCGGAGACCGCGTCCTCGGTGTAGAACTTGCCGAGGTCGAGGTTGAACTCGTCGTCCATCCCGGCGACGATCCGCTTGGCGAGCTCCTCGGCCGGGCTCGGCCGCGGCGCACGCGCCGCGCGAGCCCGCGCGAGGGGCTTTTTCCCAGGTTTCCTGGCCACCGGCTTCGAGCCGGCGGCGCGCTGCTTCGCGACGGGCTTGCGGCTGGTCGACTTCTTGCGAGCGCCCATGGCCATGGACTCCTCCCCCTTGGCGCGAATTCTAGCAGCGGGTGGTCGGGCGGAAAGCGCTTTCTGGTAGACTGCGGCCGGCCATGCCGAAGTACACGCGCGTCGACGACGCGCTCCACGAATATCTGCTCGCGCACCGCTCCCCCGACGATTCGCTGCTCGACGAGCTCCGCGCCGAGACGCGGCGCGCCACCGGCGAGCGGTCGGGTATGCAGATCTCGGCGGAGGAGGGCACGTTCCTCGCCCTGCTCGTCGGCTCGCTCGGCGCCCGGTTCGTGGTCGAGGTGGGCACGTTCACCGGCTACAGCTCGCTGTGCATCGCCCGCGCGCTGAGACCCGGCGGGCGGCTCCTCTGCCTGGACCAGAGCGAAGAGTGGACCGCCATCGCGCGCAAATACTGGAAGCAGGCG
>Ga0335079_10010562_pt1 | contig 10514 bp, 5 predicted proteins | sample Lox_Sample_33_FD_206719 | JGI IMG/M metagenome (GOLD analysis project Ga0335079, IMG submission 206719) | Soil microbial communities from Loxahatchee National Wildlife Refuge, Florida, United States - Lox_Sample_3.3 | ecosystem: Environmental > Terrestrial > Soil > Wetlands | place: USA: Florida... | reverse complement strand
ACTACAAGAGCGACAAGATCGACGAGCAATTGCCGCCCCAGTAGCCGGATACGGTTCTGCATCGCATGACACAGGCTTCCGGTGCAGGGTCGCATGCCGAGCTGACGGCTAAACCAGCGCCGCGCAAATTGCCGCTTGCCACCCGGCTTGCGATTCTGGTCCTTGCGTTGATTGCTTCCGGCTTGTACATGGGAACGGTGTCGCGAGCCTACCGAGCCCTCCAGTGGGCGGAAAACGTTACTCCCGACAACCTGAAAACAGCCGCCGCGCGGGAGCCCTTTAACGCCGAATTCCGTTATCGCAGCGGGCGCTACTCGTTGCTGATGCAGGATTTTCCCAATGCCATCTCCAATTTCCAGGCAGCGATCGCTCTCAATCCTTACGACGCCCGCTATTGGCTGGATCTGGCCAACGCCGACCTGGCCTCCGGCAACCCGGCGGGAACGCGGCAGGCCCTGGCGCGCGCGATGGAAGCGGACCCAACCACGCCCGAAGTGGTCTGGCAAACCGCTAACTACGCTCTGGTAGAGGGAGAGACGGAGCTGGCCCTGCGCCGGTTCCACGACCTGGTGGAAAATGACAACGACGTGCTGCTGGCTGTGCTCAACGTGTGCTGGCGCGCGACACGCGATCCCGACTTGATCGCGGCCAAGGTGCTGCCCTCCCGTCCCGAAGCCTATTTCACACTTATCCGATTCCTGTGGGACAAGCGGCCCGAGGGGGCGGCAGATAAAGTGTGGTCTCAGCTGATTGCGCTGAAGCGTCCGTTTCCAGTGACGCTCGCCTTTCCTTATTTCGATTTTCTGCTCAGCCAGGGAAAGTCGGCGCAAGTTGAAGAGGCGTGGCGGCAGTCGGCTGTCGCCAATCCCGATTTCAGTTCCTACGTGCCTTCGGACAATCGTATCGTCAACGGCGGTTTTGAGCTTGAGCTTCTCAACGGCGGCTTGGACTGGAGATATTCTCCGCAACCGGGCGCATCCGTGGTTATCGATGACCAGCACGCCCACAGCGGCAGCCGGTCGCTTGCCATTACTTTCGAGGGAACGCCCGTGGATTCCGGCGTGGTGCAGTTGGTACCGGCACGACACAACACGAGGTATCAGTTCAGCGGTTTCATGATGGCGGAAAACCTCGAGACCGTCAGCCCGCCCCGGCTGGCCATCTTTGGAGTAAACCGCAATGAGCCCTACCTGCTGACCGATGGAGCCTCCGCCGCCGCCGATTGGCGGGAATTTCGAGGTGAGTTCACAACCGGGCCTCAGGACGACCTGTTGCTGGTGCGCATCGTCCGCATTCCCGGCCAGAAGCTGATCCGCGGGAAGATCTGGGTAGATGATGTGAAGCTCGTTCCCGTAACTAACAGCCGGAGTTTGCCGTGAGCGGACAAGCTCGGATTATGCCGGCGGATGTGATTGCGGCGATTGGTGTGCGCAGCACCGCCGTTGTCTCCGGCGCCCACGCCCTCCATTGCTTCGTGCTGTATGGGTTAGCTGGGGTGCTGGTTTATGGAGTAGCGACGTTCGGCGCCGTGGAACCGTGGTCGCTGTTCGGATTGCAGGCAGCGGCGGCGGGGTTGCTGGTGCTCTGGGGCGTGGAGCAGCTCATTTCAGGCGCTGAGTTCGCGCTGAGCCCCCTGTTTCTCCCGGTGGCCGCATTCGCCGCAATCGCAGGAGTTCAACTCCTGTTGCACCGGACGGCGTATGCATACATGACGCGCAGCGCCAGTTTCACTTACATCGCCTATGCCATGATCCTGCTGGTGGCGGTGCAGGCGCTGCGCACGCAGGACGACGTCAAGCGTCTGGTTGGCTCCTTAACCGTCGCCGGATTCCTGATTGCCATTTTCGCCGTTATCCAGGACCTTACCTCAAAAGGCGAAATTTACTGGCTGGTGCCGGTGCGCGGCGCCAGCTTCATCTTCGGTCCGTACGTTAACCACAACCACTACGCCGGTCTTATGGAGATGCTGGCGCCATTTCCCCTGGTGCTGAGCATGATCGAAGAGTTAACGCCCCCCAAACGCGTGCTGCTTGCCTTCGCAGGCATATTCATGGCGGTCACCATTTTTCTGTCTTTGTCGCGCGGGGGAATGACGGCGTTCGCTTTCGAAATTGTTTTTCTCGCCGGAGTGTTGTGGTGGAAGAACGCCAGCCGGCGGTCTGCCGCCATTTTCGCCACCGCCTGCCTGCTGATTCTGATCTTTCTCCTGTGGCTGGGCGGAAAGCCCCTGGTCGAGCGCTTTGTTTCTTTCAAGACCGACGACGCCAGTTATCACACTCGTATTCAGATCGCCCGTGACAGCATCCCCATGATCAAGGCACGCCCGCTTCTTGGCTGGGGGCTGGGAACTTTTACGACCGTATATCCCAAGTACCGCACCTTCTATGCTGATGTCTTTATAAATGCCGCGCACAATGATTATGTGCAGGTGCTGGCCGAAACTGGGACGCTTGGGTTCGCGGCCGTGCTGGGCTTTCTTGCCGTGGTGTATCGGCGCGGGTTCCGCAAGCTTCGTGGTCCCGGGCTGGAGATGACGCAGGGCGCGACCTTGGCCGCCCTGCTCGGGGTTACCGGAATCCTGGTGCACAGCTTCGTAGATTTCAACCTGCAGATTCCCGCCAACGCAGGTATTTTCTATGTAGTAGCGGCAATCGCCGCAGCGTCCTTTGAGAGCAGCCGCCGCCGCAGAAAGTCGCACCGTACCGCGGCCTAGTCAGCGCGGCAGAACCGATTCAATCAGCGCCCTTACTGTGCAACAGCTATCCCAAACGGGTTGCCGCCGCCGGTGTTCACCGGTGAGCCGCTGACCGCGGGAGTACCCGGTATGCAAGTGCTTATGCCCGTGCATTCATCGGTGCCGGTGATGCTGTACGCCTGGATCGTGCCGTGGTCATAGTCGGTGACGTAAAGGAAGCCGTCCCCGATAACTGTGGTGGTGGTGGAAGACGTGGGATTGGTTGGATCCGTGATGATGATGCCGGGTGTGCCGCTGACCGGCGTGGAACTGCTATTGGCGGGGATCAGCAGAGGCGCATTCACACCCGTACAGGGAGTTGTCGTGTTGGCGTTGGTTTCCGCGCAATTGATGAAAAAAGAGACGGTGCGATTGCCGCTGTTTCCGGTGTAGACGTAGCTGCCATCGGTGCTCACCGCGATCGAGACCGGCCGGCTGCCCACCGGCAGGTTCACGGAAGGAATGGCGGGCACCGCGTCGGACAGTGCGCCGTTCGCGGCGATACTTTCCACGTACACTTCGTCGGCAGTGGCGGCAGTCTGGGCAAGGCTGGCGACAAAGATAAATTTGCTGTCCGGCGAAACCGCCATCGCGATGGGGCGCGCGGTAACGGCCGCGCCCAGGCGGAACGGCGAACCCGGAACCGCCGTCAGCGTTCCATCCCCATTGATGGAAAACACCGATACTGAGCCCAGGTTCTGCGGATTTGTAACGCAATCACAATTCGCCACAAATACGAATTTGCCCTGGGGATCGACCACGACGTTGAAGGCGTCCGGGCCCACGGCCACTCCAACCGGCGGGCCCTGCGGGCCAATCGCGGTCAGTGCCCCGCTGCTGCTGTTGATCGAAAATGCAGCAAGGTGATTGGTTGTGAGGTCGATGGCGTAGAGGAAGTTGCTGCTTGGGGTAACGGCAACGGGATCGTAATCACCGCTGGTGGCGAACATCTGCGCCGTACCCAGCGTATGATCGCTGGTGTTGATCGGCATCATCATGATGCCACCGGTCACTGCACCGTTCAGCACGCGACCCAGCAGGCGAGTTATCACGCCGCCCTTCGCGGTCGCTGGAATGCCCGCATACAGGAACTTGGTCGTAACGGCCGCGCCGCCAGCGATCGGAGCCGGCCAGACGGCGGTCGAGTACGGGGCGTTGGGGGCAGTCACAAACGGACTCCCACTCACCTGAACAAAAGCCCCGCTGGTGACTGTGTAGGCGGCCATTGATCCCGGCCGGAAGGAATTGGCGGCGTAAAGGAAACCGTTCGGAAGGGTCACGGTACTTCCCCCTCCGCATCCGAAAATCAAAACCAGCAGAAGACCACCTAGGAATAAAAGGACTCGCTTCATCACGCCAGGTTCTCCAGACTCTCCCCTGATGAACGCACTAGGGTACCAAAAGCAAAGCCACGGAGGGTGACGCATCTCACGGATTTTGCCGTCCGTGCCGATGCGTGCGATCCGTGGCTCTGTCCGGCTGCGCCGCGCTGCGCTTGTCAGGCGCGGGCGGGATCGATTTTCTCCGTATCTACGCCCAAATCCTGGAGGGCTTTCTGCGCCTTGCGGGCGTCAAACTTGCCTTCGCGCGCCAGGCGCGAGAGCGCTGCGGCGGCGATCGACTCCGCGTTCACTTCGAAATGGCGGCGCAGGTGCTGCCGGTTGTCGCTTCTTCCGAAGCCGTCTGTGCCGAGCGTGACCAGGCGACCGGTCAGCCATGGGGCCAATTGATCAGGGACGATCTTCATGTAGTCCGTAGCCGCCACGATCGGCCCCTCGGCTCCCTCAAGCGCCTGCAGGATGTAAGGCTTCTTTTCCTTTTCCGAAGGGTGCAAGCGGTTCCAGCGCTCGGTAGCCAGCGCCTCACGCCGGAGCTGGTTGTAACTGGTCACACTCCACACGTCAGCTTGTACCTTGTATTTCTCTGCAAGGATCTGCTGCGCGCGCAGAGTCTCGTTCAGGATCGGCCCGCTGCCAAACAACTGCAGCGAGGGTTTGCCGCCCAAAGCAGGTTTGAACTTGTAGATGCCGCGCAGAATTCCTTCGGCCGAATCCTTGGGCATCTCCGGCATCGGGTAATCCTCGTTGTAAACGGTGATGTAGTAGAAGCGGTCCTCGCCATCCTGGTACATGCGGCGAATGCCATCCTGGACGATGACGGCGATCTCGTACACATAAGCGCAGTCATAGGTGGCACAGGTGGGAACGACGCTGGCCAGCACGTGACTGTGACCATCGAGGTGCTGCAAGCCCTCGCCGGCGAGTGTGGTCCGGCCGGCCGTGCCGCCGACCAGGAAGCCGCGGCCGCGCGCGTCGGCAAAGGCCCAAATCAAATCGCCCACGCGCTGGAATCCAAACATCGAATAGAAGGTGAAGAACGGAATCATGGGAACGCGATAGTTGTAGTACGCGCAACCAGCCGCGGTGAACGATCCCATGGAACCGGCTTCGGTGATTCCTTCTTCCAGGATCTGTCCGTCCTTGGCCTCGCGGTAGTAAAGCAGCATGTCCTGATCGTGTGGTTCGTACAGCTGTCCCTGACTTGCGTAGATGGCCACCTGGCGAATGATCGACTCCATGCCGAATGTGCGGCCCTCGTCGGGCACGATGGGCACAATCAGCTTGCCGATTTCCGGATGCTTCAGCAGATGCCGCAGCATGCTGACGTATCCCATGGTGGTTGAAACCGCGCGTCCCTTCGAGCCCTCCAGCGATTCCTGGAAATAATCGAGCGCGGGAATTTTCAAATCGAACTTGGGAACGCTGCGCTGCAGGATGTATCCCCCCAGTTTCTTGCGCCGTTCCTTGAGGTAAAGGATCTCCAGACTGTCGTCAGGCGGGCGATAAGGCGCGCCGTCGTGAGCTGCCTGCTCGGGAATGGGGATGTCGAAGCGCGCGCGGAATTGCGCCAGGTTCTCGTCGTTGAGCTTCTTTTCCTGGTGGGTGGCGTTACGGGCTTCCGCCGAGCCTAGACCATATCCCTTGATGGTCTTGGCCAGGATAACGGTGGGCGCGCCGCGGTGTTCGACGGCGCACTTGTAAGCGTTGTAGATCTTTTGCGGATCGTGGCCGCCCAGGCGCAGACGCGAGAGTTCCTCGTCACTCTTGTCGGCGACCAGCTCAAGCAGTTGGGGATACTTTCCAAAGAAATAGTCGCGGATGTAAGCGCCGCCCTTCACCTTGCAGCTCTGATAATCGCCATCCACGCATTCTTCCATACGCTTGAGCAGCAGGCCGGTGGTGTCGCGCGCCAGCAGCTCGTCCCAGTCAGCGCCCCAGATCACTTTAATCACGTTCCAGCCTGCGCCGCGGAAAGCAGCTTCCAATTCCTGAATAATTTTGCCGTTGCCGCGCACCGGTCCGTCCAGGCGTTGCAGATTGCAGTTGACCACGAAGACCAGGTTGTCGAGCTTCTCGCGCGATGCGAGGGTGAGCGATCCCATGGTCTCCGGCTCGTCCGACTCGCCATCACCCACGAACGCCCAAATCTTGCGCGCAGTTTGGGAAATCAAGCCGCGGTTTTCCAGGTAACGCATGAAACGCGCCTGGTAAATTGCGTTCAGCGGCCCCAGACCCATGGAAACCGTCGGAAAACGCCAGAAATTCGGCATCAGCCAGGGATGTGGATAGGAAGACAGCCCGGGAGTATCACGCAACTCATGCCGGAAATTATTGATCTCGCTCTCTGTGAACATCCCGGCCAGGTAAGCACGAGCATAAACTCCGGGCGAAGCATGCCCCTGCAGGTAGAGGAAGTCCCCGGGCTCGTTGCCGTAGCGCGCGCGGAAGAAGTGGTTGAATCCGACCTCTAACAGCGTGGCAAGGGACGAATAAGTGGAGATGTGTCCGCCGATGCCCGGATCTTTCTTATTCTGGCGATGGACCATCGCCATCGCATTCCAGCGCACCAGCCCTTTGATACGGCGCTCGATCAGGCGGTCGCCGGGGTAGGGGTCCTCTTCTTCCACGCGAATTGTATTCACGTAGGGCGTATTCAACTGGATCGGCAGATCGACACCGGCCTGGCGAGCGCGCCGCGTGAGCGTGCGCAGCAACTGAGCGCCGGCCATAGGACCGGCCTCAACCACTACCTGATCGAAGGCTTCGATCCACTCGGAAGTCTCGTCGATAGCATCGGCCTGGGCTGGCTCGGGCTGGGACGCTTCAAGCTCTGCAGGCGTGGGAGCAATTTTTGTCGTCGTCATAATTCATCTCTTCCGTGAAGAAACACTCGGTGCCATTCGCACCTGCGGAAGTTCTTGAGAGGATCTTTATCTACTGATTCCCAATCATCCACGAACGCTATAACGAGTTTAGTTCGTTCGCGGGGGCTGCTGCAAGAAGCGTGCTCGTCGGCCAACCTGCTGGGCGGGTGCTGCGCCGGGCGTTTCCGCGGACGACAGCGGGAAGACTGGTCGCGATTGCTGATCCTCAGCCCTGCACAATAAACAATAAAGGAGGAACTGTGGCGGGTTTGCCGCCAAGGCTTCTGCGCCTTTTTGGCTGAGTCTCGTGTGCAAACTCTTGCACACTTTTTTGTGCAATATCAAGCACCCTGGGACTTTGTGTCTCAGCACAGTTATCTGATTTTATTTCAATGACTTGGACTTAGTTACCGTAGTGCTGAAGACCTTCGTTTGGAACGTTGGTCGCACTCCCCTGGTGCAGCGAAATGCAATCGGGAGCGCGAACAACGATGCAGCGGCTGAGGCGGGCGGTCTTTACAGTTTGTATTGCTATTCTTCTATCGACAGCAGCCAGGACACAGGAGTTCCGGAGCCCTGCCGCCGTGCAGAGCGCCAATCAGTCCTTCACCCTGGACCTTTCTACCCTTAATGATGTGAGCGGCGCCGGCATCAGCATCCGCAACACCTCCGGCTCAACGGTCTCTTTGCCATACGTGTTTACTCCGGGAAATCAGCCAGCCCTGAATGCGTCTTCCATCATGGCGCGTTTGAACAGCCTGCCCGCACCGGCGACGGACCAGGATCGTGTCATCCAGGCATGGCAGTTTGTGGCGTCAAACACACAACACTTCTGCTACGCGGGAAATGCCCATGGTGTGACCTACGATCCGGTTGTCATTCTCAACGCTTATGGATTCGGATGCTGCGAGCAGCGCGGTTATGCGCTGGCCTGGATCTGGCAACAGCAGGGCTATCAGACAAGATTAGCGTCTCTGTCTGGCTTTCATACGGTTCCGGAAGCCTTTTACGGCAATGCCTGGCATATGCTCGACCCGGACCACGATGTCTACTACCTCAAAGACGATCAGACGATCGCCAGCGTGCAGGACATCCTCAATGATCCCACTCTGGTCGCGCGTACGGTGGACGCCAACGGAAATGATCCAGCCGGCTGGTCCGGCGCGCAGATGGCGGCACTTTACGAGCAGACCGCAGCGACGCTTCGATACTGGCCACCGCTTTCGCCAAGCCTCTCTTCAACCTTCTCACTCAGACCTGGCGAGAGCATCAATCTGGGCTCGCTGAACCGGCACGATAGCGTGCAGTTTTATCCCTCAGGACAGTACCTGCCTCCGAGTACTGTGAACTCTATCCAGTTCAGCTGGAACCTGAGCTTTGCCGACGCGGCATGGAAACAACGTGTATCGGCCAGTTCCGGCGTAGACGTAAATGCGACCGCCAGCGGGATAAGAGTTCTCGCGAATACCTCCAGCCAGCCAGGTTATGTGGTCTACAGCGAATCGAGCCTTTTCCCGGTGCTCTCGCTGGCCATTCTGGCTCAGCTTGCCCCGGGGAGCGCGGGATCGCTTCAAGCTTATTATTCGGTGGATGGAACCCACTGGTCGAATCCCGTTCCGTTCCAGCCTGCCATCAGTCATTCCTCTTTCGACCTGATCGCCGACTTAAGCAGTCTGGCAACCGGCGCGTCAGCCTACTATGTCAAGGTAGAGTTGGACGGGCCCGTGCAGTTGCACCGCCTGCGCATCAGCCCGACGGCACAAGCCTCCACGAGTTTTTTCCCCAAGCTACAGGCAGGCAATCAGAATGCGCTTGTGTATCAGGACCTCTCACCGGCAACGCAAGCTCGGGCCATTCAGATCACCGCCACGGTGCCGACCGGCAAGCCGCCGATCAGAGGAGTGCATGCAGAATCCCTGATTCCCGAGAGTCCAACCAGCAGCTTAGCGAGAGACTACGCCGCCGCAAACCTGGTCGATGGCGATCCCAGCAGCCTTGCGTATCCGGGCTCGATGCAACTCGATTACGTAGTCCAGCTCAATGGGACATACAGCGTCACCGGGGCTTCCGTCGACTGGGGCTATTTCGGAACTGACGCTCGCTACGTGCAAAGCTGGCAGATCATGGGCCGGACCGGCAACCAGGACTGGCAGCAACTGGCCAGCGGCGGATTTCCCGGGCAAAGCACGATGGATGTGGCGCTGGACGCGAAGATCACGGAACTTCGGCTGGTCGCCAGCGGAAGCAATTGGATCGGTGCTTATGAGCTGCGTGTTTTCGGTACCGCAGCCGCGTCAACCCTGGCCCTGGCTGGCATCCAGTCCAACGTACCGGAAAATCCGGTTTATTCGATTGGCAGAAATTACGGAGCAGCGAATCTGATTGATGGCGATCCCAAGACGCTGGCTTATCCGGGGTCGAACAACCTTGACTACCAGATCTCCCTCGGCGGAATCACACATCTTTCGTCAGCCAGCATCACGTGGGGTTATTTCGGAACCAGTCCCGCGTACGTTAGTTCCTGGTCTCTGCTGGGCAGAAATGGCACCGGTCAATGGATGACCCTTGCCCAGGGCGGCTTTCCAAATAGCAGTGTGACTCAGCTGACCCTCGATTTCTTTGCCACCGATGTGCGCATCCTGGCCAGCTCCACTGCGAACTGGATCGGCATCTACGACCTGAGCCTTACGGGAGGCCAGCCTCTCGGCGGCTTCGCCGTCAAGTCGAACGCCGGCGATCCGGTGAATTGCGCCAGCGCCCGGCCCAGCTCGAATATCGCCGATGGCGACCAGACGACTTTCGCATATCCCTGCTATGTGTCGTTCGATTACACGCTGGACTCAGGCAGCAGCGCCTTCATTGACACGGTGAACATCGTGTGGGGCTACTTTGGGTCCGACCCGCGTTATATCCAAACCTGGCGCCTGATGGGATTGGCGTTGAACGGAAGAACCTGGGAAGTGGTGGCGAGTGGATTGCAGCCGGGGACCACGGAAACGCTCGTTCCAGTGCAGAACCGCTATCGCAAGCTGCGTATCGCCGCCGAAGGCGCCAATTGGATAGGTCTCTACGAACTCCAAGCATATGGCGTTATCCTGCCGCTCGGATCGGGACAAGTAACCGTTAAATCCAACGTGCCCGAAGACCCGGTGTACTCGGTTGCGAGAGGGTATGGGGCATCCAATCTGATCGACGGCAATCCCAACACTCTGGCCTATCCGGGATCGAAGAACCTCGATTATCAGGTCTCATTCGGCCAACCCACGCAGCTTTCCTCGGCCGTCATCAAGTGGGGACAATACGGGACAAATCCTGCTTATGTGAACAGTTGGTCCATTCTGGCCAGAGGCGGGGCCAACCAGCCTTGGGTCACGGTCGCGCAGGGCGGCTTTCCCAACAGCACCACGACGGTTTTGAACCTGGACTTCGCTGCCACGGACGTTCGCCTGGTCGCCAGCTCGACGAACTGGATCGGCGTCTATGAACTCACTCTCGACGGCGTGCCGCTGCAGTGACGAATTGAGCCTTGCTTGAGAGCGGGTCACCGGCACCGTGTCCCGCTTCTGCTCTATTGCC
>Ga0335079_10010560_pt1 | contig 10515 bp, 8 predicted proteins | sample Lox_Sample_33_FD_206719 | JGI IMG/M metagenome (GOLD analysis project Ga0335079, IMG submission 206719) | Soil microbial communities from Loxahatchee National Wildlife Refuge, Florida, United States - Lox_Sample_3.3 | ecosystem: Environmental > Terrestrial > Soil > Wetlands | place: USA: Florida... | reverse complement strand
ATGTTCCACAGCACGTAGGCCGTGCCGAGCACGATGACCGCGAGTGAGGCGCGCAGCATGCGCGGCGCGTTGCCATCGAGGGCGAAGGTCCACCACAGCTCGTGCGAATACTCGACGTGACGGTAGGAGAGCGCGCCGATCCACACCGCCATCGCGATGACGCCGGCGATGGCCGCCACCCACACCGGGGTGAAGCGCTCCGAGAGGATCTGCGTGGGCCGGTAGAAGGCGCGCCGCCCGAGCGCGAGCACGCCCAGCACCAGCGCGAGCAGCGTCGCTTCCTCGAAATCCAGCCCCTTCAGGAGCGAGGCGGCGATGCCCGCCAGCAGCAGCCATACCGAGATGTGATAGGCCGCCTGCACGCGGCGGAACAGCGCGCGCGAGAGCACCAGCAGGCCCAGCCCGATGAGGCTGCCGGCCAGGTGCGAGGCCTCGAGCACCGCAAGCGGCAGGAAGCGATCGAGGTACGCGAGGCGCTCATCCACCGCAGGCGTCGCCCCGGAGAACAGCAGCAGCGCCCCGGCAAGGAAGGTGAGGGCGCCGGCGATCTGCGGCACGACCGGGGCGATGTAGAGGCTCGCGAGCTGCTGGGCGCGCACCAGGCGTGCCCCCTGCGCGGCGAGTTCCTTGCCGCCAAAGAGCACCGTGCCGAGGATGAGCGGCGCGAGGTAGTAGATGCCCCGGTACGCCAGGAGCGAGCCGAGCATCGCCTCCGGGGGCACGCTCGGCACGGTGAGCAGCACGACCGCCTCAAACACCCCGACGCCCCCGGGCACGTGGCTGATGATGCCGGCGATCACGGCGGCCGCGTACACGCCGAGGAAGCTGATGAAGGGCACGTGCGTCTCCGGCGGCAGCAGTGACCAGAGCACCGCGCTCGAGAGCGACAGGTCGAGCACCGAGAGCGCGAGCTGCGTGAGCCCGATCAGCGGCCCCGGCGGCCGCAGCGCCCAGCCGCGGATCTCGAACGCCGCCTGCGCGAAGCAGGCCCACAGCGCGTAGGCGGCCACCGCGCACAGCAGCGCTGCACCCACCAGGAGCGACCAGTTGTGGTGCAGGTGCAGCACGGTGGCGGCGTGTGCCGGGGACAGCAGCAGCGACAGACCCGAGATGGTCGCAAGCCCGATGCCGAGCGAGAGGCTGCAGAAGGCGGTCACCGTCGCCACCTCGATGGCGCTGATGCCGGCGGTCACGTACAGGCGGAAGCGGATGGCGCTGCCGGTGAAGATGGCAAAGCCGAGCGTGTGCCCGAACGAATAGGCGATGAAGGAGGTGAAGAGGATGCGCGGGTAGGGGATCAGGCGCCGCAGGTAGCGCAGCGCCAGCACCTCGTAGGTGGTGAGCAGCCAGTAGCTGAGCGCCGTGAAGCCCAGCGCCGCGAGGATCTGCCGGCGCGGGATCGCGTGCAGATGCGCAAACACGCGCTTGATGTGCAGCTGCGCGAACTCGTGGTGCAGCACCCCCACCACGAGGACGAATACCAGCAGCGCCGCGAGCGGGCCGACCCAGCGCCAGAAGGGCCGCTCCTCTTGCTCGCCTGTCCTCGCCGCTGGACTTTGGGACACGGGTACGCTGCCGCCGCGGGGCTAACGCGTGAGCGGCTTGTAGCGGATGCGGTGCGGCTGCGCGGCGTCCTCGCCCTTACGGCGCTTGTAGTCCTCGGTGTACTCCTGGTAGTTGCCCTCGAACCAGACCACCTGCGAGTCGCCCTCGAAGGAGAGGATGTGGGTGGCGATGCGGTCGAGGAACCAGCGGTCGTGGGAGATGACGACGGCACAGCCGGGGAAGCTCAGCAGCGCTTCCTCGAGCGCCCGCAGCGTCTCCACGTCGAGGTCATTGGTGGGCTCATCGAGCAGCAGCACGTTGCCGCCCGAGCGCAGCACCTTGGCGAGGTGCACGCGGTTACGCTCGCCGCCGGAGAGCTCCCCGATCAGCTGCTGCTGCTGCGTGCCCTTGAAGTTGAAACGCCCGACGTAGCCGCGCGAGGGGGTCTCGTAGGTGCCCACCTTGATCATGTCGAGGCCGCCGGAGATCTCCTGCCAGACGGTCTTCTTGTCATCGAGGGTCTGGCGCGACTGGTCGACATAGGCGAGCTTGACGCTCGGACCTACGCGGATTTGCCCGCTGTCGGGCGCTTCCGCGCCGGTCAGCATGCGAAACAGCGTCGTCTTGCCGGCGCCGTTCGGGCCGATGATGCCGACGATGCCGCCGCGCGGCAGACTGAAGCTGAGATTGTCGATGAGCAGCCGCTCGCCGTAGCCCTTGCGCAGCCCCTGGGCCTCGATGACGAGGTCCCCGAGGCGCTCCCCGGGCGGGATGTAGATCTCGTTGGTCTCGTTGCGCTCCTGGAACTCGCGCGAGGCGAGCTCCTCGTAGCGCTGCAGGCGTGCCTTGCTCTTCGCCTGGCGCGCCTTGGGGTTCTGGCGCACCCACTCGAGCTCGTGGGCGAGGGTCTTGCGCAGCCCCTCGCGCTCCCGCTCCTCCAGCGCCAGGCGCTTCTCCTTCTGCTCGAGCCAGGAGGAGTAGTTGCCGTGCCACGGGATGCCGTAGCCGCGGTCGAGCTCGAGGATCCACTCCGCGACGTTGTCGAGGAAGTAGCGGTCGTGCGTGACCGCGATCACCGTGCTCGGGTACTCCTCGAGGTAGTGCTCGAGCCAGGCGATCGATTCGGCATCGAGGTGATTGGTCGGCTCATCGAGCAGCAGCATGTCCGGGGCCGACAGCAGCAGCCGGCACAGCGCGACGCGACGCTTCTCGCCGCCCGAGAGCGTGCCGATGAGCGCCTCCCACGGCGGCAGGCGCAGCGCATCCGCGGCGATCTCGAGCTTGCGCTCGAGCTCCCAGCCACCGGCGGCATCGATCGCATCCTGCAGCTGCGCCTGGCGCTCAAGGAGCGCGTTCATCTGCGCATCGTCCATCGGCTCTGCGAACTTCTCGGAGATGCTGTTGAACTCCTGCAGCTGCGCGAAGGTCTTGCCGAGGCCCTCCATGACGGTCGTGCGCACGTCCTTGGAGGCATCGAGCTGCGGCTCCTGCGGCAGAAAGCCGATGCGGATGCCGCTCTGCGGGCGTGCCTCGCCGTCGAAGGCGCTGTCCAGCCCCGCCATGATCCTCAGGAGCGAGGACTTTCCGGAACCGTTAAGGCCGAGCACCCCGATCTTGGCGCCCGGAAAGAACGAAAGGCTGATGTCGCGCAGGATGGCCCGCTTGGGCGGCACCATCTTGGATACGCGGTTCATCGTGTAGATGTATTGGGCCATGCAGTCTCGAGTGTAGGTCGCTGCAAACGCAGGTTCTTTCGATTATATCGTCGGGGGTCGCAGGAATGGGCCGCCGGTAGCCGCCGACGGGCGCAGCGCGGGTGCTGTGTTAGGCTTGCCCGCCGTGGTCGCCTCCCCAAGCAGCAGCACGAGCGCCGCACCCGCCGTGGCGGTCATCCTCAGCGAGCGCCTCGCCCGTTATGGCTTTGGCGACGGGCACCCGTTCGGGCCGGACCGCCTCGTGGCCTTCGTGCGCGAGTTCGGGGCCCGCGGCCTCGACCGGCGCGTACGCGCGCTCGAGCCGCGGATGGCCACCGATGCGGAGCTGCGCGCGTTCCACAGCGCTGAGTATCTCGAGCTGGTGCGCGAGCGCTCCGCGAGCGGCACCGGCTTTCTGGATGCGGGGGATACGCCCGCGTTCCGGGGCGTGTACGAGGCGGCCGCCGGCGTGGTCGGCGCCACCCTCACGGCCGCGGAGGCGATCATGCACGGGGAGTGCCGGCGCGCCTTCGTGCCGATCGCGGGCCTGCATCACGCCGCGCGTGACCGGGCCGCGGGCTTCTGCGTGTTCAACGACTGCGGCGTGGCGATCGAGCTGCTCAAGCGTGCCGGCCTCACGCGCATCGCCTACGTCGACATCGACGCCCACCATGGCGATGGCGTCTTCTATGCCTTCGAGGACGACCCGGCGGTGATCTTCGCCGACCTGCACGAGGACGGCCGCTACCTCTACCCGGGCACCGGCACGGCGCAGGAGACCGGCAAGGGCGCCGCGCGCGGCATGAAGCTCAACGTGCCGCTGCCGCCGGGGGCGGATGATCGGGTGTTCGCTGCGCAGTGGCCGCGGGTGATCGCGCACCTGGAGAAATTCGACCCGCAGTTCGTGATCCTGCAGTGCGGCGCCGACAGTCTCGAGGGCGATCCGATCACCCACCTGCGCCTGAGCCCGCAGTCCCACGCGCGCGCGGCGCGCGAGCTCAGCGCGCTCGCCGAGCGCTGCGGTCACGGGCGCCTCCTCGCCCTAGGCGGCGGCGGCTACAACCGCCAGAACCTCGCCCAGGCCTGGAACGCGGTGGTGGAAAACCTGCTGTAAGAGGCCGCCGTCCGGGGCTCCCGGGGGCGCACGCGCCCACGGCATGGTCGCGAAACTACCGCCCGGGCGACGCCTGACAACAAGGGCGGCGGCAGCCTCGTTCCGGTACAATTCGCGGCCCCGTTTCCCGAGCGCAGAAGGTGCCCCCGCACATGTTCCGGACGTCCATGACGATCGAAGGCTTCGATCCCGAGCTGGCGCGCGCCCTGGCGGGTGAACGTCGCCGCCAGGAGGAGCACGTCGAGCTCATCGCCTCCGAGAACTATGCGAGTCCGCGCGTGCTCGAGGCCCAGGGCTCGGTGCTGACCAACAAGTACGCCGAGGGCTATCCCGGCAAGCGCTACTACGGCGGTTGCGAGTACGTCGACATCGCCGAGCAGCTGGCGATCGAGCGCGCCAAGCAGCTCTTCGGCGCCGACTACGCCAACGTGCAGCCGCACTCCGGCTCCCAGGCGAACGCGGCGGCCTACTTCGCGCTGGTGCAGCCGGGGGATGCGATCCTCGGCATGAGCCTCGACCACGGCGGCCACCTCACGCACGGCGCCAAGGTGAATTTCTCCGGCAAGTTCTTCCGCGCCGCCCAGTACGGTATCCGCCCCGATACCGGCGAGATCGACTACGAGCAGGTGCAGCGCCTCGCCGAGGAGCACCGGCCGAAGATGATCATCGCGGGGTTCTCCGCCTACTCGCGTGTCGTCGACTGGGCGCGCTTCGCGGCGATCGCGAAGAGCGTCGGCGCCTATCTCGTGGTCGACATGGCGCACGTCGCGGGCCTGGTCGCCGCGGGCCTCTACCCGAGCCCGATCGCGCACGCCGACGTGGTCACCACCACGACGCACAAGACGCTGCGCGGCCCGCGCGGCGGCCTGATCCTCGCGCGCGCCAACGACGAGCTCACCCGGAAGCTCAGCTCGCTGGTGTTCCCCGGTACCCAGGGCGGTCCGCTCATGCACGTGATCGCCGCCAAGGCGGTGGCGCTGCTCGAGGCGCTGCAGCCGGAGTTCCGCGACTACCAGCGCCAGGTGCTTGCCAATGCGCGTGCGATGGCGGCGCGCCTTGCGCAGCGCGGCTACCAGATCGTCTCGGGCGGCACCGACAACCACCTGTTCCTGCTCAGCCTTGCAGATCGCAAGATCACCGGCAAGGAGGCGGACGCCGCGCTCGGGCGCGCCAACATCACCGTGAACAAGAACGCCGTGCCGAACGACCCGCGCCCGCCGACGGTGACGAGTGGCCTGCGTCTCGGGACGCCCGCCTCGACCACGCGCGGCTTCCGGCAGCAGCAGATCGAGCAGGTCGCCGACTTCATCGCCGAGGTGCTCGACGCCGAGGGCGCCGAGGCGGCGATCGCGCGCGTGCGTCCGCAGGTGATCGAACTGTGCCGCCGTTTCCCGGTGTACGGACCGTAACGGGCCGGAGTGCCCCCGCCGCATGTACTGCCCATTTTGCGGCCACGAAGAGACCAAGGTGAACGACTCGCGTCTGGCGGGTGAGGGACACCAGATCCGGCGCCGCCGCGAGTGCCTGAAGTGCGGCGAGCGCTTCACGACGTTCGAGACCGCCGAACTGCTCATGCCGCAGGTGATCAAGGGCGACCGGGCGCGCGAGGCGTTCGATGAGGCGAAGCTGCGCGGCGGCATGGAGAAGGCGCTGGAGAAGCGCCCGGTACCGCGCGAGCAGATCGATGAGGCCGTGAGCCGCATCGTGCACAAGGTGCGCAGTCTCGGGGACCGCGAGGTGTCCGCGCGCACCATCGGGGAGCTGGTGATGGAGGAGCTGCGCCACCTCGATGAGGTGGCGTACGTACGCTTCGCCTCCGTGTACCGGCAGTTCGAGGACGTGGAGGCCTTCCACGAGGAGATCCAGCGGCTGCGCAGCGCGCGCGCCGCTCCGGCAGCGGCACGGGCGCACAAGCGCGAGCCCGGCAGCCGCGCCAACCGCGAGCAGCTGCCGCTGCTGCCGCCGGAGGAGCCGGCCGCCGCCAAACGCGGGCCCGGGGGCGGCAAGTGAAGCCGCGTGACACGTTCTCCGACTTCGACCGCACCGCCATGCAGCGTGCGCTCGCGCTCGCTGCGCGCGGTCTTGCCACCACCGACCCCAATCCGCGCGTCGGCTGCGTGATCGCCCGCGGCGAACGCATCGTCGGGGAGGGCTGGCACGAGCGCGCCGGGGAGGCGCACGCGGAGGTCGCCGCGCTGCGCGCGGCGGGCCCGCAGGCTGCCGGCGCCACCGTCTACGTGACACTCGAGCCCTGCAGCCACCAAGGGCGCACGGCGCCGTGCACCCTGGCGCTCACGGGCGCACGCGTGGCACGGGTGGTGTACGCCGTCGGCGACCCGAACCCGCAGGTGAGCGGTGCAGGGGCCGCCGCGCTCGCGGCGGCCGGCATCACCGTGCAGTCGGGTCTGCTTGAGTCCGAAGCACACGAACTCAACGCCGGCTTCTTCAAGCGCATGCAGCACGGGCGGCCGTACGTGCGCGTGAAGCTCGCGATGAGCCTCGATGGCCGCACGGCGCTCGCCGACGGCACGAGCCAGTGGATCACGGGCGAGGCGGCGCGCGCGGACGTGCAGGCGTGGCGCGCCCGCAGCTCCGCGGTGCTCACCGGCGTCGGCACGGTGCTGAGCGATGACCCGCGCCTGAGCGTGCGCCTGGCGGCGGGTGGGGAGGCGCGCCAGCCGCTGCGCGTGGTGCTCGACACGCACCTGCGCACGCCCGAGGATGCGCGCCTGTTCACCGGCGGCGGCGAGGTGCTGATCCTCACCGCGCTCGCGGGCCTCAACGAGGCGCGGGCCGCGGCGCTCAGCGCGCGCGTGGCGCGCGTCGAGACGCTGCCCTCGCAGGCAGATCGCCTGGACCTCGGGGCGGTGTTTGATCGCCTGGGGGAGCTTGAGGCCAACGAAGTGCTGGTGGAGGCGGGCGCTACGCTCGCCGGGGCGATCCTGCGCGAGCGCCTGGCGGATGAGCTCCTTCTCTATGTGGCGCCCAAGCTCCTCGGGTCCACCGCGCGCGCCCTGGTCGAACTGCCGCCGCTCGCGGCACTCGCGGATGCGCCCGGGTTCAGCTTCCTCGACTCGCAGCGCATCGGCGATGACCTGCGGCTGCGCCTGCGGCCGCAGGGGTCCTCCTGAGGAGACGGCCGTGTTCACCGGGATCGTGCAGGACGTCGGACGGGTCGGGCAGCGGGAGGCGCGCGGCGGCGACGTGCGTCTGGTGATCGCCTGCGACCGGCTCGACACGGCACGCTTGAGCATCGGCGACAGCATCGCGGTGCAGGGCTGCTGCCTGACCGCCGTGCAGATCGAGGGGCGCAACTTTGCCGCGGACGTCTCGCGCGAGACGCTCGCGCTCACGACCCTCGGGGACCTCAGGAGCGGTAGCGCGGTCAACCTGGAGCCGGCGCTGCGCGCCGGCGATCCGCTCGGCGGCCACCTGGTGTCCGGTCACGTCGACGGCGTCGCCGAAGTCCTCGCAATCCGCGACGATGCGCGCTCGCAGCGCCTGCTGATCGGCGTGCCCGCAGAGCTGACCCGCTTCCTCGCCCCAAAAGGATCGGTCACCGTGGACGGCGTGAGCCTCACGGTCAACGAGGTCGATGGCAACCGCTTCGGCGTGAACCTGATCCCGCACACTCGGGCCGTCACCACGCTCGGGGAGTTGCGCGTCGGCGCACGCGTCAACCTCGAGGTGGATCAGGTCGCGCGCTATATCGAGCGCCTGTTGCCGGGTGCTGCTGTGCGCTAGCCGCGGCCGCACAGTTGGACGCGAAGCACAACGCCGTGCGTCGCAGCTACGGCGAGGCGTCGAGCGAGAGAAAATGCCTTGGAGGGCTGACGGGCGTCCCTGCCTGTGCGGCAGCGGCGCGCGGGCTGGGCCTGTGGCTGCGGCGTGTTCGACGTCGCCACCGCGGAAATCGACGTTCCCTGCCGGGATCGTGCACGCTGTTCAAGGTCTCGGTGAGCGTGCAGCTTTAAAGGGAGTGAGCACAATGGCTACACGGAAATGCTGGGGGCGCGCCTGCGCCGGTGCCTGGGCGTGGCTCGCGGTGGCGAGCGCCGTCGCCGCAGCCACTGCCACGGTCGGCTCGCCCGCTCCCCCGCTGATCGTCACGCAGCTCGACGGACGCGAATTCGACCTCGCCCGCGAGCGCGGCAAGGTCGTGGTGGTGAACTACTGGGCGAGCTGGTGTTCCCCCTGCCGCGCGGAGATGCCCGCGCTGGATCGCTTCTACCAGCGCCACCGGGAACAGGGACTCGTGCTGCTCGGCCTGAGCGTCGATGAGGCCCACGAGCGCGCTCAGGTCGCGGACATCATGAAGAAGTTCAGCTATCCGGCGGCGCTGGCCGCCGGTGCCCGGGTGAACGGCTTCGGGCCCGCGCTGGCGGTGCCGATGACCTTCGTGATCGATGCCCGCGGGGTGGTGCGCGCACGGCTGGTCTCGGGCACCGCCGTGAGCGAGCAATCCCTGGAGAAGCTGATCCTGCCGCTGCTGCCGGGCGCCGCCGCCGCGCCCCGCTGAGGGACGGCCCCGGGCGAAGGCTCGGGTATACTGGCCTGCCGAACCGAGCGATCCTTGCGCCATGTCCAAAGTGCTGCCGCTGCCCGGAAAACCTGCCCCCGCGGGCTCCGCCACTGCCTTGAGTCCGGTCGGGGATATCCTCTCGGAGCTGCGCGCCGGGCGCATGGTTATCATCATGGACGACGAGGATCGCGAGAATGAGGGCGACCTCATCATGGCAGCCGAGCACGCCACGCCCGAGGCGGTCGCCTTCATGATCCGTCACACAAGCGGCATCATCTGCGTGCCGATGGAGGAGGAGCAGCTCGCGCGCCTGGACCTGCCGCAGATGGTCCCGGTCAACAGCGAGTCGCACCGCACCGCCTTCACCGTCTCGGTGGACCTGCGCGCCGGCACCACCACCGGGGTGTCCTCCGGGGACCGCGCCGCCACCATCCGCGCGCTCGCGGAAGCGACCTCACGCCCGGGTGACTTCGCGCGCCCCGGACACATATTCCCGCTGCGCGCCCGCCGCGGCGGGGTGCTGGTGCGTGCCGGGCACACCGAGGCCGCGGTGGATTTGTGCCGCCTCGCGGGGTTAAAGCCCGCGGGCGTGCTGTGCGAGGTCATGAACGATGACGGCAGCATGGCGCGCCGTCCGCAGCTGCAGGAATTCGCGCACCTCCACGGCCTGAAGATCGGCACCATCGCCGACCTCATCCGCTACCGCCTGCGCACCGAGCGCTCGGTAGAGCGCCTGTCCGAGCAGGTGGTGCAGACCGAGCTTGGGGAGTTTCGTCTCTACGCCTACCAGGACGGGGTCAGCCAGGAGGTGCACGTGGCGCTGGTGCACGGGCGCCTCGACGGTGCGGCGGCGCCCCTGGTGCGGGTGCACCTCGCGGACACGCTGCGCGACCTCCTCGGGCTGAAGCACGCGGTGCGCACCTGGACGCTGCGCGCGGCCATGCAGCGCATCGTGGAGGCCGGGAGCGGGGTGATCGTCGTGCTGCGCCAGCCCGAGACCTCGCGCGAGCTCGCCGATGCCGTGCGCTCCTTCGCCGCCACGAGCGGTGCGCAAGGGGCTGCCAAGGAGGCCGCCACCGAGGGCGAGGGGGCGGTGCTGCGCACCTTCGGCGTCGGGGCACAGATCCTCAAGGACCTGGGCGTGCGCCGCATGCGCGTGCTCTCGGCACCCAAACAGATGCACGGCATCTCCGCCTTCGGGCTGGAGATCGAGGGTTACGTCGGGGAAGAGGGGTGAGCCCGGCCGAGCTCAGCGAGGCTGACGCGCTCGCCCGCGGCCGCCGGGTCGCGATCGTCGCCGCGCGCTTCAACGAGCTGATCGTCGCGAGCCTGCTGAAGGGGGCGCGCGCGGCGTGGCTTGCGCGCGGTGGCGCGGAGGAGGAGCTGCGCGTGGTGCGCGTGCCGGGGGCCTTCGAGCTGCCGCTGGTGGCGCGGCAGCTGGCCAAGAGCGGCCGTTACGATGCGATCGTCGCCCTGGGGTGCGTGATCCGCGGCGACACCCCGCACTTTGAGTACGTCGCCGGTGAGTGCGCGCACGGCCTGCAGCTGGCGAGCCTCGAGACGGGCGTGCCGGTCATCTTCGGCGTGCTCACGGTCGAGACGCTCGAGCAGGCCCTAGAGCGTGCCGCGACCTCCGCCGG
>Ga0335079_10010555_pt1 | contig 10517 bp, 8 predicted proteins | sample Lox_Sample_33_FD_206719 | JGI IMG/M metagenome (GOLD analysis project Ga0335079, IMG submission 206719) | Soil microbial communities from Loxahatchee National Wildlife Refuge, Florida, United States - Lox_Sample_3.3 | ecosystem: Environmental > Terrestrial > Soil > Wetlands | place: USA: Florida... | reverse complement strand
CCTCTAGCGGAGGACGGCGTGCTGGAACTGTTTGCGGCGGGGAATTTCATGTTGTGCACCTCGACTCGAATTTAGCTTCGAGCTTAGAACGAGGAAGGCAAAAATTCTTGCAAGAGATGCGCGGGATGGCGTGATGTGCACTACTTGCTGGGCGCGAGGGACCAGGTGACGCCGCCGTCGGAGGTCTGATACATCTTGACGTTGGCAACGCCGGGATCGGGTGCGACCCAGATAACGACATGGAATGCATCGGTGGCGCGGATGCCACCGATGTCGGCGGCGACGGGAGAGCTGAGCGGGACCCAATGCTCGCCGCTATCGGTGGTGCGAAGAATCGTGCCGGAACGGCCGACAACCCACGCGAGTTTCGTGGAGCAGGCGTAGCCGGCGGTGAGCTCTACGGTGACGTTGCTCACTTGCGCGTTCCAGGTGGCGCCAGCGTCGGTGGATTGCTCGATGGAACCGGCAGCACCAACACGCCAGAGAAATTTTCCGCCGGGCGCGCCGAAGGTTTGCGGGCTTTGCTGGGCGGCGCCACGCACTTTGGTGAGAGCCGCCGATGACGCAAAAGTTTCGACCGTTTCGTTTGTTGGGGAGGCAGCGCCAGCGGAAGAGCGCGCTTGCGCCGGGGCAGGAGGAGCTGTTTTTTGCGCGGCGCGTGGGGCCGGAGCGACACTGTCTGAAGCGATGAAGCTGGATTGGTCCTGGGGGCGAGCCGGAGGCGGCGGGGGCGCGGGTTGGGGAACGACGGCAACGCGCGCCATTTGTTGTTGACGCTGCTGCTGCTGGAGGCTGACGGCGGGACCGCCGGCCGCATTGGAGGAAGAAAGACTCGGAGCCTGTTGGGTCAACTGGGCCTGGCTGGTGGATTCTTTGGCGACGGCGCCGGAGCGCCCGGCAATGCCGCCAACGACTCCACTACCCGACGACGACGCCAACCCATCCTTTTCTTTTTTCTCTTTTAGGTCTTTGTCTTTCAATCTGGCTCCGTCGGCGCGGAGCCCGTTCGCCTCGGCTTTCTTTGGTTCCACAGGGACGCTGGAAGGAGCTTCTACGTCGCGGGCCGGCGATTGTGGCGGGCGATTTTCCGCGATTTCGGCGCGGGTGTTTTCGGCCCGGCGACCATTCTGCGATTCGCGAATGACGACAAACGTGAGCAAACCCGCGGCGAGCGCTCCCGCCGGGACAAGCCAACGAAAATACGTCTTGCGCGGCCGGGCGATGGAGATTGGAGCAGGAGAAGCAGAGCGCGTGAGAGAAGCTGCCGGTTGCGGGCGTAGGTGCTGAGCGGAGGCGGCGGCAACGAGCAGCTCGGGAACTTCGGCAGCGAAGGGAGCGCCGAGCGGAGTGCTGAGGTGCGCGAGGGCGAGCTGGCAGCTCTCGCAAGCGAGCACATGCTGTTTCCACAGATTGCGTTCTTCCGCAGAGAGTGCACCGTCGTGATAGGCGGCGAGAATTTCGGCGTCGGGACAGGCGGGGGCTGGCGCGGGCGGGGCGGTGGGAGCGGCGCCCGTAGTCGAAGAGGAACGCAAATAGCGGGCGAGCGCTTTTTCCAGGTTCCGATCGCGGTCGTCATGCGCCATGGCCTTCTCCTTTCTTAGAACGATGGTTCGCGCCGTTCTTGCAGTGGGGTGTCATGTTTTGGGCCTTCCTGCCGCGGGGCTGGGAGGGCGCCGGTCCTGCAAGAGTTTGTCGAGGTCGAAGGGCGTATCGGCGGCGGCGTATTCGAAACAGAGAGCGATTTGCGCTTCGCTGAGGGCGGGCTCCGCGGCGAAGCCATTGATGGCAGGACAGCCGCTGCGAAGCGCGGCTTCGATGGAGCGGCGAAGGGCGAGACGAATACGATCGAGATTGCGGGAGACGCTGGATTCGTGTTCCCGGAGTTGTTTGCCGATTTCGGCGAGGGTCTGCTCCTCGGCATAGTAAAGGCGCAGGCGCTGGGTGTCGCGGGAGTCGAGAGTGGCTAGGGCCGCTTGCAGAGCGCGGACAAAGAGAGCGGCGTAGCGCTGGCGGTGGGGATCGGTGGAGGGAACGGAAACGGCGGAAGGGATTTTGGCGGCGACGTTGGATTCGGTGTCGTCGAGCGAGTCGAAGCGGCGATTAGCACGGAGAGCATCAATGTGGCGCTGCGCGAGAACCGCGCGGAGCCAGGTCTTCAGGGAGCTGCGGCCATGGAAATAGCGGAAGAGAGAGCGTTCGCGGCCGGGGCCGTCCACAAGACCGTGGAGCTCGGCGAAGAGAGAGTCGGCGAGATCGCAGGCTTCGGGAGAAACGGAGCTGCAGCGCAGAACGGCAGCCGCGGCGGCGCGCAGATAGCGGCGATATTCGGTGACGAAATGCTCCCAGGCAGATTCGCAATTTTCAAGGCAAGCGGTGGCGAGAGCGAGATCTTCGAGGTGCAGGGAAGCGAGGTAGGCGTCGAGTTTTTCGGGTGAGAGAGTCTCCGCGGCGAAACGCTTTGCAGCGCTGCGGTCGAGAGCGGCGGCGAATTTTTCAGGGGAGAGGCTCCAACGGGAAGCTTGGGCTTGTGCAAAAAACGAGGCGAATCCGGGTGAAGAAGCAGCGGGGCAAGAGGACAGGGTGGAGCTGTGAACGGCAGGCCGTTTCACGCGCGAGAGGTCTGGAACGTCGCTGGACATAGGAAGCTCAGAAGACCAGAGTACCGCAAACGATCCAACGCCGGGGGTATCCGCAGCATCTCAAGAGCTTAATCCAGCATGGGCTTGGCATGGTCCGCAAAAGTGCGGACAGAAAGGGCTGGATTGGAGTATTCTAGGGGCTGTTGCGCCCCCCGCCCGCAACTATCACGCCCTCGCCGGGTTAGCAGACTGAACGCGAGCGGTACGCCCGCATGACCAGTTAGCGACTTCGCGACGCTAGTACGAAAGTCCTATTCGGACGCCCTCAGCCGCGTAAGTACCCTAGTACTGGTAATTCGAACGTACCGAATGACTGGCGGACTTGGGAACGCTGGGCCCTCCCGAGTTGTTCTCCAGTCCATTGGTAAAAAATTTCCCTGAGGCGGCAGGCGGATGACTACCATGATTGCGAATCCCCGGAGCTCGACGCGGTTAGGCGTCGGATTTGACGCGAACCGGCGTCAGGCACCGAACGCGGATGCGTGGAAAACGGCGATTGGAACAAAGCCCATAGCTGCCCGCCTGGCGACGTTACCGGAGACGAAACCCCGCTGGAGCCGGATTGGCGTGAGCGCCGCGGTGCAGTTGGCGCTCCTGACATTCTGCGTAGCGATACCGCTGCTGTACCCCGACAAGATTCAAACCGCGCTGCATCTGCAAATGGTGTCCATGCCGAATCTGGTGACGGAGATTCCGGTAGCGGCACCGCCGCCCCCGCCCCCGAAAATCAAGACCAAGGCACCAACGCCACCGCCGAAGCCAGCGGTCGAGCCGGTGAAACTCGATCCCAAGAAGATGCACATTTTTGAAGTGCCCAAAGCGCTGCAACCGAAAGTGCAAAAGGTGGAAGCGCTGGCGCCGGAGATGCAGGCGCACCTGGAGCCGGCGAAAGTGGACATAACGGTGGCGCAACCGAAGAAGCCGAAAGAAGAAGTGAAGATGAACAACCTGAACTCCGGAAGCGCCGCTCCGGCCACGGTGAAGGCGCCGGTGGATAAAGTGCAGACGGGCGGATTCGGGGATCCGAACGGAATGCCGGGCAAGGGTGATCCGAAGCATGCCACGAATGCGAACCGGCTGGGTTCGCCGGCGCTCCCGGGCGGTCCTGGTTACGGCAATGGCACCGGCGGAGACAAAGGAATTCGCGGGACGGTGGCGAGCACGGGATTTGGGAACGGCATCGCGGACCCGCCAACCAGCAGCGGAAAGCAAGGCAAAGTGCAGTCTTCGGGTTTCGGTGACCAGACCGCAGCAGCCGATGCGCCGAAGAAAAAGACGGCCGCCGGAGGACCGGCGGACACGCCTGTTGACATCCTGGACAAGCCGAGACCGGAGTATACGGCGGAAGGGCGTAGTCTTAAGTTAGAAGGAGACGTGGTGATCGATGTGGTGTTCCTGGCGAACGGGACCATGCAGATCAACCACGTCATCAGCGGATTGGGCCACGGCCTCGATGAGGCAGCGGTCCGAGCGGCGCAGCAAATCAAGTTCAAACCAGCAAAACGCGATGGCCAGCCGGTGGATTATCCGGCACGCGTGCGGATTGAGTTCCGCCTGGCCTATTGAGGGGAGAGAGAAATGCGTAAGCTAGCTACAGCTATCCTCGGACTCTGCTTGGGAGGGTCCGCGGCCATAGCCCGCCCTGCAGCAGCTGCACCGCAGCAAGCGCGGACGATGGATCAAGTGATCGACCGGGTGATCACGAACGAAAACCGTCTGAACCAGCAGATACGGCAGTACTCACCGCTGGTAGAGACGTACATTCAAGACCTGAAGCCAGACAAGGAGCTAGGCTACGTCCCCGCGGGCGACAAATACTTTCTGGGACGCGCGGACTTCGCCAAGGGTGTAGCGCTGGTGCCGTTGAGCGACCAGGAGAGCAAAGGGAAGAAGATCTTCGGATCGATCGGGAATTTCTTTTCGTTTGCCATGCAGTTTTTGCCGGACGGCTTTCTGCAGATGATTTTCATCGACACGAACGGCTTCGACAAACAACACTACAAGTTTGACTACGTGAAGCGCGAATTCGTGGGCGAAGTGCGCTGCCTGGTGTTCGATGTGACGCCGGCGGAGAAGTCGGGCAAGGGGCGGTTCCTCGGACGCATCTGGGTCGAGGACCAGGACTACAACATCGTGCGCTTCAACGGAGGCTACACCGGCGGAGGGCACTCGAGCTTCTACTTCCACTTCGACAGCTGGCGCACGAACGTGCAACCGGGACTGTGGATGCCGTCGTTCGTGTACAGCGAAGAAAAAGATCTCAACTACGCCATGAGCAAGAAGCTGGCGTTCAAGGCGCAGACGCGGCTGTGGGGCTACAACATCGGACATGCGCAGCAGGAGCAGGAGCTGAGCAAGATTCTGGTGGAGACGCCGGTCAATGACGATACCAAGACGGCGAACGACCTGTCGCCGGTGCAGGCCCAGCGTTCCTGGGACCACCAAGCGGAAGACAACGTGACGGACCGCCTGGAGCGCATCGGGTTGATCGCCCCGAAGGGGGAAGTGGATAAGGTGCTGGACACGGTGGTGAACAACCTGGAAGTGACGAACAACATTGACGTCGAGCCGGAAGTCCGCTGCCGGGTGATGATGACTTCGACGCTGGAGTCCTACACCATCGGGCATACCATCGTGCTGAGCCGCGGCTTGATTGACGTGCTGCCGGATGAAGCGAGCTTGGCGACGGTGATGGCGCACGAGTTGGCGCACGTGGTGTTGGGCCACCGGATGGATTCAACGTATGCGTTCTTTGACCAGTTGCTGGTGGATGACAAAGAGACGTTCCGCCACTTTGGATTTGGACGCACGCCCGACGAAGAAAAGGCCGCGAACGCCAAGGCGGTGCAATTCCTGGCCAACTCGCCGTACAAGAATCAGCTCGGGAATGCGGGGCTATTCTTGACGGCGATGGAGACGCGGCAGAAAGAAATTCCGAACCTGATTAGCCCACACCTGGGAGACCGCGTGCCGGGGCTAGCGGAGCTGAAGACATCCGCGCCGGTGGACCCGAAGCAGAATCCGCAGATGATCGCGGCCCTGCCGATTGGCGGGCGCGTGAAGCTGGATCCGTGGAACGACACGCTATCGCTGATCAAGAGCAAGCCGGTGGGCACGATCGCCGAACGGGAGAAGATGCCGTTCGAAGTGACGCCGTTTATGCCGTACTTGACGCGCTTTGGCAGCGACACTGGTAAGCCCATCGCAGCGAGCGCGGCGACGCAAGGCGACGCAAAACCGAACGATCCCGGAAAACCGAACAACCAGTAAACGCCAGAAGCCAGGAGTTTGGCCCGGTGAAGAAGTTTTTCACCGGGCCTTTTTGTTTTGTGTTCGTTTGTTTTGACGCGTGGGCAAAGCGTGCTCGGCGCCGAAAAAAGGACGTTAGTTAGTGGGCGGCTGCGAGGGTTTGCATGAGCTGGTAGTTGAAGGCCAGGCCGTCGTAAAAGTCCTGGACGCGGACGCGCTCGTCCTGGCCGTGGGCGCGACGATTATCGAGGTCGAGAAAGACACCGGCAATTCCGTACGTGGGCACGCCGGCTGCACGAAGGAAGCGGCCGTCGGAGGCGCCGGTGTCCATGACCGGGAGAATGGGAAGTGCTCCCCAGATGCCGGCCGCGGAAGATTCGACGGCGTGCATGAGTTCGGGACGCAGCGGCGACGGCGGGACGCGTACGGGTGGAGTGAAATTGCCGTCGGCGTCGCGCTGCTCGACGAAGTTGACTTGAAGTTTGGGGTCGTTGACCACGCGGATCAGCGTTTGCTGGATTTCATTGGGATCTTCGCCGGGAAGGATGCGGCAATTGACGTTGGCGCGGGCGGTTTGCGGGAGAGCGTTGGGCGCGTGGCCGCCGGAAAGCATGGTGGCAACACAAGTGGTGCGCAAGATAGCGTTGTAGAAAGGATTCTCGGAGAGGCGTGCGATGGCTGTTGAATCGGGAGGAATTTTGGCGGCGGCTTTCATATCGGCGGCAAACGGACCGCCCTCGATGGTGGCGCTCTTTTCGAGCATGGAACGGGTGATTTCGTTGAGTTGCGGCGGGAAGTCGAATTTGGAGAGGCGAGCGAGACCTTCGGCGAGTTCGTAAATGGCGTTGTCGCGCGTGGGCCGCGAGCTGTGGCCGCCGGGATTCTTGGTTTCGAGCTGGAAGTCGACGTAGACCTTTTCGCTGGCCTGGACGGCGCCGTAGATCTTCTTGCCGTTCTCGCTCATGAAGTCGCCACCATCGAGATTGACGCAGTATTCGGCGTCAATCCAATCACGGTGGTGGTTGAGTAACCACTCGACGCCGTTGAAGTTGCCGCCTTCTTCATCGGCGGTTAGAGCGAGGATGAGATCGCGAGCGGGTTTGCGGCCGGCCTTCTTCGCGCGGATAAAATTCTCGATGAGAATAGCGGCGCCATCTTTGATGTCCACGGTGCCGCGGCCATAGAAATAGCCGTCTTTCTCCACGAATTGAAACGGGTCGGTGGTCCAGTCTTCGCGGCGGGCTTCGACGACATCCAGATGGGCGAGAAACAGGATCGCCTTCTGCTGGCCGGTTCCATGAAGGCGCGCGACGAGATTCTTTTTGCGGTCGTTCGGGCCGGCCACGAGGACGTCCTGCTCGGGGAAGCCGGCGTCGCGCAGACGCTGGGCCATGGCTTCCGTTGCGGTGGTCACATTGCCGACGGAATCGGTGGTGTTGATCTCGATGAGCTGCTGGAAGATTGCGCGGGCTTGCTGCTTGGCGGCGTCTTCGTCCTGCGCGGCTGCAGAAGGCGCGACGTTCAAGAGTAAAAAGCACAACAGCAACCCCAAACGTCGCGCTGCGATCATTCTTGGCTCCTTGTGCCGGCGAATCATGCCGGGGGAATATTCTCTGCGGGGCCAGCCGGGATTGCAAAGGCACGGCGGAGGCACGCGGAGATGTAAGACGTGGCGAAGAAGAGCAACATCAGGCCGAGGCCAGGATCAAGCAGGGGCCCGGTGAGAAACGCCGCCAGAATCATGAATCCAGGGAGGTAGGGCTTCATGACCGGCTGGCGGAATTTCCAGTTCACGAAGGCGGCGATTTCCTTCGGCCATTTGAAGATCCAGTAGAGGTAATAAATTGGGATGAAATGGAAGCCAACGGCGCGGGCGGGAGAGATGGGGTGCTTCCAGCCGGGGACGCGCTGCAGGATGACGTGAAAGCGATGCACGCAAACGAGCCAGTAGACGAGGCCGACGAAGATGACGAGGAACAGATACAGCGGCGGAATGGCCGGTTCACCTTTGGCCAGTTCAGGGTGAAGGGAGAGAGCGATGAATTCCGCGACGACCGCGCCGATTCCGAACAGGTAGCCAATCCAAAGCTGCGGAAGTGGAGGCAAGTTTTGCGGAGGCAAGGGCTCGGCGTTAGGATCGCGCTGCGGAAAGTCCATCAGGGCCTCGGGAAAGCAGCATTGGCAGCGTAACGGTCGCGGTGCGGGCGCGTCAAACCGTTTGGCAGTGGCGAGCGTTGGAATGGAACGGAAGACACCGGGCGCGCGTTGCCGGGAAGGCGTACATTTCATAGACTGGCAGAGCTTTGCGAATGGGAGGATGACGTGGGATTAATGAAGAAAAGAGCGGGAGAGATCGCGTTGGCGGCGGTGATTTTTGCGGCGGGCACGGCGGCGGGATCGGTGTACGCGCGGAGCGTAGCCGGGCAGAACCGGTTTGGGCAGCCGAAGACCGTGCTGCATGTGGTGATTTACAAATTCAAGGACGCGACTTCGAATAACGACCGAGAGGTGGCGATCAGCGGCATTCGGGCTATGGCGGCGAAAATTCCCGGGATCAAGAATATCTGGATCAAGACGGAGCGGAATCAGATCAAGGATTTCAGCGGCGTTTACGCCATTGAGTTTACGAGCGCGGAGGCGGCGGCGGACTACGCGGAGAGCCCGGTGCATGAGGCGTGGGCGAAAAAATGGCAGGAGTTGCGAGAGAACAGCTTGTCGTTTCAGATTTCTAATCCTTGAGAGTTGCTGCGCGTTCGCAACGTGCCGATCAGGGACGCGCTGCCTTCGAAGCTCAGGCCAAGGAAGCGCGTCCCTACAGTTCCACACGCGTGGTTGGTCAAAGGGCACGACAAAGGCTTAACTGCCTGGCTGGCGGGTGATGCCGAAGCGGCGGCGAAAGATGGCGTCAACGGCTCTGTCGGAGAGCAAACGCTTCAACCACTTCGCGACGAAGGCCAGCCGTGTGACCGTGTAGCGGACTTTGGGATTGCGAGCTTCGGCGGCTTTGAGCACGACGCGCGCGCAGTCTTCGGGAGTGGTTTCGGATGCGGTTCTGCTTTTGGTCACGCTAGCGAGAAAACGTGCGTAGAGCGGGGCATAAGGGCCGGAATTCATTTTTTCAAGATACGGTTTGGAGAGGTCCATCGAGGCCTGCTGGATTCCGGTAACGATGTAGCCCGGCTCGATCAGAATCACCTGAATATTGAAGGGATAGAGCTCGAGGCGAAGAGCGTTGCTCATGGCTTCGACGGCGAATTTGCTGCTGCTATAGGCGCCCTGCGTGGGTGCGGTGACGAAGCCGGAAACGGAGCTCATCATGAGGACGCGGCCGCGGCGGCGTTCACGCATGTGCGGCGTGACGGCTTGCGTGACGCGCAGAACGCCAAAGAAGTTGGTTTCGAACTGACGGCGCCAATCTTCGAGGCGCAGGTCTTCGACGGCGGCGGAGTAGTTGACGCCGGCGTTGTTGAAGAGCACATCGATGGCTCCGGCTTTGGCGAGCACGTTCGAAACCGTTTGTTGGACCGAGGCGTCATCGCAGACATCGAGCGGCAGGGTCTCGAGCGCGAGATTTCTTGCGGCAGCCAGGGCATCGAGTTGAGCGCGCTTTTCGGGCGAGCGGCCCGCAGCGAAAACGCGGTAGCCGCGCTGCGCAAACAAGATGGCCGAGGCTTTGCCCAAGCCGTCCGTTGCGCCGGTAATCAGAACTGATTTTTTCGGTCTGGCGTCCGCCATTCTTTCCTCCCCAGGAACGAAGCAGTATGCTACCCGTTCTTCGGCTGGGCGTGTATGCTGCAAGGCTCGTGAAACGTTCGTTGCGGGCAAGGCGTCACATGGTGCAGCGGCCCGACCGGTGCCAGGGAAAATCAAAAGCGAGGGGATGATGAGAAATCGACGCACAAGCGTGCCCAGGCTGTTGGAAGGTGGCAGCAAATTGCTGAGAAGAATGTGGCTGGCGGCAATGGTGGCCGCACTTTTCCTGGGCGTCGCTGCCACGGGCGCAAACGCGCAGGGCAGCACCGCGAACGATGAAGAGTATGGCAAGAAGATTCGCGAGTTTACGACGGAGCCGTACTTCATTACCGACCTGGTCGATCACCTGCCGGCTTCGAGCACGGTGCCCTCGCCGGACAAAATCCTCGGCCACATTGTGGGCGCGCCGGATTTTCTGACGTATTCGAAGGACATTTACCGGTATTACGACGAGCTGGCGAAGGCGAGCCCGCGCGTCAAAGTGTATCGCGTGGGTAAGACCGAGGAAGGACGCGACTTCTTGCTGGTGGCAGTGAGCGACGAAGCGAATATTGCCGCGCTCGATCAGCTGCGCGACATCACGGGAAAGCTCGCCGATCCGAGGAAAATTACGGATGCGGATGCCGAGCGGCTGGTTTCCACGGGCAAGCCATTTTATTGGGCGTCCGGCTCGATTCACTCACCGGAATCGGGTGCGCCGGAAATGTTGATGGAGCTGGCGTACCGGCTCGCGGTGGAAGAGACGCCCTTCATCAGGAACATCAGGAAGAATGCAGTCTTTTTGATTACGCCGATTGTCGAAGTGGACGGCCACGACCGCATGGTGGACGTGTGGAACTACCAGAAGGCGAACCCCGACAAGCCGGAGCCGGATCT
>Ga0335079_10010552_pt1 | contig 10521 bp, 6 predicted proteins | sample Lox_Sample_33_FD_206719 | JGI IMG/M metagenome (GOLD analysis project Ga0335079, IMG submission 206719) | Soil microbial communities from Loxahatchee National Wildlife Refuge, Florida, United States - Lox_Sample_3.3 | ecosystem: Environmental > Terrestrial > Soil > Wetlands | place: USA: Florida... | reverse complement strand
TGTCGATGGTTTCGATCTGATGATTTATCTAAAAGGGTCGATGCTTTTCAACGCCCTGAACAAACGGGCGTTAGAATATCTAATTGCGGTCGGGGTGCGCAATAAATCCCTGCTGATGCAAACCCGTCATTCGGTCCGTTTGGTACCCCGGCTGAACATCGACACCACCAGCCCATACAGCACCATCAACACACCGATGCCAATGACGCCCAAGCCCGGCCCGATCAGGATTCCGGTCGCGCACAGCACCACGCCGATCACCAGCAGCGGGATTCCGAATGCGATCGGATTGAACGGGTCGCCCTTGGATGCGCGCGTGACGGTCCTCTTCTGATAGTCGCGTTGGCTTGCCCGCGAGTTCCTTCGCAAGGTCTTCGATCTCGCGATCGGTTCCCTCTTCTTCAGGTTTTTCGGTGAGATCGCTCATGGTTCGCCGCGCACGATTCAGACCTATCGATGGCAGATCGAATTGTCAACGCGGCGCGATTTACGGATAGATTTACGCTGGGACGGAACTCAAGATAGATTCGCTCCACCTCGATGCGATGCTCCAAATGCGCGAGCGAAAACTCGCCCGGCTCGAAGTTCTGCAATCAATGCGCGGCCCCGCTCGTTCCGGTATGCGCCAAGTGCGGCGCCGAAAACTCGCCGAGCGCGCGCTTCTGTTCGCAATGCGCCTCGCCGTTCGGATCGTCGCCTCCTCCGCCGCAAGCCGCGTCGGAAAAGACGGCGATTCGGATTGCCGATGCGTCCGTATCAGAAACTCTCGAGGGCGAGCGCAAAACCGTCACCGCGCTGTTCGCCGACATCAAAGGATCGATGGATTTGATGGAGGACCTCGATCCCGAGGAAGCGCGCGCGCTGGTCGATCCCGCGTTGAAACTTATGATCGATGCGGTCCATCGCTTCGACGGCTACATCGTGCAGTCCACCGGCGATGGGATCTTCGCGCTGTTCGGTGCTCCAGTCGCGCACGAGGACCATCCGCAGCGCGCGCTCTATGCGGCCCTTCGCATGCAAGATGAGATGCGGCGCTACTCCGCGAAGCTGCGCGAGGCCGGCAATCCTCCCATCGAGGCGCGCGTCGGCATCAACACCGGCGAGGCCGTGGTTCGCACCATCAAGACCGGCGACGCGACCACCGAATACACGCCGATTGGGCATTCGACCAGCCTCGCCTCGCGGATGCAGACGCTGGCGCCCACGGGATCGATCGCGGTTACCGAAACCACCGAGAAACTGTGCGCAGGATATTTCAACTTCAAGGCGCTCGGGCCAACCCGCGTCAAAGGCGTCAGCGAGCCCATCAACGTATTCGAGGTGACGGGCCTGGGACCGCTGCGCACGCGCCTGCAACGCGCCGCGGGACGTGGGCTGACGAAGTTCGTCGGCCGCGATCGCGAGATGGAGGCACTCGGCCACTCCGCCCAGCGCACCCAAACCGGGCGCGGACAAATCGTCGCCGCGATGGCGGAAGCGGGGACCGGCAAGTCGCGGCTGTTCTTCGAATTCAAGGCGAGAAATCAGTCCGGTTGGATGGTCCTGGAAACTTTTTCGGTATCGCATGGAAAAGCATCGGCATATTTTCCAGTACTCGATCTTTTGCACGTCTATTTCCGGATCAATGCGGAAGACGACATCCGGACGCGCCGCGAAAAAGTCAACGGCCGAATCGTCACGCTCGATCCGACCCTCGAAGACACGCGGCCGTACCTGTTCGGCCTGCTCGGGCTGGTCGAGGGTGAGGATCCGCTGGCGCAAATGGATGGTCAGGTGCGCAAGCGCCGCACCCTCGATGCGATCAAACGCATCCTGCTGCGCGAGAGCCTCAATCAACCACTCATCGTGATCTTCGAGGACCTTCACTGGATCGACGAAGAGACCCAGGGCTTCCTCAACCTACTGGTCGATTCGATCGCCAATACCAAGATCCTGCTGCTGGTGAATTACCGGCCCGAATATTCTCATCATTGGAACAGCCGCACCTACTACACCCAGCTGCGGCTCGATCCGCTCGGAAAAGAATCTGCTGATGAAATGCTCTCGGCGCTGCTCGGCAACGATTCCGAACTGGCCTCCCTCAAACGCGTGATCATCGAGAAGACCGAGGGCAATCCGTTTTTCATGGAGGAGACCGTGCAGGTCCTGCTCGATGAAGGCGCGCTGGTGCGCAACGGCACGATGCGGCTGACCCGGCCGATTTCCGAGTTGAAGATTCCGCCCACGGTGCAGGGCATCCTCACCTCGCGCATCGACCGGTTGCCCCCCGATGCGAAAGAACTGCTGCAGACTTTGTCGGCGATCGGACGCGAATTCGCCTGGTCGTTGATTCGTTCGGTGGTCCCAAAACCGGAAGACGATTTGAACCGGATGCTCAATGACCTCCAGCTCGGTGAATTCATCTATGAGCAACCGGCCGTCGGCGACACCGAGTACGTCTTTAAGCACGCACTCACGCAGGAGGTATCTTACAACTCGCTGCTGGTCGAGCGACGCAAGTTGCTCCACGAAAGGATCGGCGCGGCGCTCGAAACCATTTATACGAATTCGATCGAGGAGCATCTCGACGAGCTCGCGCATCACTACGGCAGAACCGGCAATACGGCCAAGGCGCTCGACTACTATGAACGCGCCGGACGCTTAGCCGTACAGCGCTCCGCCTACACCGACGGCATGAAGCTGCTGGCCACCGCGATCGATTTGCTCACGCGGCTCCCCGAGGGTCCCGAGCGCGACGCTCGCGAGTTTGGCCTGCAAACGCTGCTCGGTCCGGTACTCATGATGACGAGAGGATGGGCCGCTCCCGAAACCGAGCAAGTCTATCGTCGCGCGCAGGCTTTGGCGGAAAGCGGCGGTACTTCGGCGCAGCAATTCGCGCTGCTCTCGGGTCTGTTTGGCGGCGCCTATGTCGGTGGCCGGTTCGCGGAAGCGCAGGAGTGGGCAGATGAGATGCGCACTTTCGTCCGGCGCCATCTCGAGCCGCAGTTCCTGCTCGAACTCCATCACTTCGAGTGGTCGTTTGCGTTCTCGACCGGAGAACCGCTGGAGGCGCAGCGGCACGTCGAAACCGGATTGGCCTTCTATGAGGCCAATCCTGACTCGGTCCCCGCAACTCCCTACAGCGCGCATCATCCGGCGGTATGCGGACACGTGTGGGGTGCAATGGTTTTTTGGCTTTCCGGCTATCCCGAAAAAGCGCGGCGCCATGTGGAAAAGGGAGTCGCGCTGGCACGCAAAGTTGGACACTCACCCTCCCTCGTATTCGGACTTTTCCATCAGGCGCAGATTCATCAAATCACCGGAGAGGTGAAACTCGCGCTGGAAACTGCCGAAGCCGCAGTCGCGCTCGCCGAAAAAGACGGCGCGCCGCTCTTCGAGGCATGGGCGCGCGTCTTAAGAGGTTGGGCATTGGCCCAGCTCGGCCAAGTCCAGGACGGGATCGCTCAGATAAGCGAGGGAATCGCGGCGGCTGCCGCCACCGGAGCGGAGATGTGGCGGCCAAACAATTTGTTTCAACTCGCAGAGGCATTAGGCAAAGCTAACCGCATCGACGACGGACTGGACACGCTCAACGAGGCTCTGCAAGCCATCAAGAGTCACGGCGAGCGATGGTGGGAAGCGGAGATTCATCGGCTTCGCGGCGAATTGCTGTTGAGCCGGAGTCCTTCGGATAGGGCCGAAGCCGAGGCCTCGTTTAATCGCGCGTTGGAAATCGCGCGGCGTCAAGGTGCGAAGTCGCTGGAGCTGCGCGCCTCGATGTCGCTTGCGCAGTTGCTGCGCGACACCGATCATCGCGATAAAGTGCGCGCGATGCTCGCCCAAATTTACGGCTGGTTCACCGAGGGCTTCGACACCGCCGACTTGAAAGACGCTAAAGCTCTGCTCGATGAACCCGCTTGATGCTAGGTCTATGCGATGGCGAATCAACCGATGACTACATCACCGCAATCTGGCGCTCCAATGAGCGTCGCCGACATCTATAAGAACGCGCGTGAGCTCGGCCCATTTCTGCGCCAACAATCCGATGCCATCGAGGCGGCGCGCACGCTGCCGCCCGAGGTCGCGCAGCGGATGCGCGATGCGGGAATGTTTCGCATCGCAATGCCGAAAAGCTGGGGCGGGCCGGAGCTCAGCACCATCGAGATCAACGAGGTCATCGAGGAAGTCTCGCGCGCCAACGCCTCGGCCGGATGGTGCATCGCGATCGGATGCGATTCGGGATTTTTCTCCGCCTTCCTCGACGATTCCGTTGGGCGCAAGCTCTATCCCCATCTCGACATGGTGACCGCGGGCTCGATTACGCCGGGTCGCGCCGATCGTGTCGCGGGTGGCTATCGCATCAGCGGGCAGTGGCCGTTCGCATCAGGCATCCGCCATGCCGAAATAGTGATGGCCGGATGCATCGTGTACGAGAACGGCGCGCCGGTGATCGCCGACAATGCGCCGATGCTGCGCTGCATGTTGGTACCTTCAGCCTCCGTCGAGATTGTCGATACCTGGCAGACCACCGGCATGCGCGGGACCGGAAGCTGCGATTTCCGCGCGTCGAACCTGTTCGTCCCCGAAGAGCACAGCTTCAGTTTTTCGGATCCGACCAAGCGCGACGCCACGCTCTACCGCCATCCCCTCATCTTCATTACCAAGGTGTTCGGGGTCCCGCTCGGGATGGCGCGCGCGATGATCGATGATGTCAGCGAGGTGATGCAGACCAAGGTCGAGATGCCGACCGGAAGGCTCTACAAAAACGCGGCGCGCGTACAGACTGCGATCGCGGAAGCCGAGATGATCCTCGGCGCGGCGCGCGCCTATTCATATTCCGCGCTGGAACGGCACTGGAAGCATATGGAGTCGGGGGAGAAGCTTCCGCAGCGGGTCAGTATCGAGATGGCCCTCGCGCGTATCCACGCGATGCATGCCGCGCGCGAGACCATTCGCATGCTCTACGACATCGTGGGCGGTAACGCGATCTATGCGCAACGAGGGCCGTTCGATCGCGCGCTACGCGATATCGAAACGCTCAGCCAGCATTTCGCGGTGCAGCGGCGCTTGCTGGAGCATATCGGCGCGCTGATGCTGAAAGCGGACGCGCCTCCTCTTCCTTATCTATGAGAAGGCGGCGGGACGAATGATGCCGTCCCGCCGCGATTTGACGCGCAGCTAAATGGTGCCGAGGAAGTTCAGCAGATCCTGCTGTTGTGATGGGGTGAGCCACTGAAACGCGGTGGCGGCCGCTTTCCCTTGACCATCGTGCAAGGAGATCGCGGTCGGAATGTCGGTCGCGCGCCCGTCGTGAAGATAGACCGTCTTCGCGCGGATGCCCCATAGCGGCGCGGTGCGCATCATGGTCGGACCCGCCGCGCCCGAGGTTATTCCATCGCCGAGCGATCCCATGTCATGGAGCAGAAAATCCGAATATGGATTGAAGGTCTGCCGCGCCAGCGCACGATTGAGCGTCGAGCTGATCGCTATTCCGCCGGTGCTGCGCGGAATGAATGACGCGGGATTAAAATCGGTCAGAAGCATCGGCGTATGGCATCCCGCGCATCCACTTTGCAGGAACAGCCGCCCGCCATTCTGCGCCGAAGCGTTTTGCGGCAGCGTCGGTGGTGGCGCCAGCGCGCGCATGAAATCGGCAAAGTGATCGATATCGGCGCGCCCATCGCTATCGATACCGTCTTCGACGCCGGCCGAGGTTTGCATCAGGATGCCGTAGTCTTGCTGATTCATCGCGCACTGGCTGACCTCATTGGGATTGTCAGGATTGGTTATGCCCATCTCATTGAGGTAGGCGTCGCCGGCGAATGCGCGCAGGGTGGCGTGATCGTCCTTCCATCCAAAGCGCGCGACGCGATTCTGCCCAAGCTCATTAATCTGTTTCACGGTTCCTCGCACCGATGATGGCTCCAGTTGCGCGAGTTGCATCAGCGCGCGATCCGATACCGCCTCGACCAGGCCGAGCCCGAAGGTGGGCGTCGCAGCGCGGCCGATCACGCAGTTGGCGCCGCTCGTGAATGCCGCACTAGTCGGATCGCACGTCATAAGCGAGGTGCTGAAAGTGGTGCGGGTCAGCTCTTCGTTCTGGCATACAGACATCTGGCATCCGGGCGAGGTGATCTGACATCCGATCGGCTCGGATTCCATCCCGGTCGCGAAGATGGAGTTGCTACCCTGAGTTTGCGGACCTCCGCGCAGCATGTTGTCCACCGCGAAGATGTGCACCGGCCCGGGCGCGGTGTTGTTGCGCACGCGGATCTCGTTGATGAAGAGGCCGGCGCCCCCGATCGCGGGTTGCGAATGGCATCCCGCGCATGACATGCCATTGAAGATGGGCCCGATTTGAGGAAGCGTCTCAATCTCCTTGAAGTTGCCCTGGCCGTTGGCGAAGGTTTGTAAATCTGAGGGGCTATTAAGGATTGCCTGTAATGGCGATCCGAAGCCGGACAGACCGATCGGAAGCTGCGGCGGCGGGCCGCTATGTTGAAATCTCCGATTGGCCGGTCCGGCCCATGCGGTGGCAGAAGCAAGGCACACCAGTGCCGTTAGCACTGCGAATGCTTTCATACTGATTACTCCAGGCTGAGGGTCCTATTGCAGCCGCGTGAGTATTCGCAGAACCAGAAGTGATCCTCGTGAAAAGGGCCGTGATGATGACGACGTTGCGCCGGCGAAAGCGCGAGGAAACAGTCGAAGCATTCTAGGGCGGGCCCCCGACAATCCACAGAATTGTTCCGCACCAATGGGCTCAGCCGAGCAGGGGCGGTGCGCGCCCCAATGAATCAAACGCAATCGATCCCATAACAACCAAACTTCGCGGGATCTGACTAGCCAGCCAGCTACTTAATTCTACAGAATGTAGAATTAAATCCCTCTGTTAGGTAGTCGAATTTCTGACACCTGGCAAGACGTGTGGAAAGTAAAAAGTTGCGCGGTTTTCGGTGATAACGAACTCTATGCCGTGTTAGACTACGTTATTCATCGGCTAGTTCGCATCATCGACTTTGCCTTAAACGCACTCTTTGCGGCAGTCCCGCGCGGAAAAAATCGTCGCCCTCAGACTGGATTTAGATTCGCGCATTGCACAGGATATTTATGCTTGGAAAGTACCGACACCGCCGAGCTCCCATCTAGACGCGGATTGCTGGTGCCCGTCGCCAACCCCGAGGGAGTTGCGCCCCTGCTCGCCGTGGCTTTCGCGGCGACCGCGCCCGAGGATCCGCCCACTCGCGTATTCGCATTCGTGCGCCCAGATGGCCGCGAGGGTTCAGCTTCCGCGCCGCATCCGCCCGCGCTCACGACCGCGCGCGACTATGCGGCAACCCGCAGTGTCCCGATCGCGCCGCACGCCGTATGGTCATCGAATGCGGGCGCGGACATCATGGCGTCGGCGCGCGAGGCAAATGTCGGATGGGTTCTGCTCGGGTACCATCGCGCAGCGTCGGGCCAGGACACCATGGGGGGCGTCGTCCGCGACGTCTTCGCGCATGCCAAACCGTATCCGGTCCACGTCGGCGTGTTCATCCAGGGGACCGATCAGCCCTTCGAGCGCATCTATGCCGCGGTCGATTCGGGACGCGATGGGCGCGCGGCGCTCGACCTCGCGGTGCGCATCACGCGTTCCAGCAATGCCAAACTGCGCGCGCTGCTGGTCTCCAGCACGGTGAGCCAGCCCGATGAGCAGGACGATATGGCCGATCTGCTGCGCGACGCGCGACGCAGTCTGGGGCGGCGCTTTCATAGCGACGTGCTGAGCGAGCGCAGTCTCGACCAGCTACTGCATCAGAGCCCGGGACGTCTGCTGATCGTCGGCAAAGGGCTTGCCGATGAGATCCGTTTACCGCTCGACGAAGTTCCCGAAGGCGATCGCTGCGTGATCGTGGTGCAGGGCGGCCTCGCAGCATAAGAAAGAACCACAGGGAGAGCACGGAGATAATCTGAACCGAGCCTTCCGAGGCCCGCATCTCGGGTCTTCTCTGTGTCTCTGTGGTTTTGTCGGTCTGGCTCTTATGCCTTTCGAGCGACGATCAGACGATGCACCGACAACTTGATGCGCTCGTTGCGCTCGACAATGAGCGGCTGGCCTTCCAGCACGTGACGCGCGCGTAGCCGGGTCGTCCATCCGAGGTGGCGGGTGATCGGATTCATCATCGCGACCAGCGCGTACAGGAACGGATTCTCGCTCCCGAAGTGATTGATGATCACGATGCGGCCGCCGGGCTTACACACGCGGATCATTTCGCGCATCATTTTCACCGGGTCCGGCACCACCGTCATCACGTGGAAGGTGGTGACATCATCGAAACTGTTGTCGGGGAAGTCGAGTTTCATCGCGTCGCCCTGATGCAACTCGATGTTGCTCCACTGGTTCTCACGCACTTTCTTCTCCGCCCGCGCGAGCATGTCGGCTGATGGATCGATGCCGACCACGTGGACATACGGAGGATAGCCATCGAGCGAGATGCCGGTGCCGACTCCGACTTCCAGGACGCGCTGGTTGGGCCGCAGCTTGAGGCTCTCGATCACGGCGTGTTCGCTGTCAACGAACATCCGGCCGAAAATCGAATCGTAGATTATCGCGAGGTCAGAATAGACCTTGCTCTCATGCGGTTCGCCCATCGCTCACCCTCTGACACCGTTCATTTATGCGGGAAGACAGATCCGAAAGGCCAGTCGCAGCGCGCTCCGCCCCGAGCATGCTGCGCAGGACCTCAGGCGGCCGCGTTGATTCCTCGCGCGAGCTGACGTTTGGCGGATGTGATATCGCGCTTGCGGAATCGCCACTGCCGACCCTTCTTGAACGCGGGCAGGATGTTGCGGCGCGCGAACTCGTTCACCGTGTCCGGGCTCATGTCGAGGAGGAACGCAACCTCCCGCGAATTCAAAAGGATATCGTCTCTATCGGCCATGGTCAGTCCAACAAGACAGTATCGGCCTCGATGCCTCGTTGAAGCGCTTCTACTAATACGTGCCTCTTCGCGCTGTCAAGTTTAGTTGGACTAACAATGCAGGCCAACCCACAAGAAGGCGATAAAACGATATTTTTCGAGGTTTCGACTCGCTGTCGGCGCTCTGATACAACTCGCCGAATATAGCTCACTATAATTTATATTGTCTATTAGACACTAATTGTGTTCAATCTGCGCATCGAGATCTGATAGTCGTACCAAGCCCGCGTCACCACGATGCACGAGAAAAGACCGGTCAGGACACCCACGCATAACGTCACCGCGAAGCCTTTTACCGGTCCGGTGCCGCCGTACAAAAACAGGATGACGCCCGCCATGAAGGTTGAGATATTGGAGTCGCGAATCGCGTCCCACGCGCGCTGATATCCAAGCTTGACCGCCTCGCGCGGCGTCTTGCCGTTGCGCAATTCTTCGCGCATCCGCTCGTTCACCAGCACATTCGCATCGACGGACATGCCGAGCGTGAGCACGATCCCAGCGATGCCGGGCAGCGTCAGCGTCGCGCCGAGCGCCGCCATCACGCACAGCAGCAGTAGGATGTTCAGCGTGAGCCCGAAGTCCGCAAGAATCCCCGCACGATCGTAGTACACCGCCATGAAGATGAGCACGAAAGCAGCGCCAACGATGAAGGAAATCTCGCCCGCGCGAATCGAGTCGCGTCCCAGCGACGGTCCGACCGTGCGCTCTTCTTCGAATTCGATCGGCGCCGGCAGCGCGCCCGACTTCAGCACGATGACGAGGTTATGCGCCTCCTGCAGCGAAAAGCGTCCGGTTATCTGGACATGCCCGCCGGGTATCCGCTCCTTGATGACCGGATCGGAATACACCGTGTTGTCGAGCGCGATGACGAGTTTGCGCCCGACGTTTTCCGAAGTGAGCGCATCGAAGATCTGCGCCCCGCGTGCATCCAGTTCGACGCTGACATAGTTACCCTCGAAACGGCCGCCCGCACGTACGCGCGCATCGGTCACGACATCGCCGGTCATCAGGGTCGGGCTCTCGACGAGATAGGGCTGGCGGCCGCCGGCCTGCGGCGTGCCGTAGAGAATCTCATCGCCGGGAGGCGGGCCATCTCTCAGCGCGTCCTGCACGTTATGCTGATCGTCCTCCAGCTTGAACTCGAGCACCGCGGTCTTGCCGATGAGGTTCTTGGCCTCCTGCGGATCCTGGATGCCGGGAAGCTGGACCAGAATTTCGTTGTCGCCTTCCTTGACCACGGTCGTCTCGCGCACGCCGAGCTGGTCGATACGGTTGCGAATAGTCTCCAGCGCCTGGTCCATCGCATTGTTGCGGATCTGGGTTTCCTGCATGGGACGGAATTTCAGGATGTAGGCAGGCGAGCCGCTTTCGGTGCTGGCGGAAGATATCGTTAAATCGGGAAAGGTCTTCTGCACGATGTCGCTGAAGGTCGATGAGTCGGAATTGCCCTTCAGGGCGACCAGCAGATTGCCGTTCTTGTCCTGCGTTATGTCGGCCTCGAGCTTGTTGTCTTTGAGTTCTTTCTTGAGGTCGTCGCCGCGCCGCTTAAGTTGCGTCTTCACTGCCTCATCCAGCTTCA
>Ga0335079_10010548_pt1 | contig 10523 bp, 7 predicted proteins | sample Lox_Sample_33_FD_206719 | JGI IMG/M metagenome (GOLD analysis project Ga0335079, IMG submission 206719) | Soil microbial communities from Loxahatchee National Wildlife Refuge, Florida, United States - Lox_Sample_3.3 | ecosystem: Environmental > Terrestrial > Soil > Wetlands | place: USA: Florida... | reverse complement strand
GAGCGGAGCCACTTCCTCCCCGACAAGGACCCGCGCGAGTTCGACCTGGTTTTCGACGTCAAGAGCAACGGCTGGTTCCACCTGCTGCGCGCCATCGGCGACCTGCCGCTGGGGGCGACGGTCGCGTTCAGCTCGATTGCCGGACGCTTCGGCAATGGCGGCCAGACCGACTACAGCTCCGCCAACGACCTGCTGTGCAAGATCACGTCCAGCTTCCGCACCACGCGGCCGGGCACGCGCGGCATCGCCATCGACTGGACAGCGTGGGGTGGCATCGGCATGGCCACCCGTGGCTCCATCCCCAAGATGATGGAACTGGCGGGCATCGACATGCTGCCGCCCGAAGCGGGCATTCCGCTGATCCGGCGCGAGCTGACGGCGGGAGGCACGCGCGGCGAGATCGTGATCGGCCAGCGCCTCGGCATCCTGCAGAACGAGTGGGATGAGACGGGCGGTCTGGATGTCAACGCCGTGCCGGTGCTGCACGGGCCGATGCTCGGCAAGGTCGCCGGCATGGGTCTGCACAGCGGGCTCACGATCGAGACGACGCTCGATCCCAAGTTCCAACCGTTCCTCCACGACCACCAGATCGACGGTACCCCGGTGCTGCCGGGTGTGATGGGAGTCGAGGCGTTCGCCGAGGCGGCACGAGCGGTTCTGCCCGACTGGCACGTGGAGGCCATCGAAGAAGTGAACTTCCTGGCGCCGTTCAAGTTCTATCGGAACGAGCCGCGCACCGTGACGGTCAACGCGGTCCTCCGTCCGCAAGGGGATGCGCTGATTGCGGAATGCCGTCTGACCGGCAGCCGCGTTCTGCCGAACCAGGCGGAGCCGCAGATTACGACGCACTTCACGGCTCGTGTGCGGCTGGCGAAAGCCGTGGCGGAGATCGGCCCGGCGGAGCCTCTGGCCATCCCGTCGCGCGCCGGCTTCGAACGCGCCGACATCTACCGCGTCTACTTCCACGGCCCGGCGTACCAGGTCCTGGAGCGGGCGTGGGTCGAGGAAAAGCGGGTGGTCGGGCAGATGGCGGGGGACCTTCCCGCCAACCACCAACCGGCGGAGTTGCCGACCCTGATGGCGCCGCGGTTGATCGAGCTGTGCGAGCAGACGGCGGGGCTGTGGGAGATCGTGCAGCAGGGCCGCATGGGGTTGCCGCTGCGCATCGACCGAGTGTGCCTGTGGCGGGAGCCCAATGGGGCCGGCCCGCTGTTCTCGGTGGTCACGCCGCATGCCGACGGGAGTTTCGACGCGGAGGTCGTGGACGAGGCGGGGAGTTGCTATGTGCGGGTTACGGGGTACCGCACCGTAGCGCTCCCCGGAGGAGTCAATCCTGAGTTGCTGAAGGCCATCGAGCCGGCAATGGCGTGATGGGTCGTGGCGCAGGCACTCCTGCCTGGCACTCCTGCCCGCGACCCAAAAGCGTCCCGAAGAGTCGGGACGCGGCAGGCAGGAGTGCCTGCGCCACATACTATGACCGTCTATTGGGTGGAACAACGCGAGGCTGACCTTCCGGGCGATGATGGCTGGCTTGCTCCAGCCGAACTCGTCCGGCGCAACAGCTTCCGTTTTCCCAAACGCCGCACCGATTGGCAACTCGGAAGGTGGACGGCGAAGCGTGCCGTGGCCGCTGTTCTTCGCGCTCCGCCGGCGCTGGCCGCGATCGAGATTCGCCCCGATTCCTCCGGCGCTCCCGCGGCGTTTCTGGGAGGAGCGCCGGCGGATTGCACGATCTCCATCAGCCATCGCAGCGGCATTGCGGCGTGCGCGGTGGCGCCGTCCGGCGTAGCGTTAGGCTGCGACCTGGAACTGGTCGAACCGCGCAGCGACGCCTTTGTCGCAGACTATTTCACCGGCGAAGAACAGGCGCAAATCGAACGGGCCGGGGCGAATCGATATCTCCTCGCGACGCTGATCTGGAGCGCCAAGGAAAGCGCGCTCAAAGCACTGCACACCGGCCTGCGGCGCGACACAAGGTCCGTGAAGGTCAATCCGGGAAGCTGCGTGGCACCATTGGACGTCGCCTGGCACGCACTCGAGATTCGGTTGGAGGATGGCGGGATGTTCCGGGGCTGGTGGCAAATCAGCGGCTGCCTGGTACGGACGATGGCTGCCAACCCGGGAGCGGAGGCGCCGCATCAGTTGCCCACCGCGTCGATCAGGCCTTCCTGAATCGCGAACCTGGTCAACTCGGCGGCGCTACGCGCGCCCAATCGGGTCATCAGGCGGCTGCGATGGAATTCCACGGTCCGCACGGAAAGATGGGCGATTTGGGCAATCTCTTTGTTTTGCTTGCCCTCGGCGACCATCTGCAGAACCTGCCGCTGGCGGCTGGTCAGCGACATCCGCGTCCGCGCACCCTCTGCGCGGCGGTTCGAGACGCCCCGGATGACGTCCTGTCCGAAACTGGGAGAGACATAGATCCTGCCTTGGATCGCCTCGCGAATGCCGGTCAACAGTTCTTCGGCCGCCCCCGATTTGAGGACGTAGGCGGAAGCGCCCGCCTCGATCGCCTTTCGCAGATAAAGCGGATTGGCGTGCATGCTCAGGAAAACCAGCCTGGTGGAGGGAAGGGCCTTTTTAATCTCGCATGCGGCGTCGATACCGTTGAGGATGGGCATGCTGACATCCAGGACCACGAGGTCGGGCTTGGTCTCGAGCGCGGCGTTAACGAGGGTCTTACCGTTCTCGGCCGTTCCAACCACTTCGCAGTGGCTTTCCAGCAATCCCCGGATGCCCTCGCGGATCAGGGCATGGTCGTCGCCAACGAGAATGCGCAGCCTCTTCACACTAGACTCCCGGAAATTGGAATCGATGCGATGATTTCGGTGCCGCATCCAGGCCGGGACGCGATCGAGAGCGTACCGTGGGCCATCCGGATCCGTTCCTTCATACCAGCCAGACCGAGCCCCGAGTTGGCGTTCTCCGGGGCGGCGGCAAAACCCCTTCCATCGTCCTTGATCACCAGTTGCATGGAAGAATCGGTGGCCGTCAGCCCCACTTCAATGGCGGTGGCGTGCGCGTGCTTGGCCGCGTTCTGCAGGCACTCCTGGGCGATGCGATACAGGCAGGATGCCGCACCGTCAGTCAGCCTGGTATCTTTCGCCGCGGCGCTGAATCTCACCGGGATGCCTTGGGCTTTGGCGAAATCCTCGCAGAACTCTTCGAGGGCGGCGCTCAGGCCGAGATCCTCGATCACGGTCGGGTGAAGTCCGTGGGAAAGGCGGCGGACTTCCTGCGACACCTGGAGCACCTGATGCTGGAACGAGCGCAAACGCCTCCGCATTTCTTCGGGGGAGACGGGATTCTTCGATGCCAGGGCGCCGATCTCGATGGAGAGCAAAGCCAAGCGCTGGGTGACGTCGTCGTGGAGGTCGCGGGCAACCCGCCGCCGTTCATCCTCCTGGGCGGTCAGCAGGCTTCGGGCCAGCGCGCGCAGTTCTCGTTCGCTGTTCCGCAGCGCCGTTTCCGCCTGCTTGCGCGTGGTGATGTCGGTGACGAATCCGACGGCCAGCGTCCCCTGGCTGGTTCCCACGGTATTGAGGCTGACCTCGATGGGGAACTCGGTGCCGTCCTTGCGGAGCCCCTGCAAATCCAGGCCGATTCCCATCGGGCGGGTGCGGGGAATCGCGGTGAACTCGGAGCGGTGGGCCACGTGTCGTTCACGCAGACGCTCGGGCAGCAGCATCTCGAGCGGCGCTCCCAGCAACTCGTCGCGGGTATAACCAAACATCTCTTCGGTCGTGCGGTTGGCCAGGACCACGGTACCGCGGCTGTCCACCGCCAGAATGGCCTGGGCGGCGGTTTCGAGAAGGGCGTGGATGGTCGCCTCGCCTTCCCGCAGCGTGGCCTCCATCCGTTTCCGCTCGGTAATGTCCTCGGCGAAGATCAGAATTCCGTCAGTCTCTCCCTCCCGCTCGCCCCATGGGCGGATCTCCCAACGCAGCCATTTGGCGCCGCCGCCGGCGCGCTCCCAGAGTTCCTCGTCGGAGCACACGGTCTCTCCCGCCAGGCAGCGCTGGTGAGCTTCTTTCCAGCGCTCCGGCAAATCCGGGAAGACCTCGTAATGGGAGCGGCCTAAGATGTCATCCTTCGTCAGGGAGTAGTCCCTGCACCAACGGTCACTGGCCGCCAGATACCGCATCTCACGGTCGAGCATTGCGACGGCTGCCGGCATGTACCGAACGAAGTTGGTGAGCATTCCGCAGGTTTTTGGGAAAAAGAAGCCCCAGGATTCGCCGGGTTTCAACGGTCTGAAGCTAAGGTCCAACACCCCTACTCGCGGACCCCAAAACTGGTAGTTCCACGAGTCACCCAACTCGACATTCTCGCATAGACTCAGAAGAAATACGGACATAACTAGTGTATGTATCAGGCTCATGACTTTTGTCAGGCGTGTGTGCGATTGCATTCAGACGAGAGGGAGAACGGGCGCTTATGGATCTTTGGGGTGTGATTGCGGAACTCCGGCGGGAGCAGGAACGGGTCGATCGGGTGATCGAGGTGTTTGAACGATTGGCTCAGGCCGGCCCAAAGCGACGGGGAAGACCGCGGAACGGTGTCTCCCGGGAAGGCAGGCGCACCCGCCAGCGACTCGAAGAGAACGGCGCCAAACGCCCAGATGTCGGAGCGCCGGTCCACCGCGCGGCCGCGCGCCTGCTCGGGTGACATATACCCGGCGGTGCCCCGGATCATGCCTGTCTGCGTCATGCCCAGCGAGAGGGTCGGCGAAAGAGTGGGATTGCTGCCCGGCTTGCCGGCGAATTCCTCGGCCGTCTTGGCCAGCCCGAAGTCCAGAATTTTGACCACGCCCGCGGGTGTGATCTTGATGTTGGCTGGTTTGAGATCGCGATGGACGATGCCCTTCTGTGCGCGGCTTCCAGACCCTCGGCGATCTGCCGCGCGAGCGGAAGAGCTTCATCGGGAGTCGTCGGGCCGCTCAACTCCGGGCCCTCCGCCAGTTCCATCACCAGCGCGCCCTGTTCGAAGCCGGCGTCCCATGAGTGGGGACGCGGCAGGCAGGAGTGCCCGCGCCACGGTGGGCGGCGCTTTTCGGTTGAGAGTTGTTATCATCGGTGACGGAAGTGGTGGGCATGAGCCACAGCGACACCCTTCAAGCGGACGTGGTGATCGCGGGCGGCGGGCTCGCGGGGATGGTCACGGCCTACGAATTGCTCGATCGAGGCCACCGCGTTCTACTCATCGACAAAGATCACGCGGCGAACTTCGGCGGGCTGGCGCGGGAGTCCTTCGGCGGGGTCCACATGATCGGCACGCCGCATCAGCGGCGCCTGGGCATCCGAGATTCGCCGGAGCTGGCCTGGCGGGACTGGGAGAGCGTTGCCGAGTACGAGGAGAGCGACCACTGGCCGCGCGAATGGGCACGGTTCTATTGCGCAAACTCTATCGAGTACATCTTCGAATTCCTGCGTCACCACAAGGTCACGTTTCTGCCGCTGGTCAACTGGGCGGAGCGCGGAATCCACGCGCCGGGCAACAGCGTTCCCCGCTGGCACATTGCCTGGGGCACGGGATTCGAGATCGTCGAGCGGCTTCGGCAGGCGCTGGAGGCGCACCCCTCCCGGGCCAAACTGGAAATTCTGTTCGATAGCGAGGTCCGCGGTGTGGAGGTGACCAACGGCCGCGCCACGGCAGTCCGCTGCCAGAAACAGGACGGGCGCGAGATCCGCGCGGAGGCCACTCACATCGTGATCGCCTCCGGGGGCATTTGCGGCGGGGACTTGAGCAGAGTGCGCGCCCATTGGTACCGGCCTTGGGGACCGCCGCCCGAGAAACTGCTGAACGGCGCCCATATTTATGGCGACGGCAGGCTGCACGACCGCGTCAGTGAACTCGGCGGCGCCGTCACACACCTCGACCTGCAGTGGCACTATCCGGCGGGTGTTCACCATCCGGCCAAGCGCCGCGACTCCGACGGCATCAGCCTGGTCCCACCGCGATCGGCGCTCTGGCTGAATGCGCGCGGAGAACGCATCATGAATCCCGGTCCGATGCTGGCCTATGGCGATACGCGTCACCTGGTGGCCAGTGTCCTCCGGCAGCCGGGCCAGTATTCGTGGCAGGTCTTGAACTGGAAAATCGCGATCCGCGAACTGGCGGTCTCCGGCTGCGATTACATGACGGCGTTCCGTTTCAAGAAGAGGCTCGGGCTGGTGTCTTCGGTCTTGTTCGGCAACAAGGGCCTGGTGAGCCGGCTGATGCGCGACTGTCCGGATGATATCGTGGCGGCGGACACGCTGGACGAACTGATGGATCGCATGGATCGGGCCAATCTCTACGGCCTGAAGCTGGATCGCGCCCGGATGGAAAGCAGCATCCGGGGATGGGACGAGATGATCGCGCGGGGCCCCCGGTATCATAACGACGACCAGTTGCGGAGGATCGCGAACTGCCGGGCCTACCGCGGCGACCGCGTCCGCACCTGCAACTTTCAGCGGATTCTCGATCCGAAGGCGCACCCGCTGATCGCCATCCGCGAGTTCATCCTGGCGCGCAAGAGCCTCGGCGGAATTCAGACCGACTTGCATTGCCGCGTGCTCCGCGCCGGCGACGGGCAGCCGATTCCCGGGTTGTACGCGGTTGGGGAAGCGGCCGGCTTCGGCGGCGGTGGAATTCACGGGAAGGGTTCGCTGGAAGGAACGTTCTTGGGCGGCTGCGTCCTGACGGGCCGCGTCGCCGGGAGGAGCATCGCGAAGTGAAGGAAGCGCCGGTGACGCAGAAGGCTTCTACCATCCGGATCGGTGGCCGGAGAAGCGGCGCGTGGCTCGCGCGATATGCTCTGGAGCAGTTGCCTGTTTCGCACACTTTCGGCATTCCGGGCGTGCACAATACGGAACTTTATGACGAGCTGAGCCAGTCCGCGAAGATCCGGCCGGTGCTGGTGACACACGAAGCCTGCGCCGCATTCGCCGCCGACTCGATGAGCCGGACGGGAGGCGGAAGGATCGGCTGCCTGGTGATTGTGCCCGCGGCCGGCGTGACCCATGCCATGAGCGGCATCGGTGAATGTTACTTGGATGGCATTCCCCTGCTCGTCATCACCGGCGGCGTGCGCAACGACGTCGGGTTCGGCTACCAGTTGCACCAGATCGACCAGATGCGCCTGACGGATGCGGTGGTGAAGCGCGCCTGGAGGATCCAGGAGCACCAGGAGATTGTCCCCGTGATCTTCGAGGCGTACCGGACCGCGGTGAGCGGAGTGCCCGGGCCGGTGCTGGTGGAGATCCCGGTCAACGTGCAGCTATTCCAGGCGCCGGTGGACGAGGTCCCTGTTTTTGAGGCCCCGACGCCTGCGCCAGCGGGCGCAGACCGGGAACTGGACGAAGCAGTGAAACTGCTTGGCGACGCACGATCTCCGGGCATCTTTACCGGCTGGGGCGCGGTGGACGTAAGCGACGCGATCGTCCGCATTGCGGAGATCCTGGGCGCGCCGGTCTCGACCACGCTGCAGGGGTTGTCGGCCTTCCCGGGGAATCATCCGCTGCACACCGGGATGGGATTCAGCCGCGCGGCGGTCCCGGCAGCCGCGAACGCATTCCGCGATTGCGACTGCCTGCTCGCTGTGGGTGTGAGCTTCGGCGAGATCCCGACCGGCAGTTATGGCGCGGTAGTGCCGAGCGACCTGATTCACATCGACATCTCGCCCGAGGCGATCGGGCGCAACTATCCGGCGCGAGTACGGATCGCGGGCGACGCGCGAGTGGTAGTTCCCAAGCTGCTTGCGCGCCTCGAGGCAGCCGGAATGGACCGCACCGGGCGGCGTCGCGAGGTAGAGGCGCGGGTCGCCGCCGACAAACAGCGGTACCGCGAGGAGTGGCGGGCGCATCGGACCGATCGCGTCAATCCCGCACTTTTCTTCGAAGAGCTTCGGCGCCAGACGGCAGACGATGCCATCGCCACGGTGGATGACGGCAACCACACGTATCTGGCCGCTGAGCTGTTCGAGGTTCGGCGCCCGCGCACTTTCATTTCGCCGACGGATTTCAACTGCATGGGGCATGCGGTTCCTGCCGCGATTGGCGCGAAGCTGGCCAATCCGGGGCGGCAGGTATTCTGCATCGCCGGCGATGGCGCCTTTCTCATGACCGGGATGGAGATCGTCACGGCGGCGACGTTGGGGCTGGGAATCGTCTTCTTCGTCTTCGACGACGGCGAGTTGAGCCAGATCGCCCAAGGCCAGGAGATCCCGTACAACCGGAAGACGTGCACCGTGCTGGGGAATATCAGGCTGTCCGGCATCGCCGAGGCTACCGGGGCGCGCTACCTGGCCATCGGGGACGACGGCGGCGTTGCGGCGGGCATCCGCGAGGCGCTCGCCATCGCGCACGATCAGCCCGTCATAGTCGATGTGCGCATCGACTACTCCAAGCGCACGCGCTTCACGCAGGGCGTGGTGCAGACGGTGCTGAAGCGCTTCCCGCTCCGCGACCGCGCGCGCTTCATCGCAAGGGCCCTGCTGCGAAAGGTCACCGAATGACGTCGCCCGGCGTGGCTCGTGGAAGACAAGGCGCGGTTTCCGTGCGGGAAGCCTTGCGGGCTCCGATCGGCAGCCCGCCTCTGCGAGAGATCGCGAAGAGAGCGCGGCGAATGGCGGTGCTGGTTGACGATCTTTCGCGTCCGACCCCGGCGGATACTCTGCTGCCGGAGGCGATCGGCAGAGGAACGTCGCACCTGGGCACTACTTCGCGCGGCGGACCTGGTGTCTCGCCTGGTGTGATCGAACCGACGTGATCGCCGGATCCCGGGGGCTGGCGCGGCAGACGATTGCCGCCACCCACACCCTGAATCTCACGCCCGAGACCTATAACAGGACTAACATGACTGTAGGTTGACAGAATAACTGAAAATTCTCGCCACAGTTCCTGAAAAAATCTAGAGCCATGGTAAGTGATAAGATCCTACATGATCCGTGGCGAGGCATGGCTCGGAGGTCTCCGTTCATTCGTTACCAGCCTACGTCCGAGTGCCGATCGTTCTCCTCCGTCCAAACGCAGACCGGCCCGAAAATCGACGGGTCATTCTCACGGTAGGGGTTTAGACGGCCACGTGGATCGAAATGACGTCTCGAAAGTGGTATGTTTTGCGACGACCACGGCCCAAGCGAACGACCGCAATGTGCCCAAAGCGGACCTAATGCATCGGCTCAGCTCGTCGGGCGAGTCGCGCAACTAAGCGGGAACGTACGTTAACCTAATCGCATCCTCGCCAACGAGATCGTTGGTGACAAGGCGGAGCGGTGGCCGCGGGCCGGCGAAGAATGGCGCGCCACAACCAAGCACGATGGGGCGGAAATAGAGTCGATACTCATCAATAAGGCCAAGGTCGGTCAGGCTTTTTGCCAGGTTTGGTCCGGCAACTGCAATCTCCCCATCGAGCTCGGCCTTCATCCCGCGTATTGCCGCCTCGATGTCACCCTCGACGAGTGTGGCGTTGGGGCCGACTGACTTCAGCGAACGCGACACGACCCACTTCGGTTGGCGTCGCCAGGCCACCGCGAAATCGTGGTCCTCTGCGTCCCAATCGGTGCGGTCTTCGTCCCAATAACGCATTATCTCGTATATGCCGCGACCGTACACAAGACCGGACTGGTCGCGCATTTGCTCGTTGAAGTGACGAGAGAGGGCGGGACCGGGTGGCCCCAATTTCAGGTGGTCGACGTAGCCGTCCAGGGACTGCTGCATCGCGAAAACGAGCTTTGCCATGCTACAAAAACTCCAAGGTTTTTCAGAATAGCATGAGCCGACGTTTCGCAGAATGAGATTGGACGATCCGCGCCGCCTTGTCGGTGTGACCAATAACCAGAAGTTGCGCTTTTGGCCGGTTGCTGCCGTTGCCGAATGGGTAGGTTTTGAGACGCCGGCGTAATGCCCTGAAATCAAGGCCCGCAGTGTCTCGAAAGTCGGTCTCAAAATATTGGCCAAATAGCTGTGGTCGCGAAAGACGGTCCTAAAACGAGATGATGACTTCGTCGTGGGCGATGGGACAGTTGGTGTTGGAACGGCCCACCCGGACGTAAAGTCGCCGATGCTGAGACTGGCAGGAGCGGCGCTGATGGAGACTGCTTCGCTCCCTGGTCGCCTGGCGCTTTCCGGTGCGCCCTTCTCAGGCCCGATCGCCGTGCGGAGGGCGCCATGGAACGGAGGCCAGGTAGGATTATTTCAAGAACAATGCCACGAGCGTAGGAGAATTTCACGAACTCCGGCGGAATTTTTCGCGATCTGTGGCAAGGAGCGACGGTTTCGGCTTTACTATCAACGTCGGCAGTTACACGAACTCTGTCAACCTACAAAACCTACAATGACGGCGCCGGAAGAGACGGCGAAAAGGGCTGGTTGAGCGCGATACGGGTGATGGCCGGCGCATTCCCGATACAATGACTCGAACGAAGCCGCCTTAGTTTGGCGGGACGACTTCTTTCTGACGATACTTCTCGCTCAAACCTATCCGAAGCCGGGTCAGACGATTGGGTCCCGCGGCGCGCTGCACCGTTTAGAGTTGCAATT
>Ga0335079_10010546_pt1 | contig 10523 bp, 7 predicted proteins | sample Lox_Sample_33_FD_206719 | JGI IMG/M metagenome (GOLD analysis project Ga0335079, IMG submission 206719) | Soil microbial communities from Loxahatchee National Wildlife Refuge, Florida, United States - Lox_Sample_3.3 | ecosystem: Environmental > Terrestrial > Soil > Wetlands | place: USA: Florida... | reverse complement strand
AGCGCTCCGCCGGGCTCGGCGCCGTCTCGCCGACGATCACCTCGTCCTGCGAGGTGCGCACCGCGTTGGTGATGTCCTTCGGCTGGATCTTGGCGTACGGCACCGTGACGGTGCCGGTGACCTCGATGCGCCGCCCGTCGACCGCGAAGTTGAGGTTCGGCGAGGCGTCGATCTGCGCCTCGGGGGTGTCCGCCACGCGGAGATTCGCGCCCTCGAGATGGAACTTGCCGTAGGGCAGGAGGTTGTGCCACTCGAGATGGCCGTTGGCGGCGGCGGTGCCGGCGCCGGCGCGGGCGTTGCCGCTGAAGTCGAGGCCGCCGTCGTTCAGATGCGCCTCGAGGGTCACCTGGCGCAGCCCCAGGTTCACCTGATAGAGATCGAGCTCGCCGCCCGCGACCTTCACCATGCCGTTGAGCTGCGGCGCGCCGAGCGTGCCGGCCACGTTGACGTCGGCGTGCAGCTCGCCGGCGGCGCGGTCGATGTCGGGGAAATAGAGCGACAGCAGACCGAGCTCCGAAGTCTCGGCATGCACCGCGCCGGAGAGCGGCATCGCCTGCCACTCGCCGCTGCTGCGCGCGGCATCGATGCGGGCGCGGATGGTGCCGACCTCGCCGTCCTCGAGCACCGCCGCGACGCTGAGGCCTTCCGGCGTCGCGCTCGCCGTCACCGTACCGGAGCCGATGCGCGTGTGCTCGATCCTCTTGCTGAGGAGCTTGTGCGAGAGCACCGCGTCGGTGAGCTGCGCGCGCAGCGTGCCGGTGACCGGCAGGTGCGCGCCGCCGGCCGCGCGCAGCAGCAGGTCGACCGTGCCCTGGTACTGCACCGCGGGCGTCCTGACGCCGGCCGTGAGCGCGCTCAAGGGCAGCTGGTTGCTCATGAGCGTCGACGACCAGTGCTGCGGGCTCCAGTCCGCGTCGGCGCACATGGCGCCGGGCGTTCCCGCCAGGCACAGCCACTCGACCCCCGCGCGCGCCGCCGAGGCGGTGAGATCCACGGGATGCTCGAGCGCGAGATCGAGCGCGTCCCTGCCCTTGACGCTGAGCGCCGTGAGCTGACCCTGGAACGTTCCGTGTGCGTAGGCGCCGCCGGCCTCGGCCGCGAGCGCGAGTCCGGCGGCGTGCGCTTGCGCGTGCACGCGGTAGGCGGCCGGCGGACCCGTGACGGTAAAGGCGGCACTCTCGAGTGCGTACTTCGCGTAGCTCAGGTTCTGCGCGCGCGCGTCGATCCTGGTCGGGTGCTCCCGGTCGGCGGTGTCGAAGTCGATGTCGGCATCGAGGCGCTCGATACCGAGACCCGCGTAGCTGAGCGCACTGCCGTGGGCGGTGGCCACGATCGCCGGGTCGGCGGTCGTGCCGCGCAGCGTTCCGCTGGCGTTGAGCTGACCTTTGCTCCCGGCCGCGAGCACACTCAGGTCCGAGCTCGCGAGCGCGAAGCGCAGGTCGAGCTGCTCGCCGGCGCGTCCATCGAGCGCGAGGCTGGTACCGCCGAGCGCCACGCGCACGCGGTCGAAGCTCCAGACGTTGCCTGTGCGGGCGAGCGAGCCGCCGCCGCTCACGCGCGCGCCACGCAGCTTGCCGCTCAGGTTCCCGACCATGGCGGTGAGGTCGCCGTGCGGGTCGAAGCCGCGCGCGGACACCGCGAGTGAGAGACTGACGCTGCCCGGAAGGTCGGGACGCAGCGCAGCCGGGTTGATGCCCGTGAGCTGACCGGCGACCGACCAGCTCTGATGCGGTGCCCAGGCCACCGCCCCCGTCACGCTGGCGTGGCCCTCGAGCAGGTCGAGCTCGGCGCGCTCGAAGGCGAAGCTGTCCTTGCCGAGCGTGCCGGTCACATCCGCAGCGGTCGCGGTAATATCGGCGGCGCTGGCCGACCCTTCGGCATGCACCTTATAAGGAAGGATGCCTTCGAGCGTGAAGGTGCCCGCGGCGCTCTGTACCGCCGGCGCAGCTCCGACGAGCGGCCAGCGGAAGCCCTCCCAGCTGCCCTTGAGATCGAGCCGCGGGCCGTTGGGAACGATGGCGAACGTGCCCGAGCCGACCGCGTGCGCGCCCGAGGGGTGGCGGGCCTCCATGTGCTTTGCCGTGAGCACCCGGTCCGCGAATGAGCCGTCGAACTCGGCGTCGAACGTTCCGGCATGGAGGCCCGTCGGGTCGACCTTGCCTCGGCCCGCGAAACCCTGATCGTTCCAGGTGACCGCGAGGCGCGCCTTCATGATCCCCAGCGGCCCCGAGATTCCCCAGGCGCGCAGGTCGAAATCCTCGACGTTGGCGTCGCCGACGATGTGCCAGTGGTGGGTGAGGTCGAGCGCCTGGCCGGTGAAGTCGGCGCGGAATGGGCTGAGCGCGTGCGCCTTCAGGTTGAGCGCATTGAGATCACCCTTGGCCGAGCCCTCGACGCTCCAGGCGGGCCGCCCGGCCGGGGCCCACGCGATGTGCCCCTCGCCTTCGATGCCGAGCGGATCGCGCGCGCGCAGCTCGCCGATCGCATCGACGCGCGCATCGCCGAAGTTGCCCTGCGCCTGGAAGAAGCGGATCGAGCGATGCCGCAGCACCGCGGCGCCGCTGATATGGGTGGCCTCGAGCCGCACGCCGTTGTAGATGCTCACCACGGCGTCATCGACCGTCGTGTGCTCGGCGCTGATCAGCAGCCAGCGCGGCAGGAACAGGGGCGGCGAGGGCGGCACCCGCCGGGTGCGCCGCTTCACCTCGATGAGCGCACTGTGCACCGTGGCGTCCGGCGAGCGGATGGTCTGCAGCAGGAGTGGCGCGAGCGCCACGCGGCCGTCGATCCCTTCGAAGGTGAGATGCACCAGCTCGTGGTCGATCTCCACGCGGTCGGCATGCACCCCGCGCGCGAGCGTGCCTCTGACGCCCGTGATGGTGAGGGTGACCGCGCCCGGCCCCGAGCCGAAGCGCTGCGGGATGTGGCGCACCAGGAACTGCAGGCCCGGCTCGGTGAACACCGCGGCACCGATGAGCACGGCCGGCACCACCACGATGACCAGGACCAGGAAGCAGGCGGTGAGCAGTATGAGCAGGCGCCGCACGGGGCTCGGGTCCTCAGAGCTTCGGCGAGAAGTTGATGTGCAGGCGCGGACCGGCGCCGGGGTTGTTGAGGGGCTGCGCCACGTCGATGCCGAGCGTCAGCACCGGCGTGCGGAAGCGTATGCCGACGCCCGCCGAGTAGAACAGCTTGGTGCCGAAATGATCGAAGGCATTACCGTAGTCGACGAAGCTCGCCCAACCCAGGTTCCGCGGCAGATCGTGCACCACCTCCACCGTGCCGGTGATCAGGTCCTTGCCGCCGACCTTGATGTAGCCCGCGACACTCTGGCAGGGAGGGGGCACAAACTGGCCGTTCGGCCCGGGGGTGCACACCGGGTCGGTGGGCGAGAGCTCATTGTAGTAAAAGCCGCGCACGCTGTTGTCGCCGCCGGCAAAGAAGCGGTAGATGGTCGGCAGGTTGGAGAAGCGCGATACCAGGCTCGCGCCCACCTCCTCGCGCAGCAGCAGGTGCCACGGCCCGCCCAGGTGGAAGGTGTTCTCGAGCTGCGCGTGCGCCTGGATGAAGTTCGAGTCCGAGCCGAGCACCGCGTCGGAGCCGCGGATCTGGGCGACGAACGGATACTCGAACAGCGGCTCGCCGAGATAGTCCTTCGGCACCGAGGCGAGGTCGAGCTCGGGCACCAGCAGCCGGTCGGTGGTGGTGCCGTTCACGTCCTCGCTCGTGGTGCGGACCACATTGACCTTCCACAGGGTCTGCCAGCCACCCTTGACGAGTGTGAAGCTCGGTCCCACCGACTGGGTGTAAGCGGTCACGTCGGCGAGCGTCTGCTGCTCGATGTTGCCGTTGAGAGCGAAATGCTCGACCGCCGGGTCGCCCACCGGAAAGATATAGCTGGTGACCACGTTGTAGCGGGTGATCTTGGCGAACTGCGCGGTGATACTGAAGCTCTGTCCGCTCGAGTTGATGCGGTGGTCCTCGAAGCCGAGCGTGGCGCGCGGTCCGGTGTCGGTGGCATAGCCGGCCCCGACGGAGTAGCGGTGACGGCGGTTGGGGTCGGCATGGATGTCGACCGCGACCAGGTGGGTGGCGGAATCCGGCGTGCCGGGCTGCACCTCGAGGTTGGTGAAGTACTGTGAGTCGTCGAGCGCGAACTGGGTGCGCAGCACCTGAGTCAGGTCGAAGGGATCGCCCTCGTGGTAGCGCAGGTAGCGGCGCACCAGGCTCTCCTTCACGACATCCTGGGTGATGGTGGTCGGGCCGAAGCGGTAGCGGTCGCCGGTCTCGAGCTCGAGCGCGATGCGCGCGGTGTAGTTCGGCGGATCGACCAGCAGCTCGTTGCGCGTCAGCCTGGCGTCGAAGTAGCCGTAGGTGGCCGCGGTGCGCTGCAGGTCGGACTTGATGGCGTCGTAGTCCGCCTGGTTGAGGCGATCGCCGGGCTTGAGCAGCGGATGCTCGAGGATGCGCTTGAAGAGCGGATCGGTCTCGCCGGGGCCAGTGACCTTCAGCTCGATGCTCGTCAGCAGCACCGGCCGTCCTGGCTTGATGTCGATCACGACCCGCCACTCGCCCTTGCCGAGATCGGTGACGGTCGAGCTCACTTGCGCCTCGAAGTATCCGTACGGGCGCAGCGCCTCCTGGACTTCGCGCTCGACCCGGTTGTGCAGCCGCTCGACCATGTCGGCGTTGAGCTCGGCGCCGCCCTTCTTGTAGCGCTCGAAGCTGAGATAGGCGAGCACGTTGGCGCGCAGCTTCTCGTCGACACCGCGCACCTCGACGTTGACGCCGGCGGCGACCGCCGGATGGGCCACGACCCCGCACGCGAGCGCGGCGAGCAGGCACACGGCGAGCGCCGGGCCTCGCCGGTGCCGTGGGCGAGCCCGGGACATACTGATACGCTGCGCCATCTCGACGTGCAGTCGGAAAAATTCACCGGATTCTAGAGCCTCGCGGGCCCCCCCGCTCGGCGCTCTTGATAAGTCCTGATCGGTCTCAATGAGTCAGAGCGCGCGGCCGCCGGGTCAGTTCCGCGCCCGACCCGCATGACTCACGGCCACTCGGTCGCGTTCAGCCGGAATTCACTTTGGCCGTTCGGCTCGCCCGCGGAGTCGAAGCGCCGCTCGGCGAGATAGAGCGCGCCGCCCGGCTCGAGCAACACCACCGTCGAGCAGCGGGTCCCGTAGACCGGGTGCACGACGAAGGGCGCCGACAAGACCCGCTCCCACTCGGGCGGCAGGCCGCCGGTAGGCAGCGGCGAGTCGCTGTCCGCCGACGGGGTGCGATCGGCGAGCACGGCGAACAACCCGGCGGCCGTCGCCTCTCGCTGTGCGAGCCACTCCTTGAAGCGCGCCTTGACCCGAACGAGCTTCGGCCACGGTGTGTCGAGCAGCTCGTTCGAGAGGCCGTGGACACCGGGCGGGAGCTCACGCGCAAACGGCAGGGCGCGGTTCGAGCCGTACCAGAGCGATCCGGCATCGCCGAGCAGCAGGTTGAAGCCGGAATACTCCTGCGCCGAGGTCTCGAGCCGCGCGAAGAACTGCCGCGCCCCCTCGTCAGCGGCCAGGTATTGCGGGATCAGGCTCCCGCGCGAGGGCGCCGCATGGTGCGCCCGTTGCAGCTCGCGGAAGTTGGTGACCACGCCGAAGCGCCGCGCCGGATCGATCCCGAGCCAGGTGCCGGTGGCGCGCAGATCGCGGCCGGCGAGGATCCCGGGCGGCTCCGGCCACTTCGCGAGCGGCGCGGCGGGACGCTCGTGGTACTCGTCGCGGTTCGCGGCGACCACCAGCCGGTAGCGCGGGTGCGCCTGCCACGCCAGCACCAGCAAGCACATGGGCGCCTCACCCGCCCTCGAGCCAGCCCGAGATGAGGCGCCAGGAAATCGAGTGCGAAGGCGGCGCGAGCGCCTCGCCCGAGGTGAGCTGGGCGCGCGTGAACCAGCGCGCGTCCTCGAGCTCCCCGGAGACGCGCACCACGCTGCCCGCGGCGGCCTGCGCGCGGAACCCGAGCATGAGCGAGGAGGGGAACGGCCAGGGCTGCGAGGAGTCGTAGCGCGCGCTCACGATGCGCACGCCGGTTTCCTCCTCGACCTCGCGCGCCACCGCATCCTCGAGGCTCTCGCCCTGCTCGACGAAGCCGGCGATGGTCGAGTAGCGCCGCGGCGGCCAGCTCGCCTGGCGGCCGAGCAGCGCCCGCTCACCGTCCGAGACCAGCACGATGATCGCCGGATCGATGCGCGGGAAGAACTCCTCGACGCAGGACTGGTTGCTGCAAGTGAGGCAATGCCCGGCGCGGATCGGGGTCGTCGGCGCGCCGCACACGCCGCAGTGGCGCGTGCGCGCGCGCCACACCGCCAGCGCGCGCGCGTAGGCGAGCAGTCCCGCCTCGTCCGCGGGCAGCAGCGCCGACAGCGGCCGCAGCTCCTCGAAGCGCATGCCGGCGGGCGGCACGGCGCCGTGCTCCGGCGGCAGGCTGATCAGCACGCAGCGCGCACCGCGGAACCAGCCGAGGAGCGTGAGGCTCGCGGCCGGCGCCGAGCGCACCAGCGGATCCTCGCGCGTCAGCAGCGCCGCGCGCGGCGGCTCGCCCTGCAGCAGGTGGGCGGTGCCGCGCGCCACGAGGTACACACTGGCGCTGTCGGCCCAGGCCGCCGCCACCCATTCCGGGTCCTCGCGCGCCTCCACGCGGCGCTCGAGGTAAGGACCGGCGAAGAAGTTGGGTCGGTCGGGCTCCATGCGGGGCATTCGGAGAAGACGAGGCTGCGCATCTTAGCAGTGTCGCCGCGCGCTCCCTTGTGCGCAGCCGCAAGCGCCATTCGCGATCCCGATCGGGCGGACATTCCTTCCGCCTCACAGCACGCACGGCCTGCTCTACACGCTCGCGACCTTCGGCGTCGGCTTCCTGAAATCGCTCACTCGTGCGCAGCCGGCACCTCCTGCGATCTTGGCCAATGAACAGAGTTGGCAGCGCTGCTCGCGCGCCGGGAAGCGCTCGCTCACGATCAGGCAGCCGCAGCCGGCGCAGCTGCCGAGCCGCAGCAGGTCGCCGCGGGTGAGCGCGCTGGCGAGGAACACCGCGTGCTCGAAGGAGATCTGCGCGGCGGGGACGAAGGCGCAGTAGGCTTCGAAGGCCGCGCACAGCTGCGTCCCGCGCGCGAGTCCCGGCAGCGCCGCGGCGGCCGCGCCCGGTGCCGGCGGCGGAATCACGCCGAGCAACGACAGCACGCTGGCGAGCGCCGCGCTCTCGAGCTGCAGCTGCTGCGAGCGCGTGAAGTACGCGACCTGGTGCGGCGACTTGCCACGGTGGCGCGGCAGCTGCCGGCACACCTGGCTCAGGTAGGAGCGGTACAGTTTCCTGATGCGGTCGTCCGATAGCCCGGTCCAGATGCGGATCGTCTGCGTGCGCGCCTCGTGGCGCAGGAAGCGCAGCGCCAGCTCCATTCGCTGCCGCTCGCGGCTGTAGCGGTCGTCCGAAATGCGCATGTGAATTTTCCCGCCGGGATGGCCATCGCCATTTTGGGAAAAATTAACCAAAACTCAACAAAAGAAATTTGGTAAAAAAATCCCAAATTGCAGCTGGCGCCGGCGCGCCGCTGGGCTACCATGGGGGCTCACAGGGGGAATACACGCCATGCTGTTGCAATGCGGGATGGACGGCGACGCGGGCCGGGACGGCGCGCGCGGCGCGTGGCTCGGCGCCGCGGCGCTCGATACGCTCGCGGAGCTCAACGAGATGGCCCTCGCGCTGCTGGCGGAGCAGGCCGCGTCCGCGGGGAGCGAGCCGCGCCCGCTGCTGCGCGAGGTGGGCGCGCTGTGTCGCACGCTCGACGGGGAAGCGCGGCGGCGTGCGGCCGCCGCGCCCTACCTGCTGCTCGATGCCGGCTTTGCCGACCGCGAGCGCTGGCGGCACGGGGCGCCGCAGGTCGCGGATTCCGGCCGGGCGCCGAGCCCGGCCTTCTTCACCGTGCCCGGCACGGTCGAGGTGGCGCGCCTGTGTCTCACCTATGCCTGGCATCTGGCGCGTGCCGAGAGCGCGGCCGCACGGCTGCTGCTCGGGATGCCGCCCGGCTGCGCCGCTCTCATCGCCGAGCTGTCGCTGCGGCGGATCGACGGCCTCGCGGAGCGTCATCCGGAATGGCTGCGCCCCCGCTGGCCGGCGCAGCCGCAGCTTTGGCGCGAGCTGCTGCTGGCCGCCGCAGCGGGCGAGGCGCGCGCGCTCTCGCGCGCCCACCTCCACGGCCTGACCATGCTGGCCGCCGAAGCCCGCCGGGTGGCGGGGGTTGCGCCCGCCGCGCCCGCTCCGGGTCAGGCGGTGGACGCTCCGGAGCGCGGCCGGCTTACTTCGCCAGCTGGAACAATGTCGACGGCACCCAGCCCTCGTTCCCCAGCTCGTCCGTGACCTTCCACCAGATGCCGTCCTTCTCGCCGCTCGGGTAGAGCGTCATGCCGGGATCGAGATCGCGCACCACCGGCGCCTTGACGCTGGCCGCGCTGTACATCTTGCCGGGCTTCGCCATGGTCACCGACTGCGAGACGTTGTCGGCCTTGGCGTTGAGGCTCATGCCTTTGATGTCGTTCACCAGCTTGGAGTACGAGTCGAGGTAGGCCATGGTGACCACCTGGCCGATCTCGGTGTTGGCGTAGCTGCTCGCGCCCGCGGCGGCGAAGCCGCCGAAGAACGCGCCGCCGCCCGCGCCCCAACCGAGGTCGGTCTTCTTGGCGTGTCCCTGCTCGAGCGCCACCTGCTCGGTGGAGCGCACGTCGGTGAGCGTCAGCACGACGTCGGCGGTCTTGCTCTTGAGGCTGATGCCGCCCACCACCGCGCCCGCGACGCCCCCCAGCATGCCGCCCAGCATGCCGCCGATGCGGCTGCCGCCGGAGTTCTTGTTCTTGGTGACCAGGTCCGGCACCAGCACGTAGTCGGCGGCCTTCATCTGGCCCTTGCCGATGTTCGAGCCGCCGCGCATCTCGCCCGAGGCGGCGAGCGCGCGCTCTTTCTCCGCCGCCGCCAGCCCCTTGCCGCGGTCGAGCAGCGTGAAGCACTTCGACTGCGACACGAACACCTTGATCAGGGCCTCGGGAGAATCGAGCTGGTACTGCAGCCACCACTTGTTCTCGGGCTCAGTCACCGCGAGCGTGCCGATCTTCTTGTCGCAGGTCGGGATCTCGGGCGGCGGCTGATCGGCCGCCCACGCGAGCGCGCTTACCGCAAGTCCTGACAGTGTGAGTGAGGCGAGAAACGGGATCCTGAGCTTTGAGCACTTCATGGTCTTCTTCTCCCTGGGCCTTTGTTGTTCGCTTACCTGGCGCGGGGCGCCCCCCGGTGCTTTCGCCTAGTTTAGCCTCGGCGCCCGGCGCCGGGGCTAGTCGCACACGCGCATCGCTGCCTCCCCGGCGCTCGTCCGCGGCGCCACCGGAGATCCGCAGTAACTTGTCCGTTTCTGAGCGGTTCGCGTCTGCGATATCGGTGGCGCTGCCGCACCCGCTCCCCCAAGATATTGCCGATTGTAAGCCATATGCCGGGGCCTCTCTTCATGAAACAGGCACTGCTCGTCATCGATGTCCAGGAATCCTTCCGGCAGCGGCCGTATTTCCGCCCCGAGGAGCTGCCGGTGTTTCTCGCCAATCTGCAGTCGCTGATCGATCGCTGCCGGGAACGCGGAATCCCAGTCGTGCAGGTGTTTCACCGCGAGCCCGGTGACGACCGCGCCAATCCCTTCACCGCGGCCTCCGGCTTCGTGCGGCCGATGCCCGAGCTCGCGCTGCGCGCGGACGCGGTGTTCCACAAGCAGGTCCACTCGGCGATGTTCGGTACCGATGCGGGCGGCGGCACGCTCGAGGCCTGGCTGCGCGGGCGCGGCATCGAGGAGCTGCTCGTGACCGGCATCCGTACCGAGCAGTGCTGCGAGACCACCACGCGCCACGCCTCCGACCTCGGCTTTCGGGTGCGCTATGTGACGGATGGGACGCTCACCTTCCCGATGCGCTCGAGCTCCGGGCGTGAGGTCTCGGCGGCGGAGATCCGCGAGCGCACCGAGCTGGTGCTCGACGGGCGCTTCGCGCGCATCGTCTCGAGCGCGCAGGCGCTCGACTGACTTACCTCCGCCATGCGCGAGGTGGTGTTTCTGCTGCTGCCGAACGTCGTACTGCTCGACGTCGCCGGCCCCGCGGATGCGTTCCGCAACGCCGAGCGCCGGGTCCCGGGGAGCTACCGGCTGCGCTTCGTGTCCCCGCTGCCGAGCCTGACGGCGGCCGTGGGGCTCCAGCTCGCCGCGCTCGAGCCGCTGCCTGCCGTGCTGCCGCCGCAGGCGCTGCTGATCCTCACCGGCATCGCCGGCGAAGCGCTCGACAGCCAGGAGCCGGCGGCGCGGCGCGCGATCACCTGGCTGCGCTCGGGCGCGGCGGCGGGGGCTGAGCTCCTGTGCGTGTGCACCGGGAGCGTGCTCGCGGCCCATGCGGGACTCCTTGCCGGGCGCGAGTGCACCACCCATCACGAGCATCTCGAGGAGCTGAGAAGCGTCGAGC
>Ga0335079_10010544_pt1 | contig 10523 bp, 7 predicted proteins | sample Lox_Sample_33_FD_206719 | JGI IMG/M metagenome (GOLD analysis project Ga0335079, IMG submission 206719) | Soil microbial communities from Loxahatchee National Wildlife Refuge, Florida, United States - Lox_Sample_3.3 | ecosystem: Environmental > Terrestrial > Soil > Wetlands | place: USA: Florida... | reverse complement strand
CGATCTTTCTGCTCATCGCTGGCACCTACACTCCCTTCTGCTTCCTCCTGGGCGGTGGGCATGGGCTCGTCCTGCTGGTGGCGGTCTGGACCGGTGCGTTTTTGGGGATCGTCCAGTGCATCGGCTGGGTGAGTGCTCCGAAGGCGTTCAGCGCGCTCCTATACGTTGCCCTCGGCTGGATGGTCCTGCCCATCGTGCCGGAGCTTCGCTCTCTCATGGGCACGACCGGAATCGCGCTGCTGGCGGCGGGCGGCGTCGCGTACACCGTGGGGGCAATCGTCTACGCGATGCGCTGGCCCGATCCATTCCCGAGGATCTTCGGATATCATGAGGTCTTTCACGCCCTGGTCGTCGTGGCGGCTCTACTCCACTTCATCGTGGTGCTCCCCGTCATCCGGTCGCTGCGCTGAGACAACGGTAGCGCCTGGCACAGCGGGCAGTACGCGACGCATGTGTTAGTCTGCGCACCTATTCCGTATCGAGAGAGCATGGTTATGAGGACACAAATGCCCCACGCGCAGCCGCACCTGCCGCCGCTCAAGATCAAGGGCAAGCTGCTGACCGTTCCCATCGTGCAGGGGGGCATGGGCGTCGGCGTATCGCTCCATCCTCTCGCGAGCGCCGTGGCCCGCGAAGGCGGACTGGGTCTCCTCTCCAGCGCGGCACTCGACAGGCTCGTGTCCAGGCGGCTCGGCAGGGAGGTCGACACATACGAGGCGGTGCGCGACGAGATGGCGCTGGCCCGATGCCAGGGTGGCTTCGCGGGGATCAACATCATGGTGGCCCTGCAGCGCGACTACGTCGCCTCGGTCAAGGGCGCCATCGACGGGGGCGCCGACGCCATCGTGGCGGGCGCCGGCCTGCCAACCTCGCTGCCGGCCATCCACCCGCCACGGGACACGGCCCTGATCCCCATCGTCTCCTCTGCCCGGGCCCTCGAGATCATTTGCAAGAAGTGGGAGAAGCTCGGCTACCGTCCGGACGCGGTGGTCCTCGAGGGACCGCTGGCGGGCGGTCACCTCGGGTTCAAGTTCGACGAGGTCGACCTGCCGTCCAACACCCTCGAGGTTCTGCTCCCGCAGGTGAAGGACATGGCTCGGAAGTACGGCGACTTCCCGGTCATCGCGGCCGGAGGCATCTTCACGCAGCAGGACATCCTGGGCATCTTGCGGCAGGGGGCGGACGGGGTCCAGATGGCGACGCGCTTCCTCGCCACGGTGGAGAGCAGCGCCGACGACGCCTACAAGCGGGCGGTCGTGAGCGCGACGAAGGAAGACATCGTCCTGGCGCGGGACTCGGCTTCGCCCTGCGGCCTGCCGTTTCGGGTCCTCCGGCAATCGCCCATGTTCGTCTCCGCGCTCCAGCGGAAGCGGAAGCCCTATTGCGACAAGGGTTACGTGCTGCAAAAGGACGCCGACGGCCACTTCAGACGCTGCCTGGCCAAGGACGACAGCGACCACTTCTTCTGCATCTGCAGCGGCCTTTTGAGCTCGGCCGGATACGACCCCGAGGACGAGGAGCCCCTCTACACGGTCGGCAGCAACGCCTACCGGGTGGAGAAGGTCGTCTCCGTCAAGGCGCTCATGGACGAGCTGCGAGGAAACCAGGCTAACGCTCGGTCTTCGTCCCCGAGGGCCGAACGAGCGGCCGATGTGCGCCACGAGACGACACCGTCTCGGTACGAATCCGCTCGCTGATCGCGCACCGCGCACCAAGAAGAAATCGCAGGGGCTGCGCGAGCTCGATCGCGCGCTCGGATACCGCGGGCCCTGGAGGACCGTCCTCCGGGTCTCGGCGGCGGCCCAGGCGTCGTGGCCGCGATCGCAGCGGGTCCGTGTCGGTCCGATTCCAGGCTTGGTCTGGAGATCCTGAGGCGCGTGCTCCAGGCGAGCTGCCTCCTCACCAGACTCTGTAGGCGGTCGGGTTGTATTCGGCGGGGTCAGGTAGGTTCCCCAGGCGCGTCTGCGAAAGAAGAACCCGTGCCGGGAAGAGGGCCCGGACGACGCCTTTCGAGGATTCGAATCGCCGCTGCGCTCCGTCGAAGGTCATCGAATCGTGCGGATCTGGGGCTCTCGGAAGGAGGAGCTCGATCGCAAGGTGCGCCGCATCCAACGGCCCGTGGAGGATCTTGACCACCTCCGGATACGAACAGACTCGCCGAGAACCCGCGAACGGATCGAGGAGGGGCCGGCAAGCGCGGAGCGTTGGATCCAGACGCCAATCACCGTCAGTGATGGGCGTCGCTACCAACAGGTCGCCGCACCGTTTTCACATCGAAGCCCGCTCGCGCCGCGATCCGCCTGTGCGGCAGGTGGAGCAATCACAGGCGCAACACTTCCTTGACCTCCACCATCCGGACCTCCCGAGACGCCATCGGCGCCGCCTCCATCATTCCTCGGGAGGCGGGAAACGACGACGATCTCGATGCCATGACGGTACTCTCGTTTCCCGAAGAGGGACGGATCGTCGCCGACATCCGGCAGCAGATCGAGAGTCAATGCCAGGCAATCGGCATGGCCGACCACATGATCGCCGCGACATGGATCGCAGCGGACAATGTCTTGCACTTCGAGCGCATCACGGATCTCAAGCTCAGCGGGCGCTCGACCGCCGGACGGTGAAGTCCTGGACGTGAGCTTCGCGAGTGCGGAAGACGACTGCCGGAGGCACGGGGAGCCTTGGAGCCCGGTCGTGGCTGGCGACTCGTAGGGAACATGGTGTCGCTGTGTGGCATGCTCACCGTTCGACGTGACCGTCTGTTTCGTGGTCTCTTTTGGAGCGTGCGTCTTCTCACACTTTCCCTTCTCGTTCTGATCGTTCCCGTGGTCGCACGCGCAGTGGATGCCCCGCCGGCGTCGCCGCTGCTTCCGCCGGACCACTGGGCCGTGAAGGTGGCGGACCGGCTCGAGGAGCTCGGCCTCGTCGATCACCACCTGCCGGCACAGCGAGCGGTCCCGATTCTGGTGGTCCGGCGCGCGCTCGCCGAAGCAGAGAGACGCGCCGGATTGGCGCGGCCGGACCTCTTACCGCTCATCAAGGCATGGCGAGAGCGGTTTGACGAGCAGTGGTCGGGCGCGAAAGGCGGTTCCGACGGGCCGAGGCTGCTCGGAGCCCAGCTCGAGGCGGGCTATCAACTGGGCTCGGCGCACGAGGCGCCGCTCAAGTCGCCTGGCCCCGCCGATGGCCTTCTCCTCGAGGCGCCGCGCACGGACCCCTTCGCGCGTGCCGACGCGGCTGCGGCATGGGGTGAACACTTCGCGGCCGGCGCTTCCGTGCACGGGACGCCTTGGCAGGCGAACCTGCCCTCGGTGGAGGTGGTTGGCGCGCTCGGGCCAGTGGCCCTCTCGGTGGGAAAGACCGCGGTGGGCTATGGCCCGAACGAGGTGGGCGCGGTCACAGCGAGCGGCGAAGCCCCCATCGAGCGAATGGAATTCATGACCACGGTTCCGGTGCGGCTCCCCGGGGTGCTGAGAGTGCTCGGCGATGCCAGCTTCGACACGGTGCTGGCGCGATTCGATGAAGCGCGCCACCCGAATCATCCGCTGCTGTGGGAGTTGGACGTGCAGGTGCGGCCGCATCCGCGTTTCACCTTGGGCGCCATCCGCGGCTACATGTTCGATCCGGTATGGCAAGGGAGCTCCACCATCCCCAGCCTCATCGGGGTGAGCAACTCGGCCCCTGGCAACAATGTGTACTCGATCTCCGCACGCTATCGGCTACCAACCGAGCGGTTGTTGCCGCTCACCGCCAAGGTGGAATGGGGCACTGACGACAATCCTGGTGCTGCCGTTCAGTGGCCTGGGTTGGTGGCGGGGATCAGCGCGCCGATGTTGCCCTTCGTCCCGGCCTCGCTTGGTTTCGAGTATGCGTACTTCGGAAAGGGGCCTTTCGGATACCACGACCCATTCTCCTGGTACTCACACACCTACGCCGGTGACAATCTCGGGTGGGCCACCCAGCAAACTCCGCTCGGAGATCCGCTGGGAGGAAATGGCAGGGCCTTTCGCCTCACGGCATCCATGGATCCGTTCGATGCGCGGTTGCACCTCGCCGGGATGGGGTGGGTGCAGGACCGCTTCGATGACGCTGTCAACCCGCCCAACCTCTACTCGCCGGGCGCGGGTGGGTGGAGCGTGGGCGCGAGCGGCGAGGCGGAGGTGCGCCTCGGGCGCGCAGCGCTGGGGTTGAACGGACGATACGAGCACGGGATGGACGGGTGGAGCCAGAAGCAAATCGAGGCTGCCGCGAAGGTGTTCTTCTGATCCCTTGCCCGGCCGAGCTCGCCGTCGCACTCAATACAAAGCGTATCAGTGCAGACAAGCTCCGAGCGGACGGGCTGGCGCCCGCTCGGAAGGATGCGCCAGTGGGCGCAGAGGCGCCACCGGGACCGCCTGGATCTTCTTGTCGACCACCCTCACGGATGGGCAAAGCTCGATTGCAGCCGGATGCCGACGTGGCGAGATGGCACCGGAGGCGACGCATTGTCGATGCCCAGCAGAGCTGTCCGGTTGACTCTCGGTGGTTGCCGTTGGTGAGTGTCCGCCGCGGAGACTGACGCCTCGATCCGGGCTCGCCGACGCAGCGCCCTCGTTGCAGGGATTGTGGGGCACGCCGGGCACTCTGCTGGAGGCGTTGCTCGGCGCGGGTCTTTGCAGTCGTGTTCCGGGCGCGCGTCGTGTTGCACGCGGTCCGCGTCGCGCAGGTGGCGAGGACCGCTCGGTCAGCGCGGGCCCGCGTGAGCGTGACGGAAGCGGCTGCGCGGCAGCTCTGCCCACGGCATCAAGCCGCTGGCGGCGCGATGGATGACGGAGAAGCTGTCGGGATCTTGCCGTCATTTGTCTCGATGAGGACGTCGGGCACAGCTCGACGAGCGGGCGCCGCTGGTCGACCAGGCGCGCGGGTTCACTGACGCTGTTCGTAGCCCGCGGGCATGGTCTGGTCGAAGCGCGCGAGCAGTTCCGACAGCTCGCGTTGGCGGTCGGCTCCCCGGGTGGGGCATCGGCGAATCGGATCTTGCTTGTTCGGTCGAACGAACTAAGATACGGATCGTGGGAAACAAGATCGCTGCCGATTCCAGGCTGCTGGACGTCGCGATCGACCATTTCGGCCGGTTGGGGCTCAGCGGTGCAAGTACCCGAGCCATCGCGCGCGATGCGGGAACGCCGATGTCGTCGATCACCTATCACTTCGGTGGGAAGGAAGGCCTGTATCTCGCCGCGGCCGAGCACATCGCCGAGCAGGTCGGCGCATCGCTCGAGCCAGCCGCGGAGGAAGCCGAGCGCGCATGTGAGCGCGTCGGGGATCCTGCGAGAGCCCGCCAGGCGCTTCATTCCGTCTACCGACTCATGGTCGACGTCTTGGTGGGGGCGGATACCGCGGCGGCCGCCCGATTCATCCTTCGCGAGCAGGCTGATCCGACCGAGGCGTTCACCCGGATCTACGACAGGGTAATGGCCCCCTTGCTCAGCCGGATGACCACCCTGCTGGGCATCATCTCGAGAGGACGGCTCAAGGAGAGAGAGCGACGTATCCGAGCGCTGACGCTGGCTGGCCAAGTGCTCGTGTTTCGCGCCGCGCGCGAGGCCACTCTGCGGGGGATGGGCTGGACGCGCATCGGCGCCCACGAAGTCGAAATGATTCAGCAGGCGATCGCCGACAACCTCGACGCGGTGCTCGATCGAATCGCCGGGGGGGATTCCGCATGACTCGGCGCAAGGTCGTCCTCCTCATCCTCGCGCTGGTATTCGCCGTGGCCGCGCTCGCCGTGCATGGGTTCGGCCTGCTTGCGAGTCGGCGCGAGACCGGCCTCACCCTGAGCGGCAACGTCGACATCCGGCAGGTCGACCTCGGCTTCCGAGTTGGGGGCCGCATCGCCGCGATCCCCTTCGACGAGGGCGCGCGAGTACCTGTCGGTGCGGTGCTGGCGCGTCTCGATCCGGCACTGTACGAGGCCGCTTCTGCCGCAGCGCGCGCCCAGGTCGGCATCGGTCAGGCGGAGCTCGACAAGCGGCGCAAGGGCAATCGCGAGCAGGACATCGCGCAGGCTCGCGAGCGTCTGGCGCAGGAACAGGCTTCGCTCCTCCGCGCAAGGGCGGACCTCAACCGCCATTCCTTCCTCCTCCGGTCGGGCGCCATTCCCACGGAAACGTTCGAGTTGACCCGCGAGCAGTATCAGACCGCGCAGGCCAAGGTTTCGGCTGCCGCCCAGGCGCTCTCCCTTCAGCGCGCGGGCACGAGGCAGGAGGATGTGGAGGCCGCTGTCGCCCAGCTCCGCTTGGCGATGGCACAGAACGACAAGGCGAGCACCGACCTGGTCGATACGGTGCTGCGCGCTCCCAACGATGGCACGCTTCTCACGCGTGCACGCGAGCCGGGTGCCATCGTCCAGCCCGGCGAAACGGTGGTGTCGCTAACCATCGATCGCCCCATGCGAGTGCGCGCGTATATCGACGAGCCGGATCTGCATCGCATCGCGCCGGGAATGCACGTCTCCGTGAAGACGGACGGCAGTGCTCGCGTCTACCACGGCTCCATCGGCTTCATCGCGCCCACCGCCGAGTTCACGCCCAAGACCGTCCAAACCACCGCGCTGCGCACGGACCTCGTCTACCGCATGCGCATCATCGTCGACGACCCAGACGACGGGCTTCGCCAGGGCGCTCCCGTCTCGGTGAATGTGTTCGAAGCCCGCCCCGCGTCCGGGAAATGAGCATGGCGGAACCGATCGCCATGGCCGAGGGTATCACCAAGCGCTTCGCCAAGGCGGGTCCTCCTGCGCTCGACGGGGTGTCGATTGCCATCGCGCCGGGCAAGATGACGGGCCTGGTCGGACCCGATGGCGCCGGCAAGACCACGCTCATCCGCATCCTCGCCGGGCTGATCGATCCGGATGCGGGTGCCACCCGCATCTTCGGCCGCCCCGCGACCGCCACCGACCGCAGCCGCATCGGCTACATGCCGCAGCGCTTCGGGCTCTACGAAGATCTGACGGTGATGGAGAATCTGCGGCTCTATGCGGACTTGCGGGGACTCCCCACCGCCGAGCGCGCGGACAGCTTCGGCCGGCTGCTCGAGTTTACCGATCTCGAGCGATTCTCCGACCGCCTCGCGGGCAAGCTTTCCGGGGGGATGAAGCAAAAGCTGGGTCTGGCCTGCGCGATGATCCGCACGCCGACGCTGCTGCTCCTGGATGAGCCGGCCGTGGGGGTCGATCCCGTGTCGCGTCGGGAATTGTGGAGCATGGTCACGCGTCTGGCTGACGAAGGCATCGGTGTCCTCTGGTCCACTGCCTACCTTGACGAGGCGGAAAAGTGCGACACGGTCACGCTGCTCAACGGGGGCCGATGCCTGCACGCCGGGCCACCGGCCGAATTGCTGGACTCCCTTCGAGATCGGGTCGTGCGCCTCTCCTTGCCGAGCGGTGGACGCCGCACGCTTCTGCGCCGCGCTCTCGACGCTCCATCCATCGCGGATGGAAGCATCCAGGGTGCTTCGATCCGACTGACGCTCAAGGCGGATGCGAAGAGTCCCTCGATCACGGATCTGGGCGCACCGCCCGATGCCGAGATGCACGCCGTTCGAGCCCGCTTCGAAGATGCATTTGTGGACCTGCTGGGCGGTGGCCCACCCGGCACCTCACCCCTCGCCGAGGCCTATCGTCCCGTTCCCACCACCGACCGGCCTGCCATAGAGGCGAAGGGTCTCACCAAGAGGTTCGGGGCATTCACCGCGGCTGACGGCATCACCTTCACCGTTCCCCGCGGGCAGATCTTCGGCCTGCTCGGTCCCAACGGCGCAGGGAAGTCGACCACGTTCAAGATGCTCTGTGGTCTATTGACCCCCACAGGCGGTACGGGCGCGGTGGCCGGCTTCGACCTGCGCCACGCCAAGGACGATGCGCGCCAGTCGCTGGGCTACATGGCCCAGAAGTTCTCACTCTACGGCGACCTGTCGGTTCTGCAGAATCTCGACTTCTTTGCCGGCGCCTATGGCCTGGCGGGCCGCGTCGCGCGCGAGGCGATCGACCGGGCCATCTCGGTGTTCCACCTTGAACGCTACCTCACCGAGAACAGCGGCACCCTGCCTCTCGGCTACAAGCAGCGGTTGGCACTGGCCTGCGCCGTGCTCCACCAGCCGCCCGTGCTGTTCCTCGACGAGCCGACCTCGGGCGTCGATCCGATCGTGCGCCGTGAATTCTGGACGCACATCAACGGACTCGTGGAGAAGGGCGTCACGGTTCTCGTGACCACCCACTTCATGGAGGAAGCGGAATACTGCGATCGGGCCACGCTCATCTATCGGGCGCGCCAGATCGCGACCGGCACGCCCGATGAACTGAAGGCGAGGGCGGGGCATGACGATGCGACCATGGAGGATGCGTTCGTGGCGCTGATCCGAAAGAGCGAGGCTCATCGCGAAGAGGTGGTGGGATGAGTGGAGGGCCTTCATCGTTCGGGCAGGGGCGCCGGCTCATCGCGCTGCTCGTGAAGGAGGCCCGACAGATTCTGCGAGATCCCTCCACGGGACTCATCGCCTTCGTGTTGCCGCTCATATTGCTGTTCCTCTTCGGTTTCGGCGTGAACCTCGACACCGCTCGCACTGGAATTGGCCTCGCCGTGCGCGACGACAGCCAGGCGGCCTCGAGCCTGGCCCGCGACTTTGCGGCGTCGCGCTGGTTCGACGTTCGCGAGACGGGGCCGGTTTCCTCGCTCGGAAGCGAACTGATGCGGGGACGAATTCGCGGCATCGTCGTCATCCCGGACGGTTTCGGGCGCGACGTCGCGGCGGGCGGCGGGACGATCCAGATCATCGCGGACGGCTCGCTTCCCAACACTGCCGGGTTCGTCGCCGCCTATGCCGAGGGGGTCCGCGCGTCCTGGGCGGCCCAGCGCGATCTCGATCAGGGGCGGCCCTCCAGCTTCGCTGCGCCACCAATCAGCGTTACCCAACGGCACTGGTTCAATCCCGAACTGGCTAGTCGCTTCTTCCTGGTGCCCGGTTCGATCGCGGTCGTGATGACCATGATCGGTACCCTGCTCACCGCGCTCGTGGTGGCTCGCGAATGGGAGCGCGGCACGATGGAGGGCATCATGGCCACTCCGGTCGGAATGGGAGAATTCATTGCCACCAAGGTCGTTCCCTATTTCGGGCTGGGCCTGTGCTCGATGGCCCTGTGCACGCTCCTCGCCGTTGCGCTGTTCCGTGTGCCCTTCCGCGGATCACCCCTCGCGCTGCTCGCGATCTCGGCGACCTTCCTCGTGCCCGCCCTCGGGCAAGGCCTCTTGATTTCCGCCGCGACCAAGAACCAGTTCGTCGCAAGCCAGATCGCGCTTCTCACCGCCTTTCTGCCAACCTTGTTGCTGTCGGGCTTCCTGTTCGAGATCGCCTCGATGCCGAGGGCAATCCGCGCCCTCACCTACGCCATTCCTTCACGGTACGTGATCCCACAGCTGCAAACGGTGTTTCTCGCGGGCGACGACTGGGGGCTGTACCTGCCCAACATGGCCATCCTGCTCGGTTTCGGTGCCCTGTTCTTCGGTATCGCGGTGGCAGTGACCCATCGGAGGGTCGCATGATCGGGGTGAGGCTCCGTGCCATCATCGTCAAGGAGCTATGGGCGATTCTGCGCGATCCGCGGACGCGCATCACCCTGCTGGCGCCGCCAATCATGCAATTGCTCGTCTTCGGCCTCGCCACCACGCTGGAGGTCAAGAACATCGCACTTGGCGTTCTCGACCGCGATGGCGGACCGTGGAGTCAGGAGGTGATCGAGCGCGTTCAGGGTAGTCCCAACGTCGCGCGCGTCGTCTCCCTTGCCTCCGAGGACGACTTGCGAACCGCCATCGGCCGGCAGCGCGTCATCGCCGCTCTCCGGTTCGACCCCGGATTCTCGGCCGACGTGGCGAGCGGTCGCGGTGGCCGAATGAGCGCCGTGTTCGACGGCCGGCGCTCCAACACCGCGCAGATCGTGGCCGGATACATCGACCGGATCGCCGCCGAGGCGAGTGCAAGCGTCGCGCACGCCAAGGCCCCGCTCGCGCCGCGCGGATCGATCACCATCAACTGGTTCAACCCCAATCTCGACTACCCGTGGTTCACGATGCCTTCGCTCATCGCCGTGATCGCGGCGATCACCACCATGTCCATGGTTGCCCAGTCGGTGGCGCGGGAACGGGAACTGGGCACATTCGATCAGCTCATGGTGTCGCCGCTCAGGGTCCATGAGATCCTGATCGGCAAGATGGTTCCGCCGATGATGGTGGGCGCCGTGGTTGCGACCATCTACCTCATCGTGATCCCTCTGCTGTTTGGCGTCCCGTTGACGGGTTCGGTGCCCATGTTCTACGTCGCGCTCGTCATCTATCTCTTCGCGCTGACAGGCATAGGCATGTTCGTCTCCGTGCTCGCCGCAACGCAGCAACAGGCCTTTCTGGGCATGTTCCTGGTCGCAGTGCCCGCGATCTTGCTGTCCGGCTATGCGAGTCCCGTCGACAACATGCCGGGCTGGCTGCGAGTGGTCGCGC
>Ga0335079_10010543_pt1 | contig 10524 bp, 4 predicted proteins | sample Lox_Sample_33_FD_206719 | JGI IMG/M metagenome (GOLD analysis project Ga0335079, IMG submission 206719) | Soil microbial communities from Loxahatchee National Wildlife Refuge, Florida, United States - Lox_Sample_3.3 | ecosystem: Environmental > Terrestrial > Soil > Wetlands | place: USA: Florida... | reverse complement strand
CTTCCTTTTCGAGTATCCCTGAATGGTTTTTGAATGCCGGCTCAGAGCGGATCGGTCAGGTTCAGAGATGAGATGAACATTCCAACAATAACATTTCATAGAGGATCATTCATGAAATCAATCACGAGTTCTTTGGCGAAAGGCATCGTCCTTTCTCTTCTGTCAATCAATATGATCTTTGCGGCTGAAAGCAAAACTCCCGTGCTGGTCAGTGACGAATGGCTTGCCGGCCATTTGAAGGACTCCAATCTTGTTGTTCTGACCGTTGCCGATAAAATGTGGATGTACAAGAGCGGGCACATTCCGGGTGCACGTTTTCTCTGGGTTTCATCATATGCAACAGCCACTCCGGAGTTGGGATTCGAGCTTGTTCCATTGAAGCAGCTCAAAGCGGCTATGGAGAAGCTCGGTGTTTCAAACAGCTCGCGTGTTGTCCTGTGCAGTACCGGCGGCAATGTGAGTGCAACTGCGCGGGCGTACGTAACAATGGAGTATCTCGGTCTGGGTGACCGCACATCGATTCTTGACGGTGGATTTGAGGGCTGGAAAGCCGCGGGGAATCCCGTCTCGAAGGAAACGCCTTCGTTCAAAACGAGTTCGCTCCAACCACATCTGAAAGCGGATGCGATCGTCAATGCGGAATATGTGCGAAAGCACCTTGCGAAAAATGGTGTGGCAATTCTCGATGCCCGCGCACCGAATTTTTATTCGGGAAAGGACTCGGGCGGATTCTTACGAGCGGGGCACATACCCGGCGCACTGAATCTTTATTACGCGACATTATTCGACACGGCGAATCGTTACCTTCCGCTGGATTCCCTGACCGCAAAATTCGCGGCGGCAGGAATCAAACCCGGCGACGAGTTGATTACCTATTGTCATGTTGGTCAGACTGCGAGCTCGGCATACGTCGGTGCAAAAATCCTGGGTTATCAGGTGCATTTGTATGACGGCTCCTTCGAAGAGTGGAGTTCGAGAGAGGACTTGCCGGTGGTCCTTGACACTCGGCAGGATACTTCGAGGAGCAAGATGTTCCACTGATCAGGTGTTCACTCGAGCCCGGGGAGACGGGGTCTTATTGATAAATTGAGGATTTATTTCTATATTGTTCGCCGGCTGACAGCCGGGGGGATTTAGTAATGGTTCACACGGGGTCGTAGTTCAGCTTGGTTAGAACGTCTGCCTGTCACGCAGAAGGTCGCGGGTTCGAGTCCCGTCGGCCCCGCCAGCCGTAATGTATGAAGCAACAGGCATTCTGTCGCGCGTTTCGTCAAGTCATCTCTGGGAGGAGAATAAAATCTTGCCGCACTTCGTCTACATTCTTCAAAATGCATCGAGCGGAAGGTACTATATCGGATATTCGCATGATCCAGTCCAGCGTCTTCTCTGCCACAATGAGGGGTGGACGCGCTCAACAAAGAACCGCGGGGTGTGGAAGATCGTGCACCTTGAGGAATTTGACGATAAAAGGAATGCGCTGCAGAGGGAGAGAGAAATCAAGCGCATGAAGAGTCGCAAATATATAGAACGGCTGATTCACGCAGAAGGTCGTCCCGATCCGCCTGCGGTGGATCGGGAAGTCCCGTCGGCCCCGCCAGGTCGCCAGAGGGAGAAACGGAGCCATTTAGTCATTTCCTCATTTTGTCATTCATTCAATTCTGATTTTGCAATTCACAGATTTTGTCATTCGGCCGCCAAATTGAATCAATGACTAAATGAGCGGATGAATAAATACCCATTGGCAGTTGCGATCAGTTCATCCGGCGATTTCGTTGCTAAATGTCCTCTGGATCCATCCGGGGAACCGATTGTTGCGCCGGTCTTCCGGGAGCTTCGCCTTCAATAAATCCCGAAATCAGCGAATGACTACATAATCGCCACTTCAGAGCAATGAACAAATGCCTGAATCCGCAAATGATTGAATGGTATCGCCTTTGGCTGCCTCTATAGTATGGATTCCTCTCCTCCCGCATACCAGCACCCCAAAAATTAAAATTCAGGAATTTGTTTGATAATCAGGTACCGGATAAGCCCGGGAAAGTTCATCCCACTTAATCGGGTAAAAGGAAAAACGCAAATTTTTTCATGCCCTGAGGGATTTTTTTTCACAAAACACTTGACAATATATCTAAGTTTTCTTACAATTCATCAAGTGTTTGCTAGGACTTACGCTGGTGCGTAAAGATTTTCCGACGTTTACTCGCCTTGAGGAACGACGGAAAAATCCGGTTTTGCTTCACCCAATTTCTCTAAAGCGTCGAAGTTTTTCTTCTTATTTTTTTTTCATACAGTACAGTTGATGTCCCAGGCAACAAGCCCTTGCATTTTGTTTCACGTTGATTTTGGATGATGGTGGAAAATCTTCGCGCGACATTCTTGTACCGCGCGAGAGATGGTAGATGACACGCGCAACGATTGCTATGTCATCTGAGGAGTAATGAACAGAGAGAATTGGTACGACAACATGTACACTTACCTTGCTGGTTCGAGAGGAGAGATCTCGGAGCCGCATAGTTCCGCGCGCGGCTTATCAGAATCAAGAGAATTCCAAAATCCCTAAATCACTAATCCACAATTCATAAATAATCCTTGTAGGAGGATGTATGAAGAATCTTAAACTGGTTGTTGCTCTCGTGGTGTTCGCGATGGTGGCAACGTCAATCGGCTTTGCTGGTCCCAGCAAAGGCGGAAAGCTGACGCTGCCGTCGACACCGCAGGGTCGGACAATGAGGTTCTTATCGCCGGTGAAGGACAGCGACGTTCCTGCGGGCAGGGCTCTCAAGAGCAGCCGCATGAATTTCCGTTCACTGATCTCGAAGAACCCGACGTTGTCAAAACCGGTGCCGCTCGCCAAGGCCCCAAGCTCGGTGACGTCGAAGTTGACGGGTGTGTACCACATCCCCGGCGACATTGCATCACTCGGACTCGCGGTGCAAATCGCGAATCTGTTAGGTGTGTCGGGCAATACCACCTTCGAGCTGGATGATACCAGCTACAGCGAAGGCCCGATTACCTTCGGCTCATGGCCGGGTAACGATACCTATACTCTCACCATCAGCCCGGGACCCGGAGTCCACGTGGTCTTCACCTTCGAATCGGACTCATTGCACGGCAAAGGTTTCTCGTTTGTCGGCGCGAAGAATGTCACGATCGACGGTTTGAACACCGGCGGTTCCTCGCTCTCTCTGGTGTGGGATCAAGCCGCTCCCTTCCCGCTCGGCGATCCGTTCGGATCAACCGTGTATATCACCGGAGCGTCTGACCACATTGCCGTAAAGAACGCATCTGTTCAGGGCAATGTGAACGACCCGGTATGGTTGAATCAGTCGGAAGGTCGTTCGGCGATCTTTGTCTATGCCGCCGACGCGGATCCTAATTTCAATACAAATCTTACGTTCGACGGATTGACCATTACCCGTGCGACGTACGGTATCAAAGTATTGCCGGAAAGCCCGGCAGTCACAGTCGACGGTCTGACCATCCAGAATTGCAAAATCGGCGGCGCCTACGGCGATCCCGTTGCAATCGGCGGATTCTATGAGTACATCTCGGATGTGACCTTTGCGAACAACGTCATCGACGGTTCAGAGTTCCTCGATTGGTACTGGAACAACGCGTATACCGAATATGACGTCGACGTGGCGTTCGGTGTCGGTCCGATTTTCTTCAACCTCGGACAGTCAACCGGTTCGCATTTCATCAGCGTCGATGCAGGCGTGTTCCATGACAACATCATCCGCAACGTCAGCGTCAACGGCGTCGCAGGTGAAGGTCTACTCTCCTATGGAACGAGAATATCACAGGGTAATAACGGGTTGAACGTCACTGCACTGGTTTATAACAACCGCGTGTATAACGTTTCGAACCCCGGAGGAGCTGGTGCTCAGATCACCGGTATCCGCGGTACAGCCGGTCATGTGTATCAAAATTCCGTTCAGTTGACAGGGGTCGTCGTTGGCTCGGCCACGGTTGCCCGCTGCGTGAATGGCGTTACCGATGCATACAACAATGCTTTTTCCAATGAAATGACAGGACCAGTGCCAGCAAACATCACCGCCATCGTCTCTGGCGGCACGATCGATTACAATGCAGCGTATTCAACTGGCCGGTCAGTATCCGGTTTTGCAACGGCCGCTGCAGCTGCCGCTTCCGGAATCAATACGAACGGCACATCGAGCGCGGTGAATTTCACCTCAGACCTCCATCTTAATCCCGCAGGTCCGTCTTCGGCCGAGAATATGGGTAAGCCCCACGTCCTGGCTGCAGCGGATATCGACGGCGACTCTCGTGACACCACGATCGCCGGCACGCGTGATGCAGGTGCCGACGAAGTTCATGCCGCACTCACCAATGCTCCGGGTCCGGATGTTGGCGTTGGTGCGATTACGTCTCCGAATTCCGGCGGCGTTCCTGCCGGCCTTACACAAACACCCGTCGTGGTCGTAAAGAACAACACGAATCAATCGGCGGGACCGTTCAATCTTCAGCTGACGGTCAATGATGGATACAGTCAGACTGTCTCCGTAACGTTGGCACCGCAGCAGATGAAGTCGGTGACATTCCCGAACTGGACTCCACCGGCGTCATTGACGAACTATACCGATACGATCACAGCCACAACGAGCTTAGGCGGCGATGTCAATGCAGCCGATAACACGCTTTCGAGGACACAGCTCGTTCAGGCGCCTGTCACCTTAACGACGGACACGACATACACATGGAATTCCGGTGCCCAGGGATGGACAGGAACCAACGACTTCGTGAGAGATAATGCTTTCACGAAGTTAGGCGGGCCCGTTGACAGCTACGCGTGGATCACCGAGGCACCGTATAATCATGACACGTATACCGAAGGTGACGTTGCCAATACGCAGGGCTATTCTGCAGCATATCCCGGCCCGAACCTTCTCATTTCACCGTGGTTCAATCTCTCTGCTTTTGCATCAGATGTTTACATTTCGTTCCAGCACAGCATCAATACTGAGCCGGGATGGGATGGAAGCTGGGTCGATTATACCACCGATGGCGTGAACTGGCATCATCTGGGTTCTCTCAATGATGCGCACGGCATCAACTGGTACGCGCAATCGGTGTATGCCAATGCCCTTTCAGGAAATGGGACTGGCGGCGGAGCAGTTGACACAGCCACAATGTTGTTCCCGCAATACAATTTGTACGGCCCAGGTTCGGATAACCCGACGATCCCGATGCCATTCTGGACAAGCAACGGAGCGCCCGGACCACCGCTTTCAGTCGGTGCAGAGACAGGTCCTCAGGGTCCGAATGGATGGATATTCGTTCAGCTGCATCTTACCGCAGCGCAATATCCGACCATTGTCGGTGCACCTCTTGTGAAATTCCGTTATGTCGCATTTTCTGATGCCGCAACTGCGGAACCAGCCGGAGGATGGGCGGTTGACAACTTCCACGTCGGCCCCAACGGTGCAGCATTCACGGGCGGTGTCATTAAGGGAAGTGTCTTTACGGATGCCAATGGCAATGGCGTTGATGATGGCGAACTTGGCATTGCCAGCGCAAAGGTATACCTGAGCTATTTTGGCGTTCTGAAGGATTCCACCCTGACCGATGGATCCGGTAACTACTCGTTTAACACGAACGCGCACAACAACGGATTGCCCGGAACATACAACGTTTCAGTTCCCGGTCAGACCCTTGCATTCACGGTGCCGTTCAACTCGAGCGTTGCCAATCTCAATCATGATGGTCTCGGCGATACGCTTATACAGAACTTTGGTCTGTATAACGGAAGCGTTTCCGGACATGTCATCAGTGACAACAACAACAACGGCGTGACGGACGGCGGTGAGCCGGGTCTGTTCCACTGGGTTGTTCAGGTTCACAAGGATTCTCTGACTGGTCCGATCGTTGACACGATGTTTACGGATGCTTCGGGCGCCTACTTCTTCTATCTGCCCGCGGCCAACTACGTCCTGACATTGTCATCTCCGCTTCAGGAAGTTGGAAATCCGCTCGTGACGTATCGTCCGACTGCTCCGCTCTCGGGCAATAACGTCGTGAGTGTTACCGGAACCAGCGGAAGCGGCACGGCAGTGTTGACAGGTGTCGATTTTGAAGAGTACATCTTCGACATCATTCGTGTCGTCTGCTCCATCGACCTTAACGGCGATGGCGTAAAGAATCCGTCGGATTTCGCAGCTCTTACGACGGGTGCGACGCAGGTGTTCAAATTCTACCACAACGGTACGTTCGTGAATCTGGATACCGTTGGAAATACCGCGTCGTTTGCGGCCCACTATGTTGATACCGGATCGTACTCGGTGATGAGAGTCAGCCCGAATCCGCCGGCATTATGGCTGAAGACGACCCTTACCGATTCGTTCAGCTTCGTGGCATCTGCCGGAGCGGTTATCGACTCGGCGAACTATCTCTACTACAAGCTCGGAACGGCATCGGGCCGCTACTTCAGCGATCTGAACGCCAACAGCGTGGAGGATACGCTGGAACCGGGTCTGAGGGGCTGGTCGGTTAATATCTCCGGAGCCGGTGGAGGAACGGTGCTTACCGACTCTCTCGGCAACTGGGTCATCAATACCCTCGCTCAGGGTCCGCATACTGTCACCGAAGGAGTGCCGCTGGCCGGCTTTACGCCGACCCTGACACCTCTGCCGGCGACATTGACGTGGGCCAATCAGTTGAGCGGCAGCAGCAACGCGAACAACCACGTGGCGTTGGATTTCGGCAAATTCAAGAACGTCACCGTTAGTGGAACAGTGTACAGAGATCGTAACCACAATGGCGTACGCGACGTAGGCGAAGAAGCAGTCGCGGGTGTGACCGTCAATCTTACCGGTCAGACTGCCAGTGTGACGGATGCGAACGGATTCTTCTCATTTACAAACGTTCCTCCGACTCCGGACACGGTATCGCTGAGCGCAACCGCTCCTGTTGGCTTTAGCGTCACGAGCGGACCGTTCTCGATCGCGCTGCGCAGCGGCGACACCACGCAGCAAGCCCGTACACTGGGCGTCTTCAACAACTCGGATAACACGAAGTATCGGACGTTCACGGCAACGCAGTTGCTTGGTGGTGCGGCCACGAAGATTCAGAAGGCGTGGACTGCCAAGAAGCCGTCAATTCCGACACTGGCGAATGCTCTGAACGCCATCTTCCTGGTGAACGCGGCGACGGTGAAGGAAGGTATCTCCGGCCAGCTCAATCCGAGCGGCAAGGAATATCCGTATATCCTCCCTGCAAAGTACACGGACGTCTTTGCAACGTTTAGTGCAAAGGGCGTCGGTCATACCGGTGTACCGCGCGGCCTGGACGTCGATCAGAAGGGAAGCTTGCTGCTCAAGAAATACAAGAGCATCAATGAAACGAAGAAGAACGACGTGCTTATCGCCGATCTCCTTGCACTGAAGGTGAACATCGCCTCAACGCCGATTCAGGGCGCAGGTGCATCGGGCATCGGAAACTTCATCTACCATGAAGCAGGTAACCCGCTCAGTGGCAAGACAGTATCGCAAATCAGCCTTTCCTGCGATACGGTCATGACGCTGTGGCAAGGCGTGCCGTACACGACCTATGTGATGTACGATTCCGTCATCGCAAAGATCAATGCGGCATTTTCGGATACTTCACACGTACCGCTCGATACAACAATCTGGCGGACGAGCGGCGCGACCGCTACGGTGACGGTGACGGGTGTGGCAGCTGTGTATCAGGTGCCGTTCTTGTCGGCGAATCCGGGCATGGCGCCCACTCAGGCAGTCGGAACCGCAAAGGTAAAGCCGATTCCGGTTTCCTACAAGCTCGAGCAGAACTATCCGAATCCGTTCAACCCGACAACCTCCATCACGTTCGAGGTTCCGGGTCCGGCAGTTGTGACGATCAAAGTCTATAATATGTTAGGACAGGAAGTCGCCACACTGTTGAACAATCAGGTGTATGATGTTGCAACACGTGATAACGTGGACTTCAACGGCGCAAACGTCGCCAGCGGTGTCTACTTCTATCGCATCGTTGCGCAGTCACTTGATGACAACGGAGTCGCAACAAGCAAGACCTTCACGGAAGTGAAGAAGATGTTGTTGGTGAAGTAATACTGCTGTTTTCCTCCGCATCTGTAGCCGGATGCGGAGGAACTTTTTGATTCATGATAAATATGCGGCATTGCTGATTTCCGGGGGGAGACGGAGGAGGGAGTGACCGGTATCACCAATGCACAATGTCTAATCGTCTATAGTTAAATAACATACTCGTTCACTTATTTTACCTGATGGAGGGTAGAAATGAATTTGACAACAGGAAGGGTACTGATGCTGTTGTTCGCTCTGGTGGGAGTGGCAGCGGTTTCAGCACATGCACAGAACGATGTCGCGACTATTCCGTTCAGAATTTCGGATAATTTTGCAGTTACCGACACCGCCTGGCTCTACATTGCGAACACGCCAAGTGCTTCGTACCTGAAGGACAGCATCAATCTCACGTACCAGGAAATCGAATACCCTCCCGGGTTTGCCTTTGATGCACGCTGGAAACAGCTCCTGGGAAAGACCGGTCAATATGGTTCCGGCTTCATCCCGCTTGATATGCGCGGCATTCCCACAAATCCAACAGTTAAGGATACATTCCTGATGGGTGTGGGAAACGGCGATGCCGACGCGGCATTGGCGAACTTTGTGGTCGCGTGGCCTTCTCAGGCATACCTCGCTGCCCGCTGCGACAGTATCTTCATTGTGGACAGAACAGGTGCCCTCACGGATACCCTCGGGAATCCGATCGGCACGGTGAATATGTTCAACCAGAATTCAATTACGATCTTTCAGCCGCTCGGCACCGGAGCGTCGAGTTTTTCGCTGACGATCTATAAGTACGGCGTTCATATGGTGGATGATCTGACCGGCTCCCTTCCGGTCGTGTTGTCCGTGAAAGAGATCCGGAATACGGTTCCGTCGTCCTTTGCATTGCATCAGAACTATCCGAATCCGTTCAACCCGACGACCACATTTGCATTCGATATTCAGAAATCCTCGTTGACGGAAATTGCAGTGTACAATCTTCTCGGACAGAAGGTCTCGACGCTGGTTTCCCAGCAGCTGATGCCGGGCTCGTACACGGCGACATGGAACGGTCTGACGTCGCAGGGCGTATCGGCCGGCACCGGCGTGTACTTCGTCCGCATGATCGCAAGCCCGCTGAACGGGAAGGGCGAGTCATTCTCAACACTGAGGAAAATCGTCCTGATGAAATAGTTCATTCATGACGTGATGTTCAGTCATGAATGTCATGAAGGTTCTGTACAATGCGGAAGTTCGGCCGACGTGAGCTTCCGCATTTGTTTCTTAACGGTACTATGAAGAAGATCCGGTTCATCCTACATCTCATCGTGGCGGGAGTGCTCGGAGGCATGCTCGTTTCGTCAACGGCTTCTGCCCAGCAGGCCAAGTGGCGCATGCCGCTGACGATGACCGACAGCACATATGATACCACGAGCCATTCGCCGGTACTGCATTCGACCGTAGCGTACTTCGGCGTGCATCCGAACGCCACGAACTGCGCGGACGCATTCGAGATGACTGGATTCAACGACCACTGGGCTGATATCTTCATCCTCGGCCTCCCGTATACCGACAGCATGCAGGAAATTGAGCTTCCACCCCCGGGTCAGAGTATTGACCTTCGCCTTGAGAGCGTCTTTCCGTTATCATGCCGGGTGCCGCTCTACGCAAATGTCCAGACGTTTACCAGCACCTCACAAGTCGATAGTTTCATCGTCATACCCCAGCCCTTTGATGGACAGTCGCCGCATCCTACGATCTACACGATCCCGTCCGTCTCCGGAGAATACTGTGACAGTGTTGTTATCACAGGATCAAAGACCGACCCTGATGCGGGCCAGACGTTCAAGTACGACTTCAACCTCACAAAAAACGGCGGCCGGTTTGCAGATATTCCGACGCAGCCGGATCAGATTCTTCTGACGACATTCAAACTTTACGTCTATCATCCGGTTGTCGGACCGGGCGCTCCCGCAACCGTATCGCTTCTCTCACCGCCCAACGGCGACACCAACGACTCGCTTCAGCTCACGCTTAAGTGGGCTGCTCCGGCGCTGGCGGATTATTACCGTGTCCAAATGTCGACGGATCCGTCATTTGCCGATACCACCCAGACCTTCGTAAACCAGGTCACCAACACGAACTCGTTCTTCACGCCTGCACTCGGTCAGGGGATGAAGTACTACTGGCGCGTCGAAGTGTATAATAAGTACGGCATCAGCTATTACCAGGATCCCGCGTTCGGTTTTACCACGAAAGTGCTGACCCCGGATGCCCCCGTCACGCTGCTGCCGACTGCCGGTCAGCAGAACGTTCCGCTCACGCCGACATTCCGGTGGAAGACGCCGAACTCCACGCAGCCCGTGACATCGTATCATTTCCAGGTCTCAACCACCAACACCTTTTCTTCCAATATCAAGGATACGACGCTCACCGATACGACGTACATTTTTGGTCCATTACAAAACTGTTTGATTTACTT
>Ga0335079_10010542_pt1 | contig 10524 bp, 8 predicted proteins | sample Lox_Sample_33_FD_206719 | JGI IMG/M metagenome (GOLD analysis project Ga0335079, IMG submission 206719) | Soil microbial communities from Loxahatchee National Wildlife Refuge, Florida, United States - Lox_Sample_3.3 | ecosystem: Environmental > Terrestrial > Soil > Wetlands | place: USA: Florida... | reverse complement strand
GTCACCCGCAACCGTCATCCTCGGCTGTTACAATCAACTTTGCTGAGCACGGCCAAACCAGCGCCATGAAGTGTCCCTTTTGCGGATTTGCGAATGACAAAGTGGTGGATTCGCGGGAAAGCAAGGAAGCCGAATCCATTCGCCGCCGCCGCGAATGCCTGAAGTGCGGCAAGCGCTTCACCACCTACGAGCGCATCGACGAGATCCCGTACATGGTGGTCAAGAAAGACGGGCGGCGCGAAAAATTTGACCGCCAGAAGGTGCTCAACGGCCTGCTGCGCGCCTGCGAAAAGCGACCGGTGCCGATCAGCCGCCTGGAGCAGATCGTGAACGAAGCCGAAAGCTTCGTGATCGAATCGGCCGAGCGTGAGCGTAAGACCAGCGAAATCGGCGAGTTGATCATGAACCGGCTCCGTCGTTATGACAAAGTGGCGTATGTGCGCTTCGCTTCCGTCTACCTGGACTTCAAAGACGTGAAAGAGTTCATGACCGAGTTGAAGGACCTGCTGAAGACCAAGGAATCGCCAGAAGTTCGGAGCAAAGCGACAGCTAAGACTTGAATCGTCGACGAAACAGTGTTGGGATGAAATGAATGAGCGAGACCGGCATCGTCCGGACGCAACGAGTCGAAAACCTTCTAAAAGAAGCGAACAAACTCGTGGCCATATTTGGAGCCTCGTTGCGGGCGTTGAAGGCCAACGCCCATGGCTGCGTTCGCTCAATGGTTCCGTGATTCAATCGGTTCTATGGCTCATAAAGTAACTCTCATTCCCGGCGATGGCATCGGCCCCGAAGTTACCGGGGCCGCGGTGCGGATTCTTGAAGCCACTGGCGTCAAGTTCGAGTGGGAAAGCTTCGAGGTCGGAGCCGAAGCCTTCGAGAAGTATCAGGAGTACATTCCCAAGGAACTGACCGAATCCATCGAACGCACCCGCGTGGGACTGAAAGGGCCCGTGACCACGCCCGTCGGCGGAGGATTTGCCAGCATCAACGTCACGCTGCGGAAGAAGTTCGAACTCTATGCCAACTTCCGTCCGATCCGCAATCTGCCGCACATTCCCACCCGCTATCCTGACATCGACCTTATCATTGTCCGCGAGAACACCGAGAGCCTTTACTCTGGTCTCGAACATGAGGTTGTACCGGGCGTGGTTGAGAGCCTGAAAATCATTACTGAGAAGGCCTCCACCCGCATTGCCCGCTTCGCTTTTGAATATTCGCGCAAGAACAAGCGCAAGAAGGTGCACGCGGTTCACAAGGCCAACATCATGAAGTTATCGGATGGCCTGTTCCTGCGCTGTTCGCGGGCGGTGTCAAAGGAGTATCCGGAGATCACATACGGCGAGCACATCGTCGACAACGCGTGCATGCAGTTGGTGATGAATCCGTATCAGTACGATGTGCTGGTCATGGAAAATCTATACGGCGACATCATTTCCGACCTGTGCGCGGGGCTGGTGGGCGGCCTGGGTCTGGTTCCCAGCGCCAATCTGGGCGACAGCTGTGCCATCTTTGAGGCGGTACACGGCTCGGCTCCGGATATTGCCGGCCGTAATATTGCCAATCCCACCGCGGTGATTCGCTGCTCCCTGCTGATGCTGCGCCACCTGGGCGAGCAGGAGGCAGCGTGGAAGATTCGCCGCGGCCTGGATAAGGTCTACAAAACCCGCGATAAGCTCACCCGCGACATCGGGGGCAAGGCTGGGACCTCGGAATTCGCCGATGCGGTGATCGAGGCCATGGAATCGACCGTCGAACCCGCCCCCGAACCCACCCACACCTGACCACTGTCGGCATTTCCCCCGCTTCCCATTTGACGAACCCTCTCGATTTTCAGTAACATCCGTCTTCTCTTCTGGGGACTCCTTCGGGATGGTGCGAAGAAAACGGCGCATAGGTGTGGTACTTTGCCAGCTTGGCGGACCCGACACGCTGGACGCGATAGAGCCATTTCTTTTCAATCTGTTCTGCGATCCCGACATCATCGACTTCCCCTTCGCCCGCATCGGCCGCAAGCCGTTGGCAAAGCTGATCTCGACCGCGCGCGCCAAGAAGGTCCAGCACCACTATGCGGTCATCGGGGGCGGCTCGCCGATTCGGCGCCTTACCGAACAACAGGCCCGAGCGTTGCAATTGAAATTACGCCTGAACGGGCTGGACGCCCATTGTTTCGTGGCCATGCGCTACTGGCATCCATTTACCGCCGAAGCCATCCAGCGGCTTGGCGAAACCGAGTGCGATGAGGTTGTGCTCTTGCCACTGTATCCGCAGTATTCCTCCACCACCTCGGGCAGCAGCCTCAATGAATGGCAGCGGCGCTATTCTGGTGAAGTTCCGGTGCGCTGCGTCGAGAATTTCTATCGTAACCAGTTGTACCTGGAAGCGGTGACCACAAGGATTCGCGAAACTTTGACGCGCTTTCCGGAACCCGGCCGGCCCGAGCTTGTGTTCAGCGCTCACAGCGTGCCAGTGGCGGTCGTTGAGAAAGGCGACCCCTATCAGCGCCAGATCGAGGAAACGGTGGAATTGGTTATGCAGCGCGGCGGGTGGCCAAACCGTTACCGGCTCTGCTACCAGAGCAAAGTCGGGGCCAGCAAGTGGCTGCAGCCTTCGCTGCGTTCAACTTTGCGAGAACTGGCGGAGCAGAAGGTTCGGGAGGTCTGCGTCGTGCCCATATCGTTTGTCTCCGATCACGTGGAGACGCTGGGTGAGATCGATCATGAGGCTCGCGAGCAGGCGGAAATGTTGGGTATCGAACGTTTCGAGATGACGGCGGGATTGAACGATTTGCCCACCTTCATTGCTGCGTTGGCAGAAATCGTCATCCAATCGGTAAAGAGCGAAAATCTAGAGGAGCAGAGCGCCAGCCGCCTCGTGGCAGCCGACTGATTTTTGCCGGCGCTGGCATGAACCTGGAGAGGTAATGACGGAATGGCAGACGAGAAAACACTCGGGCGTCTTCCAAAATGGCCCCGCAACGCGCTCAATAATTCGGTAATCGCGGCCGAACAGGCTTACCGCCAACGGTCGGGTCTGCCAGCGCTGACCGAAGAGGATATCGCTGCACTCAAAGCTGGAGTTCAGATGGCATGGGAAGGCGGTAACGGGGCGCCAGCGGCCCAAGCTTCCTCGGCCGCACCCGCCGCCCCAGCCTCCGCTGCTCCTGTGGCACCAGCACCACTGGCAGCAGCTTCCTCCCGCGCAATCAGCCCGGAAGTGGCGGCCAAGGTCGCGCAGGGAAAGAAGTGGAGCAAGTCGGCCATCGCTGCCGAACAAGCCCGCCGTGGGCGGACCGGTCTGCCGCCCCTCAATGACGCAGAAATCACAGCCCTGCTCGGCGAACCCGCTGCACCGGCACCCGTAGCCGCTGCGCCAGCTGGAGTTCCGGCTGCGGCAGCGCCACGCGCCGCGGCACCAGCCGCGGCCGTTCCAGTTGGAACATCGGTCGCGCGCGCTGGCGCGGCAACTGCCTATGTCGGAACCCCCGCGGTAGGAACTTCCAAGGCCGCTGCCGCCGGAGGCGTTGCTGCGGTTGGTCCGGAGAACTCCGAAGTCAACCAGGCCCGCCGCCGCTTGGTATGGTGCGCTGTGGCGGCATTCTTGACCGCATGGTTCATTGCTTTCTTCCGCTTCTTCCTGCCCCGTACTCTGTTCGAGCCTGCCACAAGCTTCAAGATCGGCTATCCCGCCGACTACGGGCTAGGGGTCGATACCAAGTGGCAGCAGAAGTACCGCATCTGGGTGGACCGCACTCCAGATCGTCTGTTTGTGATCTATGCGCGCTGCACGCATCTCGGCTGCACCCCCGACTGGAAGCCGAGCGAAAACAAATTCAAATGCCCCTGCCACGGCTCGGGCTATGACAGTGAAGGCATCAACTTCGAGGGACCGGCGCCGCGTCCCATGGACCGCGCCCACCTCGAACTGGCTCCCGACGGCCAGATTCTGGTCGACGTGGCCAAGCTCTACCAGTGGCCTAAGGGACAACCCAGCCAGTTCAACGATGGCGACGGAAGCAACGGAGCCTGGCTGCGAGGGTAGGCGCCAGGAAGCCAGATAGTGGCGGCCCGGCTTCGCGCAGGACCGGCTATCGGCTGTCCCGAGGGCGTCTCGCTCTCGGAGCCAAGTTTTGAATTGAGGACATCATGGCGGATAACGGAAGCGGAAGCGGCAATGGGAAAAACGGCAACCAGGCTCGCGTTGGCCTGCTCCAGCGGGTAAAAGCGGGCGTCCAGGACGACGTCCAGGCCATGAAGACCGAGATGCCTGCCAAAGTCAAGGAGCAGGTCGAAGGCCTCAAAGACCCGACCAAGACCCAGGTTTACACGTCGATCTTTCGTCACAAGCATGACGATACTCCGCGCAACCGCGCGCTGGGCGTGCTGTCGAACGTCTTCCTGCACCTGCATCCAGCGAAAATCAACCGCGACTCGGTCCGCTACAGCTACACCTGGGGCATGGGTGGCATCACGTTTTATCTCTTTATCGTGCTCACCTTTACCGGCGTGATGCTGATGTTCTATTACCATCCGAGCAAGATACAGGCCTTCCGCGATGTCCTGTATCTAGAGCATGACGTGCCCTTCGGCAAACTGCTGCGCAACATGCATCGCTGGGCCGCCCACCTGATGGTGATCGCCGTCTGGTTGCACATGTTCCGCGTCTTCCTGACCGGTTCCTACAAGAAGCCACGCGAGTTCAATTGGAATATCGGCGTGCTGCTGCTGGTGTTCACCCTGCTGCTCTCGTTCACCGGCTACCTGCTGCCGGATGATCAACTCGGCTTCTGGGCGGTCACGGTCGGAACCAACATGGCCCGCGCTACGCCGGGTTTAGGACATGAAGGCCCGTTCGGCAAGCAGCTGGGAATGACGCCCTATAACGACGTGCGATTTGGATTGCTGGGCGGCTCGATCGTGGACGCCAATGCCCTGCTGCGTTCCTACATCTGGCATTGCATTGGAATTCCGATTGTGGCGTCAGTGCTGATGATTGTGCACTTCTGGCGAGTGCGAAAGGACGGTGGCATTTCCGGTCCAGCGCCGGTGATGCTGGAGTCCGAGGTGAAAGAACCGAAGAAGTAGCGAGACAGGATGTGTGCGGCCGGGCAAAGCCCGGCAGTTGCTGGCAGCGGCGGGACCGTCGAGCTTCGCTCGACTGACGGGTCAAAGACCCGTCTCCACACGAACCGGACAGCCGATGGCGGCTGCCCCACGTGAGTATTGGGAGCTTCTATGGACTGGCGACAGCTTTGGGACATCGCATCGACTCCGGACAACGTGCCTATCGTGGCTCTTTTGCCGCTGCTGGTTTTCTATTGCTACCTGGCATGGAAGCAGGCCAAGGCCAACGATGAACTGATCGGCAAATTGGAGAAGGACCCCGCGATGGCCAAGACTCATCATCGCAAGGCGTGGCCTTTTCGTCCCGGCTGGCAAAAGGAGATTCACGTTTGGCCGTTCCTGCTGCGCGTGGAGTTTCTCGCCGCCATCATCGTCAGCGCCATTCTGCTGGTGTGGTCGATCACCCTCAGCGCTCCTCTGGAAGAGCCGGCCAATCCCAACCTCACCATGAATCCGGCGAAAGCCCCGTGGTATTTCCTCGGATTACAGGAAATGCTGGTCTACTTCGATCCCTGGATTGCCGGCGTAGTCATGCCCACCCTGATCATCTTCGGGCTGATGGTGATTCCTTATATCGATACCAATCCGCTGGGCAGCGGCTACTACACCTGGAAGCAGCGTAAATTTTCGATTGGCACTTTCATGTTCGGATTTGTGGTTTTGTGGATCGCGATGATCATCATTGGGACCTTCATCCGCGGTCCAGGCTGGCAGTGGTTCTGGCCGGGACAGACCTGGGATCACAACCGGCTGATCTACGAGGTGAACCGCGACTTGCCGGATATTTTCGGGATCACCTCAAACCTGGGCAAGGGTATTTTCGGCGCGCTGGTGGTGGGAGGCTATTTCGCCATCGGCGGATACATTACCTACTCGCTCTTCCGCCGCTACATGGCCAAAGACTGGAAGCGTATGAGCCTGTTGCAATTCGGGATCACGCAGTTCTTCCTGCTTACCATGTTGGCGCTGCCCTTGAAGATGCTGTTGCGCCTGGCGTTCAACATCAAGTACGTGTGGATTACGCCGTGGTTTAACGTCTAGACGCAGGTATCTCGCCTGCGGGAACGTGCTGTGGTGAGTGGTTTGAAGATCGCGCTGAATGCTGCCGGCTGAAGGCCGACAGCTGATTCTGGAGGATTCGGTGGCGGAGAAGCCTATCCCCGAGCAGGACCCGATTGTAACCAAGTCTTACGCGCTGCACTACCTGATCGCCATGACGATCCTGATGGCGATTCTGTTCTGGGCGCTGTGGGACGAAGCTTTCGGACAACGGCCGTGGAAGGCCTATCAACACGTATGGCAGGATCGCTACACCACCTTCCTCAAGACTGCCAAGTCCCGCTCGGCACAATCCGAGAACGAAATCACCCAGACCTCCGATTACCAGCAACTGGAACAGGCCGCGCGCCGGGCTGAACAGTCTGCCGCTCCGCACAAGAGCGAATTGCAGAAGCAGATCAACGACCTGAGCGCCAAGATTCTCGCGGTGCAGAGCGTCTTTACAGACCGCCGCGCGTGGGTGAACGCCCGCACCTACGCGATGGAGACCGAGACCAGCGCCTCCGGCAGGCAAAGCATTCAGAAGGATATCGACAAATACAAAGCCGAGACCGCGACCGTGGAATATCCCGACGGTCACCGGGAGAAGTACAACTTCAAGCAACTCGAAGGGAAATACAACGAACTCAAAGACGAACGCACCAAGGTGGGCGCTGAACTTGCCGAGGTGCTGAAGCCGGTGACCGCGGCCAGTCAGAAAGCCAGCGAGTACATCAACGATCACATGGTCGACCTCACCCCCACCCAAATCGAAGGAGTGCAGAAAAAGGCCAGCGAGTGGGATCCGAAGATCATGCAGATCAACGTGGCCGAGGCCAACATCGTTGACCGCTGCGAATCCTGTCACATGAACATTCGGGAGCCGCTGAAGATCTCGGCCGCAGTGATGACGCCCAAGGGCGAAAAGAAGCCGGACGAGTACGCGCAGGCCTTCACCAGCCATCCCGAAACCGATCTGCTGAAAGTTCACGATCCCGAGAAGTTCGGATGCTCTCCCTGCCACCAGGGCAATGGCCGTGCCACCACCAGCATTGAGAAGGCGCACGGCAACTACGAACACTGGCTGTGGCCACTCTTCCCCAAGGAAAACGTCCAGGCGGGATGCCAGACCTGCCACGCTGCCGATATGGTGCTGGCGAAGACCGACGGCGACTGGAGCGTGATCGACAGCGGCAAGGATCTGTTCCGGCAACGCGGCTGCATGGGCTGCCATCGCTACGAGGGCTACGACAAAGAGCCGGAAGATCTGAATGCCGTCAGCCAGCAGATCAAGCAATTCGAGCAGCAGAAGACCGATGACATAAAACAAGCCGCCGACTTGATGAAGCAAGCCGACGCCGCCGAATCCAACGATGAAGCCAATCGCCTGAACGGGCAGGCGGTGGCGCTCAAGGTCCTCAACAGCAAACTCGATGGTCGCATCCAGCAGCTCGACTTCCAGGCCCATAGCCTGATGCAGGACATGAAGAAGGTCGGGCCCAACCTGAAGGACATCCGGCTGAAGCTGAACAGGAATTGGATTCCGGTGTGGCTGAAGAAACCAACCGATTTCCGCTCGACCACCAAGATGCCGAACTTCCGCTTGAACGATGAGCAGATTCGGTCCATCTCGGCATATATCTGGCAGAGCGCTCTAACCGATCCTCTCGCCAAGCAGAAGCCCGGAAACGCCGACCACGGCAAGCAGCTCTTCGAAACCCGCGGTTGCCTTGCCTGCCACTCGATTGGCGAAGGCGATGCGATGAAGGGTGGAGCGTTCGCCGCGAACCTGACCCGCGTCGGTGAAAAAGATAATTACGATTACCTGGTGCGCTGGATTCACAATGCCCGCGAGCGCACCCGTCCCTATTGCCCGTACGAGAAAAAGGACATCGGTCCTGAGGATTACGCCAAAAAAGGTCTTCCCTACCAGTTCGACCTGCAGCACAGCCGCTGCCCCAACGACGGTCACGAACTGCAAGTCCAGAACATGACGGTCATGCCCGCCCTGCGGTTGAGCGTCGAAGACGCGCAGGACATCGCCTCGTACCTGATCACTCAGAAAAAGCAGGAACCGTCCTCCTATGCGGACGCGTCCTACATGGACGATCCCAGGCTGAAGGAAGAAGGCAAGAAGTGGGTTCGCCACTTCGGCTGCGCGGGATGCCACGAAATATCCGGCTTCGAGGACGAAGGCCGTATCGGCACCGAGTTGACCTTCGAAGGCAGCAAGCCGATCGAGCGCCTCGATTTCGCGCTGTTCACCGAAGCCGCGCAGCGCGGCGAAAAAGAGCCAATCACCGATCCCGAAGATCTGGCGCGTTTGCCCGAGGGCCCGGCGAAGGGTCCCTGGTACAACGGCAAGGGCTTCTTCGAGCACAAGCTGGCCGAGCCCAACATTTATGACAAAGGCAAGGTCAAGGCCGAAGAAGAGAAGCTGCGCATGCCGAATCTGCACCTGACCAAGGATCAGATTCAGGCACTGACTACCTTCCTGATGGGCAGCCAGGAGAGTTCCCTGCCCGCCAGCTACCAGTACAAACCGCAGGACGCCCGCCGCGATATTCAGGACGGCTGGTGGATCGTCAAGAAGTACAACTGCATGGGCTGCCACCAGTTCATTCCGGGCCAGGCCACCGCGCTGATGTCGCAGCAGTTTTATCGCGACAATCCGGAACAATTGCCCCCGAAGTTGCTGACCGAAGGCGCGCGCGTCAATCCCGAGTGGTTGCGGAAGTTCCTGTCAAATCCATCGCTCAGTGACAGCGATACGAATCGCAACGGGGTGCGGCCGTATCTCGCGGTGCGCATGCCCACGTTCTCGTTCTCCGATAACGAACTGCGCAAGCTGGTACGCTTCTTCCAGGCGCTCTCGCAGCAGCCGATGCCCTACGTACCGGAGCAGGTTCCGGTGCTCAGCGCCAAGGAGACCGACATGGCGCGCAGCCTGTTCTCGAGCACGGCCGCGCCCTGCCTGAAGTGTCACGCCACCGGCGACCCGCAGCACGACAAGATCGCCACGGCGCCCAACTTCCTGCTGGCGAAAGATCGCCTCAAGCCGGATTGGGTGGAGCGCTGGGTGCTGGATCCGCAGGCCATCAGCCCGGGTACGTCGATGCCATCCGGACTCTTCCGCAAGCAGGGCGATCAATGGGTATTTGCGGGGCCGACGCCGCCGTCGTTCCAGGGCTATACCCAGGATCACAACAAGCTGCTGGTGGACTACATATTCCAGTTGACGCCGGAGGAACAACGGCGAGTCGCGGGCGCCATGGGACACACCCGTGCTTCGAATCAAACCGGCGGGGCCAGGCAGATTTCCCACAAACAATCCGTTCCGAGACCTGCCGCCGGATCGCAAGGCGCGGCAGGCGGAGGCGGTTCGCGCTAAAATAAGTAGTTTTGTAGTCGGCCTTAAAACCTCCAGAAAGGTAGGACCATGAAAAGACAGATATGGATCGCCACGCTAGCCCTCGGCCTGCTGGCAATGTGGCTGCTGGTGGGCTGCAGCAAGAAAGAAAATACCAGCGAGGAGCAAGCCACCTCGCCCACTTCAGAAGCCCAGCCGGCGCCCGCTGCCACGCCGATTGACCCCGCCACCGTCGCTTCCGTCAGCGGAACCGTAAAATTCGATGGCGCCGCCCCCAAAGCTGCCAAGATCGACATGAGCCAGGACCCCGCCTGCAAGGGCGACAACAAGGCGGAAACCATCGTGGCCGACGGCGGCAATCTCGCCAATGTGTTCGTGTATGTGAAAGATGGTCTCGGCAGCCGCACCTTCGATGTACCCAAGGAATCGGTCACTATCGAACAGAAGGGCTGTCAGTATCACCCTCATGTGCTCGGCGTGATGACCGGCCAGAATGTCGAGATCAAGAACGACGATCCCACCACCCACAACATTCATCCCACGCCAAAGGACAATCGGGAGTGGAACGAATCGCAGCCGCCGCAGGCCGCGGCCATCGAGAAGAACTTCGCCCGCGAAGAAGTCATGTTGCCGGTGAAGTGTAACCAGCACCCGTGGATGAAGATGTACATCAACGTGGTAAAGAGCCCGTTCTACGCCGTGACCGGCGCCGACGGGAAGTACGAAATCAAGGGCCTGCCGCCCGGCGATTACACCATCGCCTTCGTGCAGGAAAAACTCGGCGAGCAGGACCAGAAAGTCACCTTGGCCGCCAAAGACAGCAAGACCGTAGACGCCAGCTTCAAACAGTAGCGCCGCCCTCCCGGCGGTTGTCGGGAGGGCGGCTCGCCCTCCCGAATCAGTTCCTGTAGAGGCGGGCGTCTCGCCTGTCCTGCTTTTCCAAAGGAGCCCGATTTGAAGGCGCTGGCCACTCCGTATCATTCCGGACTGCAC
>Ga0335079_10010540_pt1 | contig 10524 bp, 11 predicted proteins | sample Lox_Sample_33_FD_206719 | JGI IMG/M metagenome (GOLD analysis project Ga0335079, IMG submission 206719) | Soil microbial communities from Loxahatchee National Wildlife Refuge, Florida, United States - Lox_Sample_3.3 | ecosystem: Environmental > Terrestrial > Soil > Wetlands | place: USA... | reverse complement strand
CGCCGGGTTGGGTGCGCGCCGACGATATTGTTGCCTTCAACAAAAATGCGAGTCAGAACCCACTTCGCAAGTAAGCGCTAAAGGAACTGTCGCTATGCAAGCTTTCATTGCCCCTTTCCGCCGTACTGCCGTTTTAGCCTCGGTCGCTGCCGCCTCGATGATGTTTGGCCAGGCCGCAGTCGCTCAGACGTTCTCCGATGACCAGCGTCATCAGATCGAAGCCATCATCAAGGACTATCTGATCAGCCATCCCGACGTCATGGACGACATCATGGCCGCGATGGATAAGCACCAGAAAGAGGCGGATGCCGAGAAGCAGCGCGCCACGATCATTCAAAACAAAGCGACCATTTTCAGCTCGCCTCACCAAGTCGTCCTCGGCAACCCGCAGGGCAACGTCACCATGGTCGAGTTCTTCGACTACAATTGCGGGTTCTGCAAACGTGCGCTCAGCGACATGATGACGTTGTTGAAGACGGACCCCGATCTCAAATTCGTGCTCAAGGAATTTCCGGTTCTGGGTGAGGGCTCGGTCGAAGCGGCCCATGTCGCGGTGGCGGCACGCATGCAGGACTCCTCGGGCAAGAAGTACATCGATTTTCATCAGAAGCTGCTCGGCGGTCGCGGTCCGGCCGACAAGGCGCACGCCCTCGCCGCCGCCAAGGAGGCCGGCTTCGATATGGGCCGGCTCGAAAAGGACATGGCAAGCGACGAAGTGAAGACCACGATCGATGAGAACTTGAAGCTCGCCGACACGCTCGGCGTCAGCGGTACGCCGAGCTATGTGGTCGGCTCCGAATTGCTGGTTGGCGCAGTCGGACTGGACGAGTTGCGAGAAAAAATCGCGGCCGAGCGCAAGTAGTCCAGCCGCAGCTTGACCGGGTCCACCCGGCGCCGGGGCCGGCGCCGCGGATGACGGCTGCGACTTCCCCTTTACCTGGGCCTTCCCTATAAACGGCGCCAGTGCTGCGGCTGCTGTCCGCCGCGCTGACAGCCGGACCGCGTGCCCCGATGGCGAAGACAATCTACGTCCTGAACGGCCCAAACCTTAATCTGCTCGGCACGCGCGAGCCCGAGCTTTATGGCCGCGCCACGCTCGCCGAGGTCGAGAAGCTTTGCCGGGCGACGGCAAAGCAGCACGGCTTTGCCGTCGTGTTCCGGCAGTCCAACCACGAGGGCGAGATCGTCGACTGGATTCAGGAGGCCCGCGCCAAGAAAGCGGTCGGCCTCCTCATCAATCCGGCTGGCTATACGACCACTTCGATCGCCATCCTCGACGCGCTCCTCATGTTCGAGGCTCCCGTCATCGAAGTCCACATCACAAACATCCATGGCCGTGAAGAATACCGACGCCATTCCTATGTCTCGAAGGTCGCGCGCGGCGTGATCTGCGGCTTCGGTATCGACGGCTATGCGCTGGCGATCAGAGGTCTCTCCGGCATGGTCGACACCTAGGACAGATCGTGCCGCGTAAGCCCGGGAGCCCGCCAATGCCGAGGACACCAGCGATCGATCCCGACATGATCCGTGAGCTGGCGAAGCTGCTCGACGAGACCGGTCTCACCGAGATCGAGTTCGAGCGCGACGGCGTGTCGGTTCGCGTTGCCAAAAATTTCGCCCCGGCACGGCCGCGCTCGGCGGAGGCGCCGTCAAGCACGGTTGTCGAGACAACCGCCGCCCCGGCCGCCAGCGATCCTGCCCACCATCTCGGACACGTCGCCTCACCGATGGTCGGCACCGCCTATCGCGGACCTTCGCCCGGCGCCAGGCCGTTCGTCGAGGTGGGTAGCCAAGTGAAAATCGGTGACACTCTCCTGATCATCGAGGCGATGAAGACCATGAACCAGATTCCGGCGCCGCGCGCTGGAACCGTGGTCCAGATTTTGGTCGAGGACGGCCAGCCCGTCGAATACGGCGAGCCGTTGATGATCATCGAGTGAGCGCAAATCAGCTCGCATGTTTGACAAGATTCTAATCGCCAATCGGGGGGAGATCGCGCTGCGGGTGCTGCGCGCCTGCAAGGAACTCGGCATTCCGACCGTTGCCGTGCACTCGACCGCGGACGAAGACGCGATGCATGTGCGGCTGGCCGACGAGAGCGTCTGCATCGGCCCGCCGCCCGCCAAGGAGAGCTATCTCAATATCCCGGCCTTGCTTGCGGCCTGCGAGATCACCGGTGCCGATGCCGTGCATCCGGGCTACGGCTTCCTCGCCGAGAACGCCCGTTTCGCGGAGATTCTCGCCGAACACAATGTTCAATTCATCGGACCGCGGCCCGAGCATATCCGACTGATGGGCGACAAGATTGTCGCCAAGCGCGCCGCCAGGGACCTGGGCATCCCGACCGTTCCGGGTTCCGAGGGCAGCGTCGGCAGCGACGATGAGGCGCGCGAATTAGCCCGCAGCATCGGCTTTCCGGTCATGATCAAGGCTGCGGCCGGCGGTGGCGGCCGCGGCATGAAACTCGTATGCAACGCGGAGGAAATGACCGAAGCGCTCGCAACAGCCCGCGCCGAGTCGCTGGCGGCCTTCGGCGATGACACGCTCTACCTCGAAAAATATCTCGAACGGCCGCGCCATATCGAGATTCAAATCCTCGGTGATGGCGAAGGCCGCGCCATCCATCTCGGCGAGCGCGACTGCTCGCTGCAGCGGCGTCACCAGAAGATCTGGGAAGAAGGTCCCTCCCCTGCTGTCAACACGGAAACGCGCGACGGACTGGGCGAGATCGTCGCCAAGGCGATGCGCGAAATCAAATATCTCGGCGTCGGCACCGTCGAGTTCCTCTACGAAGACGGCAAGTTCAACTTCATCGAAATGAACACGCGCATTCAGGTCGAACATCCGGTGACCGAAATGATCACCGACATCGACCTCGTTCTCGAACAGATTCGCGTTGCCGCCGGCAACGACTTCACGCTGACGCAGGGCAGCGTGAAATTTCACGGCCATGCGATCGAGTGCCGTATCAATGCCGAAAATCCCGTGTCATTCCGCGCCTCTCCCGGCAAGATCGTTCACTATCACCCGCCTGGCGGCCCGGGCGTGCGCGTCGATTCTGCGGTCTACCAGGGCTACACTATTCCACCGTTTTATGACTCGCTCGTCGGCAAGCTCATCGTGCACGGCAAGACACGCAGCGAATGTCTGATGCGACTCAACCGAGCGCTCGACGAATTCGTGATCGACGGGGTCGAGACCACGCTGCCGCTGTTTCGCGCGCTGGCCCGGGAAAGCGATATTATCGACGGCGATTATCACATTCACTGGCTCGAGGAGTTCCTCGGCCGTGCCCGGCTCAATCCATAGGGTCAGATTATACCGGCACTCCGCCAGCGGCCATTTTCAGCGCTGCGGTCACGAGCCGGCCCACCAGTTCCGGCTCATAGGGCTTCGGCACGATAATGGCGCCTGGAACGCGCGCGCTCGGTTCGATCATGCCGGCGCGGCCCGAGGCATAGATCACCGGCAGGTCGGGCCTGAACTCGCGCGCCCGACGGGCCAGCCATGCGCCGTCCTTGCTGCCCGGCAGGTTGATGTCGGTGAACAGCACGTCCACATGCTCCGTTGCAAGGCAGCACAGCGCATCGTCCGCGTTGAGCGCCGTCGTAACCGCAAAACCTTGCTCCGTCAGCGCTTCGGCAACCCATTGGCTGATCAAAGTCTCGTCTTCGACGACGAGGACACGGATTGGCTCGCTCACTGCAGAAAACGGTTTCACGGCATCAGCCGAAGAAGTTGTGGCCGTCAGCGTAACGCCGGGCACACAAAAGAGTTCAAGACGATTAAAGTCTTAACGATCGCATGGTTGCCGAAATATTAAGGACGCCGGCCGCGCGCCGTGGCGCTATGGCGCGCGGGGCAATTCCACATTGTCTTCCAGCACGATCTTGTCGAAGTCGCTGACCAGGATTTCGACCCGCATGCGCCACACCCCCGCAACGGGGACGTTGAGGCCGCTCACGCGCCAGACGCCGCCCGCAACGAGGTTTGCCTGCCGGCGAATTGGCTCGATGCCGGCGCCCGGATTCCATATCGCCAGCGACACTTCCTCGGCCGCGATCGGATGGAGGTCGCTATCGGTAACGTCGATACTCACAGCCGCGCCGCGGCCGCGTTCCGGCGTCAGATCGATCTGCGCCATGGCCTTGTCGCCGTGGAAGTGAATATAGGTCGTCTCGGCAGCGGCGAGCGCGCGCGGCGGTGGTGTGAAGCGCCAGAGCCCGACGAGGCCGAGGATCGCGACCGTCAGCGCGAATTCTGCAGTGATAACGGTGACAAGCCGTCGCCCACTGCTCGTGGCGAGGCGCGGCACCAGCGCGTAGCGATTGAGCGCCGCAAGCGCGAGCAGCACGAGCACGATGACGATCTTGCCGGAAAGCACCCAACCATACGCGGTCGTCCACAACGCATCGGGACGGTCGAGTTGGACGAAGGCGAGCGCGATCCCTGACGCAATGAGAAGGATAAGCGGCAGCGGGATCAGGCGAGAGAAGCGGTCGAGCGCGAGGCGATCACCGGCGCGCACCGCGACTGCCAGCGGCAACAGCGAGCCGATCCAAAATGCGATGCAGATTCCGTGAAGGAATATAGCAGGCACTGTCAAGATATGCGGCGGGGCCGAGCTCGCGTGTCCGCTCGCAATCAGCGCCATCCCGATGCCGGCGATCCCGGCGACGGCGGATGCGCGGGCCAGCGTTCGGCTTCTGGACGCAATCGCGATGAGCCCAGCGCCGAGCGCGGCAACAGCGACCGCAACGGTCGCGCCCCAGGACGTTGCAAATCCCGCAGCCCATATCGAGGGACGAAGAGCTTGGGACAGCGGCTGCGCCAGGGCATCGAGTCCCTGCAGCGGGAGGGAGACGACCGCAGCCAGAATCCCGCACGCAAGCATGGCGATCAGGAAGTTGCGGAGCAGCAGTCGCCGCTCGGCCGCGAGCCAAGCGATGAAGGCCGCACCGCCCACGCCAAAGAACAGCGCGCAGGCAAGCATGAACTGCGCCGCCCAGATTGCGGCATGCACCATCCTCGCGCCTTCAATCGGCGGCGCACTGACGCCGTTGCTCGGATGACCTAAAGCGAAGGGGACGACGCCTCCGACCGGATGCCCATCCGCCGAGATCACGCGCCAGCTCAAGACGTAGCTGCCCTGCTCCTGCATCTGCGGTGCAGTAATGACGACGGTACTGTTTTCCGCCCTGACGGCGCTCAATACCTCCGCCTTGCCGTTCGGACGGACGAGGCGCATCGCCAACGGGGAGACCGGTTCATTGAAGTTGAGCGTGATCGACTTCGGCGGCTCGAAGATCGTGACGCCCTCGGCCGGCGTCGCCGACAGCAGCGAGGCATGCGCCTGTGCCGGTCGCGCCGGCATGACAACGATCATCAGGACGATCAACCACGGCATGGCGCAATGCCGGGGACGAACCGCCTTGCGCATCATGGCTTCGGCAGGAGCTTCAATCCGGGTGCGGGCTCCTGAAGGGTTGTCCCCTCGCTCGGCAGTTCGATCCAGCGGTGCACGCCCTTCTCGCATTCCTGCACGACCGGAAAATATAGCGTCTTGCCCGCCTGCAGATCGCTCGCGAGAAACGACTGGAAGACAAACTCGTCATAATAGTCGTCCGGCAGCTTGCCGCCCGACCAGTCGATTTCCGTCACGCCCTCGCTGAGCTCGGCATGAAACAATCTGTAACTCTTGGGGTACTTGCCCTTCACCAGGGTGATGGTCCAGCCCGGCTTCGGCATCGGTTTAACGTCGATGACGCCCTCCGGTATGCGCACGCGCAGCGCGGTGGTCGCCGAGCCGTCGCAGCCGTGTGGCACCCGCAGCACCGCCTTATAGCTCGTGCCGACTATCGCCTGCCCCTGTTCGAGGGTGACATGCGCGGATGCCGGGTGGATCAGAGCGCAGCAGAAAAATACCGACAGCGCGAGCCGGCGAATGCCGACGGCGCCGAACCCAGATCGGAACATGGAATTTCTCCGAGCTTACGAGCAATCACATGGGCGTTTTGCCCATTCGGCCGAATTCAGGTCAGGCCAAGCTCGGAGGTGCCTGTGAGCGACCGGCGCGAATAGCACCGGGAATGACGGCAATCAGCGGCGAATAATTGCACGGCGGAGTGGCGGTGGGACGAAGCTGCCGCACCGGCAGCGCAGCGGGCGCCGGCAGCAATGCGAGCGAGGGGCCACAGCCGACGCAGCAGAAATCATGGCCTTCATGATCGGCAGGCGGCGGCGGTTGCGAGCCAGGATCCGCGTTGCCGTGACATATGGCGCCGATCAGGTCGACGCGTTCGGCCGCGCCTGCAAAGCCCGCCCAACCGGTCGTGATTGTTTGCAGGAAAAGCGCGCCGATCGAAATCAGCGCGAACAATCGGGTCCGATGCCAAGCCGGTCGATTTTGCACGGGCCACCTTCCGCCAGCCGACTTATCACAAATTCCGCCACTTGAACCAGAAGCCGGGACCCGGCTAAACGAAGACATGGCGAGCCGCGAGTCAGCACTGATCGACATCACGCCGGAGGTGCTGCTCAAGGCCTACGCGTGCGGCATCTTTCCGATGGCGGAAAGCGCCGACGACCCCGCCCTCTACTGGATAGAACCGGAGCGGCGCGGCGTCATTCCACTCGATCAATTTCATGTGTCCAGCCGGCTGGCGCGCACGGTGCGATCCGACCGGTTCACCGTCGTGGTCGATCGCGACTTTGACGCCATCGTCGGCGGCTGCGCCGAGCCGACGTCCGGCCGCAGCCGCACTTGGATCAATGCGCGCATCCGCAACCTCTACCAAAAGCTCTACGAGCGCGGCGACTGCCACACCGTCGAGGTCTATCTGGAGGACACCCTGGTGGGTGGTCTCTACGGCGTCAGCCTCGGCCGCGCTTTTTTCGGCGAGAGCATGTTCCACCGCGCCCGCGACGCGTCCAAGGTCGCGCTCGTGCACCTGGTGGCGCGGCTCAAAGCCGGCCAGTACCGGCTGCTCGACACGCAATTTGTCACCGAACATCTGCAAACGTTCGGCGCGATCGAAGTGACGCGACCGGCCTATCACAAATTGCTCGATGCAGCCCTAGTCGGCGAGGGCAATTTCGCAGCGCTGCCGCTTGATCACCCGGTCTCGGGCAGGGTCGTGCTCGAATTCCTCGCCACTGCCTGATCGATTGCTACCGCGGCTGCAGCGGCGGGGGTGGCGCCGGCGCTGCCGGCCGTGGCGCGGTTGATGGCTGGCGCGGACGTTGCGGTGCGGGAGCCTGAGCAGGCGCGGCAGCCGGCGCCGGCTGGGCAACCTGTATTGGCTGCGGCGAAGCGCAGTCGGTCAGCCACACGTCGTAGATCGGATGCTCTACGGCATGCAGGCCGGGGCTGGCCGCGAACATCCAGCCGGTGAAGATGCGCTTTATCTCGCCCTGTAGCGTCACCTCGTCGACTTCTACGAAAGCATCGGTATTCGTCGCCTCGGTCGGCGGCCGCGTGTAGCAGACGCGGGCGGTGACCTGCAGCGCGCCGAACTGCACCGTTTCGCCGATTGCGGCGTCGAACGAGATGATGCGGCCGGTGATCTTGTCGAGGCCGGAAAATACCGCGCGGGCGTTGGGAATTTTCTGCGTCGGCATTTCGGTGATGATGGTGTCGTCGGGCGGCGGCGGAGGGGGCGCCGGCGGCGAGGCATCGGCTGGCTGCGCCGGTCCATTAGCGGGAGCGCCCGGAGCGACAGGATTGCCGCGGGCCCGCTGCGGGGGCGGCGGTGCCTCGGTCGCGCCAGGTGGCGGCGGCAATGGCTGCGCCTGGATACCGGATGGCGCACGAGCCGCAGCGGGAGGCGGGGCTGGGGGCGGCGGAGGCGGGGTCTGGCCAGGATATTGCTGCACCGGCGGCGGCTGAGCCGGAAAACCGCCGTTCGGCACGTCGGCGGGCGGCCGCGGCGGCGGCGCATTGCCGAAAATGTTGCCGAACTGTGCTGCTGCCGGCCCCGCGGCAAGGCAGCCGCCAATGACGAGGAGGAATGCAGCGATGCGAACCATAAAACCCCGGCGACGCGCGCGGGTCGGAAGCAACCTTCGGACGCGCCCGGCCGACGCCCGCCGCTTTGCTCTCAACCGCTTAACATTTTGAATGCGGCGAAACCAGGGATCAGGCTCTTCGCGACGGAAATCGCCCTGCAAAGGCAAGTTTCGTTATTGGCCGCCGGGGTTCCAGGCCTTGTAGTCGCCGGTTGCCTTGGGGCGGCGGCCCTGCGCGAGCGTCGAGCCACTCGGGCGATAAGCTCCAGCGGTGCCGGTCAAATTCGGTCGATGTGGTTTCTCCCACGGATGCGGCTGGACGTGCTCCTGCGTCGGCGGCAGGTCGACAGTGTGATGCAGCCAGCCGTGCCAACTCGGTGGAACCATCGAGGCTTCGGCCACTCCGTTGTACACCACCCAGCGGCGCTCGACGCCAAGGGTCGGGTCGATCTTGCCGTCCTTGGTGCGGTAGTAGCGGTTGCCGAATTCGTCCTCGCCGACGAACTCACCATAAAGCCACGTCCAGAATTGCGTGCCGAAAGTCTGCCCGTTCCACCAAGTGAAAAATCGCAACAGGAAGGTTTTCATTGTGAATCGTGTTGCTGGCAAAGCAATTGGCTTGCTTGATGCCATCTCGCCTGCGGCCTGTAAAGGCGCGGTCCGGGACTATCGCGCCTGGCCTCCGAGGCAGGCTTAGTCTCGCGTCGTTTCCAGCAAAGCCGCGGCGATTGCAGCCCATTCCGCATCGAGCGCGCCGGTCGCCGGCTTGCGGCGCGCCTGCCGGTACCAATAACGTGCATTATCGAGATCGCCCTCCACGCGGTGGAGATAGGCATGGACCCAGGCGCAATCAGCGTCGTCCTCGTTGATGACGACGGCGTGCGCTTTGGCCCAATCGCCATTGCCGGACCACCACAGCGCCTTGAGCGGCGCGGCAAGGCCGGGCGGCGGCTGCTTGTTCGCCAGGCTGCGCTTGAAGGCCGAGGGCGTCATGAATCCTCAAGTCGGTGCCTGCCAAAAATGTATCTACTGCGCGCGCCTACCACCACGGCTGCGGACTGAAATGGCCGGCGGCCTTCTCGATGACCGCGCCCAGAGCAAACAGCGTCTCCTCCTCGAACGGCCGACCGATCAACTGCAAGCCCAGCGGCAGGCCCTGAGTGTCGAGGCCGCTCGGCACCGAGATTCCCGGCAGCCCCGCCATGTTCACGGTAACCGTGAACACGTCGTTGAGATACATTTCGATCGGATCGGAACGCCCCTTCTCGCCGATCGCAAAAGCTGCCGACGGCGTTGTTGGCGTGAGTATCGCGTTGATACCTTCGGCGAAGCAGGTCTCGAAATCGCGTTTGATGAGTGTGCGTACCTTCTGCGCGCGCAAGTAATAGGCGTCGTAGTAGCCCGCTGACAGAACATACGTGCCGATCAGAATACGGCGACGCACCTCTTTGCCGAATCCCGCCGCCCGCGTCTGCTCGTACATGTCGATGACATCGCGACCGGGAACGCGCAGCCCGTAGCGCACGCCGTCGTAACGCGCGAGATTCGACGACGCCTCTGCCGGTGCCACGATGTAATAGGCCGGCAAGGCGTAGCGCGTCAGCGGCAACGAAATTTCGACCGTCTCGGCGCCGGCATCTTCGAGCCATTGCTGCCCCTGCCGCCACAGGCGCTCGATGTCCGTCGCCATGCCGGGCAGCCGATATTCCTCGGGGATGCCGATGCGCATGCCCTTGATCGAACCGCCGACCGCTTTCTCGTAATCCGGCACCGGCAGATCGACGCAAGTCGTATCCTTGGCATCCGCGCCCGCCATCGACCGCAGCAGGATCGCACAGTCACGGACGCTTCGCGCGAACGGCCCGGCCTGATCGAGCGAAGAGGCAAATGCCACGATGCCCCATCGCGAGCATCGACCGTAAGTCGGCTTGAGTCCGACGATGCCGCAGAACGCCGCCGGCTGGCGGATCGATCCGCCGGTATCGGTACCGGTCGCGCCGACGCACAAGCGGGCGGCGACTGCGGCTGCGGAACCGCCCGAGGAGCCGCCGGGGACGAGCTTGGCGTCGCTGCCGCGCCGCCGCCACGGCGACACCACCGGGCCGAAATATGACGTCTCGTTCGACGAACCCATCGCAAATTCGTCGTTGTTGAGCTTGCCGAGCAACACCGCGCCGTCGCGCCACAAATTGGCGGTAACGGTCGACTCGTATGTGGGCACGAAATTTTCCAAGATGTGCGAACACGCGGTCGTGCGCACACCATCGGTGCAGAACAGATCCTTGATGCCGAGCGGCAACCCCTCGAGCGGGCCGGCCTCGCCTCTGGCGATCTTCGCATCCGAAGCGCGCGCCATTTCGCGTGCGCGCTCGGGTGTTTCCAGGACGAAGGCGTTAAGAGCGCCCGCCTTCGCCATCGCCGCAAGATAGCCTTCGACGATCTCGGTTGCCGAGAACTCCTTCTTGCGCAATCCGTCGGAGGTCTGCGCCAGGGTCAGCGAAGTCAGATCGTTCATCT
>Ga0335079_10010539_pt1 | contig 10525 bp, 5 predicted proteins | sample Lox_Sample_33_FD_206719 | JGI IMG/M metagenome (GOLD analysis project Ga0335079, IMG submission 206719) | Soil microbial communities from Loxahatchee National Wildlife Refuge, Florida, United States - Lox_Sample_3.3 | ecosystem: Environmental > Terrestrial > Soil > Wetlands | place: USA: Florida... | reverse complement strand
TCACCCTGCCGACCACCCAGGTGTTCGCTTCCACCAACACCATCCTCATCCCGAACCCTGCGGCGCCCAATCCCCCTTGGCCGCAGCAGTCCGGACCTGCCCAGCCGTATCCATCGGTCATCAACGTCTCCAACTTCGTTGGGCTGCTGGGCCAGGTCACCGTCACGTTTTCCAACCTGAGCCATACATTTCCGGGTGATATAAACGCCCTGCTCGTTTCGCCTGGCGGCGCCGCCAAAACCCTCCTCATGTCCCACGCCGGCCAGCAGCCCGTTGTGGGCATTGACCTGACCTTTGATGACTCCGCCACTGGAGGCGGGTTGCCTGCCTCGGGGGTGATCGCCTCAGGCACCTACCACCCGACCGTTTACAGCCCCGACCCGGCATTAGGTGGTTTTCCGCCGCCTGCCCCTACCGGACCTTACCCGGCTATGCTGGCTGCCTTCAACGGCGTCAACCCCAATGGGGCCTGGTCTCTTTACGTGTTCGACGACAACTCGGGCGACGCCGGCAGCATTTCGAACGGCTGGAGCCTCGCTCTGACCGCGATCAGCCCCGTCAACCAGGTCGCCGACCTCGGTGTGACAGCCGTCGCCACACCAACCTCAGCCCTGATCGGCACGACCGTGACCTATATCTTCACCATTACCAACGGCGGGCCGAACACTGCGACCGCCATTTTCTTTACCAACGCGCTGCCGCCGGGTGTAACATTGGTTTCCTCCAGCCCATCGCAGGGAACTGTGCTCACCACGCCCACCAACGTCATCGCCAGCCTCGGGATTTTGAACTTCGGCGACACTGCCACCGTGACCAACGTGGCAGCGATCACAGCGGCTGCCGTCCCACCGGGCGTGAACAGCACTTCCCTTACCAATAAGGCCAGCGTCGGGTCTGACGAGAGTGATCTGAATCCGGTGAACAACGGCGTGGCCGCCGTTATTACGATTGGTCGTCCCGTGGCGGACTTGACCCTGGCTCAAGCGGTGGGGCCCGATCCCGTAGCCGTTGGCTTCAGCGTTACGAATACCGTCACGATAATGAACCGTGGCCCGGGCGTCTCCCTCAACACCGTGCTCACTCAATCGCTACCCCCGGGCGTCGGGTTCATCCCCGCCAGTTCGGGCACGACGGTTGGAACTCTTACCAGTGCCGCCGGCGTTGTCATCTGCGCTCTCGGCGACCTGGCGTCCAATGACACCGCAACGGTCACCATCGTTCTAACCAACTCAGCCCCCGGTCTCATGACGAATACCGTTACGCTCAATTCTGACTCGCATGATCCCAATCCCGCCGATAACAGCGCGACGTACGTCGTGACCGTCGTCAACCCGGCGCCCCAGGTTATCGCGGCCGGAGCGGTGTTGACCTATGAAAGCGGGCCCGTGAACGGCGCGGTTGATCCGGGCGAAACGGTTACACTGTCCCTCGGCCTGGCCAACGTCGGCACGCTCGACACCGGCAATCTCCAGGCGACGTTGCTGCCTACCGGCGGTGTCACCTCCCCCAGCGGCCCGCAATCGTACGGCGCCCTGGTGCACGGCGGGCCTGCTGCGGCCCGGAGTTTCACCTTCACCAGCGCCGCGGTTGCGGGCGGCGCGACCGTGGCGACCTTGCAGCTCCAGGATGGCGTCAATAATTACCCGCCCATCGTATTCAACTTCGCCGCCCCCGCCTCGGCGAACTTCTCCAACTCAGCACCTATCACCATCGCGGATCATGGGCCCGCTGCGCCGTACCCCGCCACGATCAACGTCTCGGGTGTGACTGGCCGCGTCAATACCGCCACAGTCACCCTGAATAGACTGGCCCACTCATTCCCGCACGATATTAACGTGGTGTTAGTCAGCCCAACGGGCACCAACGTGCTGCTCATGTCCCACACCGGCGGCGGCCATTGGATCACCAATGTGAACCTGACGTTTGCCGACGCCGCAGCGGGGACGTTGCCGAACTTCGATCCGATCACCGCGGGGACCTATAAGCCCAGCAGCTATCCCCCAGTGCAGCCATTGCCCAGCACCTCCCCGTCTAAAGCCTATCAAACCTCGCTCTCGTCCTTGAACCTGAGCGACCCGAACGGAACCTGGGCACTCTATGTCTTTGACGATACTGTTGGCGATTCTGGCGTCATCGCCGGTGGCTGGAGCCTGGAACTGACGACCGTGGTGACGGTCGGGCCTGTGGCGGACCTGGCGGTCAGCATGCTAGTCCCCGATACGCTTAACCTCGGCGACGCCTTGACGAACACGATATCTGTCCTCAACCGCGGCCCTGACACGGCCACGGCCATAATACTGACGAACACCTTGCCCGCCGGCGTCACGTTTGTTTCCGCGTCCCTGTCACAAGGCAACCTTGCCAGCGTCGGCGGCGGGCAGGTCATTTGCAGCCTCGGGAGCCTTCCCGGTGGGAGTTCCGCAACCGCTACCATCGTCACGGTGCCGTTCGTGACCGGGTCACTCGTCAACTCCGTCACCGTCATCGCCGGTGAGGAGGACCTCAACGCCGGTAACAATTCCATTCAGGCCAAGACCTCCGTGTCTGTGGCTGGTCCGGCGGTTCTGAGCGGTTCCTACTCCGGCGGGCAGTTCCATCTGACAGTGACCGCCGCGCCCGGCTCCGTTTATGTTGTCCAGGGCTCGACCGATCTCACGTCCTGGGTCCCCCTGGGCACCAACGCCAATCCGACGGGCACGTTCACCTTCACTGACACAACGACGCCGCCTCCTGGTTCCCGCTACTATCGCACCGTGCGCCAGTAAGGCCACCGGGCGGAAGCCGGGCCGTGCCGGCGATAGCGATTCACGCGGTAGCGTAGTGGCGCAGGCGTCTCGCCTGTGACAGGGGCGTCTCGCTCTCGGCCATTGACAAACGGAAGAGGCGCTTAGCGTGCGCGGCCATAAATACGGTGACGTTCAGGCAGAGGCATGCTCCTATCGCGCGAAGCGTTTGGAGTGCGCGGTATTCCCGCGCTTTGCACTCGCCGAGCCAACGGTGGAGCAGACATTCTCCGAGTCAAGCGGCGCCGGGCACAAAGCGCGGGAATACCGCGCACTCCAAACGCTTCGCGCTCAAGCACGCCAACCGCGCGCCACAATACGTCATCGGACGTATGACTTGGAGCACTTAGCCGGACAGGCGAGACGCCTGCCCCACTACCTGAACAGTCAATGACGATGAAAGTTCTCGGTCTTACTGGCGGCGTCGGCATGGGCAAGTCCACTTCCGGACAGATCCTCCGCGACCAGGGCGTGCGGGTAGTGGATACCGATGATTTGGCGCGCCAGATTGTTGAGCCGGGTCAACCGGCGCTGGCTGAAGTCCTGGCTGCCTTCGGCCCCGAATTCGTCGGGCCGGATGGGCGGCTACGCCGCAAGCAGATGGCGCAGCGCGTTTTCGCCGACCCCGAAGCCCGCCATCGCCTCGAGGCTATCCTGCACCCCCGCATCCGGCGGCTTTGGCGCACCCAGGTCGAGACCTGGCGAGGGGAGGGCCATCCCCTCGCCGTGGTGGTGATCCCCCTCCTGTTCGAGACCAAGGCCGAAGACGACCTAGACGCGACGGTCTGCGTCGCCTGCAATCGCGCTAGCCAAATGGAGCGCCTCCTGGCCCGTGGCTGGTCTCCTGAGCAAATCGAGCAGCGTAATCAGGCCCAATGGCCCATCGAACAAAAGATTGCCCGGGCCGATTACCTGGTCTGGACCGAGGCCGGCTTCGACGTGCACGCCGCCCAAATCGAGCGCATCCTGCGTACCCTTCCCCCGTCCGCCCGTTAGCCCCGATAAGCCATCCCCAAAACGACGACGTGGGAGCCAACTGACGGCCTCCGAGGGCCCCCACCGTCACCTCTCCGTCACCTCACCGGGGTCGCCCCGTAGTACCTCTGCAAGCTTTGCAGAGGTACTACGGTGGGGCCCCGGGGTGGTAACGGCGAGGGCCCGGAGAGGTGACGGGGAGACTGCTGTGTGGTTAAGCGGTGTTGGGTGGTTGCCCGGAGCTGACCCTGCGCCGAACGGGGGAGTGCTGCGGCGCCATCAAGTCCCATGAGAACAGCGCAGATCCGAGTGGCTTGGCCTATGATGCTCAGCCACAATGGCTTACGCAGAAACGAGGCGGACCCCAGGGGCAGTGACCTACGACAACTCACGGGGCAGCCCCGGCGCGCACCTGAACAGGGGTGGCGAAGAGCCTGGGACCGGAGCCCACAAGGCAAAGCAGGGCCAACGTCGGCAGGCAGAAACCGACTTTCGGACCCTCAGAGATCTGATCCGGCGCTGCATTCGTGCAGCGCGGCGACGCTCAAGGCCCTAGTGCATGAACCCCTACGCGATAGTACACCGGGTTAACGCTGTTAAGCACCCGGTTGTCTATGAAGAGGATGTTGCCTCCGGTCCCCGGGATGTTATCAAGCAGGAGCACCCAATCGCCCAGGCTGGTGGCCGATTCCACGCGGTAGGCGCGTGTTGCCGCCGTGCTGAAAGTGATCTGGGGCGCCTGCCCTGGCGGCAGGGCCAGTGAAACCTCGAATAGCGAGTTGGTATTTTTCAAGTCCAGTCCGGCCAGGTAGGCCTGCCAAACAGGCAGGCCGTTAGCAATCAGCACCTCCGCACCTGCATAGTTGCTTGTGTAACCATAGGAGTTCAACCACGGTATTGGCGTCCCGTGTGGTGGCGGCGTAACATACGGGGTGATAAAGCTGCTGGCGTTTGACAGGACAAAGCTCTGCCCGCTCGGCTGAAAGTTCGTATAGATGGTGTTATCCATGCTGAAGACACTGAATGCCTGCTGCGCCGTCAACGCGTCCGGATAGGTGAAGTTGAAGCTCACGAGGTCGCCGAAGTCCGCATACTCGATGCTGGTGAGGAGGTCGGTTGGGTCCGGACTGGTCACGGTCAACGTGCGCAGGCCATTGGTGGCGGCGGTTTCCGTCAGGCTCCACCCGTAGAGAAGCGAGTTCGTGCCGCTGATCGCCAGGCTCGACGTGCACGGGTAATTGGGACGATAGTTGAGCCGCATCTGGCGTATAAACCTCGGCACGTAATCCGCCCGCAGCCGGGTAATCTGGGGTCCCGCGTTTGCATCGGGCACCAGGCGCAGGGAGCCGACTTTCACGTCATTCGAATAGTCACTCGGCTTATAGGGCAGAACCGGGATATTCGTCCCCTGGATGTAGTTGGTCACAGGCGGAGTCGGGTTCGTATCAATGACGATGTTGGTATAGTAGATCAGATTGGTATTGTATGTATCCAGGTAGCCCTGCAGGCCGATCTCGAAGGAGGGCTGGAATGGCTTGGAACTGCGGTTCAACGTCGCCCACCGGAGCAAATATTGGCCGCTGATGTCCTTCACGATCTTCTGGAATTGGATGGGAAGATCGTCCGTTGTTGCAGCCAGGTAATAATGACCGCCCGTCTGCGACGTCAGCAGTTGCAGGGCATTAGTATTGACGTCGCTCCCGAAGGCGACGCAGTAGATCTTCACTTTCTGGGCCTGCGCCAGGGTGAAAAGATTGGTCACCGGGCTCGCATTCGTGTTCAACTGGCTCGAAGTGTCGTTGCCATCGGTCATCGCGATGAGGCAGCGCTGCTGATCGCCGTTAGCGGCGCCGTAATTGTTCAGTGCCGCGTACATCGCGTCCCAGCAGCGCGTGCCCGCGTAGTTGCCCTGGACGTAGTTGGTCTGGATGCCATTGATGACCGTGCTCAGCGTGGGTTTGTCCGAGAGGAAGGCACTCTTGGTGGCCGGATTGGTGGTCACCACCTGCGGGTTGACATACTCGGCATGGAACTCGTAGATGCCAAATAGAGCGTTCGGCGGCTCCTCGTTGATGAGCAGCTCGGCCGACGATTGCATGGCGTCGATGGCGCCTGCGGCCAGCATGCTGTAGCTGTAATCCAGAAGGAGGAAAGTCTTGAGCTGCTTCAGGCTCGCGCTTTGCAGAATAATCGGCGACTCGCTCGTAATCGGCACGGCGTCCTCCATGCACGTGACCTGCAACTGGCTCGGGGGCACGACCACCGGGCTGCTCGTGCTCGGATCGGGCCCGTCCCGGAGTTCGAAGGAGAAGTCCAGCAGGTAGGGCTTGGAGTAAACGTGGGTCACATTGGCGATGGCCAATCCGCCTATGGTGGCGTAGGCGATGCTGAAGGTCAGGTTGGTCGAACCCATCCCCCACGGGTTGATGGCCCAAATCTGGGCGTTGAATGTGCCGCCAAGCAAAGGCGTGCCCGTAATGGCCCCGGTGTTGGTGTTGACCGTCAGCCCCAGCGGCAGACCCGACGCCCCATACAAGGTCGGGGAATCGGTCGCCCGAATATTGTAGCTAAATCCGCTGGCGTCCTCGGTGCCCGTGGCCGTGGTCGCACTGGTAATGACCGGCACCGAGGACGCAATCGTCAGCGTGAGCACCTGGGTGACGTAACTGCACACATTGGATGCGCCGATCGTGGCGGCGAAGATGCCGTTTACGACCGGCGCTCCGGAAATGACTCCTGTCAGGGGGTCCAGGTTCAGACCGTCCGGCAATCCGCTGGCGCTGAAGATAATGGGAGTCGAGCCAACCGCAGCGTTCACGAAACGGAAAGAAACCCCTTGCTTCCCGGTCGCGCTGGTTCCGCTGGTGAATCTGGCCGGCACCAGCACGGTGAGCCTTGCCACCGCGTTGGTTGCGGTCACCGGGTTAGTGACAGACACGGTGTAGATGTCCGTGTCATTAGTCGTGGTGGCGGCGATCGTCAAGACATTGCTCGTCGCGCCGCTAATCCGGCCACCGTTTACAAGGTTTGCTCCCCCTTTCTGCCACTGGTAACCGATCGGCTGGCTCCCGCTCACGGTGACGCTTAGCACGGCATTGCTGCCGACGACGACCGCGGTGTCTTGCGGCGGCGCGCTCAAGGTCAATGGCACATAGACGCCCAGCGTCGCCACCAGGCTAGTCACGGAGGAATAGGCATTCGTGACCACCACGTCGTATTTCCCCGAATCCGCCGTGACCAGCGCGCCGATCGTCAGCAGGGTGTCGGTGCTGCCGGTGAGGCGGCCGTTATCCACGAGATTTGTCCCGTTAAGCCGCCACTGGTAGCCTAGGGGCGGAGAACCCATCGCGCTTACAGTGAACGAGGCGCTGGTGCCGACAGTGCGGATCAAGCCGCTCTGCGGCTGCGCGGTTATGCGCGCCTGGTCCGCGACAGTAAGCATTACCGCCGGGCTGAGCGAAATGAGACCGATGGTTGTCCCTGAGTTGTAGGTGACCCGGACGAAATAATATCCGGTGTTGTTGGTCTGGACATTGACCAGGGTGCAGGTCGCGGTGGTAGCGCCGGGGACGGTGGTGAAAGGGTTCTGGCCATTCGGGGATGTCAGCCAGGTATAGCCGGTGACAACTTCGCCCGCGGTCGCAGTTACCTGTGCGCTGAAAACCACGTTGCTCCCCACGAAAGCAACCTGGCTGCCAGGCTGCACGGTGGCGGTGACAAAGCCCAGGGCCGGCTGGGTGCTGAGACAGAACAGCAGGCCCATTGCGGCGATAAGGGGAGAGTAGGTGGTGTTACTTTTCATGACAATTTCTCTGGCTGGATATATTGCTAACAACGACAAGGATTCTGGCTTCATAGCGCGCCTGATGTCAACCCCAAAGGGCAATCGGGCGGACAACCTCAGGCCCGGGGCAGGGGCCACAAACCATCGGTGCCGAACAGGCGGTTGAGGGCCGGCTCCAGCAGCCTGCAGCGCGCCGCCAGGTCCAACACCGTGAACCGGCGGCGCAGATAATAGGACTGTTCGAAGCTCTCACGCAGCCGCTCGCGGGTGATGCCGATTTCCTCCGGTTCGACGGGCGCGCCCGCCTCGCGCAGCATCGTCTTTAGTTCCGGCACCGGAATGAGTTGCTCCGCCAAGCGTTCCTTCAGGCTCGGCCAGACGCGCCGCAACAGCTCCAACTGCTCCCGCAGGACCCCGGCCTCGACCCACTTGGCTCGGCTTTCTTGGAGCGCCGCCGTGGCCAGCTCCGGCTCGCGGAACAAGGCGCGAACGCTGGCCTCGCGAGCCGCTTCGTCAGGCCATTGGGCACAACAGGATTCCAAGTCGAGCACGTCCAATCTCTGGGCCAACACATACTCATACAGGCCGGCAATCACCAGCGTGCCGATGCCGACTTTGAGGCCGTGTAGCGGGATTCGGCCTTCATGCACGTGGTGCTGCATGTCCCAGAGGTGGCTGAACTGGTGTTCCGCGCCTGCCGCAGGCCGGCTGGACTTCGCATATTGCATCGCGAAGCCGCTGAGCATCAACCCTTCTGTCAGATGCCGCACAGCCTCGACATTCTGGTTCCGCACGCCTGCAGGGTTGGCTAATGCCTCGTGCAGGCCGCCTTGCACAATATTCCAAGCCTTCCAATCAATCGCTTCGACACCCAGCGCATCCGCCAATAGCCAGTCTGCGCCCGCGGTCGTCTTGGCCAGCAAGTCCGCGTAGCCCGCGGCATTCATCCCGGTGGGCGCTGCGCAAATGACCTCCAGGTCAGCCACCACAGCCACAGGTGGCGCGCAGTCGAAATTCTGCTTGGAGCCCTCGTGCGTAACAGACGCTCCGAACGCGGTGTAGCCGTCCATCGAAGCCGCCGTTGCCACTGCCAGATACGGCCGCCCGGCCCGATGCGCCGCAAGCTTCGTCAGATCATTGATGGTGCCCGACCCGACGGCGACGGGGACGGCATCATGGCCGCGCAGCGCTGCTTCGAGCGTCACGACATGCGTGTGTTCGGCATAAAGCTGCGGGTCAGTGAAGACAAACGGTGCGCGGCAGTCATGCCCGGCACGGCGGAACGCTTCCAGGACGGCCTGCCCGGCGGCAGCAAAGGTGCCCGTGTCGGCGACTAAGAGGGCCGGTTTGCCGCCGAATTGCTGCCGAAATACTTGCGGCGTCCGCCCGAGCACGCCCTCGCCTAGCTCGACGCAACGGGTGCCCTTGGCCGAGCCTAATGCCTCTGAGAATGAGATGGACATCGTCCGCCGGTCGGACCAGGCGCCGGCTTAGCTTACTGCACCTTGCCGGTCGCGGCCCATTCGCAGCCACGTTGGATCAGTTTCTGCACCGTGGGATTCTGCAGCGCCTTGGCGTCATGGCCGAGGGTCTCGTGGAACACCCGGCCCTTTCCGTAGTCCAACGTGAAAACCAGCGGCTCGGTCTTCTTGCTCCAGTCCGAATCGGCTTCCACCAATACGTTAATCGGCGCATCGCCTTGCAGCTTGGCATATAGCTCGTCATCGGCCTGGAAGTCGTCGAGGCCCTGCGTAATGGGATTGTTCTTGTTCGCGATCCGCGCCTGGAAAACCGAGCGCGGCCCGTGGCCCGATTTGCCCATTACCCAATACCGGCCGCAGAGCTTGGGAAACTCATCCCACTCCTTGAAGGAGGCGCTGGAGAGGTGCGTTATGACGAGCCCTTTTCCGTCCTTCACAAAGCCGGCTAGATTCTCCTTGCCGCCGGCGGAGAGCGTGGGCGTCTTGGCGTTGTAATAATCGAGCAACACCACATCATAGCGGCCCAGCGCCGCGGCGGAATCGAGCACACCGGCGTCCTCGCAGACTCGCACGTCGAACTTGCCGCTGGCGGTGAGTATTCCCTTGAGGGCTTGGGACACCTCGTGCCAGTTGTGGGGAGGCTCCACATCGTCTCCAGTAACCAGGAGAACCTTAAGTTTGGCAGGCGTTTCCGCGGCAGAAACAGGACGAGCGCAGGTCAAACCGGTCACCAGGACCAGGGAGGCAATTGCTAGTCTGAGTGTAGAGCTAATGTTCATAGGTTGTCTTAGATTCGGCACTTGAATTTGCCACAGCTTGCCTGGTTTTCCCGTCCGGAAAAGGAAAAACTGCCAGACGGCGGAGGCCCGCCGTCCACGTCGGAGCGCAGCCTTCAGGCTGCAGAAGCCTGAAAGTAGATGGCGACCCAGGAATTACCCGGTGCCGCAGGCAAATCGCTCATCTCTGCAGCCTAAAGGCTGCGCTCCTTGGCCGCGCGGCAGCGTCAACGCCCAACCGCTCTTCACTTCGAACCTGCGTCTTGCTCCTTCGCCGCCTTTTGCTTCGCGCGCCGCCCCTTGGACTTTGGACTTTGGACCTTCGACTTGGGACTTCCCCCAGCCTTAGGTGCCGCCTTCGGCGCCGTCTTCTCGTGGATGACCTGCCGCATTCGGTCGAGGTTCTTGTCAATCTGCACTTTCGCCGTCGTGATGCCTTTTTGACTGAGGTTGATGGCGTCCGCCAGGAAGGAGCAGCCCTTTTGAAAGGCCTTTGGGTAGCTGCCATCCTTCATCTCGACTCCTTTTGTTTTCAGGAATTGGCAAAGGTGCTCATACAGTTCATCTTTTTGGATTGGTTTCATAAGTAGTCCATTTGTATGCAGGTAAGATCACTGATCCACCCCGCCGCGGCAATTACAGAAGCATGCCCGGTTTGTAACCTAAAGTCAGCCGCCGCCGCCGGGCTCAGTCGTAGAACCCGCATTCATAAGCTGTGTCAAACAA
>Ga0335079_10010537_pt1 | contig 10525 bp, 12 predicted proteins | sample Lox_Sample_33_FD_206719 | JGI IMG/M metagenome (GOLD analysis project Ga0335079, IMG submission 206719) | Soil microbial communities from Loxahatchee National Wildlife Refuge, Florida, United States - Lox_Sample_3.3 | ecosystem: Environmental > Terrestrial > Soil > Wetlands | place: USA... | reverse complement strand
GCTTCGCAATCGTGAAGCCTACGCGCACACTGCCCTGGTATGGGCGCCTCAGGTCGGAAGCGACGCAGTACAGGAGATATCCGCCGCCGGCGGCGAAACCGGCCCCAAACCAATCCCGGCGCACGATGCCGTAAATTGAAAGCGCCGTGCCTGCCGCCAACTCGATCGCGGTTTCAAGTCTGGAAGTCGCCGGACGGTTCGAGAATTCTTCTTCGCGATTTTTGGGAAAAGCGTTGGTGGTAATTGTCATAGGTTCACCGCTGAAGGTTGTGGGACTTTGCGAGAGAGTGCGCGAGTAGATTTCATGAGGACACGTTTCTTCAGACTCAAGTTTTCCCCCACGTCCCAATGTCGTGAGTTTCATTGTCTGGATCTGGAACGTCAGGTTCAGGTTGCTGGACGAGTGGTGCGCTGGGGCTGCTACGTTCTTCTTCGTCCTGATCAGAAGGACGCGGGTGCGGAACATGGTTCAAATTCATATGAAATTTGAATTTAGTTCACCATGAAAGGCCGGGGCATCGGATGGGCACTGTACGGGTGGTGAGGAAAAGATGTAATCGAAACTAAGCCGGGATTTTGCGAAGACGTACTTAGGATTGATGCCTGTGCTCTCCTACGCCGCGCGGTGAAGTTTTCTGATCTGGGCTGCAGCGACCCGCAAATCATCGATGAACGCCTGCTTCTGTTGGTGACGAGCAGCTTCGTCTGGCGCGCGCAGTATGGAAGACGGGTGCACAGTGGCCATCACGAAAGGGGCGAGTGGAGACTCCACAAACTGGCCTCTCTGCCGCAGTACACTGAATTCTCTCCCGAGCAAACCTTGTGCCGCAGTAGCCCCGAGACAAATGATCACCTGCGGCCGGGTGACAGCGATTTCGGCATCGAGCCAAGGCCGGCAAGCTTTGATTTCCGAGTAGCGCGGCTTCTTGTGAATGCGGCGTTTGCCGCGTTCGGCGGGAACCCAATTAAAGTGTTTCACAATGTTGGTAACGTACACTTCTGAGCGGTCGATTCCGGCTGCCACTAAGGCTTCGTCCAAAATCCGCCCGGCGGGACCAACAAAGGGGTGACCGGCAATGTCCTCTCGGTCGCCGGGCTGCTCTCCGATCAGCATGACTGAAGCGTGGGCTGAGCCCTCACCGAATACGGTCTGAGTGCCTTTTTTCCAGAGATCGCAGGCTTTGCAGCTGGCCGCGGCACGTCTGAGGATTTCTATGGTGGGTCTGGCTGGAATGAGAGGAGCTGCTGTGGATTGAGTTTGGCTTCGCGGAGACATTGCTCATGAGATGAGTTGCACTATCAACTCTTTGCTTACTGGAGCCGTGCCCACCCGGGACGCATCTAATCGATACAGAAGAATTGTAGGAAAATACAGTCGAGACTGTATTGGTGAATTAGGGTTTTAGCTGTAAGGTCGGCTGGGTTGAAGTAACTTCCGACGAGTTACCGTATGCTCGCGTACTGCGTTAATCAGGGCTGCAAACGGCCGCTTCATTCATTCTCTGAGGGCCGGTTGTTCCAGTTTGAGGTGGTATCTATTTCCGTCGCCGCGAGCGACGAGAAAGCTGCGCCCTTTGATGAAAGACCCAACCGGCAGACCCTGCACTTGTGGCTTTGCGGACGCTGTGCGTCGAGCATGACGCTCGTACTTGAACCCGCCAGTGGAGTCAAAGTGGTCTCATTGGAAGAAGGCAGCAGTGAGACGCGCGAGCTCTCGACGGCGAGCACGAGTGTGCCGCATGCGAAAGAGTGTTGAGCTTTGGTCGCGATCAGGAAGAGCAAGTTTGCAAATTATGGACGGTAAAAATTACGCTTTGCATATGGAACCACGTGCTTTCTTTCGGAAAACTGCAGGTCAAGCGTTGGCATTAGAGATGCACTAAATTTTTTTCTTTATTCAAAGCAGCTGCTTGTAGCACTACGTTCAACGAGAGGTGGAAAATGGCAGCATTTCGGATTCTGGTTGCGGATGATCATGAAGTCGTTCGGAAGGGACTGATCGCGCTGTTGCAGTCGCAACACGACTGGCAAGTTTGCGGGGAGGCGGCGGACGGTCGCGAAGCGGTCGAGAAGGCGCAACAATTGAAGCCGGATGTGGTGATCCTGGATATTGGCATGCCCAGCTTGAACGGGCTGGAGGCGACGCGCCAGATTTTGAAATCGAATCCGCAGGCGCGGGTCCTGATTTTGACGCTGCATGATTCCGATCAGGTGGTGCGCGAGGTTTTGAACGCCGGAGCGCGCGGTTTTCTGTTGAAGTCGGACGCGGCGCGCGATTTGGTGGCCGCGGTCGAAGCTTTGCGCCGCGACAAAACTTACTTCACCTCCAAGGTGGCCACGATGGTTCTGGAAGGCTACCTCAAGGGTGGGACGCCGGGCGCGCCGGTACCCACAGCTGGACGCAACCGGCTTACTCCGCGCGAGCGCGAGATCGTGCAACTGCTTGCCGAGGGCAAGAGTACGAAAGAGGTCGCGGTGGCGCTTGGCTTGAGCGTAAAGACCGCGGAGACGCACCGCTCAAACATCATGCGCAAACTGCAACTGCACTCGGTCAGCGATCTGGTGCTTTATGCGGTACGAAACAACATCGTGCACGTGGTGCAGGCTGGCATCGAGTAATCCGGGCCTCGACTGATTCCTGACAAAAGAAAAACGGCAGCTCAATCGAGCTGCCGTAGTTTTTGTACGATCAACTCTGGCTTAAGCAGCAGGCTTTCTGCGCCGGGTACTGCGCGATGGGGTTTCGGATTCCACTTCTTCACCCTCTTCCGCTTCTTCTCCTTCAGCCGCCACATTGATTTCTTCGGCCAACTGGGTCAGCTTTGCGTCAGTTTCTTTCTCCTCCTGGAGCGTCTGCTCCAAAAGCGAGGCGGCTTCCCGTTCGCCCAGCAGGCTAGCGTAGGTGCGGGCAGTTCCGTATCCGGCAATCTCGTAGTGCTCCACTCGTTGAGCTGCGGCGATGATGGCCGCGTCCTTCACGTCGGGATCCATATCTTCCTCGAGAACTTCGCTGCCTTCTTTAATTACGCCCTCCATGCCTTTGCACTTCTTTGCCTTTGTCTTCTCGCCGAGGTTCTCGAAAATTTGCTCGATGCGCTGGGCATGTCCTTTGGTCTGCTCGAGATGTTCTTCAATTCCCTCGCGCAGTTCGTCTGAATTTGCGGCTTCCGCCATTTTGGGTAGCGCTTTAATGAGTTGATTTTCCGCGTCATACAAATCACGCAGTTGATCGACGAAAAGATCATCCAAAGATTCAATAGCCATGGTTTTCCTCCCGGAAGAATTTTGGTTATTTGAGCAAAGTGACTTCGCTCGGGGTTGGTTGAAACCCTCTCAGTTCCCTTCCACCCGGGCCAGATTTGAGGCGAGAAGCAGGTGCCGGCCGTCTATCGTTCGCCGGCGCCTGCTCGAAAGGTGGGGAAGTTGAGGGCAACTTTCATGGCCTGAGAATAGGCCCGGACTCATGCGCCGAACAATCCTGCGAACTCTGTAATTCTTCTGAGGACTTTCCTGTAGCAGAGAAGATCATTTCCCCCCGGCCGCGACACCAGTTCCGCGCGCTGATCTTTTTTGCCGATAATTTGCAACATTCACGCTCTGCCCGCTTGCAAGAACCCCGGCTAAAACCCACGCGTGGCGCGGCTTTTCACGACTTAACCCGGCGTAAATCAGTAATTTTGGAGAAAATAAAAAAACAAGACTTGCATATGCACCTCTGATTATTTGTATTCACGTAGATGAAAACTTCTTGCGAGTCAATGCGGTACAGGAACGTCTGTTGATGGATACAGACCTCACCGGATAGACCATTTGCGGTAAGAACTCTAGCCTCGTATGTGTGAACGCACCTAATCCAGTTAGCTCGAACCCCACGAAAGACAGGTGTTTTGAAAGGAGAGCCCCAGTGACCACCGACGCCGACACCATAGTACGTTTCAATTCCGATCTCGACCTAGTAAAACGCGCGCAACAAGGCGATTCCGACGCATTCGCTTCCTTATTTCACGCACACAAAGCAAAAGTTTATTCCGTGTGCCTGCGGATGACGAACAACACAGCGGAAGCAGAAGACCTGACGCAGGATGCGTTCCTGCAGGTGTTCCGCAAGCTGGCGACATTTCGCGGCGACTCCGCGCTTTCTACCTGGCTGTATCGCATTGCGGTGAATACCGTGCTCATGCACTTCCGCAAAAAGGCGCTGCGCCAGGTTTCGCTTGACGAACCTTACAATCAGGACGCCAAAGTTGTGCGCCGCGAATACGGCAGCCGCGACGATCGTTTAACCGGATGCGTGGATCGAATTGCACTGGCCCGCGCGATCAAAGAACTGCCGGATGGATATCGGACGATCTTCTTACTGCACGAAGTGGAAGGCTACGAGCACCAGGAAATTGCAGAGTTACTCGATTGCTCGGTAGGTAATTCGAAATCACAACTGCACAAAGCCAAACTTCGAATCCGCGAGTTGTTGGGCCGCACCCAGGACGGTGAAACCGCCGATGGCGCACGTCCGCATCGTGCCCGCAGCCGAAAAGAAGGAACACGTTGGAATTCCGAAGATTTGCTCCGCGAGTTTCCGACGGGATCCACAGTTTTTTCTGATTTTTCTGGACTCGCAGCGAGTAACGCAGCGTAATTCGGGGTTCGATACAGAGGCGCACGCGAGCTGAGCGGACGCGAACCAGAACAGAAAGGGGAAAGCGGTGCAGATAGGAGCAGTGCTGACGTTATCGGAGAGGGAGGAAAATGAAAATGATTTTCCTGGGCTCTCCACTTCCGGGCAGAAACGTCTTCACTTCCTGACGTGCGCTCCTCAACTTAATGTGTTGGGACATGATCTCCGTCAACGCGCTATTGGCAAACTACGCGCGCTGGGAATCGAGAAACCTACAGTCATATCTGTAGGTCCCCTAAGTCAATCTTCGCGCTTTCCGGCCGGGGGCGGCGCCGCCGCATGGGAAGCTGCAATCGCGCAGCGGCTGAGCAACAACGTCGAAGTCCTATTCTTGTTGCGCGACGGCGTGTATACGGACCTGGACCTCAGAGAGCTATTGCAATTTCACCTCGAGCGTAAGGCTGCGCTGACGCAGGTGTATGCCGCTGATGGATCCGTGGATGTCGCCGTCGTGAATGCAAGTGCGCTGCGCGCGAGCAACCCCGACAGTGCGAGATATAAAGAAAAATTGAGTGCGCTGATTCCGCAGCATGAGCGATTTTTTCATCGCGGATACGTGAACCGCTTACGGAAACCGACCGATTTCGCGCGACTGGTTGAAGACGGCCTGTATGGCCGGTGTGACTTGCGGCCGAATGGAACTGAAATCGCCTCAGGTGTCTGGTTCGGTGAAGATGCGGAAGTGGATCCCAGTTGCGTAATAGGAACACCGTCATATGTGGGCGCGGGAACGCGTATTGCTGCGTGCTGCGCGATCAGTCGCGGAAGTGCCATCGAGCGCGCGTGTGAAGTGGATTCCGGCACGACGATTGAACACTCATGGATACTCCCCGGGACCTACGTGGGACTGGGGCTTCATGTCTGCCGATCGATTGTCGGCAAGAAGAAAATGTTTCATCTCGATCGCAACACGCAGGTCACGATCAGCGACCGTCGTTTAATTGGAGCGACCCGGTCAATCCCGTGGTTCGGAGGACTTTCAAATCGAGCGCCGGCCTCGACAGGCCCTGGCCATTAACGTGGCGTAAACCTGTTTTTAACATCCGGCATCTGTATAGAAGCAAGATCTGTAGGCATCTATTAGCGGTAGGAAAACTGTTGGATTTAAGTTTCTGCACGATGTTGCAGGACCCAAAGGGAAGGTGACATGAACACGCAGTCCGCAATCATGATTAAGTTGCCGGAGACTTTTACCGGTAAGGAAGCGCGAAACTTAGGGCGACAACTAAGAAACAAGATGACGATGGAGAGCCCGAGCATACTGGTGGACCTCTCGCGGGTCCGTCAAATCGATTTGGCCGGTCTCGAGGGTTTGTTGGACTGCATGGAAATGGTTGCGAAGCACGATGGCACGCTGCAACTGAGAAAAATTTCTCCCGAGGCAGCGATGTTACTCGAACTTACTCAGATGGACCGCTTGTTCCAAAAATTTCCCGCTTTCGACGCGGCAAACTTCGCTCCAGAAGAAGAGCTGGCTACCGAAAGCAAACAGATCATCGGCGAAAAAATCATTCAACCGCAGCCTGTGGCTGCGTAGTTGCGCGTCCGTCGGAGGGCGTAATGAAGCGGATCTTCTTACGGGCAACAGGAAGTCTTCTCATACTTATTCTGAGTGGCACGACGGAGGTGCTGCTGGCACAGCAGCAAACGCCGCAGCCGCCGCCTCCGGCGCAGAACGCTCCTTTGCCGCCAGTCGAACTCCCGGAGAGTCCGGGCAGCAACACTTCCAGCGCAAGCCAAAACATGCAGGCACCGCCGCCACAGACTAGTGGGGCGCAGTCTCAAACGCCCAAGCAGCCGAGTGGTACAGCGGTGGCGCCGGCGATACGAGTGAGCGGAGGAGCAGCCTCCGAACCGGCTGGAGCAGCGATTGCGCCTCCCAAGCAGCATCAGGTGCGGTCGTGGCTGATCAGGTTTGGATTTATTGCGGGTGCGGGTGCAGCGCTGGGTACAGTGGCAGCATTATCAGCGGCCAGCCCGTCGCGGGTTCCTGGCAGCCCTCACTGAAATTTAATTTTAAGGATTGATCGCATTGGCCCCGGTACTGATTAGTTTTTCTGGAATTGACGGCGCAGGCAAGAGCACACAAATTGAAAAGCTGCGCGAATATCTAGTTAAGCAAAACGTTCCTTTCCAAGTTTTAACCTTTTGGGACAACGTGGTGCTGTTCTCTTCCCTCCGCTCCGGATTCAGCCGACGAGTGTTGCAGAGCGATGGCCAGGTGGGAACGCCGGAAAAGCCCGCAAATCGCAATGACAAGAACAGCCAGTCGTTGGCGCTGCTTGCGGGCCGTTCGTTGCTTCATCTGCTCGATGTATTTCAGCTGCGGCGAATCGTGCGCCGAGCACGCGCCACGGGCTCAGGCGTGATCATTTTTGATCGCTACATGTACGACCAGCTGGCGGCGCTGCCCCTGGAGAATTGGCTGGCGAGAGCGTATGCGCGGCTGGTGTTGAGTATGACTCCGAAACCTGAAGTTTCCTATTTACTGGACGCGGTGCCGGAAGAAGCGCGCGCCCGCAAACCAGAGTACCCGATCGATTTCATGCGGCAATATCGGAATTCCTATTTGCGGCTGCGGCAACTAGCTCCCCTGAGTTTGATCTCGGCTGGAGGTCCCGATGACGTGCACGCAGCAATCATCGGCCGCTTGAAAAATTCCCTGTGTAATTCTCCTCAGCTGCAAATTGATTCCGCTGTAATAGCCTGAGTTTTCTTCAGGTTTTTCTACCACATACCTACAGCAGTTCTGATTCCGAATTAACCAACGCCTGTGTGTTCACGAACATCCAAGTTTTGCAGCACCGACCACTTCGCGTTAGGACCGGGATACGAACATGTCTGTGAACGCTACACCGAAGCTAGCTGTTGTGATTCCAACCTTGAACGAAGCCGGAAATATTCCGGTGCTATTGGACCGCTTGAGCGCGGCGATCGCGAACGCACCCGTCGATTGCGAATTCATCATTGTCGATGATGGCAGCACAGATGGCACCGCTGATGTGGCGCGAGCGTGCGCTGCGCACGATCCCCGGGTGCGTGTTTTCGTACGCAATGGCGAGCGAGGACTGGCGGGGGCGGTCATCCACGGATGGGCGCAAACAGATGCGACGTTTCTGGCGGTGATCGATGCCGATCTGCAGCATCCTCCGGAACTTTTGCCCGAACTTTTATTTCGGGTGCTGAACGGAAGTGATATCGCCATCGCGAGCCGCTATGTTTCGGGAAACGGAAATAGCCTGGGCGAGTGGAACAAGTTCCGTATTTTTGTTTCCCGTTGCAGCACGCTGCTGGCTACTGCGCCATTGCGGGGACGCGGCCTCAACGTGAAAGATCCGCTCTCCGGATATTTTGTCGTGCGCCGCGACTGCATCGAGGCGCTGCGGCTGCAACCTGAAGGCTTCAAAATTCTTCTGGAAATTTTGGTCAAGGGAAGAATTCGCAACGCCACCGAAGTTCCATTCCATTTTGCCACCCGACAATCAGGCAAGAGCAAGGCGGATTTCAAAGTTGCCCTGCACTATTTCACTTTATTAGGAAAACTTTCCCGCTACGCGTTCTTCGGACAGGGACAGCAATGAAGATTTGTCTGGTGACATCGTTCCCTCCGAGCCGGGACGCATTGAACGAATACGGATTCCATATTGCGCGCGAGCTGCAGCGGATTCCTGGCATCACGCTTAAGATTTTGGCGGACGATTATTCGCCGCTGCAGCCGGAGCTTGAGGATTTTTCGGTTACGCGTTGCTGGAGATTTAACAGCCTCAGCAATCCCTCGCGGCTGCTTCGCGCGATCAAAAAAGAAAATCCTGACGTCGTCTGGTTCAACCTCGGCTTTGCCAGCTTCGGTGGAAAAGCTGCGCCTGCGTTTCTGGGAATCGCGGTTCCTGCACTCGTGCGCATGGCTGGTTACTACACGCACGTGACGCTTCATCAGCTGATGGAAACGGTCAATCTCGACGACGCCGGCATTCGGTTTCCGCTGCTGTACCGTGCCGGCGGATTCCTTGCCACGCACATTGTGCTGTTCGCAAATTCGGTGTCGGTGATGCTTCCGGCTTATCGTAGCGTCTTGGTCGAGAAGTACGGCCGCGGCGCGGTATACGTCCGCCGGCATGGAATTTTTTCTGCGCGGCCGGAATATCCGGATTTCGCGCTGCGCGGAAATCCCGAACAACGAATTCTCGCTTTCGGGAAATGGGGGACCTATAAACGTCTGGAGCCGATGATCGAGGCCTTCAAGATCGTTTCAGAACGCGTTCCCGAAGCGCGGCTCGTGATAGCAGGAACTGACCATCCGAAGACGCCGGGCTACTTACAATCTGTGCAGCAAAAACTCGCAGGACGATCTGACGTTGTTTTTGCGGGATACATTGCAGAGGCAGAGATTCCGGAGCTTTTTCAAAGTTGCAGCCTGGCAGTGCTGCCTTACACTTCTTCCGCAGGATCAAGCGGGATCGCGCATCTGGCTTGCACTTACGGCGTGCCCATCGTCGCATCGGATATTCCCGATTTTCGAAGACTGGCGGATGAGGAAGAGTTAGCCATCGATTTCTTTGCCCCCGGAAACACTCATGAGCTGGCGGACCACCTGATCTACTTGCTCGAAAATCGCGACCGGCAAGTGGAGATGGCGCTGCAGAATGTATCGGCCGCGCTGCGAATGAGCATGCCGGAGATTATTCGCCAGTATTTAAAGACATTCGAATTGCGCCAGGAGCTGGGGCAGATGCGTTCGCTCGCATCTCTGCGCAGGCTGCCGCGGTGGATACCGATGCGCGACCGGCTGGTCCGGCGCAAGACGCAAAAGATGCTGCTTCGCCCGCAGCTTGTTGACGAAGCCGCCGAATCGGCCAGCTCATCTGCCGGAAACCACGAGCTGGCTGGAGTCGTTTACTTGCCAACTCCTGCGCCGGTTGACAGCAGAGCACATCGCCGCACCGGAACCAGGTAGAACGATTTGCCTAGAAACAGGTGAATGACGGACTCGTGGTTCCCTTCACCAGCTGGTTAAAAATCGTCCTCTGGTCGAACTGATATGTTCCCGAAACCAGACTGTAATGGACCCACTGCACGAGCCCGTATTTCTGGGCGAGATAGTACTCTTCCTTATCTCTGCAATTGTTGTAATTGCTGTCGCAGTTATAGCGATAACTGGCGACCAGCACCGACAGGTTCGCGGGAAGCATCCCTCCCAGCGTAATCTTGTACGGTCCCCACACCTGATTGACGGCGTTGTACAACGTCATCGTGGTGTAATGTGTGCAATCGGTATAGATCTGAAATGCAGTGTTCTTCACCGTGATGGTTGAACCCGGAAAACCAGCCTTGGCGCAGCGTGGAACCAGCGGCATATTAGTGTTATCGGCAAATTTTTTGAAAGTGTGGGGATCGAGCCAGTTATATTCCGTGATCCACAGATAGATGTATTTGCTGTCGAACAACTGAATGTCCCAGGGCGAACCGTTGGCGCCTTTCGTCCAGTAAAATTTTCCGCTCAGCATGTTCGTGTAAAGCGGGTTTGCCGTGCCCTCCATGTGATAGGTGGACCGTAGCGAAGAATCGAGCGTCATCCAGTCCAGCATGTCGTAGGTCCCTGCCGGACAATTCATGGTAGTTTCAGCGTGGGCCCTGGCCGCAAATCCGGATAGCAGAACTAACAGGCACACTACGGGTAACAGCGCACACTTTTTCATCGTCCCTCCGCGAAATGGGATCAGAACACGGGCGTGGTGGACCGCCGTTAGTTCAATCCTGAGCTGATTGTGAATGGAGGATAAATTTTCGGAGAAAGCGAGGGCAATCGGACGAACGCCTTAAATGGACACCATTAGTTCATGGTTCTCAACA
>Ga0335079_10010535_pt1 | contig 10526 bp, 5 predicted proteins | sample Lox_Sample_33_FD_206719 | JGI IMG/M metagenome (GOLD analysis project Ga0335079, IMG submission 206719) | Soil microbial communities from Loxahatchee National Wildlife Refuge, Florida, United States - Lox_Sample_3.3 | ecosystem: Environmental > Terrestrial > Soil > Wetlands | place: USA: Florida... | reverse complement strand
TCAAGAAAATAGTTCACCTGGAAACGAAAGACGGCATGGAGACTGTGGACGTGCGTTACCTTCCGGCTCCGATTTATTCTGAGAGCAAGGCGAACGAAAGTGAGAGTGCGAGGCCGATTGCGAGCATCGTGACGGCGTTCTCCGTGCCCGCCGTGGCTCAGTTGCCGGATCGCACGCAATTCTGTTGGTTCGCAACATCCTTGCCAGAGAAAGCCGCGGCGGATTCCGCTGCCGCTAATCCGTCTGCGAATGCGCCGAAGAATCGAGCCGGAAATCCCGGCGTAATCCCTGCCGCTAGCCCGGTTGATGCCGGACATTGCACCGCGTTTGCGGCGGGCGGGGCCACTATTTCGCTGCCCGCTGGAGCAAAGCGCGTCGAGGTGAGAACGGAAGGCCAGCCCACGCTTGTGATGGAATGGGACGCAGGCAGCGTAAGTATCGAACAAAAGCAGTTCTCGGCACGGCTCCTGCTTGAACTCCCGGCAATCAGCGCGCCCGGCAACGACGCGGGCGTCCGACTGCGTTACACTATTCTTCACACGCAATGATTCGCCGGGCGTGGGACAATAAACGCGGTGCGCACTGAGCGCATCTAAATAAACGGCGTCAGAAGTATCGTCATCTGAACAGACATGCGCTTGATTCCCGCAATCCGAATATTCGTTCCGGCCGCCATAATGATCATGGCATTGTCGTTGTGTTTGACGATCACGGCGCAGGTTCGGCCCGGCCCGATGCCGCCACCCGTGAACGCTCCCCCGACCATCGTAATGACTCCGGACCCTCATCCCGATCCTCCGCCGGTTCCCGTTCCGGAAATCATCAAGCGCTTCACCCAGAATGAGGATGCGATGTTCCAGGCGCATAACAACTACAATTACCAGCGAACCGTGCGCGTTCAAGAGTTCGACGACAAGGGCAAAGCCACCGGCGAGCTGGTGATCACTACTCAATTTGCCCACGCCGCGGACGGAAGAGCATTTGAAAAGGGCGATAAGCACCCGGAATCCACGCTTAAGTCCTTGGAACTCGACTACGAGCACCTGGACACGCTGCAGAAAATCCCGCTGCTTCCATTCCTCACGTCGCAGATTGCAAAATACGATTTTGTTTATGCGGGCACGCAAAAGCTCGACGAGCTGGACACCTACATTTTCCAGGTTCACCCGAAGCAGGTGGACCGCCAACACGCTTACTTCGATGGAGTGATCTGGGTGGACAGCCAGGATTTTGTGATCGTCAAAACTCTTGGGAAATGGAAGACGGAACTCGGCGACGTCGCGACCTCTGAATTTCCTTTCAAAACTTTCGATACCTACCGCGAAAATGTCGATGGCAAAATCTGGTTTCCGAATTATCTGCGCTCGGATGAAATCATCTCGACCAAGAGTGGGCGCATAAGTGTCCGGCTGACCGTGAAGTGGGAAGACTACAAGCCGAGCGCCCCGGCATCGGCTACTGCTGGGCCGGGTTTGCAGAACTAGCCTTCTTTCCTTCGATTGAAAAGTTGAGCTGACCACGTTATTTTCCGCTTTTACTAAAAATCCCGCTGATTTTTACAAGCATGAGGAACTCTTTTGGACGAGAGGTGGCCGGGGAGAAGGGGGTACCCCCATCTTTTTGTAAGAGTAACGCAACAAAGGACTTACGGCGAAAACATGCGGTAAGAGTAACGCAACAAAGGACTTACGGGGTTTTGGATGAGTTTGGCCGTAAATGATTCCATCTAAACGATTTACGGATGCGAGTGCACTAAATTTGTGCAGCGAACGCCGTAAGAGTAGTGCAACATTGGACTTACGGGAAAATTCCCAATTTGGGAAAACACAACTTATTTCTTTTGAAGGACTTGCGGGAAAGAGGATCGGGAGAGCGATTTCCCGGGTGGAGTATTCGAATGGTAATCGAGTGTACATTTTTACTTATAACATAGCATTTGAGGAAAAGCAAGGGAAATCTTAGAATATTCTGCGAAAGCGGGGCGCAACGCAATGAACAAATTTCGCACCCTTATAACCGAAGGGTGCCGTGCCTACCGGCAGGTAGGAGGTACTCAACTGTACCGAAACGGTGCGGGCACGTAATCGACTGAAGCACATTCAACTCCCGGACACATTCAAGGGATAGTGAAGAGAGTAGAATTAACGTAGGGCCTAATTGAAAGAACGGGGCGCGGAATGTGAGAGGGAATGAAGGCGCAGCGGAGATGGAAAGGAGCGGCACTTTGCGCCTGCGCTGCTGGGATCATCTTCCTGCCAGCGGCGACGAGCCCGGCAGACCTGGTTGGCGAAACAAAACTGAATCCGGAAACAGTCGCGGCATTCGAGCAGTACGTCCGCACACGGGACGCTCAAATCGAGGAGAATACACGAAAGGGATTTTTTCTATATACGGAAACACTCTCCGATACGCTTCGGATGTCAATGGAAGCAGACCTCAGGCAAGGCAAGATTTCCATCCTGGAAGTAACCACGATTTCGCCGAACCAGCCGATCCGAATCCCTCACGGCCTGATCCACGACTGGGTAGGCATTGCATTCATTCCCGGGGCAACAGCCGAGCAAGTGAACGCCGTCTTGCTGGACTTCAATCGCCAACAAATAATTTACAACCCGGACATCCGGAAATCGAAATTGATCGAAAATAAGGGAAATGAATACAGAGTTTCCCAGCAGTTCTATACAAAATCAATTCTCACGGTGGTTGAGAATGGCGACTTTGATGTGGAATACATCCCGATCAGTGATGCTCGATCGGAAATCAAGTCCCATTCAACACGGTTCGCGGAGGTCGCGAATGCCGGAAAGCCGAACGAGCAGGAACTCCCACCGGAAAAACAACATGGATACGTCTGGCGGATGAACACACACTGGAAGATCGAGGAGCGGGACGGCGGCACCTATATTCAGGTGGAATCCATCGGATTGACTCGGGGAGTTCCGGCGCTCTTCGCTATTATCGTGAACCCATTGTTGCGAAGTATCCCCAAGAAATATCTGGCCGATTCGCTGAACGGCACGCGCAAAGCTGTGGTTGAAGGCCAAGGCGCTCGGACAGTGGGCGGACACACCCAATAAAAAAGAATCTCGGCGAAACTGGAATTCGGTCCTCCGATGTTGTGCCGCCTGTGAATCTAATTGTCCCGGCGCACTCAGCCGGCGCAAGAAATCAGAAGCCCCCGGCAATTTTCGCCGGGGGCTTCCCATTTCGGAAAAATTGAAGCTCGCTGAGGTTAGTGGTGGGTGCCGCTGCCTGTTGATGGCCGGATGATGTAATCGGGCCAGCAGCCGAGCGTTCGTGGATCGGCGTCAAGGACGCTGTTCGATGAAGCGGCGCCGCCTTGGGTGGTGGAGTAACGGCCGGTACCAGTTGCACCGATACCGCCGCGGCCTCCGCGTCCGCCAGCCGGGGCCGTGGCCGCGACAAACGGAATTTTCGGATCGAGCGCTGCCGCGATGAAGTCTTTCGCAGATTCGAGATGCGCGCGGGTTTCGGCATTCGCCGCCTTCGGAATCGCTGAATTGATTTCAACGGTGAGCGATCGCAATTCAGCGCGAAGCAGCGCGCGGACATCTTCCATTCCGGCGGTGCGTTCGTTGACCTTTACGGCGAGATCCTCAAGGTAGCCGTCCTGCAAATTGCGGCGGTAGGCGTCAATCGCAACTGAACTCTCGCCGAGCTCGGTCCAAATGCCCTTGCGAACCGAGGCGAGAAATTCCGATGCGTGATAGGAATTGGCGCCATCTTCCGCTTCGATCTCAATCATGCGAGCGATGCGAGCATCCAGCAAAAGGCGATTGAGCACGGACATCTGGCTCGTGCGAATGCGATCCATCACGCCTTCCGGTTCAAACAACCGCGAAATTTCCGGACGAATGAGGAAGGTCGGCGTTGCGAAAGCATTCTTGTTGAGGAAATCCACAGCGTCCACCTGACGCTTGCGCGACGTGGGGACAAACGTGGGCCCGGGCTGATCGGTGTGCTTGTCCTGCGATTCGATTCCGCCAACAATTACGGCGACGTGGCCCATTTCCGTAGTCCACTGGCCGAGGATTCGGCCATACAGCTCAGAGAGATCGTCGTAAGGCTCGCCGGGCTTGGCGGTGGAAGCCGAAACGACCATGTCCATCACGCGGTGGAGATTCTTCAGGCCCATGCCGGTGGAATAGACGGCATCGGCATCGCCTACGGCTTCCGTATTTTCGCCGGGGTCGGTGCCATTCGAGCGATCCGTGGAGAAGCGGAGGTACGGCGTGGCGTCCTGCTCCTTCGTCCACTTATCGAGCGTGGCCTTTTCATCGTCGGGAGTTTTCGCGCCGGGAATCACGGCGTAGCCCCAGTGCGTGGCCCACTTGTCATAGGGGCCGATCTTGGGAATCAGGTCTTCCCACGGAATATTGTCTTCGGGCTGCGCGACGTAATTGAAGCGGGAATAATCCATGAGTGTGGCGACGTGGCCATTGGCATGGACCCACGCGGGGTTGCGAATCTGCTCGACCGTGTAGAGCGAGCTGGACTTCATATTGTGCTGGAAGCCAAGCGTGTGGCCGACTTCATGCGCGATCACATATTCAATCAGGCGGCCCATGACTTCATCGGGCAGCGGCAGAGTGGCCGTGTGCTTTTTATCGAGCGGACCGACCTGGATGAAATACCAGTCGCGCGCGAGGTTCATCACATTGTGATAGATCTCGACATCAGCGTTTAGAATTTCGCCGGTGCGCGGGTCCGTGATGCTGGGGCCGACGGAATTTTCCGTAGTGGATGGCAACCAGCGAATAATTGAGTTGCGGACGTCCTGCGGACTCCACGTCGGGTCCTGCTCGGGGGTCGGCGCATCCTTGGCGATGATGGCGTTCTTGAAGCCGGCCTGCTCGAACGCAGGTTGCCAATCTTCGATGGCCTTCCTCACATACTTGCGCCATTTTTCCGGCGTCGCAGGGTCAATGTAATAAACGATGGGCTTTACGGGCTCGCTCATAGCGGCGTTTGGATCTTTCTTTTCGAGGCGCCACCGCGTGATGTAGGTGCGGCGGACGGCTTTCTGCTCGTCTCGGCCGAAATCTTCCTGGCGAATGGAGAAATACCCGACGCGGTCGTCGAAAAGGCGCGGCATCATCGGATGCTCGGGGAGTTTCACCATGCTGTAATGCATCACGACGGTGGCGCTATTGCCGCGCATGCCTGCCGCCGCTCCGCGTCCGCCGCCGGGCGTGGGCGCTGGAGCGCCGCGGCCTCCGGCGGCTGTGTCCGGAGGATTTGTGTACGTCTGCGTGGCTTCAGCCTCAATGTTCAGCGGGAATGCAGTGACGCGGTCAATGTAAGAGCGCGAAGCGTCAAAGCCGCGCGCGTTCAGGCGCGTGCGGGGGCTGAACTCGGAAACTTCCGTGGCGAAAAGGCGCGTGACTTCAATGACAGGCGCGTCGTCTTTTCCGAAAGCCTCAATCGGGAATGACATGATGATGGCGTCGTTGTTCGAGGCCCGAACGGCGCTGGAGATCGGCAGCGAGGGGTCCGCGACAACTTCGTAGGAAACGCTGCGGAGATAAACGTTATTTTCGCGGCGCTCCCAGCGGACAACGTGGTTGCCGTCGTAATCGCCGCCATAGCCGACGCCAAGCGTTGTTTTCGCAATCAGCGTGACCCACAAGAAATCCTTGTTCAATTGCGACACCGGAATCTCGTAATAATAATGTTCCACGCCAGTGTTCTTTTCCTTCACGAAGTGGACCATGAAGACGCCGTTCTGCGTCTTCGCGTCGGCGGTGATGACCTGGTCATAAGGACGCGGTCCGCGAGCGGCGGCAGCGCCGCGCCCGCCCTGCGCGCCACCACGGCCACCGGCAACGGGAGGCTCGTCCTGCGCGCGAACTGACAAACAGAGAAATCCCAAAAGAAGAACTGCCGCAAACAATCTTGCCGCTGATTTCATTAGCGTCACTCCTGAAAGTGAATGATTCCGTGAAGACGAGCGGAGTCTACCACAGCCGCGATGGCTCGCGCCCCCAAGCCTACCAATTGAATCTGTAACCAACGATCATTTTGGCGATGAGGTGATCCGTGGAACTGGTGAAACCCACCCCCACGCCAAAATTTACTTCCCATTGCGGCGCAAGGTTCAAATCAACCGCCGGGAAAAGTTGATGCTCCTGTTGCGCGACGGGATCGAATCCCGTGATGGGCCCGAGCGAACCGTAATACTCAAGCCCGCCGGTAATTTTGCTGGTGAAGTCGTAGCTGAACTTGAAATTGGGCGAAAACCCGGGCGGCTTGGAAGCGTTTTGGCCGTGATAGGAAAGCTCGATTGAGGGATTGAAAGCGAAATACCATTTGCCAATCTGCTTATCGACGATCGGGCGAATTTCCTGCGTCCAGGTGTCCGGTGAAAACTGGCGGCGCTGATAGCCGATTTCGGTGGAAATGCTGACGCCCACGGGCCAGTGCCATTTTTCCGGGACGCGGATTCGGGGGCGGATGTGGTCGCCCACCCAGTCCCAACCCTGGCCATTGTGGATGGATGTGAAAACGTAGAAGCCGACCTCGAACCAGTCCGTGAAACCGTGGGTGATTTCGAGAGTCTCGTGTTCGGCGTGATTGGTGGGGAATAAACCGTTTGAAAATGTCTTCGAGCCATCAATCGTAAAATTGCTGTGCAGCTCGAACATTGTGTGGCCGGGCGCGACGGTGTCCGCGCCATAGACTTGGATTTCGTAATTGTCCTGCGCTCCGGCGCGAGGCGCAAAAAGAATGGTGGCCGCCGCAACGAATAGGAACGCAAAGACACGGGAAACGCGGAGATTGTGCAAATGACTTCCCCTAAAGAACCGAAAGAATAACCGAGATGAGACGCCGAGGCAACGCACGCGGTTTCAAGAACGCACAATCAGGCGCGGGGATGAGCCTTGTCGTAGACCTCCATCAACTGTCGGATGGTGGCGTGCGTGTATTTCTGTGTGGTGGATAGTGAGGAGTGGCCGAGGAGTTCCTGGATCGAGCGAAGGTCCGCTCCATCGGCGAGCAGATGCGTGGCGAACGCATGGCGGAACGAGTGCGGATGCAGATTCCAGCCAATTCCAGCTTCGCGAACGTATTTGCTGACGATGCGCTGGACAGACCGCGTCGCGATGCGCCGGCCAAATGAACTGAGGAAGACTGCCTCAAAATCGGAGCGGACGCGGGCCTTCTTCATGATCATCGCGCGGATGGGCAGATATGCATCCAGGGCGGTAAAAGCTTTGGAGCCGAAGGGGACGATGCGCTCTTTGCGGCCCTTGCCGCGGATGCGGAGGATCTGCTGCGCGCGGTCAATATCCGCGAGATTGAGGCCGGTCAATTCGCTTACCCGAAGGCCGGAGGAGTAGAGCATCTCAAGGATGGCGCGGTCGCGGCGGAGAAATTCGCGCGAATTCTCGCGCGGCGATGAACCTGCGCGGCGACGAACCTGCGCGGCGGATTTTTTCTGCCGCGGGGACGGAGAGGCAAAAGCAGTCTCGTCGGATCCGGCATGCGGCAAAAGCCGCTTGGGGGCCGAACCCATCTGGTCGAGGAAATTGCCCATGTCACCCGCGGGGAGCACCTGCGGGATGCGCTTCGGCAATTTCGGAGTGGCCACCAGCTTGGCCGGGTTTTTGCGGACAATCCCTTCGCGATGGCAAAACTTGAAGAACGCGCGGAGCGAAGTCAGCTTCCGCGCGACGGTTGATTTCTGATTGCCGCCTGCATGCAGATATCCCATAAATTCGCGTATGAGGCGGTGGTCAATGTCCGCCGGAGAAAGCGATTTCCGCGCAGAGGGAGTGGACTCTGAATCTTTATCTTCGGGCGGGGACAGGTAGTGCAAAAACTGGTCGAGATCGGTGCGGTAAGAAATGATGGTGTGTGGCGAAACGTTGCGCTCGTTTTCCAGATGATAGACGAATTTTTCGATGTATTCCTTCATGGCAACTTTGCGCGATCAAGGTTTCGCGGAAACGCCTGCGAGTTCGGGTTGCGGCTGTTCTTCGGGCACGATCGCTTCCCAGTCGCATCCTTCTTTAATGCAGGAGCGGACCACGCCAGTCTTCGTGCGCTTTTCCACGATGAAGGGCGCACCGCATTTTGGACACGGCTCCGCAATCGGCTCGTGCGGCGAAGTGAAATCGCATTCGGGATAGCGGGAGCATCCGTAAAAGACACGCATGCGTCCGCCGCGGCCCGCGCTGCCGCGCCGCACAAATTCGCCGGTGCCGCACTTCGGGCACTTGATGCCCAGCGTGATCGGCCGCGTGTATTTGCACTTGGGATATCCCGTGCAGCCGATGAATTCACCAAAGCGTCCGTGCTTCTTCACAAGATTCAATTCGCAAAGAGGACATTTCTCTTCGAGGATTTCGTCGGGCTGGTGTGCTTTGCGCGTTCCCTGCACCAGTCGGCGCGTCGTCTTGCATTCTGGATATGCGCTGCATGCGAGAAAAGTTCCGAACCGTCCGCGCTTCAGAACCATCTCCTTGCCGCATTCCGGGCAAGCTTCAATGGGATGATCGCCGTCCGTGGGAAGCTCCGGCGAAAGATCGCGCGTGTAATCGCAATCCGGGTAGCGGTCGCAGCCCATGAAAAATCCATTCCGGCTGATGCGCTCGAGCAAATGCCCTTTCCCGCATTTCGGACAAAGCTCCTGTGTCGCGATTCCTTTCTTGTATGACTCCATATCCTCGCGCGCCACGGCCAAGTCCTTGATAAACCGCGTGTAGAATTCTCCGACCGCTTCCTTCCATGGCAACTTTCCTTCCTCGACTTCGTCGAGTTCCTCTTCCATCCGCGCGGTGAAGCCGAGATCGAAAATATCCTCGAAGCTTTTCACAAGCAGGACGCTAACTTTCCCCCCGAGCATGGTGGGAGTGAATCGCCCCATTTCCTTGGTCACATATTCGCGTTCCACAATCGTGGAAATAATCGCCGCGTACGTGGAAGGCCGCCCGATTCCTTTTTCTTCGAGTTCCTTCACAAGCGTGGCTTCCGTATATCGCGGAGGCGGTTCCGTAAAGTGCTGTTCCGAGCGCACCGGAGGCGTCGTCTCCCCTCCATTGGAGGCCGGCTCGACAGCCGCCAGCTTTAGTGTTTCTTTTTCGCTCACGCGAGGCAGGCGCTTGCCCTCCTCATCGGTGTCATCGCCCTTTTCCAAATCCTCTTCGCCCGAGCGATAGGCCGCCAGGAATCCCGCGAATTTCTCAACGGAACCCGAAGCGCGGAAGGTGTAATCTCCCGCCATCACATCAATCGTCGTCTGATCGAATACGGCCGGAACCATTTGCGAGGCCACAAATCTCTGCCAAATCAACTGGTACAGCTTGAATGCCTCATCGTCCAGGTATCGGCGCACGGAATCGGGCGTCCGCGCTGCGTCCGTCGGACGAATGGCTTCGTGCGCATCCTGCGCATCTTTCTTGCTGCGATAGAAATTCGGCTTTTCCGGCAGAAATTCCGCTCCGTACTGCTGCGGAATCAGGGCGCGCACCTGCTCCAAGGCGTCATTCGACACGCGCACCGAATCCGTGCGCATATATGTAATCAGCGCGACCGAGCCTTCATCACCTAGCTCAACGCCTTCATACAATTTCTGCGCTATTCCCATCGTGCGCTTCGCCGTGTAGCGCAAGCGGTTGTACGAAGCTTGCTGCAACTTGGAAGTCGTAAACGGCGGTGGGGCGTTGCGCCGCTTTTCCTTCTGCACCACCTCCTGAACCTGCCACGTCGCTCTTTTCAGCTCGTCGAGTATCGCCGTGGCTTGAACTTCATTCGAAATTTCAATCTCTTCGCCCTTGTGCCGCCAGAGCTTCGCCTGAAAGATCGGCGGCTCCGCGGCTTGCAGGCGGGCATGAATGGTCCAATATTCTTTTGGAACGAAAGCCTTGATTTCGAGTTCGCGCTCGGCGATCAGCCGCAGCGCAACGGTCTGGACACGTCCGGCGGAAAGTCCGCGCCGCACCTTTTCCCACAGCAGCGGCGAAATCTTGTAACCGACGATCCGATCCAACACCCGCCGCGCCTGCTGCGCATCCACAAGGTGCTCATCCACCTGCCCGGCGGAATCAAATGCCGCGCGAATCGACTTCGGCGTAATTTCGTTGAACATCACGCGGAAAATCTTTTTGCGCATGTCTTTCGGGACATCTACGGCAACAGGGGGCGCAATCTCCTTCGCTTCCGCTGTTTCCGCCGCGGTCTGCTTTCCTTTGCGTCCCCAGCGATTCACCGCTGGCGTATATCCATCGAAGAGGTCGTCCTTTGACATGGTCAAGACTTCTGTCAGGTGCGCGCAGATCGCCTCGCCCTCGCGGTCCGGGTCGGCTGCCAGATAGATCGCATCCGCCGTTGAGGCCGCTTTTCTCAAATCGTTTACGACCTTGTCTTTGCCGGGAATGACGACGTAGGTCGGCTCGAAAATCTTCGCCGGATTGTATGGCTTCACTTTTACTTCCGGCCTTTTCTTGGCACTGGCGCGCTTTTTCGTTTTTTTCTTTGCGGGCCTATCATCGTCGGGAGGCAAT
>Ga0335079_10010534_pt1 | contig 10526 bp, 10 predicted proteins | sample Lox_Sample_33_FD_206719 | JGI IMG/M metagenome (GOLD analysis project Ga0335079, IMG submission 206719) | Soil microbial communities from Loxahatchee National Wildlife Refuge, Florida, United States - Lox_Sample_3.3 | ecosystem: Environmental > Terrestrial > Soil > Wetlands | place: USA... | reverse complement strand
AACCTCTTCTCATCGGTTCCCTCCCTTTTATGTTGTCAGCACCGTTTCGCGCCGTGGCTGCATGGTGCAGCCCGGCGGTAGCGGACGCGGCGAGCGCGCCCAAGATGCCTCTGGTCCAGATAGTTAAAGCGTACCCTGAATATTTGCAAAAAGCAAAAGGCTAATCCTCGGTAGTTGCCGCACCCTTTCGGGGCAACCGGAGGTCGCACACCGCTGCTGCTTGGATTGGGGGCCTGGAATGCCTATCATGAGGGGAATTCGCAAATATCGAGAGCCGCCGACAATGAGGCGGCCGCCGGGGAGGGACGCATGATTGGAACATCGAGCAAGATCGCCATCCTGACCGTGCTGCTCGCCGCGGGAGCGCCGCTCGGTGTGATGCCGGCGCAGGCGGGGAACGCCTATCCCACATCGGAGACGGTCGATTACGTCCTCGGCTGCATGGCGGTCGACGGCAACACCCGGGTCGCGCTGCTGAAATGCTCCTGCAGCATCGATCAGGTCGCGCAGCGCTTGCCGTTTTCCGAATATGAGAAGGCGGAGACGGCCTTGAGCATGCAGAAAGGCGGCGCGCTGGGCGGGCGCGTCGGCGTCTTCCAAGATCCGCCCGAGCTCAAAGCGGCGATCGCAAAGCTGCACGAAGCCCAAGCCGAAGCGAGCCGCCAATGCTCCGGTTAAGTTTCGCGCGCGGCTATTTCGTGACGCTGCGCTCGAGCTGCGCGCGATCCCAGTCGCCGAGCCGCGCGGCCGCCTCGTAAGTGCTCTGCAGAAAGTCGAGCAGGAACGCATCGCGCGATGGCGCGCGGCGAACCTCGTCATAAGGCAGCAGGAATTCGCCGAAGTCGCGGCTGTAAAAAGCGGGTCCCGGCCGCACCGGCGCGTCCGCGAAGCCCGCCGGGGCAGGATAAGCGTAGGCGTAGAAAGCCGGCTGCTCCATGCCCGGGCCGCCCGGCCAGAAGCCGCAACTGCTCACCTCGTCGCGATAGGCTTCGCGCGTGACGCGGTCGGCGACGTTGGGCGCGCCGGGATGCGGTGGCGCAGCGCGGCCGGAAAAGCGCGTCACCGCCAGATCGAAGCTGCCCCAGAAGAAATGCACCGGGCTGACCTTGCCGACGAAGCGCGCACGGAACGCGTTGAAAATGCGATCCGCCTGCACGAGAACGCGCCAGAAGCGCTGCGCATAATCGCGATCGTAGCTGGCATGCTTATTGTCGCGCTCGAAGGGGATGGGATCGGGCAACTCGACCGGCATGGTCCAGATCCGCACCTCGAGCCCAAGCGCGCGCAGCCGGCTCATCAGCTCGGCATGGAATTCGGCGACGCTCATCGGCCGCAGCGGAAACCCGTCGCGGATGCCGTCGCTGGACTCGATCACCAGGCGATGATCGAGGAAGTCGAAATCGATCTGGAACATGCGCTCGCCATGCGGCATCGGCGACGTCGTCAACCCGCGACAGGTGACGTAGAGCGGCACTTGCCACCAGTGATTGACCGGCGGTGCCTCGGCGAGGCGGATCTTGCCCACGACCTGCGTCCAGAGATGCAGCGTCGCGCAGGACTCGCGCCATTCGTTGAAGGGCAGGCTCGGCCAAGGATCGATATCGCCGCTGGTCCCGGTCATGATCGCCCCCGCGTCTCGGATATCGGCTGAACGCCGACGCATCGAAGTACATATTACGAGCTAACGGCGCTGAGCGGCGCTCGTCGTCGATGAGGTCGGCTGCCGAGGTTGAACGGCGCGGGGAGCTCGCCTCAGAGCGCGACCCGCCGCCCCTCCTCCGCCGACCAATAGCCGGCATAGACCGCCTTGATCGTCTCATAGGCGAGGCCGAGACCGGCGCGCGGCTGCCGTCCCAAAGCGACGCATTCCATGAAATCCTGAATTTCCTGGACATAGCCGCGCGTCCACTCCTCTTCGAGACAGACGAATTGCCAGCCGGTCTTCCGATCGACCTTCTCGGTGATGTAGACGCTCTCGAGCTTGGTCTCGTCGGTCAAGTAACTGAGCATGTGGCTGTTGGGCGTGATGTTCGCCGCGAGCGCGCCGCCGCTGGTATAGGTCTCGACCAGATTGCGCACCCCGCCCAGGATCATGTCGCCGGAAAAGACGGTGGCCTTGGTGCCGTCCGAGAAGGTGAGCGTCAGCATTCCCCAATCCTCGACATCGACCGGATTGGCTTTGATGAAGGCGCGATCCCGCGCCGGCAGGCCGGCGGCGAGATTGCCGATATCGGCCGTCACCGCCGCGACGGTGATCCGCTCGCCGCGCGCCGCGGCTTCGATCGCTTTCAGGTAAAGCACCGCCGAGATCGGATGGCAGCCCATGCGGATGAGCGAGCCGCCGCCGGTCATCGACCAATGCGCGGCATGGGCGGCATGCGAGCCGCTGTGGCTCTCATCCGCCTTCATGAACAGGATCTTGTCGCGCGTCGCCTCGAGGATCTCGACGGTCTTGGCGACGGCCGGCGCATAGACCCAGTCTTCGGCATACATGAAGAGCCGGCCGCTGGCGGCGATGGCGGCGCGCGTCGCCTCCATCTCTTCTATGACGCGGCGGTACATCAGCGATTTCGCCACCGCTTTGCCGATCGGCACCGGATCGCCGTCGCGGCCGAAATATCCGGCGAAGGGCTTCTCGCAGATGACATGCTTTCCCGCCTGCATGGCGGCGACGATCATGTCCGCATGCAGCGCTGGCGGCGTGCAGATATCGACGACATCGATCTCCTTATCGGCGATGAGCGCGCGGAAATCGCGATAGGTCGTGGCGATCCCATGTTTCGCGGCAAAATCGAGCACGTGCTCGCCGCGCGCCGCCACCGCGGTTACGACGGCATCGACGCCGTAAACGCGCTTGTAGCCATGCATGTGCAATTCCGCGGCAAAGCCGCTGCCGATGAGGCCCACCCTCACTTTCGCCATGGCGCTTCCCCCTCTTGAGCCCTGTTCGATCAGATAAGATCAAATATTTCTGCTTTTCCCGCGAAAGCGGGAAACCAGAGTCTACGGCTCCGCTCACCGGAGCTGAAGCTCCTGGATACCCGCTTTCGCGGGCAAGGCGACAATTGAGACATGGAGCCGCCGAGCGTCTCGTGTGCTGCGGGCGCCAAAGCGGGGACGACGAGGTAGAGAGGCGCAAGCTAGCGCTTCCGCGGCGATCGCCCCAATGAGGCGACCCAGTCCTTCACTTCTTGGTGAGAAGCACCTCCGGCGCGGTCGAGCGAGGCTATGGCATTCTTGATCCCCGCTACCTGCCACTCGTTCACCTTAAGATATTCTTCGATTGCCGCTGCTGCGAGAGACGAGCGGCTCCGGGCATTGCTCTTGGCCAACCTCTCCAACCGCCTTTTGACGGCAACATCGAGGCGAACCGCAATGGTCTTCGACGGCATCCGCGCTCCGATCGTCAACCGCTCAAGGTAGCACAAACGGAAACTGGCGCGCCGCGAAGCACTGCATTTGCAACTTCGGACCCCCGCCTCAGCGCGGCTTGTCGCCGGCCAAGGTGATGCGGTGCATGACGCGGCGATAGCCGTGATAATCGTTGATGGGATTGTGCTGCGCCGCGCGATTGTCCCAGAAGGCCAGCGATCCGACCCGCCAGGCGAAGCGGCAGGTGAACTCCGGCCGTGCCTGATGCCGGAAGAGATAGTCGAGGAGCGGCGCGCTCTCTTCCTCGGTCATGCCGGAAAAGCGCACGGTGTGGCCGACATTGACGTAGAGCGCCTTGCGTCCGGTCTCGGGATGGGTGCGCACCACGGGATGCTCGGCGATGAAATCGTCGTTCGGCCGCCGGGCCGGATCGGATTTGATCCGGTCTTCGCGCGTCCGCGTCGTGTTGGCCTTGGCCGAGCTGTTCACGGCGCAAAGCCCGTCGAGCAGCTTTTTCATGCCGTCGGACAGCGCTTCGTAAGCGAGGTACTGGTTGGCGAAGAGCGTATCGCCGCCGACAGGCGGCACCTCGCGCGCGACCAGCATGGTGCCCATGGGCGGCAGCTCGAGATAGGTCGTGTCGCTGTGCCAGATGCCGCCGAAATTCACCGTCTCGTGCTCGAGCTTCGCCACCTGAATTATCTCGGGGAAGCCATCGATGCCGCGGACGAAGGGGTACTCGATCGGCTGGCCGAATCGCCGGGCCAAGGCAAGGAAGCGCTCGGGCGGCAGGTTCTGGTCGCGGAAGAAGATGACGAGATGGTCGAGCAGCGCCTGACGCAGCGCCGCCACCGTCTCGGCATCGAGCTCGCGATCGAGCGAGACGCCGTGGATCTCCGCACCGAGGGCGCCGGCAATGCGGCGAATGTCGAGCTTTGCCATGGTCTTACTATAGCAGGAGATCAGTGCCCCTCGAAATCCGGCTGCTTGCGCGGATGCGCCTCGGCGAAGGCCGGAAGCGCCATGCAGCGCTCGTAGATGCCCATCACCCGTTTGAACGGCGCGACATCGGTCTTGAAGAGCTGCGCCGGCGTCACTTGGGTCACGAGGCAGATATCGGCGATGGTCGGGCTGTCGCCATGGCAGAACTTGTCGGTGGACTTCCTCTCGGCGAGCAGATCCTCCATCGCCTGCAAGCCGGCACCGAGCCAATGCTGAATCCAGGCGATGCGTTGCGCCTCGCTCGCCTTGAGCACATCGGTGAGATAGTTGCGGATGCGCGGCACGATCAGCGGATGCGAATCGGCGACGTTGATGAGGGCAAAGCCCCTGACCCAGGCGCGCGCCAAGAGGTCCTTGGGCAGGATAGGCGGATTGGGGTATTTCTCCTCGAGATATTCGAGGATCGCCACGGATTGGAACAGCTTGGCGTCGCCGTCATAAAGCGTCGGCAGCACCGCCTGCGCATTCTCCTTCCGGTATTCCGGCTTGAACTGGTCGCCGCGGTCGAGATTGATGACCACATCCTCGCGCGCCAGCCCCTTCAAATTGAGCGCGATGCGCACCCGGAAGGTCGCCTGCGAGCGCCAATAGGTGTAGAGCTTCACCCCTCCCTCCCTTTGATTTGATTTCGGCCGCTAGCCTTGCACAGGCGACCCGTCGAGTCGAGCGTCGGGCGCTGCAAAGCTGCCCCGCAGCCGGGCGCTATTTCCGCGCCGCGCGCGGCGCCTTGATCTTGAGCAGCTTCGCCGCGTTGCCGCCGAGGATCGCCGCTTTGTCGGCCGCGCCGAGGGGAGCGGTGGAGACGAAGCGCACCGGGTTGGGCTCGGCCATGTCGAAGGGATAGTCGCTGCCGAGGAGCACATGGTCGCTGCCCCAGGTGCGGACGAGATAGTCGAGCTGGTGATGGGTGAAGACGATGCTGTCGAAATAGAGCTTCTTCAGATAGCTCGTCGGCTTCTTCTTGATCGCGCTGCGGCTGTCGAGGCGCGCGCCATGGCCGTGGTCGCTCCGACCGGAATAGGCCGGCAGGAAGCCGCCGCCGTGCGCGACGCAGATCTTGAGCCGCGGATGGGCGTCGAGCACGCCGCCGAAGATGAGATGGCTCACCGCCACGGTGCTGTCGAGCGGGTTGCCGATGAGGTTGATGAAATAGTGATCGGCGAGCCGCCTGCCCTCGGTGAAGCCGTTGGGATGCATGAAAATGAGGATGCCGAGCTCCTCGGCCTTGGCGAAGAACGGCCGGAAGCGCGGCTCGGAAAGCTCGGCGCCGGCGACGTTGGTGCAGATCTCGACGCCGCGCAACCCCAGCTCCTTCACCAGCCGCTCGAGCTCCGCCACCGCCAGCTCAGGCGCTTGCAGCGGCACCGTTCCCATGCCGACGAAGCGGTCGGGATGCTGCGCCACGATTTCGGCGATGCGGTCATTGACGAGGCGCGAGGTCTCGCGGCCGAGCTCGGGCGGCGCCCAATAGTAGTATTGCGGCGGCGCCGGCGAGATCGCCTGCACGTCGATGCCGAGCTTGTCCATGTCGGCGAGTCGCGTTGCGACCGAGGTAAGTTTGTCGCGGATCGTCTCCTGCTGCTTGCGGTTGACCTCGCGCGTCGCTTCGTTCGCGTGGCGCAGCATCGGCTCGTAGTCCGGGCGGAAGGCGGGCTGCGCCACGCGCTCGGCCTCGGGGGTGAAGACGTGGCAATGGATATCGACGGTGAAATGCCGGCGCGGCGCCGCTTTGCCGCGCGCACGTTTCGCCGCGACACGCATCGCATGGGCGGCGGCGGGATGGCAGGTATAGAGCATGGGTCAATTTCCCCCTCGTTCGAAGGTGCGGCAGGCGCGCCAGATTTTTTCCGGCGTCGCCGGCATGTCGATGAGCGTACCCGGCAACGCGTCGGTGATCGCGTTCATCACCGCGGCGAGCGCGCCGGTAGTGCCGGCCTCGCCGGTGCCTTTGACGCCGAGCGGATTGGTGCGGCACGCCACCGGGTGGAGCTCGCTGGCGATCTCGGGCAGGGTGTCGGCGCGCGGCATGGTGTAATCCATGAACGAGCCGGCAAGAAGCTGCCCGCTCGCCCTGTCGTAGACCGCGTCCTCATACAGCGCCTGGCCGATGCCCTGGGCGATGCCGCCATGAACCTGTCCCTCGACCAGAACGGGATCGAGCGCAACGCCGCAATCATCGACCGCAACATAGGCGGCGACGCTGACAATGCCGGTCTCGGGATCGATCTCGACCTCCGCGATGTGGCAGCCATTGGGAAAGGATTGCGGCACCTCGACGCGCGCCTTGCTATCGAGCGGCTCGCCTGTCGTGGCGGCCTTCGCGGCAACCTCGAACAGCGAGACCGTCCGATCCGTGCCGGCGATGCGGAAAGCGCCTTGGGCATAGTCGATATCGGCCTCGGCGGCTTCGAGCAGCGACGAGGCGACGCGGCGGCCCTTCTCGATCACCAGCTCGACGGCGCGCAGCGAAGCCGAGCCGGTGGTCATGGTGTTGCGCGACGCGACGGTGCCGGTGCCGTCGACGGCAAGGTCGCTGTCGCCGTTGCGCACCGCCACCAGGGACTCGGCGATGCCGAGCCGCTCGGCAACGAGACGGCCGAAAATGGTTCGATGGCCTTGCCCGGTCGGTCCGGTGGCGAGGTCGAGCGTCGCCTTGCCGTCGCCGAGAAACACCATCCCCGCCCCTTCACTGGGCGCGCCGCCGGCATGCTCGAGGAAGCAGGAAATACCGAGCCCGCGCCGCTTTCCTGCCGCCGCCGAGCGCTGACGCCGCGCGGCGAAGCCCGCGACATCGGCGAGCACGAGCGCCTCCTCGAACAGCGCCGGGAAGTCGCCGCTGTCATAGGTGACGCCGACCGGCGCCTTGTACGGGATCTCGTTCGGCGCGATCAGGTTGCGCCGGCGCAGCTCGACGCGGTCGATGCCGGAGAGCCGCGCCGCCTCGTCGATGACGCGCTCGATGGCGTAGTTCGCCTCCGGCCGGCCGGCACCGCGATAGGGACCGGTGGGGACGGTGTTGGTGAGCACGCATTTCACCTCGGCGGCGATGCGCGGGATGCGGTACATGCTGCTGAGGCAGCGCGCGAAATTGCTGGTGGCGATGAACGCGCCGTGCGAGGTGACATAAGCGCCCATGGCCGCCAGCACGGTCACGCGCAGGGCGAGGAAGCGGCCTTCGCCGTCGAGCGCCAGCGCCGCATCGGTGATGGTGTCGCGCGCCTGCTGGTCCGACAGAAAGGCCTCGCTGCGCGTCGACATCCAATGCACCGGCCGGCCGACCCGCTTGGCCGCCGCCAGCAGCGCGACATATTCGGGATAGGCCGGCGCCTTCATGCCGAAGCCGCCGCCGACATCCTCGGTCACGACGCGCAGCTTGCTGCGCTCGATCCCGAGAATGGCGAGGAGCTGCTCGCGCACCAGATTGACGCCCTGCGCGCCGACGCTCAGCCAATAGGCATCGCTTGCCGCGTCGTAGCGCGCGGTCGCGCCGCGCGGCTCCATCGAGGCGACGACGACGCGCTGATTGACGAGCGAGACGCGCGCCACCCGCGCCGCCTGCTGCATCAGCCGCTCGATCTCGGCGAGATTGTCGGGCTCGCCGCCCAAGGCCCAGTCGAGCGCGATATTGCCTGGCGCCCCGGCGAAGAGCAGCGGCGCGTCCGGCGCCACCGCCGCGCGGAGATCGGTTACCGCTTGCAGCGGCTCGTACTCGACCTCGACCAGCTCCGCCGCGTCTTGCGCGGCTCCTCGCGTCTCCGCCACCACCAGCGCCACCGGCTCGCCGGCATGGAGCGCGCGCTCTCCGGCCAGGGCGGGCCGAAAGGGCGATTTGAGCGGTGCGCCGCCGCGGCCGGTTTGCGGCACCGGCCGGGCGACGCTGCCCGCGGCCACGTCCGCTGCCGTCAGCACCGCGACCACCCCCGGCGCCGCCGCCGCGCTCGCGGTATCGACCGAGCGAATGCGGGCAAAGGCGTGCGGCGACCGCACGAACCAGCCGATCGCGGCACCCTGGGTCACAGCATCCGCGGCGTAGCGCCCGCGGCCGCGCAGCAGCGCCTCGTCCTCGACCCGCCCACGCCAGGAGACCGTTTCCGCCATATCACCCTCGCGCCTAGAACACGCCCAGATGCTGATGAAGATCGACGCCGCTCGCCTGCAAGCGGCTGGCGGTGTCGCTGACCACGACGCGGCCGCTGTTGAGGATGACAATATCGTCGGCGAGATCGAATACCAGCTTGGCATTCTGCTCGACCAACAGGATCGAGAGGCCCTGCTCCTTGAGCCGGCGGATGGTCGACATCACCTCGGCGACGATCTGCGGCGCGAGACCTTCGGAAGGCTCGTCCATCAAGAGCACGCGCGGATTGGACATGAGCGCGCGGCCGATCGCCAGCATCTGCTGCTCGCCGCCGGAGAGATAGCCCGCGGTCTGGCGCTGGCGCTCGGCAAGCCGCGGGAAGGCGGCAAAGACCCTGTCGAGTGTCCAGGGATGGCGCGCGCCGGCGACCGGCTTGCGCGCCGCCACGGTGAGATTCTCGCGCACACTGAGGCTGCGGAAGATGCGGCGCCCCTGCGGCACCAGAGCGAGGCCGCGCATCGCGATAGCCTCGGGCGCGCGGCCGCTCACCGTCTCGCCGAACAGCGTCACCGTTCCGATACGCGGTGGCAGCAGCCCGACGGCGACATTCATGCAGGTGGTCTTGCCGGCGCCGTTGCGGCCGAGAAGCCCCAGCACATGACCCGCGGCGAGGCGCAGCGACACGCCTTGCAGCACATGGCTGTCGCCGTAATAGGCGTGGACGCCGCCGAGAGCGAGAGCGTCATCCGCCAAGATAGATCTCCCGGGTGCGCGGATGCGCCACGACTTCGCCGCGCGTGCCCTCGACGATGACCTCGCCGAAATGCATGAGCGTGATGCGCTCGGCGAGCTCGAGCGCCACGTCCATGTCATGCTCGATCATGACGACGGTGACATCGCGCGGGATCGACAGCAGCAGCCGATGCACCTCCTTGCGCTCATCGATGGAAAGACCGGCGAAGGGCTCGTCGAGCAGCAACAGCCGCGGCTCCTGCGCCAGCGCCATGGCGATCTCGACGCGGCGGCGCTCGCCATAGGAGGTCTGCGCCAGCGGCCGCTCCGCCAGCCCGTCGAGACCGACGCGGCCGAGCGCGGCGCGCGCCCGCGCGATCAGCGCCTGCTGGCGTGCGAGCCGGCGAAACGGGTTCCAGCGCAGCGCCGACAGTCCCAGCAGCGAGAGCGTGACATTGTGCAGCAGCGTCTCGCTGGGAAAGAGCGTGATGATCTGATAGGTGCGGGCGAGGCCGAGATGCGGCCGGCGCCGGCAGGGCAGCCGGGTGATGTCGCGCCCGAACAGCGCGATGGCGCCGGCATCGGGCCGCAGCTCGCCGGTGATGAGGTTGAAGAGCGTCGTCTTGCCGGCGCCATTGGGGCCGATGATGAGCCGGCGCTCGCCTTCCTCGACGGTAAGGTCGAGGGCGGCGGTGACGCGGAGGCCGCCGAAGGATTTCTCGAGCTGCTTCAGCACCAGCGCGCTCATTGCGCGTCCCCGCGAACCGGAACGCGCCGCGCCCCCGTCCAGAGCCAGCGCCAGAGGCGGATCGAACCGGGGACGAGTCCTTCGGGCATGAAGATGACGATCGCGACGAAGATGGCGCCCAGGACGAAGTTCCAGCGCTCGATATAGGCGCTCGCCACGTTTTTCATGATGACGACCAGCGCCGCGCCGGCGATCGGGCCGAGCAAGGTGCCGCTGCCGCCCGAGATCACCATCAGCAGCACCTCGGCCGAGCTGCCGAGCGCCAGCACGTTGGGGCTGACGAACTCGTTGAAGTAGCAGAAGAGCAGCCCGGCGACGCCGCTCCAGAAGCCCGAGAACAGGAAGGCCAGAAAGCGGATCAGCCAGACATTGTAGCCGAGCGCCGTCATCCGGCGCGGCTGGTCGCGCGTCCCTTTGAGGCTCGCGCCGAAGGGCGAGGCGACGAACACCGCCATCGAGGCCACGGCCAGCACGAAGACGATCAGAGTGAAATAATAGAACGGCACGGCCGAAGCGAGCGAGAGGCCGAAGGGCGCGGGCCGCGACGGCACGTTGATGCCGTTATCGCCGCCGGTGAGGCCGATCCAGCGGTAA
>Ga0335079_10010532_pt1 | contig 10527 bp, 8 predicted proteins | sample Lox_Sample_33_FD_206719 | JGI IMG/M metagenome (GOLD analysis project Ga0335079, IMG submission 206719) | Soil microbial communities from Loxahatchee National Wildlife Refuge, Florida, United States - Lox_Sample_3.3 | ecosystem: Environmental > Terrestrial > Soil > Wetlands | place: USA: Florida... | reverse complement strand
TTGAAGTGATCCAGAACCCTCTGCAAAGCGGCATCGGCGCCTTGCAGCACGGCCTCAATCCCTGGAAGTTTGGGCAGGAATTTCAAGGCGATCACATCCGCGATCGGCGAGCCGCGGTGTGGAGTCGAAATCGTGGCGAGCGTCCTGACCGGCACATTGTTGCCGCCCGCTTCAATGAAAGGGTTGGTCGCGATCATGCGTCGCGAATCGAGCCCTCCTAGACTGTGCGCGATGATGTCGATCGGCTCGGCCGGATTCAGTTGCCCGGTCCGCAGCGCCTCGCCGATCGCGTTTCTCAACTGGCCCGACCGCACCTCCGTTCCTTGCGTCGGGTCCAGAGCCGGTGCGCAGACTGACGCCTGAAAGCGCTGCCGCAGGTGCTCGGCCACTCCTGCGAAGTATTCGATCTTGCCCAGCCCCAGATCGAGCTGGCTGAAGCCCAGGACCCCGTGGACAAGAACAATGTTCATTCCACTCCTTTCAACGCGACCGCCTCTTCAGTCCGCCACTGCCGCCGCGGAGAAGTCCAGCCGCACCACGAACGCGCTCTGATACACCTTGTCGCTCTTGCGCACCGCGTCCGCCAGCGCTTCAGCCTGGTTCTGGGTCGACGGTTCGCCCACCAGCACGCGCCAAAGTGCGCTATCGCCCGGGCTGCTCACGATCCTGGCAGCGCCGTATTTCATTTCCAGAAGCGCTCGCGTCCGCCGCGCGTTCTCGAAATTACGGAACGAGCCGGCCTGCGCCACGAACACGGCCTGCGCGCCCACTGCCGGCGCTTCGATCACTTCCAGCGCTACCGGCACCAGGCCCGGATCCGTCATTCCCAGGCCCCGCGCAGCGGCGTAGGACAAATCAATGATGCGCGACGGCACGTACGGTCCGCGGTCGTTGATCCGGACTACAATGCTTCGCGCGCAATCCAGCCGCCGCACTCGCACCTTCGTGCCGAACGCCAGCGTGCGGTGGGCCGCCGTCAGTTGTTCCTGGTCGAATACCTCTCCGCTGGCCGCCCGTTGCCCGTTGAATGGTCCTCCATACCAACTCGCCAGGCCTTGTTCCGGAGGGGAGCCTGCCTGGATCGGGCCCACAGCCTGGCTTGCCAGTCCTACGCCGAGAAGCGCGGTCAGAAATGCGCGGATCGCGTCGTGGGATTTCATCGAGTTCCGTCGCGTTGCCATGTCATCCATAGCCGCACGATGGAACCGGTGGCGGCTCGGACCATTTTCGCCGGTTCGCTCACTCCGCGCCAGAGTGTCCATGGTTAGCGGTGGTTGACCACCTACAAATATCGCCGGGACTCAGGATATCACCCGATTGCGCCCGGCCGTTGGAACAGTTCGAGCAGGCCGCCCAGATGCCGCCGCAGTTCGCCCGGATCCTTGAGTCCGGCCTCCCGAATCAGCGCTTCCATGGCGCGCGCCTTCTGCGTAATTTCCGGAAAGCCCAGCGTGCCGCCGACTCCGGCCCAGCGGTGCAAGGCTTTCCCCATGCGCTCCCAATCTGCCTGCACCGCGCCAGGCCCGCTTTCACTCAACTGGCCAAGCAGACGCAGGCACTCCGCCGCCCCTTCCCGCAAGAACTCCTGCCGCAGCGACTCAACCGTTCCGGCCTCTCCTGCCGGTGCCGGCCCCGCCGCTCGATCCAGGTACGATCGGACCAAGCCAGGGAACGTCCTGGCATCCACCGGTTTCGCCAGGTAGCACTCGCACCCGATCGCTAGTGCACGCGCTTCTTCCTCAGCGCTGGGCGACGCCGTCAACACGATGATCTGGATCCGCCGCCACTCCCGCTTCTCTTTAACGCGGCGGGCCAGCTCCAGCCCGTCCATGCCGCTCAGGTGGATGTCCGTCACGATCAGGAGCGGCCGGAACGACCCGATCCGCTCCAGTGCCGCCTCGGCGCTGGCTTCCCCCGCGATCTCACACCCCGTTCGGGCGATCAGGGTGCTGGTCAATTTGAGATTGACAGGATTGTCATCGACCACCAGGACCCGTTTATCCGCCATATTGCGCGCCTGCGCCCTTGACCCGACTCGCAGTCAAATAGGTTAACTCAAACTCGCCACACCCGCACTGTTTGCAGGTGGTCGCCGGAGTTCCTCATCACACTAAGCGCACCCCCTCCCTACTCCCACCTCACCCGGCTCGTGCCGTCGTGTGCGAATTCGACCCACACGCTTCCCTCCGCGCTCTTCCGTGGTTCCATTCTCCGGTCGTTCACCGTCACGCTGTTGGGCCCGCCGAACTTCCACCGCAGCTCGATCCGCGCTGCCTTCCCCGTGATCACCAGGCCGCTCGAAGCCCCGGCCGGCCCCACCGTCCGCCCCTCAAAATCCGTGATCCCCCGCAATGCTCCCGGGTAGATCTCGTACACCCTTCGATCGTCCAGCGACTTCACCTTCTGATCGCCATATTCACCCTGCGGCACCAGAGTCATCACGTCGTCCGGAATCTTGGGAAGAATGGTGCCGTCAAGCACGTATAACGGGATGCGGTCGATCGGCGCATCCGCCGCCAGGGTACGCCGGCCGCTAAGCCGCTGCCCGGACCAGTAATCGATCCAGTTGCCCTCCGGCAGATACACCGCGCGCTGCGTCACCGGGCTGAGCACCGGCGCCACCAGCAGATCCGGTCCGAAGTAGTACTCCGACTCCTCCTCGCGGGCCATGGCATCATCCTGGTGCATGAGGACCAGCGCCCGCATCACCGGCAGCCCGTTGTGCGCACTCTGCTGCGCCGCGGCATAGAGGTAGGGGAACAGGCTCATGTGCAGGATCGAACACTGGCGGAAAATGCGCAGCACCTCATCGCCGTAATCCCATGGGCCCAGGTTCATCTGGTTAATCACTTCCATACCGGGCGAGAGCGCCGAGTATTCCGTCCAGCGCGCAAACAGCACATCGTCTCCGGCATACCGCGACTTCTTCATGTACCCGCCCAGGTCGCTCATCCACAGCGAAATGCCGCTCATGCCCGCGTTCAGCCCGGCAGTCACTACGGTGGGCAGCCCGTTCTCGGTGGAAAACGTGCTCTCGTTGTCTCCGCTCCAGAAAAATGGCAGCCCGTTCGACCCCGCCGTTCCGCTCCGCTGCAGCAGCACCCAGTCCTTCCCCTTGCGCTCCGCCAGCGCTTCCGCCACAGCGTGGTTGTAGTCCACCGCGTAACGATTGCGCACCAGCCGCTGGTCTTCGCCGCTTGCAAGTTTCACGTCTCCGATGAAGTTGCCCTCCGCGTCGTCGTCCTTGAAGCCGTCCGCGCCCATGGCGATGGCCTTTCCCACCTGGCCCTGCCACCACTTCTTGGCCGCCGCGTTGGTGAAATCGATCAGCGCGCCCGTCCCTTTCCACCAGTCCGCCAGGTACGGCGAACCGTCCGGCCGGTGCACAAAGTAGCCGCTGCGTTCCGCCTCGGTGAAGTTGCCCGCCGCCGTGAGCGGGATTTTGTCCGCGAATCCCTCTTCACCCGGCTGGTTGTTCCTCTGATCGAGAAACGGAGTGTGCCACAAAACCAGCTTGTAGCCCTCGTCGTGCAGATGCGCGATCATCTTCCGGGCGTCGTCAAACTGCTTCGGGTTGAACTCGTAGCTGTTGTAGTTGGTGGCCCACGGGCTGTCGATCAGGATCACCGACGCCGGCAACCCCAGCGCGCGGTAACGGTCGACATCCTCCTCCACCTCCTGCTGGTTGCGATGATAGTCGCGCGATTTCCACGGCGCGAACGCCCAGTAGGGCGGCAATTGCTGGCGCCCTGTCAACGCCGTGAACCGCTCCAGGATCGTTGGGAATCGCGGCCCCTCGATTAACACCAACCGAAGCTTGGCTGCCGGCACTTTGACACGAACGCGATACCGCTCCGTCACGTTCAGGTCGAAGGAAGCCTCGCCGAACGTGTCCACCCAGAGCCCGTATCCTCTCAGGCTCATGAAGAATGGCACCGGCTGGTAAGTATTGACGCCCTTCGCCTCGGCCGAATCGCGCGAAGCGTTTCGCACAATGGAATGCGCGTGGTTCAGACGGTCGTAGCGCTCGCCGAAGCCGAAGTAGCTGCTGTCGTCTCCGGCATCGAATTCCCATTCCCCAACCGTAGGCGACTCGGCCGTGACTTCATTCACCCCGGCCGAGAGTTGCCGCGCCTGCAGCCGGTTCCTCGCGGTGATCGGCCTGCCATCGAACAGAAACCGGTCCAGGGTGATGCTCTGGACCTTGCCGTCCAGCGCCGCAAAACTGAACGCCGCCCGGGCACTTCCCACGATTTTCACTTCACCCGCCGCGGCCCAGGCCATCGCCGCAACCAGGCAGGGTAACACCAGCCTCCGTCTGTGTTCCATACCTCCCTCAGTCCGCCGTTTCATTGAGCTTCAGAATGCGCGGCCCCGAATCCTCCAGCGCCAGCACGCTGAAGGACGCCGGCCGGATCTCGATACGCTGGCCCAGATCGATCGGAATGCCGGCGTAGTAAACCAGCGCCGCTCGAATGATATCCGCGTGGCTCACCAGCCCGATAGTTTCGCCCGGATGCTTGCCGCGCAAGTACTCCAGCTCCGTCACGATGCGCGCCTGCGATTCCAACATCAGTTCCCCGCCCGGCGCGCGCGTCCCGCTCCGGTATTGGTTGAACATCCGCCAGCGCGGGTCGCGTTCCAGTTCCTCGATGCGCTTCCCTGCCCATTCTCCGAATCGCACTTCGCCCAACGCATCGCGCACTTCCACCCGCAGCCCCAGCGCCTCGGCGACAGGACCGGCCGTCTCCAGCGCCCGCTCCAGCGGGCTGCTATAAAGCTTGGTGATTCCCTTCCCCAGAAGTTTCCAGGCCAGGCGCTCCGCCTGCGCGCGCCCCTCGGCGTTCAAACTGACGCCGGGCGTCCAGCCCACGATGGTGTTCCCCACGAAATCGTTAGCCGCGTGACGAATCAGATAGAACGTGGACATTCTGCATTACTGTAACTCCGCACCAGGTAGGGCAGGTTGTGCCGGTGGGATAACGCTCCTGCGTTGTCCACGCGAGCGAAGCTCGCCTGAGATGTTTCAATTTCGGCCCGCGACGCCGGTCATCGCGGTCATGGAGCGCCGGGCCTCCGGCGCCTTCCTCGGATTCCCACGGCCCGCGCGGTCCCTACCCCGACGCCCTTTTCCCGCCGCTGCTGAACGAAGCGTCCAGCGCGGCCCGCACGAGCTGGCTTCGCGTGTGCACTCCGGCTTTCTGGAACAGCTGCTGCAACGTCGCCTTCACGGTCCCTTCCGATACCCCGAGATGCTCGCTGATCCTCTTATTAGTCATCCCATCCAGCACGCCGTCCAATACCTCCCGCTCCCTGGGCGTGAGAACAGTCCGCAAGCCCGAGTCGCCGCGCGCCGCGCCGCCGCCGGCCAGCAGTTCCACGATTCTCTGGTCAATCCACGCATCCCCGCCGGCTACCAGTCGAATCGCCTGCAGCAGGCGGTCCGGCGGATGGTTCTTGAGGAAGATTCCCGAGGCGCCTAGCTGTAAGGCCTTTAACGAGTCCGCCGCGCTCATCCCGGCTGTGACGATGAGCACCTTCCCTCGGTAGCCGGCCTCGCGGGACATGGTCAGAAACTCGTGCCCTCCGTCCTGTCCCAATTTGAAATCCAGGAGCACCACATCCACATCGCCACGGCCCATCACTTCCAGCGCTTCCCGGCAAGTTCCGCAGTGTCCGACCACCCGCATATCGGGTTCCGAGTCCAACAGGCGAGCCAGGCTCTCGCGGAATAGAACGTGGTCGTCGAGAAGCAACAACCGCGTCGGTTCCGAATTTGCCTGGCCTTCCATGTTCCCCTCGAGGAACCACGACCAAGCCTGTGGCCAGGGAGCCGTGGACACTCCTATCTTCAGCATGGTAGGTCTGCCCGTCGCCGCCGCAAAGGCCTTGAACCGAAAGATAGGGGCTATCGGCCAAAAGATAGGTTTGGTAAGTCAGAAGGCCGGCCGGCTTAGTCAAGTTTACGGGCGCCGCTGGCCAAGCCGCCAGGTTGCGAGTCTCGGAAAGATATCGGCCTTTGGCGAAAAGATAGATGGCGTGTGCGTCGCGCCTGACGTACGTTCAAAGCACGCGCTCTTTTCCCACTACACAAGAGCCAGCAAATGATTCGCCGCATCGTCGACTTCGCGCTGAACAACCGTGTTCTGGTGATCGCTCTGGCGGTTCTGCTCTTCGCCTGGGGAGTCGTCTCGTTCCAGAACCTTCCCATCGAAGCGTACCCCGATGTCGCCAATAACTACGTCCAGGTCATCACCCAGTGGCCCGGACGCGCCGCCGAAGAGGTCGAACAGCAGGTCACCATCCCCATCGAAATCGTCATGAATGGTCTGCCCCACCTGGAGCACCTCCGCTCCACGTCGCTGGCCGGGCTTTCCAGCGTGATGCTCATCTTCGATGACCAGTCCGAGAACGATTGGAACCGCCAGAAAGTCCTCGAGCGGATCTCGCAAGCCAACCTTCCGCCCGGCCTGCAGCCGCAGATGGGCACCGATTGGAGCCCCGTCGGTCAGATCTACTTTTATACCCTCAAAAGCACCAACCCCAAGTACGACGTGATGGACCTGAAGTCGCTCGAGGATTGGGTTCTGGAGAAGGCGTTCAAGTCCGTGCCGAACGTCGTCGATGTCTCCAGCCTCGGCGGTCCCACCCGCGAGTATCAGGTGCGCGTCGATCCCAACAAGCTCATCTCCTACGGGCTCAGCATCGGTCAGGCAGAACAGCAGCTCGCCAACAACAATGTGAACGCCGGCGGGAGCTTCATCGAACAAGGCCTCCAGCAGGTCAACGTGCGCGCCCTCGGCCTGGTCAGGGATGTCAGCGACATCGCCGAGACGGTCATCAAGACCACCAATGGAACGGCGCTGCATGTGCGCGATATCGCCGTGGTGGCGCAAGGCCCCAAGATCCGCCTGGGGCAGAACGGGAAAGCCGTTCACCTCCCCGATGGCCGGATCATCGACAACGAAGACGTGGTCGAAGGCATCATTCTCCTTCGCAAGGGCGCGAACGCGGACAGCGCTCTGGCGGGCATTCACGCCAAGGTGAAGGAGCTCAACGACTACCTCCTTCCCCCCGGTGTGAAAGTGGTTCCGTTCCTCGACCGCAGCGACCTGGTCCACTACACCACCCACACCGTGCTGCACAACCTCACCGAAGGAATCATCCTGGTCGCCATCGTTCTCTTCATGTTCCTCGGCAATGCGCGCGGTGCCCTGATCGTGGCCTTAACCATTCCCTTCTCCTTGTTGTTCGCGTCCATCTGTCTCGACCTGCGCCACATCCCCGCCAACCTCCTGTCCCTCGGCGCGCTCGATTTCGGGATGGTGGTGGATGGCGCCGTCGTCATGGTGGAGAACATCGTCCGCCACATGGGACGCCGCGACACCGAACCGAAACCGGTGATGGCGCGCATCCGCGAGGCGGCTCACGAAGTGCAACGGCCGGTCTTCTACGCCATCGGCATCATCATCACCGCGTACCTGCCGATCTTCACCCTGCAAAGCGTGGAAGGGCGGCTCTTCAAGCCCATGGCGTGGACCGTCAGCTTCGCCTTGCTCGGAGCATTGCTCTTCTCCATGGTGCTGGCGCCGGTGCTGTCAAGTTTCCTGTTTGGGGAGGGGACTCATGAGTGGCACAACCCGGCGATGATCCTTTCCACCCGGTTGTATCGCCGCCTGGTGCGATTCGCCATCGACACTCGCTGGCTGACCGTGGGAGGCGCTGTGGTGTGCGTCTCGATCGCCGCTTACCTGGCCACCAGCGGTGTGATCGGTTCGGAATTCTTGCCTCACCTCGACGAAGGCGCCATCTGGGTGCGCGGTACGCTGGCGCCCAGCACCGGCCCGACCGAAGGCATCCGCCTGGCGAACCAGGCGCGTGTCTTGCTGGCTTCGTTCCCCGAAGTCACCGTCTCTACTAGCCAGGTTGGCCGGCCCGATGACGGCACCGATACCACCGGGTTCTTCAACACCGAGTACTTCGTCGACTTGAAACCCAAGGAACAGTGGCGCCCCATCTTTCACCAGAAGAAGGAGGAACTGATCGCCGCCATGAATCTCCAGTTGGAAAAGATTCCGGGCGTCATCTGGAATTTCTCCCAGCCGATCGCCGACAACATGGAAGAGGCCGTCAGCGGGGTCAAGGGCGAGCTCGCCGTCAAGATCTACGGCACCGACTTGAAGCTGCTGGAGGACCGCGGCGATCAGATCGTCAAGGTGATGAGTCACATTCCCGGCATCCAGGACCTGGGCCTGTTTCGCGTGATCGGCCAGCCCAACCTGAACCTCGAAGTCGACCGCCGGCAGGCGGCCCGTTACCAGATCAACGTGGCCGATGTGCAGGACGCCATCCAAACCGCTGTCGGCGGCAACGCCGTCAGCCAGGTCCTGCAGGGCGAACAGCGCTACGACCTCGTGATGCGGTACCAGGGTCAGTATCGCGATAGCAAGGAAGCCATCGAGAATATCCGCCTCTTGGCGCCCTCGGGCGAGCGCGTCTCGCTGGCGCAGCTCTGCCTGGTGCGCGAGGCGGATGGCGCATCGGAAATCTACCGCGAGGAGAATTCACGCTACGTCGCGATCAAATACAGCGTGCGCGGCCGCGATCTCGGCAGCACCGTCGAGGAGGCCATCCGAAAGGTGAGCCAGCAGGTGAAACTGCCGGAAGGCTACAGGATCAGTTGGGCTGGCGAGTATGCCAGCCAGCAGCGGTCCCAACGCCGCCTGGCCATCGTATTGCCCATCACCATCCTGGTGATCTTCCTGATTCTCTACACCATGTTCCGCTCCTTCAAGTGGGCTGGCCTCATGCTGGCGAACATCGCCATGGCGCCCTTGGGCGGTCTCGCGGCGCTGCTCCTTACCCGTACCCACATGAGCGTGTCGTCCGGTGTCGGCTTCCTCGCGCTCTTCGGCGTGTGCGTGCAGACCGGCGTGATCATGCTGGAATACATCAACCAGTTGCGAGTCCGCGGCCACACCGTCGTGGACGCCGCCGTGGAGGGCGCGGTGCTGCGGTTGCGCCCCATCATGATGACCACCCTGGTGGCCACCCTCGGCCTGCTCCCCGCGGCGCTGTCCACCGGCATCGGTTCTGACTCCCAGCGCCCCTTCGCTATCGTGATCGTCGGCGGCCTGATGGTTGCCATGGTAGCCAACGTTTTCCTGTTGCCCACGCTCTACGTCTGGGTGGCGAGTCCCCGCGATGTCCTCCCCGAAGCGGAGCCGGACTTTGATGAACAGGAATAGCCAAGGCTCGCCCCAGCCAAACCGCATCGATCTGTGGGTCACCAGGCGCTGGCCCAAATTCCTGATCGTGGTCGGGCTGCTCTTGTTTTGGCTGGCCTGCCTCGACAGCGCTCACTTGCCGATCGAAGCGCTCTTCGTAGGGCCGGCATTGATGGCTTCAGGCATCATCATGGAGGAATGGAACAGCCGCGATCTTGGCTAACCGCTCTCTCCGGCAGAGGAAAATAACTTGGCTCGGCACCCTTCAACCGATCAGACCAGCGCCGGCCCGGTGATCCCGGAGGACCAGCCAAGAGAGCACGGGTGCTGATCTTCAAAACTAAATTGCTGCCCTTGATGATCTAGGGAACTTTTCCGTTTTGGCTTCCGTAGATCGTCAAGGGAAGCAATTATGGCCAAGTCTACGACTCCCACGCTCCTTCAGGGCACGCTGGACCTGCTGATTCTGCACGCAGTCAGCCGCGGTCCCCTGCATGGCTACGCCATTGCCCAAACCATCCATCTGCTCTCGGACGAGGTGCTCAAGGTGGAAGAAGGTTCGCTCTACCCAGCCCTCTACCGTTTGGAACTCGATGGGGCCATTTCAGCTTCATGGGGCGTATCCGACAACAACCGCAAGGCTAAGTACTATGAGATCACCAGGCGCGGCCGAAAGTTGATCGCCGAACAGCAGGAGACCTGGGAACGGCTCTCGGCCGCAGTGGACCGGGTCCTGGCGAGGGAACCCAGATGATCCGCCGTATTTTTCTCAAATTTGTGCGACGTCGGCGGCTCGAGCGGGACCTCGAGGCGGAACTCGCGTTCCACCGGGAAATGGCGTCCGCTGCCGGCAATCCGATTCCGTTTGGGAACGCCGGGTTCATCCGGGAACAGGCCCTTGACCTATGGCGATTCAACCGCACGGAGAATCTCTGGCGCGACGTGGTTTTCGCCGTACGCACGCTGCGTAAGAGCCCTGGATTCGTGATGGCGGCGCTGGTCTCGCTGGGACTTGGAATCGGGGTCAACACGGCCATCTTCTCCATTGCGGTGGAGTTCCTGCTGAGCCAGCCCTCGGTCCGCGGCGCAAACTCGGTGGTCTATGTGCGGCAGGACGGCAACAGCCACATGCAGCCGTCCACCATCGATGCCCTCAGCCGGAGCGGCGTCTTCGAGGACGTCGCGGGGGAGAACGAGGAGAGCTTCGTCAATTTCAACGATGGGTCGGAGACTCGCCGGGTCTTCGCGCTGCAGGCGACCAAGAACTACTTCACCGCGCTGGGCGTTCCGGTGGCGCTGG
>Ga0335079_10010531_pt1 | contig 10527 bp, 10 predicted proteins | sample Lox_Sample_33_FD_206719 | JGI IMG/M metagenome (GOLD analysis project Ga0335079, IMG submission 206719) | Soil microbial communities from Loxahatchee National Wildlife Refuge, Florida, United States - Lox_Sample_3.3 | ecosystem: Environmental > Terrestrial > Soil > Wetlands | place: USA... | reverse complement strand
CGGAATCGACTCTGTGCCGACGCTCATCGCGGCGCGTTACTCGAGCAGCGGCGGGTCGCGCAGGTTCGAATTGATCTGCCGCGATAGCGCCTCTGAGGCGGCGCGCTGGGCCAGGCGCCGCTGCTGCTCGTCGGCGCTGTCGATCAGCACGGACTCGTAGGCGTCGGCGGCGATCTGGTACTGCTCGCGCTCGCGCTCGGTGTCCTGCGCCGCTTGCCGGCGCAGCAGCTCGGCCCGCTCGGTGACCTCCGCGGCCGGCTCGTCCGCGGGGTGGACCTCCTCGTGCTCGGTCTCGCGGTCGAAGGTGAAGCGGTGCTCGCCACTCGCGACCGGGCGGTGGGCCACCCGGTAGATCGTGATCGCGCCGTCGTCCTCGACGCGGGTGTAGATCTCGAACCGGGTGTAGGGCTGGATCGTCGCCAGCCATTGCCGGCGCCGGTCCTCTACGGCTGCGTTGCTCCGGCCCTCGATCGAGTTCGCGGTGATCTCGGCGACGTGGACCCAGCCCCAGTGGGTGACGACGAGAATCGCGCCGACCACGAGGATCGTGATGCTGAGCCCGTCGACGCCGCTGGAGAGGGCGTCGATCAGTCCCAGCAGCACGAGCAGGCAACCGATCACCAGCGACGCCGCGGTCAGCGTCGCGCCGGTCGCCACGATCCGACCGCGCGCCCGGGTCGGCACCGGCGTCTCGGGCTGCCCGACGGCCTCCGGAAGCTTGGCGAGATCGTCGGACAGCAGCCGCTCGTCAGGCTCGCGGTCGACGAACTCGGCCGGACTCGGCTTGTCGGTCATATGTGGTGAAGGTACTCCTCGATCACCCGGTCTCGCAGGGATCGCCGAACAACACCATGGTGGCTCTCGCGGCCCGGAGGCGGCCCTAAACTTCGGTGCAGCCAAACGCACGCGCGGGATGGATCGGCCGGCGCTGAGATCCCGACCCCGGAAAGGGGGCACAGATGCCGTTGTTTTTCTTCACAGTCGAACAGCAGGAACGGGCGATTGTCGAACGGTTCGGGAAGTTCGTGCGCGTCGCGGGTCCCGGGCTTCAGACCAAGACGCCGTTCGTCGAACGGGTCGCGGGGAGGATGAGCCTGCAGGTCGAGCAGCTCAACGCCGAGATCGAGACCAAGACCAAGGACAACGTGTTCGTTCGCGTCAAGCTCGCGGTCCAGTACAAGGTCGGCGCGAACAACCAGCAGGTGCAGGACGCCTATTACAAGCTCGACAACCCCGAGGTCCAGATGCAGGCCCAGGCGTTCGACGTGGTGCGCTCGCACATCCCGAGCATGGACCTGGACGAGGCCTATGCCGACGCCGACACGATCGCGATGCACATCCAGGACACGCTGCACCGGCAGATGGCCGACTATGGCTACGAGATCGTCAAGGCGCTGGTGACGAACATCGAGCCCGACCAGCGGGTCAAGGACGCGATGAACAACATCAACGCGTCGCAGCGCAACCAGATCGCGGCCGCGGCCCAGGGCGACGCCCAGAAGACGCTCGCGGTCAAGAAGGCCGAAGGCGAACGAGAGACGATGCGCCTGCAGGGCGAGGGCGTCGCCGCCGAGCGCAAGGCGATCGCCGAGGGACTGCACGAGTCGCTCGAGATCATCGCCCAGCACGGGCTCGACATGCGCGAGGCGATGGCGCTCGTGGCGCTCACCCAGTACACCGACATGGTCCGCGCGCTCGGCGAGAACGCGAAGACCAACACGATCCTGCTCCCGCACTCCCCGAGCGCGGTCGGCGACCTGATGGGTCAGATTCGCGACGGCATCCTGGTCGGCGACCTGGCCAGCGACGTCTCGACGAACTCCACGGGCACCCCAAGCCTGCCGCCCGGCCGGCGCCCGGAGCCCGAGCAGCAGCGTTGACGTAACGCCACCACTCTTGTATCGGACTGCGTCCGGCGGTAGGTTCCCGCCGCATTAACCGGTAATGCGCCGTCAGGATTGCGGCCGGAGCTGAGGAAAGGAGGAGGGATGGCGACTGTCCCACCCGAAGAGGTAGAAGTCCTCTCGTCTGACGTTTTCCACGGGGAGCTGAAGCGGGACGTCGGACTGCGCGGGCTGACGATGATCTCGCTCGGGTCGATCATCGGCTCGGGCTGGCTGCTCGGGGCCTTAGGAGCCGCCGAGTCCGCGGGTCCGGCGTCGCTCCTGTCCTGGATCCTGGCCGGGGCGATCCTCGGCGTTCTCGCGCTCGTGCACGCCGAGTTGGGTTCGACCTATCCGCTGTCCGGTGGCACGGCGCGCTTCCCGTTCCTCGGCTTCGGCGCGCTGGGCGGCTTCACCGGGGGATGGATGGCCTGGATCCAGGCCGTCACGATCGCCCCGATCGAGGTCGAGGCGGCCCTCACGTACCTCGAGTCGACTTCACTGCACCCGGGTTTTGTGCACAGTAACGGCACGCTGACCGGATCGGGGATCGCGGTCGCCGCGGTCTGCATGGCGCTGTTCACCTACATCAACATCATGGGCGTCCGGTGGCTGGCCGAGTCGAACAACATCACGATGATCTGGAAGCTCGCGGTGCCGACGCTGACGATCGTCGTGCTGCTGATCGTCACCTTCAACGGCAGCAACTTCTCCGCCAACAGCGGCGGCGGCTTCGCCCCCTTCGGCGCCAAGGGCATCTTCGCCGCGCTCCCCTTGGGGGTGGTGTTCGCCCTCGAGGGCTTCGAGCAGGCGATTCAAGTCGGCGGCGAATCGAAAGACCCCCAGCATGACATTCACCGCGCCGTGATCATCTCGATGCTCATCGGCACGGCGATCTACCTGCTGCTGGAGGTCGCGTTCATCGGCGCGCTCAACCCAAAGGACATCGCGCACGGCTGGACCAACCCGATTCCGGGTCAGGGCTCGTTCGGGCCTTACGCCTCGCTTGCGACCACGGCCGGCGTCGGCTGGCTGGCGACGATCCTGTACATCGACGCGGTCATATCCCCGGCGGGCACGGGCCTGGTCTACTCGGGCACGTCGTCGCGTCTGTCCTACAGCCTGTCCCGCAACGGCTACTGGCCGCCGGCACTTGGCCAGGTCGACAAGCGGGGGGTCCCCTTCGCCTCGCTGGTCTTCTGCTGGGTGATCGGGATGCTGGTGTTCCTGCCGTTCCCGAGCTGGGCGGGCATGGTGGGCCTGGTCACCGCGGCGACCGTGCTGATGTATGCGATGGCGCCACCGTCCCTCGCGGCGCTCCGACGGAGCGATCCCGACCGACCACGTCCGTACCGATTGCCGGCGGCCGGTTTCTTAGCGCCGCTGTCGTTCGTGTGCGCGAACTTCATCGTCTACTGGGCCGGCTGGAACACGATCTTCTGGCTCTACATATTCATCATCGCCGGGTTCGTCGTGTTCTTCGTCTACCAGGCGATCGCGCCTGCGGGCCGCAAGCTGGTGCTCCACTGGAGGGCGGCGTCGTGGATCCCGCCGTGGCTGATCGGACTCGGGATCATCTCCTACCTCGGCCAGTTCCCGACGAGCAAGCCGAGCTCAGGTTGGCCGTTCGGGATCGCGCTGCTGGCCAAGCAGGACATCCCGTTCTGGGTCGACCTCGGCGTGGTCGCCGTGTTCAGCATCGTGATCTACTTCTGGGCCGCCCGGGTCGCGATGCCAACCGAGTACGTGAGCAAGGCGGTTGAAGTGGTGGACGAGGAGGCCAACCTCGGGGAGCTCCTCGCCGATCAGGCGGCGGCGCCTGTCGCCTGATCAGATCGCCAGACGTTGAGGGGCGGCGGCCCGGTCACACCGGCCAGGGCCGCAGCTCCCTGGCGGCTCGTGCGGCGCCGGCGCGGAGGCTCGTGCGGCTGTCGGGGTTGTATAGCGGTCCCGTACCGTCGGTGAGCAGCATCCACGCCTGAGCCACGCCGGTGGCGGCCACCGGCCCGGGCTCGGCGAGCGTGTCCGCCAACGCGGTCAGCTCTGCGCTCGCCGCCGCCACCCGCGAGCGCTCGGGCCGGATTCGTGCGGGGGCAAGCGGCGCGCCCTCACGGGCCTCGCGAATGACGCGGCGGATCGAGTCCGCGATCGACTCGCGGCGCTTCAGTTCGGTGAGCTCGTGCGCGCGCAGGGCCAGCGCCGTGCTCGCCTCGGGCGGAACCCCGCCGGCGAGCGCACGGTCGAGGCGGCGCGGATGCCAGCGCGCCGTGAGCCGGGCCCAGAGGCTCGGGCGCTCGGCGTGCATCGGGCCCGTCAGGAATCGGTCGGCGACGAGCACCGTCGTCGCCTGGCCTCGATCTGTCGTCCTATGTGTGTGTGCAAGGTTTCTCATGACCACCGTGAATCCTACGCCGGTCACGGTGACCTGTCAAGTGCGGTTGCTGGTCACGCGGGCTAGAATCGCATTATGAGCGACGGGCCCAACTGGTACCCGGGCACCGAGTCGAAGCCGGCCCCGATGCCGTTGCTGCGCGTCCAGGCGTTCCTCAACACGGTCGACGTCGAGCAGGGGACCGATCTGCTCGAGGACCCGGCGACGGCGCGGGACTGGCTGGCCGCCGCGGGTGTGCTCGATCCGGGCGGCTACGCGACCGAACCCGATTTCGAGCTCGCCCGCGAGGTGCGCGACTGTCTCCGCAGCCTGCTCGAAGCCGACGGCTCGCCGCGAGCTGCCGAGGACCTGGAGGCGCTCCGCAGGCTCACCACCGAGCACAGCGCGAGGCTGACGGTGGGCGACGGCGGGGTGCTCGGGCTGGAGTGCTCGGGGAACGACGATCTCGGCGACGGCCTGTTCGAGCTGCTGCTGATCATCCGGGCAGCGCAGATCGACGGCAGCTGGTCGCGCCTGAAGATCTGCGCGAACCCCGACTGCCAGTGGGTGTTCTACGACCGGTCGCGCAACCAGCAGGGCAACTGGTGCAACATGGCCGTCTGCGGCAATCGCTTGAAGAACCGTCAGCTCCGGGCGCGCCGGCGCTGACCGCCCGCCTCGGCTTATCCCGAATCTACATTCGGTTTGTATCTTCCCGACGATCTGGATTCGTCTCAGGTCGCTCGCGCTGGCCGCGAGCGTCGGAACACTGATGTCCATCCCGTCGGCGCCGGCGGGGGCCACCGCCCGGACCCCCCAAAGCTGGGCCTCCGGGCGGGCCTCTGTAGCGGGCGAACGTAACGCCGCAGCCCCTACATCACCGGCGCGAAGTGGCTGACCGGACGCTACGACCCCCGTCCAATCAGTGGGGAGACATCCTCCCGACGGTGTGGAGCGACGACGGCAGCACGTACGTCCCGATGGATGACGGCGGGGTCGACGTGCCCTTGTCCGGCGGGCTGTGGCGGCAGTCGTTCGCGAAGATCACCGGCACGCCCCCGAACCTCCGCTTCCGACGCGCCGCCAGCGCGGCCACGGCGGCGCCGCGGACCTGGGGGCAGATCGGCGGCAGTCCCGACAACGACGACGGCCCGCTCGGCCCGTTCTACATCATCGGCTTCGCCGGGGCCGTCGGGGCCTTCCACGCCACCCAGGAGGAGAACTGGAACTGGACGTCCAACGGCCCGTTCAATGGTCTGGCCGGCATCGCGTATTCCACCGACCACGGCAAGACCTGGAGCTTCCCCGCCAAGGGTTCCCGCCGCCGCTCGGCACCCCGAGATGACGTATGACTCGGGGCTGCACCGTTACCTGCTGACGCTCACCTACTCGTACTCAGCAAACCCGCCGGCGGTGTGGAAGCGTGGCGCCGAGCCCGTGATCGCCGACTCGCCAACGCCGTGGCGGCCGTACTCGTTTGTCGCCGCCTCCCACGACTTCGGTCCCTCCAACGGCTACGGCGCCGGCTTCCCGTCCGAGTGGACGGCTGGCGGTGGCGACGGGTGCGTAGACGCCGGCCCCAGCGCTGGGCCCTCACAGAACCGTAACGCCAGCCTCCGTTGACAAGTGCGTTTCTGATCTGATTTGATCGAGTCTGATCGTTTTGCTCTGAGGGAGCGACGGTGCTGGTTTCCGCAACGACTTGCCTGCGAGGAGATCAACCAGATACGCGCACGCGTGACTGCGCAACCGGCGGCGGCACCGGGCGCGTGGCCGGTGGACGCCGCAAGGCGGCGCGGTCGATCGTCGGGCGGTCGTCGACCACGACTCTCGAGCCACCGGGGAGCTGACGATTCTCAGTGTCCTGCAAAGACGAGCACAGGAGTCGTCATATGCAAGAGGTCGCGAAGCGCCCTTTGCCGGGGCGGCGTATCGGTCGGTCGTTCGGACTGGCGACGGCGTTGGCGGCAACGGTTCTCAGCATCGCCGCATGCGGGTCTTCCAGCAAGAGCAGCTCCTCGTCATCGAGCAGCGCGCCGGCTGCCTCGGGCTCGACGAGCACGGCGAGCTCCGGCTCGAGCTCGGGCGGTCTCAAGACCGGCCTGAAGGTGTTCGTGATCCCGAAGAATCTCGGGAACAACTACTTCACGGTCGCCGACAGCGTCAAGACCGGTGGCGCCCTGGCCGCCCTTCAGACGCTCGGCGAGACCGGTGCGGAAACGAGCGGGTCGGCCGCCACGTCGGCGTCGCAGCTGCCCGCGATCCAGGCCGCGATCGCCAAGGGCGCCAACGTGCTGATCGTGTCGGCGACCGACCCGACGGCCCTGTGCCCCACGCTCAAGTCCGCGATGGCGCGTGGAGTCACGGTGGTCACGTATGACTCCGACGCGCCCACGTGCCGGCAGTTGTTCACCAACCAGGCGTCGACGGCCGCGATCGGCACGAGCGAGGTCGATCTGCTCGCGAAGCAGATCGGCGACAAGGGTGACATCGCTATCGTCTCGGCCGCGGCCTCGGCCACCAACCAGAACGCGTGGATCGGTTACATGAAGCAGGAGCTCAAGAAGTACCCGAACATGCACCTGGTCTCGACCGTGTACGGAAACGACGATCCCACCACCGCCACCCAGGTCACCCAGGGCCTGCTCCAGAAGTATCCGAATCTGGCCGGGATCATCTCTCCGACCACCGTCGGGATCGCCGCCGCGGCCGCCGTGCTCGACACGCCGCAGTACCGGGGCAAGGTCAAGCTCACGGGCCTCGGGACGCCGTTGTCGCTGAAGAAGTTCGTCGACGACGGCACGATCCAGGCGTTCGAGCTGTGGGATCCGTCGAAGCTGGGCTACCTCGCCGCGTACGCCGCGGTGAACGTCGCGTCGAAGAAGATCACCGGCGCACAGGGACAGACGTTCAACGCCGGCAAGCTCGGGAGCTACACGGTTGGTGCCGACCACACGATCATTCTCGGCCCGCCGACGGTGTTCGATAAATCGAACATCGACCAGTTCAATTTCTGACAATCCACTCACCAGTCACACCGAGCTTCGGGTCGCCGGCAGCGTCGCCGGCGACTCGCGCTTGCGCGCCGTGAGCTGACGATGTCGACGGACGGCAACAGCAACTCGGGTCGCGTGCTCGAGCTCGAACACGCCACCAAGGCGTTCGCGGGGGTGCACGCGCTCGAGGACGTCTCGCTCGAATTGCACGCCGGCGAGGCGCACGCGCTCGTCGGCGAGAACGGCGCCGGCAAGTCCACGCTCGTGAAGATCCTCGGGGGCGTGCATCAACCCGATGCCGGCGCGCTCCGGGTCGGCGGCCGGCCCGTCGTTCTCGCCGGGCCGGCGGCGGCGCGCGATCTCGGGATCGCGGTGATCTACCAGGAGCCGACGCTGTTCCCCGATCTGTCGGTGGCGGAGAACGTGTTCATCGGCCGCCAGCCCCTCAAGCGCGGGCGGCGCATCGACCGCCACGCGATGGACACTGCCCTCGACGACATCTTCGAGCGCCTCGGCGTCCGGCTCGACCCCGAACGGATCGCGCGCGGGCTGTCGATCGCCGAGCAGCAGCTCGTCGAGATCGCCAAGGCGCTGTCGCACGAGGCGAAGGTCGTGATCATGGACGAGCCGACCGCGGCACTGTCACCCGTCGAGGTGGAGCGACTGTTCGGCGTGGTCGCCACGCTGAGGGCGCACGGTACCGCCGTGCTGTTCATCTCCCATCGTCTCGGTGAGGTGTTCGAGATCTGCCAGCGAGTGACGGTCCTTCGCGACGGCCGGCTCGTGTTCTCACAGGGACTCGAAGGTCTAAGCCCCGACGACCTCGTCCGCGCGATGGTCGGTCGCGACGTGCTCGTCGGCGCCCACGAGCGCCACCAGCCGGGGGATCGCGTGCTCGAGGTCGATCGCCTGACCCGCGAGGGGGTGTTCCTCGACGTCTCGTTCGAGGTGCGCGCGGGCGAGATCGTGGCCCTCGCCGGGCTGGTGGGCGCCGGGCGCAGCGAGGTGGCCAGGGCGATCTTCGGGATCGACCGCTACGACGCCGGGTCGGTGCGGGTCGGCGGGCACGCGCTAAAGCGAGGCTCGCCCACCGCCGCGATGGCCGCCGGCGTCGGGTTCGTGCCCGAGGACCGGCGTCAGCACGGCCTCGTGATGGAGCTCTCGATCGCCCGCAACATCGCGCTCGCGTCGCTGCGGCGCCTCACTCGCGCAGGACTGCTGTCGGGCCGAACCGAGCGGTCGTTCGCCGCCGACTGGGCCAAGCGCCTGCAGGTGAAGTACAGCCGCATCACCAGCCCGGTCACCTTCCTGTCCGGCGGCAACCAGCAGAAGGTCGTGCTGGCCAAGTGGCTCAGCCGCAAGCCCGCGCTGTTGATCGTCGACGAGCCCACCCGCGGCATCGACATCGGAACCAAGGCCGAGGTCCACCGGCTGATCGCGTCACTGGCGCGCGACGGCGTCGCGGTGCTGGTGATCTCGTCCGAGCTGCCCGAGGTGCTGTCGCTCGCTGACCGCATCCTGGTCATGCACGAGGGACGCCCGGCCGCCGAGTTCACGCACGAGCAGGCGACGGCGGAGGCGATCGTCGCCGCGGCCACCGGCCAGCGGTCCTCGAACGGAAAGTCCGAGGCGACCTCATTATGAGCGCGACCACGCAATCCGCGACGACGCTCGCGCCCGCAAACCCCCGCCGGCTCGTCGACTTCGTGCTGCGCGCCCGCACGTTCGGGATCGTCGGAGTACTCGCGCTGTTCGTGCTGATCACGACTGCGATCGAGCCCCGATTCCTCGGCGCCGGCAACATTCGCTTCATCCTCAGCGAGACGAGCCTGTACGCGCTCGTCGCGGTGGGGGAGACGCTGGTGGTGCTGACGCGCAACGTCGACCTGTCGGTCGGGTCGGTCGTGGGGCTGTCCGCGTACGTCTCGGCGAACATGTTCCAGCAGCACCACGGCATCCCGATCCCGGTGGTGTTCCTGGTCGGTCTCGGGATCGGCCTGGCGTGCGGGATCACGACCGGGGTCATCACGGCAATCGGCCGTGTCCCCAGCCTCGTGGTGACGCTCGCGATGCTGTACATCATCCGCGGCGTCGACACGATCATCGTGGGCAGCGGGCAGGTGGTGGCGAACGCGCTGCCGCAGTCGTTCATCAACATCTTCCACGCCACGATCCTCGGCATTCCCGACCTCGCGATCGCGACGGCGGCCGTGGTCGCGGTGGCGGCCTACTATCTGCGCTCGTTCCGGTCCGGTCGCGATCTGTACGCGATCGGATCCGACCCGGCGGCAGCGCGGCTGGCGGGGATCCCGATCGCCAAGCGGGTGTTCGCGGCGTTCGTGCTGAGCGGCGCGATCGCCGGCCTCGGCGGGGTCGTGTGGGCGACGCAGTACAACACGATCGACGCCACCGCCGCCACCGGGCTCGAGCTCCAGGTGATCGCTGCGGTCGTCGTCGGCGGGGTGGCGATCTTCGGGGGAAGCGGCAGCGTGGTCGGCGCCGCGCTCGGCGCACTGCTGCTGCAGACGATCAGCTCGGCGCTGAACGTGCTCGGGGTGGCGTCGATCTGGACGGAGGCGATTGCCGGGTTCCTGCTGCTCGTCGCGATCACGCTCGATCGCGGCATCCAGCTGCGGCTGGCCGCGGCGCTGCGCAAGCGAAGGGTCCACCTTGGAGCGTGATCAGTCGACGGGCACGGTCCGGCTCGCGGAGCCGCGCGACGAGGCCGGCGCGCAGCGTCCCGGGATCCGGCAGCTCGGCTCGATGCTGCGGTGGGAGACCGCGCTCGCGGTCGCGCTCGTCGTCGTGGTCGTGCTCGGGACGCAGATCTCCTCGCAGTTCCTCAGCAGCTACAACATCTTCACGCTGTGCACCAACATCGGCGACCTGGCGATCATGGCGCTGCCGATGACGCTGATCATCATCACCGGCGAGATCGATCTGTCGGTGGCGTCGATCCTGGCGCTCGCGGCCGAGCTGCTCGGGTACCTGTGGATGCATCACTGGCCGATGGCGCTGATCTTCGTGGTGGTGCTCGCGGTCGGCACCGTGGCGGGCGCGATCAACGGCCTATTGATCACCCGCGTAGGGCTGCCGTCGCTGGCGGTCACGATCGGGACGCTCACGCTGTACCGCGGGCTCGCGAACGTGATCCTCGGCCCGACGACCGTCTCGAACTTCCCGACCCCTTGGAGCAACCTCGGGGTGAGCGGCTTCCTCGGCATCCAATGGCTGTCGTGGTCGGTGGCGATCTTCGCAGTGCTCGCCGTGGCGTTCG
>Ga0335079_10010530_pt1 | contig 10527 bp, 3 predicted proteins | sample Lox_Sample_33_FD_206719 | JGI IMG/M metagenome (GOLD analysis project Ga0335079, IMG submission 206719) | Soil microbial communities from Loxahatchee National Wildlife Refuge, Florida, United States - Lox_Sample_3.3 | ecosystem: Environmental > Terrestrial > Soil > Wetlands | place: USA: Florida... | reverse complement strand
AATCTTTTGGTCGCATCGGGGGCAACATCGTTTACTTTCAGCACGGCTGTGGCCGCGGGAAGTACGTACAGCGTTACGGTTCTGACGCAACCTTCGAGTCCGACTGAGGCCTGCACGGTTACGAATGGGAGTGGGACGGCGAACGCGAATGTGACGAATGTACAGGTTTCCTGCTCGACGACGACCTACACGATCGGCGGAACGATTTCCGGCCTGACGGGATCGGGCCTGGTACTGCAGAACAATGGGGGGAACAATCTGACCGTCGCATCGGGGGCGACATCGTTCACGTTCAGTTCCGCGGTGGCGGCAGGAAGCACATATAACGTCACGGTGCTGACGCAACCATCGAGCCCGACCGAGAGCTGCACGGTCACGAACGGCAGCGGCACGGCGAACGCGAATGTCACGAATGTCCAAGTTTCCTGTTCGACGACAACCTACACGATCGGCGGAACAATTTCGGGACTAACGGGATCGGGGCTGGTACTGCAGAACAATGGCGGGAATAACCTGTCGGTGGCGTCGGGGGCGACCTCGTTCACGTTCAGCAATCCTGTGAATGCCGGCAGCACATATAACGTGACCGTGCTGACGCAGCCGTCGAGTCCAACGGAGACTTGCACGGTGACGAACGGAAGCGGCACGGCGAACGCGAATGTCACCAACGTTCAGATCTCATGTTCCACGACGACGTACACGATCGGTGGAACGATTTCCGGACTAACGGGAACAGGCCTAGTGCTGCAGGACAACGGCGGCAACAACCTGTCAGTGGCGTCGGGGGCGACCTCATTCACGTTCAGCGCGCCAGTCGCGGCGGGCAGCAAGTATAGCGTGACCGTGCTGACGGAGCCGTCGAGTCCGACGCAGACCTGCACGGTGACGAATGGAAGCGGGACGGCCAACGCAAATGTGACCAATGTGCAGGTGTCGTGCACGACCACGACATACACGATCGGCGGGACGATCTCTGGACTAACAGGATCAGGCCTAGTGTTACAGAACAATGGCGGAAACAACCTGACGGTGGCATCGGGGGCGACTTCGTTTACGTTCAGCAATCCGGTGAATGCTGGCAGCGCATATAACGTGACCGTGCTGACGCAGCCGTCCAGTCCAACCGAAACGTGCAGCGTGACCAATGGGAGCGGCACGGCCAATGGGAACGTAACCAACGTCCAAGTTGCGTGTACAACTTCAACCTTGAGCGCGACGCTCAATCCATCGTCTGCGCATCAAGGGTCGGCAACAACGGTCGTGATCACGGGGAGCGCGACGGCCTTCGGTCCGACGACGACGGTGAATTTCGGCGCGGACATCACTGCAGGCGCGGTAAGCGTGAACGGGCCAACAAGTCTTTCGGTGCCGATTGTGCTTGCGAATGTTGCGGCAACGGGATCGCGAAGCGTGACCATCACGACAGGTGGGCAGGTCGTGACGGCGACATTTACAGTCGTCGCAGGCGTGCCGGTTATGACCGCGATCAGCCCGAACATGATTCAGCCGACGCAGACAGAGAGCGTCGCCATCACCGGCGCATTCACGAGCTGGGTCAACGGGACGACGCAGGCGAATTTCGGCCCTGGAATCGCGGTGGGTGGGGCGGCGGCGGGGGCGTTCGGTCCGGTGACGGTGAATAACGCGACGAGTTTGAGCGCGAGCTTAGTGACCTCGGGCGCGACGACTGGATTCCGGAATGTGCAGATCCAGACCGGCGGACAAACGTTGACGGTTAATAACGGGATCTATGTACAAACGTGCAACGGGACAGCACCTACGGTGGTATCGATCAGTCCGAATAGTGGCGCGACCAGTGTGCCTTTGAACAGCGTAGTACAAGTGCAGTTCAGCATTCCCATGAACGCCAGCACATTGTCATTGGGAAACAGCGGAAGCGCAACGGTGTTTTTCTACGATACGGTCACGAACCAAGAGATTCCGGGGGCGATCGCGCTCGATGCATCGAGCACCATTGCGACAATCACGCCCAGTGAGACGTTAGCAGCGGGGCGCACGTTCTCGATTTATCTGAGCCACACGAATCCTCTTAAAGATGTTTGTGGAGACAGCCTCGCCGGGCAGCAGTTCTACTTCACGACGGCGTTCGGCAATGACTTCACAGGGCCGGCGCTCACGGGAACCAGTCCGAAGAATGGCGACACGAACGTGCCGCTGAACGCTCCGGTGGTGTTGCAATTCAACGATCAGCTCGATCCGATCACCGCACAGACGGGGTTCTCGATGCAGTCGGGCGGCACAGTGGTTGCTGGGACATTCAGCTACTCCGCAAACGACCAGACAGTTACATTCACTCCCATCAGTGCGCTCGCGGCAAGTACAACGTATACGGTCAGCTACAGTTCGCAGGTTTCGGATACGGTGGGTAATTCGCTGACCAATCCGGGTAGCTTCATCTTCACCACGGGCACGATCAGCAATACCTTCGGACCGGCGGTGTTATTGTCGGATCCGGCGAACCAGAGCACGAATGTCGGGCTAAACGTAACGCCGCACGTGACTTTCACTGAGCCGGTAAACCAGCTGACGATTCCGGGCGCGTTCAGTTTGACCTATGAGAACGCGGGACCGGCGATCGCGGCGACGGTAACGATCGCCACGAACCGCATGAGTGCGACCATCAAACCGAGCGCGCAGTTACTGCCGAACACGCAATATGGGCTGAGCCTGTGCGGATTCACAGACCTGGCAGGCAATGCGGGCACATGCTTCAACTCGACGTTCGTAACGGGCGCTAGCGCCATTACCAGCGGCGCGACGGTGAGCACGATTGCACCGTCGAACGGGACGACTTCAGTGCCGACAAACGCACAGGTTGTCGCTGTCATGAGCAACCAGATCGACCCGACATCGGTGAACAATAGTTCGATTACAGTCACGCCGGGGGGCGGATCGCCGATCGCGGGAAGCGTGTCATTGGCTCAAGATGGCGTGACCCTGACGTTCGTGCCGAGCGCGAGCCTAACAGCATCGGTAGTGTATACGGTTTCGGTCAGCGGATTTACCGATGTTCAGGGGAATGGTGTTACGCCCTTTACGAGCACGTTCACGACAACCTCGCTCACTTACGGCAGCAGTTCGTTCAAGCTCACGTCTTTCAGTCCGACGAATAAGGCGACTGGCGTATCAGTTACCAGCCCAGTCACGTTTACGCTGACGAATCTGGTCGATGCGGCGTCGGTGAGCAACCAGACTGTGCAAGTCGAACTCTGCTTCGATGGGGCGAATTGCACGATCACGGAATCGCTGGCGGGAACCTACGCAGTGAGCGGGACAACTGTGACATTCACGCCACTGAGCCCTTATCCGGCAAGCACAATTATTGGCATGAATGTGGTGGGCTTATTGGATGTGGCGGGCGACATCGTCACCCCAAAATTCGGTTCGTTCACGACGGCAAGCACGGTGGATTCTACACCGCCAACCGTGAGCATCACGCCATTGAATGGCGCGATCAATGTCGGGCTGAACTCGCAGATCGTGCTGACGTTCTCAGAATCGATCAATGGCTCGACGCTCACTCCGAGTTCGCTGGGAATCTTTAACGGAGATGTGCCGGTCAACTACACCTATACGATCTCCCAGGACAATCGCACCGTCGTGGTAACGCCGGGCGGGACTTCTTGGACGCCGAACGCAACAATCAATATTGGATTGAGCAACGCTATCCAGGATTTGTCGGGCAATCAACTGGCGAATACCACTAGCCAGTTCACGCTGGCTTCGGCGGTTTCGGGAACCGCGCCCAGCGTGGTGGCGATGCGTCCGGGCAACGGGGCAACGAATGTGCCGGCGAATAGTCCGGTCACCCTATTTACGAGCGCTGCGATGAATGCGTCGACCATTTCCGGCGCACTGGAAGTGACCGATAACGGCGTAGTGGTCTCAGGGACGATGCAGGTGTATAGCAACGGACAGGCAATCGAATTTACGCCGAGCAACTCGTTTAATCCAGGCGATGTGATTCAGGCCTTCCTGAACTCGAGCGCACAAAGTGCGAGTGGCGTGGCGCTGACGAGCTATAGCGCGCAGTTCACAATCGCGGGCGCTCCGGCAAATACAGCCGCGGTTGTGCAAGCGGTCAATCCGTTCCCCGGCGCGACCAACGTGCCGTTGAATACGGTTCTCCAGTTGCAATTCAACCAGTCCTTGGCGTTGGGCAGCATCAGCTGCAACGGAAGTTCAGGTTCAGTGACGCTCTACCAGAGCAGCAGCGCGAGTTATCTGACGCCGACCTGCACGCTGATCGGCAACGGGCAGATCATCAATATTGCGCCGACGAGCAATCTGATCTCGGGATCGCAATATCAGGTGAGCGTTACGACCGCGGTTACGAATACCAGCAGCGTTCCGGTGAAATCGTTCAGCGCGAGCTTTACCGCGGGTACGGCGGCCGACACTGCTGCTCCCACGATTACCTCAGAGGCCCCCACCAATAACGCTACGAACATCGGGACCAATTCGCTCGTCAGCGTGAGCTTCAACAAAGCGATCAACCCGGTGTCGGTCAGTGGCAGCACCATTCAACTGAGCGGCAATTCGATCACCGAGGTACCGTCGAGCATTAGCTTCACGCCAAACTACACCCGAGTGACTATCGTTCCACAGGCTCCTCTACCGGCAAGCACGCTGATGACGCTCGCCGTCAATGGAGTGACCAGCCAGGCCGGTAAGAGCGTCGCAACCACGACAACAACGTTCACGACCGCAGCTCAGCCAGATTTCACAATGCCATATGTCATTTCGAGCAGCGTGCAATCGGGTCAGAGGAACGTTCCGGTGAACTCGGTGTTCAGCATGAAGTTCAGCAAACCGATGGACATCGGAAGTTTCAATGCGGCGAATGTCTATGTCTCGGGAGGAATTGCAGCGCAGATCGTGCCCAGCACAGCTTCGTGGAGTGCGGACCAGACCACAATCTTCCTCGTGCCGAACACTACGCTTAACGTGGGAGACGGTTATTCGCTGTGTAGTGCTTCGATGACAGATCTCGACGGCAACGTACAGCAGAGCTTCTGCGCCAGCTTCACGGCAGCATTCGTTTCCAACCCAAATGCGCCAACGGTTGTCAATACGAGCCCAGAGAATACACTGACGCAGGTTCCGACGAACTCGCCAGTTGAGATTCTGTTCAGCGAGCCGGTGCAGCCGACCACCATCGGTCAGATTACGTTGTCGACCGGAGGCAACCAGGTTGCATTCAGCTCGACATTCAGCGATGCCAATCAGTTGCTCACGCTGATTCCGGCGCAGCCACTGCTTCCAAATGCCGGGTACTCACTGGCGATCACGGGCGTGAAAGACACGGCCGGTAATCAGATGACTGGAACGGTCACGAACACGTTTACGACCGGGCCGAGTTTCGATCTGAATCAGCCGACAGTTGTTCTGATCGATCCCGCTGCGAACACGATCAACGTGGGCACGAACGTTGCGCCCCGCGTGGTGTTTTCGGAGCGACTCAACCCGCTGAGTGTAGTGACTAGCTCGAACGAGACTTACAACCAGGGCTCGGTTGAATTGCTCAATACGGCGACCAATCAATTGGTGCCCGTGACGGTTTCGATGTCATCCGATCGCACGACAGCAACATTGACGCCGACCTCAGCCCTGTCGCCAAATACGCAATACCAGCTCTATATCGGGCAAACGGCGAATTACTACGACGTTGCGGGCAACGGTGGCGCCGCATACACCGGCAACTTCACGACAGGGTCAGGCACAATCACGGCACAGACGAAGGTCTCCACGATTGCTCCGGCCAATAATCAGACCGGGGTGCCGCTCAACGCACAGATTGTCGCGGTGATGAGCGACAGCATCGACCCGACGACGATCACGAACAGTTCCATTACAGTTACACCTTCCGGCGGAAGCGCGATTGCCGGAACGGTAACGCTGGCGAGCGACGGAGTGACTTTGACGTTCGCGCCGAGCGCGGCCCTGACCACAAAGGTGGTCTACAGCATCTCCGTCGGTGGCTTCAACGATGTACAGGGCAATGCCGTCGCCACCTACAACAGTTCGTTTACAGCCGGAACCGCAACCTATATCGCATCGACGTTCACGCTTTCGACGACAAACCCGGCGAGCCAGGCGAGTGGGGTGTCTGTGACCAGTCCAGTCACGTTCACCATGACTCACCTGATCGACTCTGCTTCTGTGAATGCCTCGACAGTGGAGGTGTGCGTGAACATTTGCAGCCCATCGTTCTACTTGTCGGGAACCTACTCGGTGAGCGGCGCGACGGTAACGTTCACTCCGCTGACTCCATACCCCGGCGGAGCAACGATCGCCATGTACGTAGACGGGCTGATGGATGAAGCCGGCAACGTGACAAACAACCAGGATGGCGGATCGTTCACTACGGCGAGCACAACCGACAGTACGGCGCCGACGGTGGCGGTCACCCCTTCGAACAACTCGAGCAATCTGGGCCTCAACACGCAGGTGGTACTGACGTTCTCGAAGTCGGTCAACCCGAACACGATCACCGCCAATTCGGCGAACCTGTTCAATGGAGACGTGGCGCTGAATCCGGCGATGTCCATCTCGCAGGACAATCGAACCGTAGTGCTGAATTCCACCGGCAATGCGTTGCCCGCCGGAGCGACTATCACTGTCGTTGCGACCCACGCGATCACCGACTTTTCGGGTAATGTGCTTGCCGATACCAAAACCCAGTTCACCACGACCTCTGCGCCGCTCACTTCAGCGCCGACAGTAGTCAACTCGCGGCCGGCAAACGGCGCGACGAATGTGCCAGCGAACAGCCCGATCACGCTGTTTACCAGCGCTCCCATGAATACAAGCACGATCAACGGTGCGCTCTATGTTTCGCAGAACGGCGTGCTCGTTTCGGGAACAACGACCTCTACCAGCAGCGGGCAAACGATCCAATTCACACCCGGCTCGTCTTTCGAGGCAGGGACACCAATTCAGGTGTTCCTGAGTTCGACGGCGCAGGATATTTACGGGAATAATCTTTCCAACTTCGCGGAGACGTTCACGGTTGCGGGCGCGCCTGCCAACACCGCGGCAAGCGTGCAAACGGTGAATCCGTTCCCGAATGCGACGAATGTACCGCTAAACACAGTAATTCAGCTCGCCTTTAATCAGGCTCTGCAAACGGGCACGGTAACCTGCACCGGAAGCACGGGATCGGTCACGCTGTATCAGGGCAGCACGTCGACCTACCTGACGCCAACCTGTTCGGTGACTGGCAGCGGGCAGATCATTAACATCGCTCCGACGGGCGGCCTGCTGGCGGGATCGACCTATACAGCGACGGTTAACAACACTGTCACCAATGCTGACGGCATTGCGGTACAGCCGTTGACCTTCAGCTTCACGGCGGGAGCAGCCGCGGACAACGCTGCGCCGACCGTGGTCTCGCTTGCTCCGTCGAACTCGGCGACCAACGTAGGCACCAACGCCGGTGTGAGCGTGAACTTCAACAAAGCGATTAACCCAGTATCGGTGACGGGGAGCACGATCCAGGTAAGCGGCGGCGGAGTAACCGCAGTGCCCTCGAGCATCAGTTTCTCGCCCGGCTTCACGCGGACAACGATTGTTCCGCAGGCGCCCCTGCCGGCCAGTACGCAGATGGCAGTCACAATCAGCGGAGTCACGAGCGAGGCGGGTACTGCGGTTGCGGCACAGACGACGCACTTCACAACCGCGGCCGGTCCGATTGTTGCCGCGCCGTATGTGGTGAATGCCAGTGTGGCGAGCAATCAGTATGTTGGGACCAACGCAGCCTTTGCTATGCAGTTCAGCACAGTGATGGATCCAGGAAGCGTAAATCCGGGCGGGGCGCAGGACGTTTACGTCTACGACTCGACTGCAACCGCTTACGTCGCAACGACCGTCAGCTTCAGCACCGACTCTACGACGGTATTCCTGAAACCAACGTCGAACCTCGCTGCGAATCATCAGTTCCAGATGTGCGCGAACGCGATGATGGATATCTCCGGGAACTCGCAGCAGAATTTCTGCGTGACGTTCTACTCCGGGAGCGGAACCGACACGACAGGCCCGTCGGTACTGCAAGTAAGCCCGCCGAGCGGGTTCACGGGAATAGCAACCAACTCACCGATTGCTGTGCTGTTTAATGAGCCAGTCGATGCGGCGTCAATTAGCGGCGTTCAGCTGAAGCAAGGCGGGTCGGTGATTTCGACAAACGCGGGCTTGTTTGACGGGAACCAGGGCGTTCAGTTGCTGCCCCTAACACTGCTGGCACCGAATACAACGTACACGATCGTAGTAGCCGGAGTGCTCGACATTACGGGCAACGCCCAAGTGAGTCTCCCATCGCAATCGTTTACAACAGGAACAGGAGTTGATCTGATCCAGCCGAGCGTCGTGTCGACCACTCCGGCGAACGGGGCGACCGGCGTGGCGGCGGCGGCGACAGTGCAGGCGGTATTCAGTCTGGCGGTCGATCCTGCGTCGTTCGATCCTACGAACAGTTTTGTGCTGCGGGATTCGTCGCACAATCAGGTCCCCGCAACGATCAGTTTCTCGTCTGACTACAAGACGGTGACGTTGACGCCGAAATCAAGCCTGACGAGCGGAGGAGCCGCGTACACGTTGTTTATTTCGTATTTCAGTCCGGTGTACGACGTTTCAGGAAATCAGATCCCGCCGGTGTTCGTGTTCTTCACAACGCAGTAAAAACGCCCGAGTAAATCTGGCCGACCTTGCTTTGTGCGGGGTCGGCTTCTTCTTTGCGACTCAAGCCGTCTGAATCTAACAGGTGACAGCCGGGGAATGTCTTGTAAACCGGAAGACGAGAGAAACTTTTCGAGGACGGCTGGGTTTAAATCTTTTTTGTTCAGGATTACTTCCCTCTGTCCTCTGGAGGCGCCGCTATGCTTCGAACGTCGGAGAACGAATTCGAGCGGCGATTGCTCTGGCGGCGCGCGATCAAGCAGCCGGGGATTACACCCACAAGGATTGATCCTACGACTAGCGGACCCCGGGCACCTAGTAGGCTGCCGACAACCAGTCCGCGGCCTGTAGAAACCAGCCTCGAGACCCGCCTAGAGCAGACGGTTCCGATCAAGCAGCAGCTTGATGCCGCCCGCACCTGGCGAGGGTGGAGGAAACCTGATTTCCAGCGGGCTTATTCAGCCGGAAAACTCCTGTTTTTGGTGGTCGGGGTTGCGGGTTACGCAGGTTATTTCATCTCGATGCATACGCTGATGCGCATATTTTCGGCCACATTAATGATGGGGGTGTGGTATGCGATTTACAGAACTAAGGGCATAACGGGGCGCTAACTGAATCGCGCACACGAACTGGTCGTTCACAAATATTCCGGCTAATAACTTTCATGAAGAAGGAACTTCGTTATTCCTCTCCGATGTCTTCGTTCCAGATGGCGGGATTCGAGTGAATATAGTCGGCCAAGAGTGAGATGCATGCAGACGAGTTCAAATCGATCACCTCAACTCCCAAGGATCGCAACCATTCAACTCCGCCCTGAAAATTAACGCTCTCGCCCACAACAACCGTGCGGAATCCAAACTGGCGAACAAGTCCACTGCAATACCAGCATGGAGCCAGAGTGGTCACCATAATAAGTTTGCGATAACTGCGCTGCCGGCCTGCATTGCGAAATGCGTCGGTCTCTCCGTGGAGAGAAGGGTCGCCTTGCTGCACGCGGCGATTGTGGCCGGTGCCAACGAGCCGTCCAACGTGATCGAAGATGGCCGCGCCGATAGGGATGCCGCCTTCTTTCAAGCCAATGCGTGCCTGCTCAATCGCGACCTCGAGCATGGCATCATAGTTAAGTTTGCCATCCATCTGCGGTTCTCGCATTACTCACAAAGGTGGGAGCATTTAAAATCGATTCGGAACATTAAATATGTTTGAAAGTGTTCGCGTTGTAAATAGCCAACGACTCTGAGTCAATGCCACTGATGGGGTGCGGTGCAATTTCCCCCGCGATCAAACGGCCCAAAAGCGCCAAAAGGGAGACGCAAGACCGAGTCGCTCGATCTTCTTACAGGACTGTGGGACAATCTCCCGGCGCGAGTTTTCGATTCGCCGTTTAATGGGTTTTCAATGTCCGATCGCTTAGCTCAAATTCAACTGGCTCTTGCCGTAGATCGAATGGGCGATATTGTCGGGGTGCACTGCACCGGCAGGCTGGTTGCGGAGACTAGCGATCGACTCAGTGAAGTTCGACAACTCATTCCCGGTCCCAAGCGAATCGTGCTCGACTTCATGAATTTGACCCACATGGATAGCACGGGGATCGGGGCGCTGGTTCGTCTCTACGTTTCCGCCAAATCAGCCGGCTGCAGGTTGGAGATTATCAACATGGGGAAGTCGATCCGGCAGATTCTGGGTATCACTCACCTTTTATCAATGTTGGAATCGGTCGGCGAGCACAACATCAGAATGGGATGATCAGGATCTCTGGGATGTCACCCCTAGCACAGTGGCAACTTGTGCGCCGATCGGGGAACCCAGGCCCGTGCACGCATCCCATCCCGG
>Ga0335079_10010527_pt1 | contig 10527 bp, 8 predicted proteins | sample Lox_Sample_33_FD_206719 | JGI IMG/M metagenome (GOLD analysis project Ga0335079, IMG submission 206719) | Soil microbial communities from Loxahatchee National Wildlife Refuge, Florida, United States - Lox_Sample_3.3 | ecosystem: Environmental > Terrestrial > Soil > Wetlands | place: USA: Florida... | reverse complement strand
CCTCCAGCCGGGCGCCAACGGCCTGGTCGTGTCCGACGACGTGCGCAAGGTCCTTGAGCAGATGAAGCCGCAGTTCCCGGACGGCATCGACTACAAAATCTCGCTCGACACGAACGACTTCGTCCGGCTGTCGATCAAGGAGGTCCTGCACACACTCCTCGAGGCGATCGTGCTGGTGGTGCTCGTCGTGTACCTGTTCCTGCAGAGCTTCCGCACCACGATCATCTGCACCGTGGCGATCTTCGTCGCGCTGATCACGACCTTCGCCGGCATGATCGCTCTGGGGTTCTCGATCAACCTGCTGACGCTCTTCGGCCTGGTGCTGGCGATCGGGATGGTCGTCGACGACGCGATCGTGGTGGTGGAGAACGTCGAGCGCAACATGCACCAGCATCACCTGCAGCCGAAAGAAGCGACGATCCGGTCGATGGAGGAAATCGCCACCTCGCTCGTCGCGGTCGTGCTCGTCATGTCGTCGGTGTTCATTCCCGCAGCGTTCCTGCCTGGGACGACCGGACAGCTCTACAAGCAGTTCGCGATCACGATCGTGATCTCGGTCTCCGTTTCCGGGTTCGTCGCGCTGACGCTCACGCCGGCGATGTGCGCGCTGATGCTCAAGCACAACCCACCGCCGCAGCGCGGATTCTTCGCCTGGTTCAACCGCCAGGTGGATCACCTGACCGCCGGGTTCGGCTACGCCGTGGAATGGGTCATCAAGCGGATGATTGTCGCCTTCGTGCTCCTCGCCGTGTTCCTGTATGCCATCTGGCACGTCTTCCAGGTCTTGCCGACGAGCTTCGTGCCGCAGGAGGACCAGGGCTACGCCATGGCGGCGATCATCATGCCGGAGGCGGCGAGCCTCGACCGGACGCAGGCGGTCGCCGAGAGGGTCGACGCGATCTTCAAGGGTATCCCCGGCGTCGAGAACCGCGCGATGGTCACCGGCTACAGCCTGCTCGACAGCGGCTACAAGACCAACGCGGGCACGTTCTTCATCACCTTCACCGACTTCGAGCAGCGCTACAAGGACATCGCGACCGCCAAGACCCAGAACGCGCGCGCGATCATGACGGACTTCTACAGGGAGGCGCAGAAGATCACCGGCGCAATCATCATTCCCATCGCGCCGCCGGCGATTCCAGGCATCGGCACGACCGGCGGTTTCGAGTTCTGGATCCAGGATACCGGCTCCGGCGACCCTGTCGCACTCGACCAGGTAATGCAGGATTTTCTCCAGAAGGCTCGTGCAAGGCACGATCTGACTGGTCTCGCGACAACTTACCGCGCGAACACTCAGCAGCTGCGCGCCGTCGTCGACCGTGACAAGACCACGCTGCTCGGCATACCCATCCAGGACGTCTACAGTGCGATCCAGGCGCAGTTCGGCTCTCTGACCGTGAGCCAATACAACCTGTTCAGCCGCGTGTGGTGGGTGATCATGCAGTCCGATGCGCCTTTTCGCCGGACACCCGACGACCTGACGCGCCTGTACACGCGCAACAACCAGAACCAGATGGTTCCGCTGTCCTCCGTCGTGACGACAGAATGGGTGACCGGCCCCGACCTCCTTCCGCATTTCAATGGGTTCACCGCGGCGAAGATCATCGGCAGCGCGGCGCCAGGCTACAGCTCCGGCGACGCGATCGCGGCCATGGAAGAGACCGCGAAGGAAGTATTGCCGCCGGGCTATCAGTTCGCCTGGTCGGGCCTGTCGTACGAGGAGAAGAAATCGGGCGGTACCTCGGGGATTGCGTTCGTCTTCGGCTTCATCATCGTCTTTCTCGTGCTCTCGGCGCAGTACGAGTCGTGGGCGCTGCCCGGCGCCGTGATGTCGGCCGTCCCGTTCGGCATTCTCGGCGCGCTCGTCACCAATTGGATCCGCGGCCTCGAGAACGACGTGTACTTCCAGATCGGGCTGCTGGTGCTGATCGGTCTCGGGGCGAAGAACGCTGTCCTGCGCGTCACGGCCGCGGTCGAGTTCCGCCACCAGGGCAAATCGATCATGGAGGCCACCCAGCTCGCCGGCGAGCAGCGCCTGCGCCCGATCATCATGACGTCGCTCGCCTTCGCCTTCGGCTGTTTGCCGCTCGCGATCGCGGTCGGCGCCGGCGCCAATGCTCGTCACTCGATCGGCACCGGCATCATCGGCGGCATGATCGGCGAGACGACGCTGGCCATGCTCTACGTGCCACTGCTTTTCTACGTCTTCGACCAGCTTGCCGAGCGCAGGAGCGCGAAGAAGGAGGTGCCGCCCGCCGCGACTCCGCCGGCGGGCGGCGGTACAGGCCCAGCGCCTGCAGCGCACGCACCGCACGAGGACGCCTGAAATGCACCGGCGCCTCCTGGCCTGCGCGACGGCCACCCTGCTCGGGGCGTGCGCTATGGGCCCCGACTACGTCCGGCCGAAGGTCGACGCCCCGATGGCGTTCCGTTTCGAGCCGAAGAGCGTCACGGAAACGGCGGACACGGCATGGTGGAAGCAGTTCGACGATCCGGTCCTCGATGGGCTCATCGCCGACGCGCTTGCCAACAATATGAACGTCAAGGTCGCCGTTGCCAACGTCGAGCAGGCTGCGGGCGTGTTCACCCAGACGCGATCACAGCTCTTCCCGCAGGTCGGCTACTCGGCAACGGGCGAGCGGGTGCGAACCACCGAAGCGGGTGTAAGCCCGGCGCTCGCCGGACGGATACCGAACCCGCAGACCGCATACCAGGCGGTGCTGACCGCGAGCTGGGAGATCGACCTCTGGGGCCGGATCCGGCGCCTGAGCGAATCCGCGCTCGCGAATACGCTCGCCTCCGACGACGCGAGGCGCGGCGTGATCCTGTCGCTCGTCTCCTCCGTGGCCAACGACTACCTTCAGCTGCGCGGCCTCGACGAGCAGCTCGTGATCTCCAAGCGCACGCTCGACGCCTACAGCGAATCGCTCAAGCTGTTCGAGCTGCAGTTTCAGTACGGGCAAGTCTCGCAGATGAACGTCGCACAGGCGCAGTCGCAGTACGAGACCGCCGCGGCGCAGATCCCCGCGATCGAATCGCAGATCGCGCAGACGGAGACCGCCCTCTCCATCCTCCTCGGCCGCAACCCGGGACCGATCGCCCGAGGCAAGTCGATCAACGAGCTCAAGCTCCCGAGCGTTCCAGCAGGCCTCCCCTCGCAGCTGCTGGAGCGCAGGCCCGATCTGATGCAGTCGGAGCAGGCGTTGATCGCGGCCAACGCCCAGATCGGGGCGGCGAAGGCATTGTACTTCCCGACGATCTCGCTGACCGGCGCGTTTGGCGGTGCGAGTAGCGATCTCTCGAAGCTGTTCACGGGCCCGGCGCGGGTGTGGAACTATGCCGGGCAGGCGATCGGCCCGATCTTCACCTTCGGAGGCGTCAGCGGGCAGGTCGCGCAAGCCGAGGGCGGTCAACAGGCGGCGCTCTACAACTATGAGCTGTCGATCCAGAATGCATTCGGGGACGTCGACAACGCGCTCATCGCGAACCAAAAGCTGCAGGAACAGGCCGACGCACAGGCGCGGCTGGTGAAGGCACTGCAGGACTACGAGCGGCTCGCGATGCTGCAATACAACGGCGGGTACACCTCCTACACGACGGTGCTGCAGGCGGAGCAGTCGCTCTTCCCCGCGGAGTTGACGCTCGCCAGCCTGCGCGCACAGGTCTTCGGCTCGAGCGTGAACATCTACAAGGCGATGGGCGGCGGCTGGGTGGACATCGCCGACAAGGCAACCGCCGAGGGCGCAGCCAACGTACAGCCAGTCAGCGAGCGCGTCAAAACCGTGCCGCTCTTCTGAGCTTGCCAGCGCCCGGATCTGACCGAAGCTAGACGACGGTCAAGTCTTGTTCGTGGACGCTGCACTATCATCGCCGTCGATGATCGCTCGGCCCCTTTCGACATTCGCCATCGCGGCCCTGCTCGCCGGTTGTCAGGGCCTCTACTTTCAGCCCGCGGCCGAAGCGCCGGCAACGGTGCAGCGGTACCGCCTCGCCGAATGGCCGGATCGCGAGTACTGGATGGGCATCGTCTTCAACGGGCAGAAGATCGGCTTCTCTCATCTTGCGCTCGCGGCCTCAGGTCCGGATCGCTTCGAGATCAGGTCCGACGCCGCGTTCGTGCTGCGTTTCCTCGGCTTCGAGAAGCGCATCAACCTGAAGGCTTACGACCTGGTGCAGGCGGATCTCGAGATCGTCGCGTTCCGCTACGATTACGTGATCGACGGCAGCGCGGTCGCGCTGGCCGGAGAACGACACGGCGACGAGCTCGACGTAACGGTGACGCACGGGGGCGAAACGCAGAGGCAGTCGATCGCGGTCTCTGGACCGGTGTATCCGCAGGCGGCGGTCGCTTTCTACCCGGCGCTCTCCGGGCTCGCACCGGGGCGCGAATTCCGTTACCCGGTCTACAGTGGCGAACTGCAGCGCGTGGCCGAAGTCTCTCAGCGAATCACGCGCTACGAATCGAGCAAGCTATTCTCGGGTCAGGCGTTCCACGTCGAAACGGCGATGGAAGGCTACCGGGTCGAAACGTGGATCAGCCGGCGCGGCGCGCCGCTGCTCGAGATCGGCATGAACGGCGTGCTGATCTCGGGTCTCGAGGACGAGGCTCGGGCTCGCAGCTACCTTGCCAGCGCGAGCCTCAACAAGACGGAGGCACTGATCGAATTCGCGCTCGTGCGACCTGAAACCCCGCTCGCCGCACCACGAGCGATCACGGGAATGCGGATCGCGCTCGCGGGCGTCGAGCGCGCCGTGCCATCCGACGATGTTCAGCACTGCGTCGGGGAATCTTCCGGGACGATCTGCGCCGTGCGCTCGGTCGTTGCTGCCGCCGGATCTGCGCGCGCGCCGTCGCCGGCGAGCGCGGATCCACGCTACCTCGCGTCGACCTTTCCCGTGCCCGCCCGCGACCCTCGGATCACAGCCACCGCCCGCGACATCGCCGCCGGGACGGACGACGCGCGCGAAAAGGTGCAGCGGCTGATCGCGTGGATCCGGCAGAACGTGCGCACCTCCCCCGCCGACGTGTGGACGGGTCTCGACGTGCTCGACACGCGCGAGGCAGAGTGTCAGGGCCACACGTACCTCTACGCCGCATTCGCCCGCTCGCTCGGCATCCCGACGCGTGTGGTGAACGGTATTGTCTACTCGGAGGAGTTCCAGGGCTTCCTGTACCACACGTGGGCGGAGAGCTTCGTTGACGGCTTCTGGCTGGCAGTCGACCCGACCTTCGGGACGGTGCCGGCCGACGCGACTCACGTCGTGCTTGTCGAGGGCGAGACGCTCGCCGAGCTCGCGCCGCTCGTGGACTGGATCGGGCGGCTCAAGGTCCGCGTGATCGAGGTCGAGCACGCGCCCGCCGCACCGCCTTCCTGAGAGGTTACTTCAAGGGCAAGCTGCGCAGAGCGCTCGCGAGCTGCACCAGTACCTCGCCCAACGCAACGTTGAGCCCGGCGACGATCGCTTCCGGTGACCGCGCCTGCAGCTCGGTGCGCGCGCGCAATTCTCCATGCCAGAGAAACGCGCCAGCGCCTGCGCCGGCTTGCGTGAGAAAGAACTTGATCGCGACGACCGACGCCGGCTTCGCGGGATCCTGCAGATCGCCGTACAGTTCCGTCACCAAGCCCTCGAGCGCAAGATCTGCGTCGAGCGAGCTCGAGGGTGCGAGCACCGCCCGGAACATCCCCGCCGCAGACAGCCACGCGGCGATCGCCTGGCCGATCATCGGCCCGGGCGCGGCCAGAAACTCATTATAGAAGTCGGACTCGAACTTCAGGGCGCTCTCGCGATACACGAGCTGGCGGGTGTTGAAAGGCACTGCCACGTCCATCGTGGCGACGCGCAGCGACTGCGCCCGAGGAGCGCCGCTCGGCGCGGGAGGCCTGGGGGGCTCGAGAATATAGGTCGATTTCAGCGGCGCGGGCCGCGAGCAGGCGGCGAGCAGCAGCGCAGCGGCCGACGCAAGCGCGCGCCGGCGCGAGGACGAGGCAGGCGGAGTCATTGTTGTGGGCCTTTGGCGGGCTCGGGCGGCGCGCCGAGCAGCAGTTGCGAGGGGTAGCGCTTGGCGTTGTCGGTCAGCTCACGCAGGTTGTCGGTGATCTGCCGCAGATTTTCGATGGTGATCCTGAGATCGTAGTCCGAGCCACCGGTGATGCGGTCGAGCCGCGCCAGCGTGCTCTCGAGATGCGCGAGCGAGCGAGCGAAGTTGGGATCCGCGACGAGCTTGCGGAACTGCATCACGGCATCGTCGGCGTTGGAAGGCAGTTGCTTCCATGCCGGATCATCCAGTATCGCCGACAGCTGCCTGTTGCTGGTGCGAAGCTCGGCGAGGAGCGCCGTTCCTTCGCTATCGATCTTGTCCACGTGCAGCTGATCTAGCTTGGTGCCGAGCTTCGCCAGCACCTGCTTCGTCTCGTCCGAGATCTTGCCGCTGTCGACGGCTTCGACGCGCTTGTTGGTCGTCACGAGCAGCGTGTTGAGGTTGGACGCGATGCTGTCGAGATCGATCTTGCGCAGGCGGTCGACGATCTCGGAGGCCGCAGCGACGAACTGCGTCACGGTCGCCTTCGCGCTCGGAACGTAGATGTTGTCGGGTTGCCACGGCACCTCGAGCGCCGGGTTCCTTTCCGGATCCACGTAGTCGATCTCGAGGTAATTCGTGCCCGTGATCCCCTGCGGCGCGAGCCGCACGCGCAGGCCTTTTCCGACCTCATCCTTTACGTTCTCCGCCCGCAGCGTATCGCTTGCCGCGGCGCGCCCCCCGATCAGCCGCGGGAGGATCGTCGCTTCGACCATCACATAGCGCAGCCGCTCGGCCATGGGCTTGTCCTGCTGGTAACGCGTGTAGGTAAAGCCGATGCTCTTCACCTCGCCGACGATGACGCCCCGGTACTTGACCTTGGATCCGACCTCGAGGCCCTGCACCGATTCGTCGAAATAGGTCTCCATGATGACCTTCGACTGGAAGAGCTTGCCCGCGCCCAGCAAGACGAGCAGGAAGACCAGCGCGACCGTCGCCCCGATGACGAAGAGGCCGATCTTGAAGAAGTTCGCCCTGGCGCTCATGGCTCCCGGTCAGACTGTTGCCACCTCGGCTTCGCGCCGGAAGAACTGGCGCACCAACGGATCGTCGCTCTCGTCGCGCAGTCGCTTGGGATCCCCTTCGGCGATGATGCCCTGCTTGCGCTTGTCGAGCATGATGATGCGGTCGGCCACGGCGTAAATGCTGGCGAGCTCGTGCGTCACGATCACGAAGGTGATGTGCAGGTTCTTCGCCAGCCTGAGGATCAGCTCGTCGAGCGTCGCGGAGGTGATGGGATCGAGCCCCGCCGAAGGCTCGTCGAGGAAAAGTATCGACGGATCGAGCGCCATCGCGCGCGCGATCGCCGCGCGCTTCTGCATCCCGCCGCTGAGCTCCGCTGGCATGTGGCCGGAGAACCCGTCAAGTCCGACCAGCTTGAGCTTCGTGAGAGCGAGCAGATCCATCGCCTCGTCGTCGAGCGCAGTGTATTCCTCCAGCGGGAGGCGAACGTTCTCGATCAGGGTCATGGAGCCGAACAGGGCCCCGCTCTGGTACATCACGCCGATCCTGCGCAGGATCGCCTTGCGCGCCTCGCCCTCTGCCGTCACGATGTCTTCGCCGTCGATCAGGACCTTGCCCGAGAACGGCTGGTAGAGGCCGATCATGTGCTTGAGCAGCGTGCTCTTGCCGCAGCCCGAGCCGCCGAGGATGACGAATACCTCGCCACGGTTAACCGTAAAGTTGATGTCGCGCAACAGCACCTTGTCGTCGTAGCCGGCGCTCAAGCTTTCCACCCGGATGATGGGATCGGCCGCCACGTCAGATGTCGAGCAAGTAGTAGATGAACGCGTAGATGCCGTCGACGACGACCAGCAGGATGATGCCGGAAACGACCGCTCGCGTGGCGGAAATGCCGACGGCGCTCGCGCCCGTCCCGGTCTGCAGCCCGCGCAGGCACCCCACTCCGGCGATGAGTATCGCAAACACGGGCGTCTTGGCCATTCCAGCCGCAAGATCCTTGATGTCGACGAGGCTGTCGATTTCGCGCAGGAAGGAGAGGACCGGAATATTGAAGCTGATCATGGTGAGCGCGCCGCCCAGGATGCCGAGCATGTTGGCGAAGAGCGTCAGCAGTGGCACCATGAGCACGGCGGCGAGAATGCGTGTGATCACGAGGAAGCGCACCGGATCGAGCCCCATGGTGGTGAGCGCGTTCAGCTCCTCGTTGACTTTCATGGTGCCGATCTCGGCAGCGAATGCGGCGCCCGAGCGCCCGGCGAGCAGGATCGCGGTCATGAGCGGCCCAAGCTCGCGCAGGATCGACAGCCCCACGAGATCCGCGACGAAGATCTCGGCACCGTACTGCTGCATCGGCACCGCGGACTGAAAGGCGATGATGATGCCGATCAGGAAGGAGATGAGTCCGACGATCGGCAGCGCGTTGACGCCGACCTGCTCGCAGGTGTACCAGACGTCCTTCCAGCGCACGTGTTGCGGATGCCGGATCGCGTACCAGAGGGCGGAGCTGGTTTCCCCGATGAAGGCGATCTGGGTGACGATGTCTCTGGCTACGGTCACGGCTTCCCGGCCGATCTCCGCCACCGCCGGTAGCCGCGCCGCGTGCTCCTCCGCCGAGGCCCGCAACGTCGCAGGGTCGAACTGATCGAGCAGCGTCTTGAACTCCGGCTTCAGGGCCCGCACGCTCACGGCGGCCTGGGCAGGTCGCTCCTGCCGCAGCAGATCGAGCAGCAACGCCACGCCGCCGCCGTCGCAGTAATCGACGCCCGACGCATCGATGACGACGCGCCGGTCGGGGACCTGCGCGACGGCGGCGCGCGCCTGCGACCACACGGCGGCGATCGAGTACGTATCGAGGCGCCCGGCGAGGCGCAGCAGACGGCTGCCGTCCGCAGCGTCGGAAACCGCAAGTGTCGCCGCAGGGCCGGCCGCGTCCACAGCAGCGGCCGTAGAGGTCACTGCAGGAGTTCGACCTGTGTGCCGAACACGCGCACGCGGTCGCCAACCTGCAGGAGAGGTTCGTAGTTCTGGGTCACCGAGCGAGCGCTGCCGTCGTCCATGCGCACGACGATCTCCCAGCGCGTCGCGTTGCGCTGAGACGGACGGCTCTGGTACACGGCGCCGCCCGCAGCGCCGAGCATGACCTGCCCCTGGTTGGACAGATCCTTGCCGATCCTGTACGCCGTAACCGACGACGGGCTGAGGTCGGAGCCGGCTGCCGATACGGAAGGAACGCTGCCGAGCGGTGTCCACTGCGATTGGGTCGCGCCCTGCCGGATCGCCTCGACCTTGCCGCAACGATCGCAGGAGGTCGTCCCGGGTGCTGCTTGCGCGTTGCCGGATGCCTGGGATTCGCTCGGAATGGGAGGCGGCGGCGGCGCGGGCTGCGCGTGCGCCGGGGAGGCGGCCCACCACGCAGCGGCTGAGCACAGCAGCAGGACGACGATCTGCGGCGCGAGGTGAATCATTCGGGCAGCGTGTTCAGATAGAACATCGAGTGCAGCAGCGTGCCGGGTTCGCCGAGCGCGCCGAGCCAGCGGAAGAAGATTGCGTCGATCTCTCCGCTTCGGTAGATACCCACCAACGCCCGATTCACCGCCAGTCGAAAGTCGGGGTCATCGCGCCGCACCACGAGCGCGTACGGCTCGTAGGAAAAATCGCTTTCCAGGAGCGCCAGCCGTGATGGGTCGTCGCTTCCCGCGCGCAGCGACACCAGCACGATGCGATCGCTCGCATAGCCGTCGACGTTGCCGGCGTTCAACATGGCGAGCCCCGCCGTGGCGTCGCGCACGTGCACCAGGTCGGCCTTCGCGTTCAAGATCCCGAGCTCGCGCTTGAGCGCGGATTCGGTCGTCGTGCCGGGGATGACCGCCACGCGCTTGCCGTTGAACTGGGACAGTTGCGTCAGCTTGCCGTCCGCGCGGGTGAGCACGCTGCCGCCGTCGACGAAGATCGGGAGGCTGAAGTCCACGCGCTCCATGCGCGAGAGCGAGATCGTCGAGGTTCCGCATTCGATGTCGATCTTGCCGGACGCCACGGCATCGAAGCGCGCTGCCGCGTCGACGCCTGTCCATTCGACCTTGAGCTTGTCCAGACCGAGCTGCTTCTGGATCGCCGTCGCGATCCGCGTGCACAGCTCGACGCTGTAGCCGCGCACGGCGCCATTGCGGTCCTTAAACGAGAAGGGCACCGCAGCGGTGCGGAAACCAAGATGGATCGTGCCATCGGACTTGATCCGCTCGAGCGTGTGAGACGGATCGGCCGATGCGAGCCCTGCGACCAGCACGGCGAAAGTCGTCATGAGGAGCCGGCAATGGCCGGTGTAACGGCGACGCAGCTGCATCATTCTCCTCGAGCGATCGGATTCAGCTATGGGGCGCGGGCTCGCGCCCGCGAGTGCCTCGCAGTTTAACACGCGCCTCGTGCCGAGCCGTGGCGTGCGCGCGCATGCGCAGCGCGGGCGTTTGCATGAGCTATACTCCGGGAAC
>Ga0335079_10010525_pt1 | contig 10528 bp, 9 predicted proteins | sample Lox_Sample_33_FD_206719 | JGI IMG/M metagenome (GOLD analysis project Ga0335079, IMG submission 206719) | Soil microbial communities from Loxahatchee National Wildlife Refuge, Florida, United States - Lox_Sample_3.3 | ecosystem: Environmental > Terrestrial > Soil > Wetlands | place: USA: Florida... | reverse complement strand
TTCGTGGCCTGCCACGCCCGCCCACCGCCGCACCCTTCAGGGCTCCACCGTCTCGTGCAGAAAGCCCGCCAGTTCCTCGCGCAGGCGCTGGCGGGCCCGATAAAGCCGGGTCTCCACGCCGCGTTCGGAGCAACCGGTGATGGCGCCAATCTCGCGGTAGGAAAGCCGCTCGTAGTGGTGGAGCAGGATCGTGCTTTTCAAGTCGTGGGGCAATCGCTCGACGGCGGCGCGAACGGCGGCAAAGGCCTCATCATGCTCCAGAACCGCGTTTGGCGGCGGCGCGTCCGAAGCGACCGCTTCATGCGCGGAGGTTCCTGAATCATCAGTGGGCGCATCGAGGCTCACGCTGGGGTGCCGCCGCCGCCACCGGTAATGGTTGTGGCAGAGGTTGGCGAGGGTCGTGAAAAGCCACGCGGAAAGTTTTGTGTCGGGCCGAAACCGTGCGCGCTGCTGATGGAGGCGCACAAACGTTTCGGCGACGAGATCGCGCGCATCGGTCTGGTTCTGGACATAGCGCCAGGCAAAGGCGAACAGGGGTCGCTGCCAGCGGGCGATCAGCAGATCGAGCGCGGAATCCTTCCCGTTCTGCAAGGCCTGCAGACAGGTCAGATCGCTGGCAGGTTCAGATTTCACGGGGACGACCCGCGGAATGGGCTCAGTTGAGGTAGGAACCGCCTTCGGCCTTGAGGACGGGACCCAGCAGGCCGAGATAGCGTTCGCGCTGCTGGGCGGTCATCACGCGGGCGGCATCGGCGACCAATTGGCGCGTGGAAGTGAGGCACTCGCGATCCACCGCCCGCCGCTGCTCAATGAAGTGGGCGAACTCGAGAAAGTCGACCTGCCCTGATGTCGTCCGTTCGCGCTCAAAGGCGTCGTATTCCTCACGCATGCGCACCACTTGGGAGGCGAGCGCCAGCAGGCGGGGGCTCGATTCCTCGTGAATGGCCTTGATGCGGGCGAACTGCTGGTCGGAGAGTTTCAGTTCCGTTTTCATCCATTCCAGCTGGCAATCGAGGCCGCTGCCGCTGCAGGGCCGCTGCGCCAAGAACCAGCCCAGGTGGGCTCCCCCCCCCGCGATGATTCCAAGTAGAATAATCAGCCAGGTGCGTTTCATGGGTGGCGGGCGGCGACCTTGACCGCGGGTTCGTTGATCAATGGATCGATCAGGCGCAGGTAGCTCTGCGCGATCTGCGCTCCGCGTTCCGCATGCAGATTCGACAGGCGAACTTCGGCGAGAAAGAGGCCGAGCAACATGCAGGCTGCAACAAAGGCAATCGCGAACGAGGGCCGGGCGAAGGCGGTCTCGACACGGGCAATGAAGCCGCTCCGCTCCGCCTCGCTCTCAACGACGGCGATGCGGCGCCAGACCTCGGTGGTCAGGTGCGCGGGTGGTTCGGGGCTCTCGCGCCAGCGGTCCAGCAAGGGATCAAGGGGATCAAAGGGAGGAGGCATGATCGTGTACTTGCCGCCCATCTTTCCCCGCGGCGCCTAAACACGGGCTGTGTGGGCCAGTGGAACCGGGGGAAATGGAAATGGCGACGGCGGACAGCATAACACCGCGCGTGCAGAAAGCCCTTCAAAACAAATTGCCCGCAGGCCCCGCCTGCGGCGGCCGTCGTTCTGCCCCCCAGCCGGCGCAAGCGGGCGCGCCGTTCGGCTCGATGTCGTTGTGGGGCCAAGCCTTGGACGAATGCCCGGTGGGGGGAAGGACGGCAAACGGCCCGCGCTTCCTGGAATTCTGCCCAACCGCCCCTCGGAGAAATCCGCTTAGCTAGGGACAAGAAAGAGATTGGCGACACGCGCCAGGTCCCTTGAAAGAGATCCGTGGCGCGGAGGGTGCGTTTTCATGGGCAGCTGGACATGACTTACGCGATGCATTGATCGGCGCGAAGTCCCATCGCGCCGCGCGCGCTGCCTGCGTTATTCCGGGTAAAGCCAATAGCGCCGGGTCTGTTGTTGGTAGACCTGCGCCCGGCGACGCCATTCCGCGAGAAAGCTTTCAACGTCGACTTTGGCCCCGTCGTGCGTGAGGGCGTTAAAGAAAGCTGTGGATCCCATGTGGCGGAGGAAGCCGTTGGCCTCCGCCTGGGACGCGGTCGCAAACGGGTTTCGGGGCTCGAGTTTGCACGCCAGCTTCATGAGATAGAAACTGAGTTCGGTGGGATGCCAGGCATCCCAATCCACCACCTCGATATAGATCCCGGTCGCGGGCTTGCCGTTCTTACCCGGAACCGAAACTCGCCGAAACTGCAGGCCGGGCAGACGGAGTGCCGTCAACTCGCGCTCGAGAACCTCGGTTCTGATCGAGAGATGTGACACCCCGCGAAAGGGGTACTGATCGCCGATGCCATGGCGGAAGCCGCCGAGGTAGCACCCGAGGCCGGTCATGGCGTAGCCCACGCAGGCAGCGAAGTCCGGCACGTAGGGCGAGGTGGGAACGAAGGTCAGGCCAGTCTCCGGCCAGCGCATGGCACGCCGCCAACCGCGCATGGGCACCACGATCAGACGGCCCCGCTGGCGCACCGCGTCGGACACCGCGAGCACGCCGGGCGCCTTGGCCGCCATGAGCGCCAGTTCGCCGATGGTCAGGCCGTGGACGTACGGCACGCGAAACTCGCCCACATAGCTCATCCACTCGGCATCGAGCGGAGGGCCGTCGACCTTGAGGCCCCCCAGGGGATTGGGGCGGTCAAGCACGATGACCTCGACTCCGTTTTCAAAGCACCCCTCCATCGCCAGCTTCATGGCGCTGGCGTAGGTGTACGAACGCACGCCGATGTCCTGCAGATCGATCACGAGCGCATCCAAGCCTTTGAGCTGCGTCCGGGTCGGCTTGTGGGTCCGGCCGGTGAAGAGCGAGAACACCCGCAGGCCGGTGCGTTTATCGATGTGGTCCGGGTAGTTTTGTCCAGCCGGCAGATCGCCATAGATGCCATGCTCCACACCAAAGAGCGCCACCAATTTGACGCCGGGAGCACGTCGCAGTACATCGATGGTGCTGACCCCGCGGCGGTTGACACCAGCCGGATGCGTCAGCAGGCCGATCCGCTTGCCCTTGATGGCGGCGAAGCCCTCGTTCTCCAGCACATCGATGCCCAGCATCACCGGGAAGATCACCTCCGGTTGCGCTGCGGCAGCGGTGGGTGGCGCCGGCTTCGCGACAGCGGGGGCCGGCGTGCCTTGGTGGGCGGTCGTCAACGGGGACGGACGCGATGCCGCCGACGAGCATCCGAGAAAGCCAAAGAGCAGCGACAGCAACGCGCTCACACAGGACAGCACTCGCGGTCGGGATGACACGGCCATGAGGTCACCCACTGTGGGGGGAAGCGACGGCGCGTCGAGTCGGAACCGGAGATTGACGAATCTCAGGCCCGCAGTTTTCGCGCAACTGCGCGGAGGCACAGGACGCGCGGCGGTTTTCTATACACAACGTCGTTCTTCTTTGCACATCCTGGAGGGACCGGCGCGGTCCGGGCTGCCCGGCCGACACGGAGGTCGGCCCTCCAAGAGCGTCGCGGATTTGTGACGTCACGTATAGAACGCGGCGCGAATGCTGCGAGCGAGCAACTCGGGCGCTTCGCGTTGCGCTTGTTCGAGGGTACAATCTCGCGGTGTGATCGGATGGAGATGCCAGTCCTCGCTCGATTCAGTCACACCAAGGCTCCCGGCAAAGATGTGGACGATCTTGCCGAGCGTTCGCGCCTTGGTGGCGACGGCGCCGGGGCCCTTGCCCGAGAGAGAGGTTTCGTCGAAACGACCTTCACCGGTGATAACGATGTCCGCGGCCGCGACGCGCGCGGGCAGATCCAGCCAGGCTGACACCAAGTCGAAACCCGCTACGAGCCGGGCGCCGGCGGCCACCATCAGGCCGAACGGAAGACCGCCAGCCGCTCCGGTCCCCGGCGTCACGGTCGGGAAGGATGGCCGGCAGCAATGATTGCGGAGGAGGCGGCTCATGCGCCGCATGGCGGCTTCGAAGCGGGGTCGGTCTTCCGGCACCAAGCCTTTCTGTGGACCATAGATCGCAGCGGCTCCGTTCCGTCCGAACAGCGGATTGGTCACGTCGCAGGCGATGCAAAGGGGGGGAATCGACTGATACACCTCGCCCTCGAGGCTGGCGATTTGTTCCCAGCGAGCGGGCAAGGGCGGACGGATTCTGCCGCCGGCGGCGCTGCGAAATTCCAATCCCAGCGCGGCGAGCGCTCCCAATCCGAGATCGATGGTTGCGCTGCCGCCGACCCCGAGCACGATCGCGGCAGCGCCCAATTCCGCGGCGGCACGAATCAGCTGGCCGGTGCCGTGGGTCGTGGTCCGCCACGGATCGTGTTGTTCCAGCGGCAGGAGATGGAGACCGCTGGCGGCGGCCATTTCGACAACGGCGATCGTTGTTCGCGATCCGGGGGTCCGAACCGGCAGCCGCAGCAATTGTCGGGCGGGGGCTGGGATTTCTTGCCAAGCGACGATCCCCAATGGGGCGTCCACGAGCCCGCCTCGCGGTCCCATCACTTTCAATGGCACCGTCTGTCCACCCGCCGCCCGGGTGAGAATGTTGACGAAACCTTCGCCTCCGTCAGTAAGTGGACAAAGATCGAGTTCCCAGCGGCGATGCCGCGCGCGGAGCGCACGGGCAGTGACGTCGCAGGCTGCCAGCGCCGTCAGGGAGCCTTTGAATTTATCAAAAGCAATGAGGACGCGCACGCGCGCAGGCTGAGCGTCCCCCGGCGCCTTGAGAAGACTTAAACGCGGCGGTCTCGAGCCCGCCCCGTGGGGGCGGCGGCGGACCCCGCAGACGTAATTACTTCGATGAGCTCTCCTTCATGAGCTGGATCCAGTCGGCGGTGCGCATACGGACCCGCGGGAAGGAGACGCACAATTTATAGAGATCCTCGAACTCGCCGGCAAAATCGCGCGGCAGCCGGTTGCGACGCAGGTACCAATCCTCGAAATCGCGGACGCTGGTGAGCGCCTTGATCTCGATGACGTTCTTCATCGCGTCGGGGAGGAGATCCAGCAGATACGTTTTAACGAGCTCGGCGCGCTCGGCGCCGTCACCGGTGACCTTCTCGCAGATGGCTTGGATGTGGGCCGGCTTGATGGTGCGGTATTTGGCCTGAAGGTAGTTGTTGATGCGCGAGACCGCTATGCCGGTAAGCTTGTGCAACTGGACCTGATTGATGCCGTTCTTCTGCATCACCGCGTCCAATAGCCCTGGGAATAGTTTCTTGTTCATCTTGGCGCTACAGTAACATGCTGCTGCGAATTTACCAGATACAAAATATGTGCGGGGCACGCTTTTTGCCCGTGAATTCCGGTTGGAACGCTTCGCCGCACACCGGTGTGGCTAGAAGGGATTGCCGTCGGCCTTGGTGCCGCAGAGATGGACGTCGAGACCGAGTTCGGCGGCGAGTGCTGCCTTGGTGTAGAGGGCCAGGTCCGCCTCCCGCGCGCTGCGAGCGTACGCGACCTGGATGTGATTGGCCTTGTGGCGGGCCATCATCTGGTCGCGCGTGACGCCGTAGGTCACGGCGTGCATGATGGGCCACTGCACGGTCGTTTCGCGCCAGCGGCGCTCGGTTTCCTCGGGCGGAAGGGCAATGGCTTTGGCCCGGCCCAAGTCCATCTTGAGCCCGCCATGTTCGACAAAGATGCGCGACCACACAATCTCGCCGGGTTTCGCGATGCCGCGCAGCGTACCGCCGCCGAGGCGGAAGTACATCGGCGGCTGGCGCAGCGAATCACTGCCCGCCCAGCCCCCGGCATGGTGCTCGGCCGGTGCGCTGCCCGAGATGAGGAAAACCCACACGTATTCGTTCGTACTGCCGCTCCGATCCCAGTCGCCCCACCGCAGATCGTGCAGGGTGTTCTCCACCGGCTGTCCGAGCGCCCGGTGCACGCGATGGGTGAACAAGCCATCGAGCCCGGCGCACTCATCCACCTCGTTGAAGTGCGGAATCGGCTCGCCGGCGCGGATGATTCTGCCCTGCGCATTCTTCACCGGCGGTCGCTCCGAGCTGTTGAGCGTTCCCTCGGCGAGATCGGAGGCTGGCAGAAGGTCTTTGAGCCCCTGTTGATACTGGATGCCGATCGCGTCGCAGCCGAACTCGTCGGCGATGCGACAGGCGGCGATGTAGGTCCTACACTGCCAGAGCACCTGGTTCTCCGTGAGCTCGGTGGCCTCGTCGGTGCCGAGATGAAAAGTGAAGCCCTTGCGGCGATACCAGGTGTACACCGCCCGCGCCTCCGCCCTGCTGACCTGCGTGGCGCGATGGTAAAGGGCCGACTGCGACAGGCGCTCCTTGTAGACCCCGGTGGGGAAGAGCAGGTCGTCGGGGATGATGGCGTTGAACATGCCCATGCAACCTTCGTCGAACACGCCGAGGATCGCTTTGCGGCGGCGGAGGTCGCCGGCGAGGCGCGCAGCAACGGCAGCTGCCGTCCTTGGAACGCGGGCCGCGGCCAACGGTTTGACATGCGGGGTCCGGTGTGTCGCGCGACCCGTGGCGAGCCAATCGGCAAGCCGGGTGAGAAAGTAATCGTCATCAAAATTCTCACTCCAGAGGGTGGAGTATCTCACGCCGGCTTTGGTGAGGGAGCCGTTGAGATTGAGCATGCCGACGAGGCCCGGCCAGGTGCCGGACCAGTTGGCCACGGTCAGAATCGGCGCCGCATGCGAGATGAGGCCGTGCAGCAGATGGTGAGAGTACTGCCAGACCGCCTCAGCCACGATAAGCGGCGCCCGCGAATCGAGTGAGGCGAAAACTTCCATGCCCTCCTTCTGCGAGCCGATAAAGCCGTGCTTCAGCGCAGGCTTGTACGGATGGACGCGGACCAGCCGGTGACCCAGACGGGCCACCGCAGCGGTGAGCTTCTGTTCCATTGCGGCTTGGGCGGGCCAGCAGATTTCGTTGGCCGATTGGCGCAAGTCGCCATTGGCGACCAACAGGACCGTTTTGTTCGGATGTCGATTCATCGCAGTTTGGGGGTTGCGGGCTGGATTGAAGGTGGAACGAATATCGTGGACTTGGCAAAACTCGCCCGCGATCTCGGCGCGGGATGTCGGAAACAGCGGGACTATACCAATGCGACCGCGTGGGAGGGAATTAAGATGTTATGCTCGCTGATGGCGATTGTTGCCCCGTCTGCGCGGTCTGTAGATGGGAGTTCGTCCACCGGTTGCCACCAACCAGGCGGAGCTGTCACCTTCGGGCGCGCGCCCGGCAGTGCTCTCATCAAGTCTCAGGTGTTCGTTTTTTCCGCAAGCTGCGGCCGTCGGGCGCCGTACGTTGCCCGCACCCGTGGCCCTCGCGAGTGCTGCGAGGCTTATCACGAGGGTGTGGTGCACCCATTGCCGGCGCTGGACTGGGATGATTGGCGGAGCGCGCATGGGTCCTGCTCGACGCACGCCCGAGCGAGTGGACACCCAGTCGGGCTGCGCGCCGGAGATCGGTTGCCAGAATCGCAATATTTCAGCGAAGCCGATGGTGAAGGATCCTGCCCGCTTTGCGGCCAGCGATGTGACTGCGTGCATCGCCGTGCGGGCAACGGTCCTGGGGCAGGGGAGGATCCCTCCACGCGAATCCGTGCCAGCCCCGGTGAGTGAATTTCGAAGCCGGGAAACAGTTTTCAGAGGGGCCGGCTGCGGGGACCCACTTTTCACCCAATCGTCACGTGGAGATTTGCCAAAACAGGAGATATTTTTGCGAGTAGGGTGACTTATATAATCCAGTTGCGGTGCTCCTAGGTGGGGAGAAAATGTTAATATCTCTTGTGCCTATATGGCCATCAGGAGGCGTAATAATAGGCCGCACGCTATACGTTGTGGTTGACCATCTCGCAAACCACAACAGGTAGTAGGTCCCCTAGTTCAGGCGGCCCAAGCCGCTTAGCGGCAGGCCCGACCTGCCAGACTTTTTACCCACTTCCTACCATGGATAGCTCTGCTCTGCCCATTTCCCATGCCGCGAATGGACTGCAGGACTTCATCGCCATTTCCCGTTACGCCCGCTACTCGCCCGAACTCCGCCGCCGGGAGACTTGGGCGGAGGCCGTCGGTCGGGTGCGGGACATGCATCTCGCGCATTATGCCGACACCTCGCTCGGTGACGCTGCGCTGGCGGCGCTCACCGCTGCGGATGTCACCGCCGAGGACCTCACGCGTATCGGCCGGCTGGGCCGGCTGCACGAGGTGATCCGCTCCGCCTTTGCGGCTGTGGAGCGGCGCGAAGTGCTGCCTTCGATGCGCAGCCTGCAGTTCGGGGGCGAGGCCATCCTCCACAAGCATGCGCGCATCTACAACTGCGCCTTCACCTACATTGACCGCTTGGAGGCGTTTCGCGAAACGCTTTATCTCCTCCTCTGCGGCTGCGGCGTGGGCTTCTCCGTGCAGCGGCACCATGTGGCCAAGCTCCCGCCGTTCGCACCGCTGCGGGCCACCGCCGTTGTGTCCACCTTCGTCGTGCCCGATACGATCGAAGGCTGGGCCGACGCCCTGCACCAGTTGATGCTTGCCGCCGTCGAAGGCCGCCGGGTGATCTTTGATTACTCGGCTATCCGTCCTGCCGGCGCGCCGCTGCGCACTTCGGGCGGCAAGGCGCCGGGTCCCGAGCCGCTGTTTCACTCCTTGACGCGCATCGAGCATATCGTGCAACGCGCGGCCGGCCGCCGACTGCGTCCGATCGAGGCTTACGATATTCTCATGTGGGCCGCCAAGGCCGTCCTGTCGGGCGGCGTGCGTCGCTCGGCCACCATCTGCCTTTTTTCCGCCGATGACGCGGAAATGGCCGCCGCCAAGACCGGCAACTGGTTCCAGGACCACCCGCAACGCGCTGCGAGCAACAATTCCGCGGTGATCGTGCGTACCCAAGCCACCCGCGCCCAGTTCAATCAGCTCTTTGAGGCGCAGAAGCAGTTTGGAGAACCGGGCTTCTATTTTGTGGAAGATCCCGAATACGGCGCCAACCCCTGCGTCGAGATCGGTCTGCACCCCCGGCTCAAGCTCGATGCCGCGGCCATCGCGCGCCTGCGCGCGCTCGGACATCAGGGCGAACTCCGCGAAGGCGACGTGCTCAGCGGCGTGCAGTTCTGCAACCTCACGACGGTTTCGGCCGCGGCCTCCGAGACGCCCGCCCGGTTCTACGAGCTCTGTGCGCACGCCGCGGTGATCGGCACGCTGCAGGCGGGCTATACCGGATTCGACTATCTCTCCCCCGTCTCGCGTCTGATCACCGAACGCGAGGCGTTGCTGGGCGTGTCGATCTGCGGCGTGCTCGACCGGCCCGACGTGCTGCTCGATGCGGCGGTGCTGCGGACCGGTGCGGCGGTCGTGAAGGCCGTCAACGCGGTCGTGGCCCGCGCCTTGGGCATCAATCCCGCCGCCCGCACCACCTGCGTGAAACCCGAGGGCACGGCCAGCCTGTTGCTCGGCACCAGCAGCGGTCTGCACCCGCACCACTCGCTGCGCTACTTCCGCCGCGTGCAGACCAACGTGTACGACCCGATTTTCCAGCATTTCAAGCGCGCCAATCCCCACATGGTCGAGTCCAGTGTGTATGACCTGAACGGTCGCACCGAAGTCATCACCTTCCCGGTGGAAGGCCCGGCTTTCGGCATCTACCGCGATGACCTTTCCGCGGTGAAACACCTCGAGTACGTCCGGCTTGTGCAGCAGCATTGGGTTCAGGCGGGTCGCGCCCACGAGAAATTCTCGCCGGGTCTGCACCACAATGTCTCCTGCACGATTTCGGTGCGCGGCGACGAGTGGCCGGCAGTCGCCGACTTCATTTGGGAGAACCGCCAGAACTTCACCGGCGTGGCGCTGCTGCAGGACCAGGGCGACAAGGCCTATGCGCAGGCGCCGCGCGAGTCGGTGACCACGCCGGCGGACATCGCGAAGTGGAACGCGCTCGTCTACCAACTGGTGGACTACACCTTGCTCCACGAGGAGGAGGATCTCACGGAACTCAAGCAGGTTGTGGCCTGCGCGGGCGGCGCGTGCGAACTGGCCTAGCCGGCGGCCAACCCGCGCTTGCCTCGCGGCGTTCCGCCCGCCGCAATAGCCGGGATGTTGGCGACATGTCAGCCCGGCGCGGAAAGGCATCTCGTCGGTGAACTCGCCCGAGCGGGCGTGGTCGAGTGCGCTCAGGGTTCGGGATGGGTGTGCGGCCGTGGCAATGCCGCCGGGGAGCTGACTGACGGTGCCTTTGCCCATCTGATCCAGCTCAATCCGTGCGCTCTCCGGGCCGGGTCGGTCAATACGCTGGCGCAGCTGGTCATCGGGTTCTTCGCGGAGTCCGTGCGCGCCGAACGGATCGAGGCCGTCTGGCCGTGTGTGTGGGGTGGGGCGTCGGGCGTCGTCGGCCTCTCACGGCGGGTCCTTGCCGTCGAGCGGACTTTTCGCGAACTGCTGCGCGACAAACTCTCGCGCATCGGCCGGCTGGCCTCAGCCGCGCCGCCGGGGCTTGGACCGGCGCAGGGCCTGTTTGTCTACTTCACGGATTTCGATTGTGCGTGGGCGGCGCGCAGCGCCGTC
>Ga0335079_10010524_pt1 | contig 10530 bp, 9 predicted proteins | sample Lox_Sample_33_FD_206719 | JGI IMG/M metagenome (GOLD analysis project Ga0335079, IMG submission 206719) | Soil microbial communities from Loxahatchee National Wildlife Refuge, Florida, United States - Lox_Sample_3.3 | ecosystem: Environmental > Terrestrial > Soil > Wetlands | place: USA: Florida... | reverse complement strand
TGTTAGAGTTCTGACATGCTTGGTCGAACAACTCTTTCGTTCTTCATTCTGCTTGCCAGCGTCTGCCCAGCGTTCGCGCAAACGACCCGGGTCGTGCGGCTCACGACAACCGACGACGTCGGCATTATCGGGACGTATTATCCGTCGACTCGCGACAACGCGCCGGCCGTGCTGTTGTTGCATGGCTTGAACCGCGACCGGTCGGATTGGAACGAGTTCGCGCTGTTGTTGCAGAAGAATGGCATCGCCGCGCTCGCGATCGATTTTCGGGGCCACGGCGAGAGCACGCGCAAACTGACGACCGCCGGTCCCGTGGAATTGAAACTGCAGGACTTCACCCAGCACGATCTGCAAAAAATGTTACTGGACGTTGAGGCCGCGGTGGACTGGCTCCAGGAACAATCCGAGATCGACAAGAAACGCATCGCCATCATCGGAGCGAGCCTGGGCGCCAACATTGCCGTGCGTTACGCGGCGCTCAATCCAGACGTCGCCGCCGTCGCTCTCCTCAGCCCGGGATTGAATTACCGCGGCATCCGCGCTGACGACGCGATCGGCCAAATCCCGAAGATGCCCGTGGCAATTTTCGTGTCGCATGAGGATGCTTACGCTTTTGAGTCTTCGAAACGTCTTACGGAAATCCGGCGCGAGTCGGGTGTCACCAACACGAACAAGGAATTGATGGTGTGCACCGGCAGCCTGCATGGGGCCGCCCTGCTTCAGGGCGTAAAGAACTTTCCGCAAACGCTGCTGGATTGGTGTCGGGGCGTTTTGTTTGGCGAGAAAACAACGACCCCTGCTCCACCGATTGAGACTCCTGCGACGGCGCCGACTACGCCCAAATGATCCCGTTGCGCGATGATAATCCGACCCGCACGTTTGCTTTTGTGACGGTCGGCATCATCGCTCTGAACGCGCTGGTGTTTTTGCACGAGTTAGCTCTTCCCCAAGGGCAGGCGTCGGAAGCGTTCTTCGCCAATTTCTCGTTAGTCCCGGCAGAAGTGACGGAAACTCACTCGCCGGATGCGTACCGTACGATTTTCACGTCGATGTTCATGCACGGCGGCTGGCTGCACCTGATCGGCAACATGTGGTTCCTGTGGATTTTCGGGAACAACATCGAGGACTCGGTCGGCCACTTCAAATTCATCTTCTTCTATTTGCTCTGCGGCATCGCCGCGGCGGCGGCGCAGGTCGCGATTTCACCGCACTCGACCATTCCGATGATCGGCGCCAGCGGCGCAATTTCGGGGGTTCTCGGCGCGTATTTGCTGTTGTTTCCCCGGGCGCGCGTGTTGGTGCTGCTCCCGATTTGGATTTTTTGGCGAATCTTTTACGTGCCCGCGGTTTTCATGCTGATTTTGTGGTTCGGCGTCCAACTCCTCAGCGGCTGGGCCACGTTCGGTTCGAACGAAGCCGGCGTGGCATTTTGGGCGCACGTGGGCGGGTTCGTCGCGGGGCTGTTCCTAATTCTGCCGTTCAAGAAGCGCGGCGTCAGGTTGTTTCAGTAAAGGGTTTTCTCCACGAGCAGAACGACTCCCGCTGTTCCGTGTCATCAAGCTGCTTCGATCATCGCCGTCGTTTGTGGAGCCGGAGCAGGACTCGCGACAATGCTTTTCCATTTGCGAATCGCGTCGACGACGATGATAACTGTGAGCAAAAGCATCGAGATCGCCAGCCAGCACAGAACTTCGAGCGAGAGCTGCTCGGCCGGCACTGCCGACGGAATCTGGCGCCACCAGCCGCGCACGCTTTGCACGCCCGCCGTGAGGACCGTGACGATGACAAACGCGAATGGAATCGCCGTGCATAAGGCATAGCTTCGTTTCGGCGCATGATTGAGCAGATACGTCGTGCCGACCGCCAGCGCGATCGCCGCCAATAATTGATTCGAGATGCCAAGCATCCGCCACAGCGTGTTGATGTTGCCGGTGTACAGCAGGTACCCCCAGCCCAAACACGTCACGAAACTCATGACGATGTTCATTCCCCAGCGCGGCTTCCCCAGCGCGTTCGGTTTTGCGGCGAACTGTGCTGCGGTTTCCTGAAAAACAAACCGCGCCACGCGTGTCCCCGTTTCCAGCAGCGTCAGAATGAACAACGCCTCGAACATGATCACGAAATGGTACCAGTAGGACATCAATTGCTTGAGCCCCGGCACGCTTGAGAACACTTTCGCCATGCCGACCGCCAAGGTCACCGCACCGCCCACACGCCCTACGAGCTTTTCGTCGGTCTCGCTTTCCAACGCTGATAGTTCTTTTGGCGCAACATCCCAGTTGTGCTTGGCCTGCGTTGTTTGGATCATCTGTACGTAAGCTGCTCGTTGCGCCGGTTTGTCCTGCGCCATGTTGATGGCGAAATAATCACCCGGCTGTAATGCGCAGGCCGCGACCAACGCGGTGACCGCGACAAATCCTTCGACTACCATCGCGCCGTAGCCAATCGGCCGAATGTCGGACTCGCGGTCGATCATCTTCGGCGTCGTTCCGGAGGCAATCAGTGAATGGAAACCCGACAACGCACCGCACATGATGACGATGCAGACAAACGGCCACACTGCTCCCGAGACGACCGGTCCACCGCTTAGAAACGGCGTCGTCGCCGGCATCTGCAAGGTCGGATGCGCCAGAAAAATTCCCACGGCGAGCACGACCATGACGCCAATTTTCATGTACGAACTCAGGTAATCCCGCGGACACATCAGCACCCACACCGGCAGAATCGACGTGATGAACGCATAAACCGGCAGGATTAGCGACAAGGTCGGTTTATCAAACAACAGCCAATGCGCCGCGCCGGACTGGGCAAAAGGTCTTCCCAGGACGACACCCAGCAACACGATCGTCACGCCAATCACTGACGCTTCACCGACTTTCCCCGGCCGCACCTTGTACATCCACAGACCCGTGAGCAATGCCGCCGGGATTGTGACTACAATTGTCAGCATGCCCCAAGCGCTTTCGCTGAGCGCGTTGACGACGACGATCGCGACACTCGCCAGAATCGCGATGATAATGAACAACGTCGCGATGGAAGTCGTGACGCCCGAGATCGGACCAATATTCGTCCGCGCAATTTTGGCGAGCGACAAGCCGTCCTGCCGCACCGACGCGGTGAGAATCACGAAATCATGCACGGCGCCGGCTAAACAAGCGCCGATTACAATCCAAATAAACCCCGGCAAATATCCCCATTGCGCCGCCAATACCGGCCCGACCAGCGGTCCGGGGCCCGCAATCGCCGCAAAATGGACGCCGAACAACACGAGCCGATTCGTGGGATGATAATCAACTCCGTCCTTGAGCCGGTGCGCTGGAGTCGGACGCTGATTATCAAGGACGGCGACCTTGGCTGCGAGAAAAGCGCCGTAAAACCGATATGCCACGGCAAATGCCGCCAACGAGCCGATGACCAGCCAAAGCGAATTCATGCTTTGCTCAGTAGCCTAGCAGATTTCTTTGTTTCGGTCATCCGTTTGTGTTGCGCCGCGACTCGAAACGGTTCATGGTGTTAAAAGCGTTATGACACGGGCGCAGTCAGCAGTTCGCCGGGGCTTTCTGGACTCACTTTACCCTCGCGCAACCATCTGCCTCATGATCGCAGCCTTCGGCTTCGGCCTTTCGTTGCGCGCGGCGGAGGAGCCACTCACACCAGACCAGAAAATCGTTCACGTGCTGGACCGACTCGGCTTCGGCCCGCGGCCGGGCGAGGTAGAACGCGTCAAGCAAATGGGACTGGATAATTATCTCCACCAACAATTGCACCCGGGCCTGATCGACGATTCCGCGGTTGAAAAGAAACTCACGGCGTTTAATGCGTTGTCTATGAGTGCGGCCGACCTGATGGATGCGCTGCACGCGGACCAACGCCTCGCCGCGGAGCGCAAGAAAGCGCAAGCCGACGCCGAGAAATCAAAAGAGATGAAGCCCGGCGCGGCAACAACCACGGTCGCAAACCAGCCGAGAGGCCCCTTAGGGAAATTCATGGACGACAAGCCCGGCGAACATGTCTCCCGAATTGCCGTCGCACAGTTGCAGGACGCAAAAATTCTCCGCGCCGTAGAATCCAACCGGCAGCTCTACGAAGTGCTGGTTGATTTCTGGAGCAACCATTTCAATATCGACGTTCGCAAAGGTCCGTGCCGCGTGTTGAAGGTGATCGACGACCGTGACGCAATTCGGCCACATGTCTTCGGCAAGTTCCGCGATTTGCTGGAAGCGTCGGCGAAAAGCCCGGCGATGTTGTTTTACCTCGACAACGCGCAGAATTCGGTCTCGCGCCAACTCGGCCCCGGCGAGGAAAGAATCCGAGCGCGCATCCGACAGCGGGTTCCCGGCGCAGTGCCCGATTCAGCGAGCAATGGCAAGCCGCGCGTGGTCGGCGGCATCAACGAAAACTACGCTCGTGAAATCATGGAGCTGCACACGCTGGGTGTCGACGGCGGGTACACGCAAAAGGACGTGCAAGAAGTCGCGCGCTGTTTCACGGGCTGGGGAATCAATCTGCAGACCGGCGCATTCGAGTTCCATCCACGCCGGCACGACGACGGCGCCAAAACTGTCCTAGGTCACCTCATTCCTGCGGGCGGCGGAGCAAATGATGTCGAAATGGTGCTCGACATTCTCGCCCGTCATCCATCCACCGCGAAATTCATCTCGCGCGAACTTTGCGAGCGCCTGGTGGCCGATGATCCGCCGGCGGCGCTGGTCGATCGCGTCGCGAGTGTTTTTCGCGCCACCGATGGCGATCTGCGAAAAGTCGTCGAGGCAATCATCGACAGCCCGGAGTTTTATTCGCCTGCGGCTTACCGTTCCAAAATTAAATCGCCGTTTGAATTCGCGGTATCGGCCGTCCGCGCTGCCGGTGGAACTATCACTGCGGAAGGCACTGCCGGCCCGCCGTTGACTGCTCGCTTGGCAATAGAGACCGGTGCGACATTTGGCCGGGGCACAGACCGCATCGCGAATGCGCACCGCAAAACGCTCAACCTGTCGATCACCGAACTTGGCGAGCCACTGTTCGCATACCAAGCGCCGACGGGTTATCCCGAAGATTCGCGGAAATGGGTCAATACTGGCGCGTTGATTGCCCGCATGAACTTTTCGCTGGCGCTGGCCGAAGGCAACTTCGTCGATGTCAACGTTACGACCGACAATCTCGTTCGCAGCGTGGACATCGACAAACCCGATCTCGTGCTCGATCGGCTAAACCAAGTTCTGCTTCAAGGCCGTATGAGCGACGTGACCCGGGCAACGCTGGAGAAACGGGCGGTCGGAGCGCACAACGGCGAAGCGGCAACCGTCAACGTACCGGAATTGGCGGCGCTGATTCTCGGCTCGCCTGAATTTCAAAGGCATTGAATGGCTATGGAATCGGATCTTCATCTCACTCGACGAACATTTTTGAAACGCGGCGCGCTGGCGCTCGTGTCCATCGGCACCGTGCCGATGTGGGGACCGAGCTTCCTGCAGCAACTTGTCTTCGCCGCCGAACCGACGCGCGGCGGCGGCCGGAAAATCCTGATTTGCCTTTTCCAACGCGGAGCAGTGGACGGACTTTCGATGGTGGTTCCTTTCGGCGACAAGAATTACTACGCATCGCGCTCCGAAATCGCGTTGGCGGCCCCAACGCAAAAAGCCGGCGCCGAAGGCGTGCTGGATTTGGACGGATTTTTTGGATTCAACCCGAACCTGGCAGCGCTGTTGCCGGTCTATAAGGCCGGACATATCGCCATCATCCAGGCTTGTGGATCGCCCAGCTCGACCCGATCGCATTTCGACGCGCAGGATTTCATGGAGTGCGGTGTTGCTGAGGACAAATCCATCCGCTCGGGTTGGCTGAATCGCACCCTGCTCGCTTGTCCAGAAGATCGAGCAAAGATTTCGTCGTTTCGTGCAGTGGCAATGACCGCGATGTTGCCGCGGAGCTTACAGGGCGACTACGAAGCCTTGGCGATTCCCGATTTGAAGGTGTTTGGTGTTCGAGGTGCCGAGGCATTGGGCGGCGGAATGACGAATGCCCGCGCGGCAAACGGTTTTGAAGGAATGTACGAAGGCGCCGTCGACAGTGTGCTGCATGGGACAGGCAAGGAAGCGTTCGATGCGATGGCGGCGTTGAAGAAAGCGAATCCAACGAAATATTCGCCGCAAAATGGCGCGCAGTATCCGAACGGCGCGTTTGGCCGGGCGTTGATGCAGATCGCCCAGATGATCAAAGCCGATCTAGGCGTCGAGGTCGCATTCGCCGAAATCGGCGGTTGGGACACGCATGCAAACCAAGGCGGCGCGACCGGTCAGTTGGCGAACCGGTTCACGGAATTTTCGAAAGGGCTCGCGGCGTTGTATCAAGACCTCGGCGATCGGATGGCCGACGTCGTGATTCTCACCATGAGCGAATTCGGACGCACGGTCCGGCAAAATGGCAACCGTGGGACGGACCACGGGCACGCGACGTGTTTTATGGTCATGGGCGGCCCGGTGCATGGCGGCAAGGTTTATGGCAAATGGCCGGGTTTGGCGCGCGAGCAACTTTACGAAGGCCGCGACCTCGCGCTGACGACAGATTACCGCGATGTGTTCGCGGAAATCGCGCAGAAACATCTCGGCGCCCGAGAGCTGGCGAAAATCTTCCCCGAGTTTAACGTCGATCCAACTCGCTACCGCGCAATTATTCGAACCTGACGCGAGCTGGCATTCCGCGAATCTTGCCAATTGGGCCGCGGCTGCATATCCTTAAGCCGTGCCCATCGAATTCAAGGATTATTACGCACTTCTCGGTGTGCCGCGCAATGCGAGCGCCGACGAGATCAAGAAAGCCTTCCGCAAATTGGCGCGTCAGTACCATCCCGACAAGGCCAAAGACAAGAAAGCGGGCGAAGAGAAGTTCAAGGAAATCAACGAGGCGTACGAAGTTCTGGGCGATCCACAGAACCGGCGAAAATACGACCAACTCGGCGCGCGCTGGAAGGACGGCGGCGGCTTCCAACCGCCGCCCGGCCAGCAACGTCGTGCTTGGACCACGCCGGAAGGAGAGCATTACGAGTTCCGCTTCGGCGGCAGCACCGGGTTCAGCGATTTCTTCGAGCAATTCTTCGGACGCCGTGGCGGTGTCGGGTTTGATTTTGGCGGCGAAGAATTTCGCCCCGAAGAATTTGAGCAAGCGCGCAGCGGGGCTCGCGGCAACGACATCGAAGGCGACATTCTTGTGACGCTGGACGAGGTGACGAACGGCTCGGCCCGAACGATCTCACTTCAACGAACCGATCCCCGCACCGGTCAAGTCCGCACCGAGACAATCCGCGTCCGCATTCCGTCCGGTGTTCACGATGGCCAGTTGATCCGGGTCCGCGGAAAAGGCGGGGAGGGCCTCGGCGGTGGTGAACCTGGCGATTTGTTTTTGCGGGTGCGACTCGAAGCGCACCCGGATTTCCGCGCGCACGGTGCCGACCTGAATTACGAATTGGATCTCGCGCCGTGGGAAGCCGTGCTCGGGACCACAGTGACCGTGCCGACGCTTGGCGGGCATGTGAAGTTGCACGTCCCGCCCGGCACGAACAACGGTCAGCGCCTGCGCGTGCGCGGCCAGGGTTTGCCGAAAGGCCAAAGCGGCGAGCGCGGCGACATGTACGTGGTCATCAACGTCGAATTGCCCCAGCGGATCACCCAAGAAGAACGAGATCTGTGGGAAAAACTGAGCCGCGTGTCGCGTTTCAATCCGCGGTGAGCCGGCGCTGATATCTCAGTAGCTCACTTTCCACAAGAACAACCCTTGCGCCGGCGCAGTTTCGATGAGCGCAGTGCGTTTCTTTGCGCAGATGATTTCACGGAACTCAGTCAACGATAACCTCCTCTCACCCACTTTGACCAACGCGCCGACAATCGATCGCACCATTTTGTAGAGAAAACCATCCGCTACGATGGTGACTGTGAGAAGATTTCCGCGTTTGCTGGCTGTCAGCTTTTGGATTGTGCGCACCGGCGTTTCGAGCGGACGCATTGGATTGGCTGAGAGAGCCGAAAAATCGTGCCGACCTTTCAACAACTTCGCGGCACGGCGCATCAGCGGTAAATCCAGCGGCCGCGGATGATGCCACGCGTACGAACGCAAAAACGGGTCCGCCACCGGGCCACAGTCGATTTGATACCGGTATTCTTTGCCAATCGCCGAAAATCGCGCATGAAATTTTGCGTCCACCTCCTCCACGCGTAGCACACGGATGTCCTCCGGCAGATTCGCGTTCAGGGCCGCAACGAGAACGTTCGGCCGGTGACGCGTCGCCATCGAACAGTTTGCCACTTGCGCGCGGGCGTGGACGCCCGCATCGGTCCGACCCGAACCGTGAAGCACCACGCGTTTGCCCGTGATTTTTTTTAGCGCAGCTTCGAGCAATCCTTGAATCGTCACGCCGTTCGGCTGCAACTGCCATCCGCCATAATTCGTCCCGTCGTAGGCAATGGTGAGCTTGAAATTTCGGGAGTTCATCCTTCATTCTTCATTGCCTGTGCGTCCAAATAACTCTGCAGCAAAATGGTGGCGGCGAGTTGATCGCGTTTTTCCTTACGCTGAGCGCGGCGAACATTGCCCTCCAACAACACGCGCTCAGCCTGCGCTGAAGTGAGCCGCTCGTCCCAGCTTTCGACTGGCAATGTTGTCGCTGCTTGCAATGCAGCAATGAACCGCCGTGATCGTTCCGTTTGCTCGCTGTCGGTTCCGTCCAGCCGCCGCGGCAGGCCGACGACAATTTTGCCGGCGCCGCGCTCGGTTGCGACTCGCAGTACTTCTTGGACACGGCCCGTCACGTAACCGATCGGCTGCGCGACGGTTGCCGTCTCGTCGCTGATCGCAAGGCCGGTCCGTTTATTTCCAAAATCAACGCCAAGAATGCGCATAATTGCCGCCGCGAATATTTTCGCGGTCTTCCAGTTTCCGCGAATGGGATTCGCGGCTACAAAATCTTGTTGTACTTGCGTTCGCCCGCCAATTTCTTGACCAAGTCGCGAACTTTCTGCGCGTCGTTCTTGTGGCAAACGAGCGTCACGTCGGGCGTGTGGACAATGACCAAATCCCGAATCCCGACTGCCGCGAGCACGTGATTTTTCTCAGTGACGGCGACGCATCCGCTCGCGTCAAGCGCGACGAATTCGCCGCGCGCAACATTGCCGGCCTCGTCCTTCTCGTAATGCCGGCCTACTGCCGGCCAGTCGCCGACGTCGTCCCACGGGAAATCGCCGTTGGCGACAACGACATTGTCGGCCTTTTCCATGATCGCATAGTCGACCGATATTTTCTCAAGCCGCTCGTATTCCTTCGCAAAATTCTTCAGCTTTGTCGCCGCCAGCTTTTTGCAACCGGCCGCCATCGCCAGTTGCAGTTTCTCGAACGCACGCCAAATGGTTCGCGCCGACCAAACGAACATGCCGGCGTTCCAGCGATAATCGCCACCCGCCAGGAATCTCTCGGCGGTCGCGCGGTCCGGTTTTTCCACAAACCGTCGTGCCTTCCAGAATACTGTTTCGGATTTCGGATTTCGGATTTCGAGTTCATTCCCGGTTTGAATGTAACCGTAACCGGTGTGCGGCGAGGTCGGTTGAATCCCGATCGTGATCAGAACATCTTGCCGCGCAGCCAACGCGAGTGAGTCGCGAACCACGCGCCGATATTTTTCCGCGTCGCCGACCCACGAATCCGCCGGCACGACAACGATTGCCGCATCCGGATCAGTCCGCATGATGACGGCGTTCGCCAACGCGATGCACGGCGCAGTGTTGCGGCCTATCGGCTCCGCGATGACGTGCTTGACGCGCGGCAATTGTTTGCGGACCAGCGCGGCTTGCTCGCGGTTGGTGACCACCAGCACGCGACTGTCGGGAACAACCGACCGCAGCCGGTCAACGGCTTGTTGAATCATTGTCTTCGTGCCGACGATTGGCAGCAACTGTTTCGGCCGTTTCCGCCGGCTCACGGGCCAGAATCGTTCGCCGTAACCTCCCGCCATGATCACCGCCCAATTCATTGCGCCCACCCGATCTCAACATGCATATTATTAAATTCAGCGTCGTCCAAGCTGCCCGCGTTGTGACAGGTCACGGCATTTGTGAGCGACGGCAGCATCAAACGTTGTCCGTCGGCAATCACCGCGCCCAGCGCCTGTGTCTCGATCAACTGACTACACAATCCGATGGCCGCTTCGCGATTCAGCTTCGGCACGGCATGCCAACTCAGATCCGGTCGCGCGAACTTTCGCAGGCCGCGGGTGTGAAGCCAAAATACATTCGTGTTCGATCCGATTTTGTCCTCAGACGAAACAACCACAGCGTAGCGGTTGGGAACCATTCCGCCCGGCTCGAAAATCTCGCGACGCCATTTATCGCGATCGTACCACACGGCGGTTTGCGCGTCCAAAACCGCGACGGCGCCGTTATCGAAAAACCAGGTGACCAAGCCAACGATATCTCGCAGGTAATCGAGGTTCGGCGAGTCCGGTACTTCGCCGCGGAGCATCGTGCATTCGGGGGCGCTTTCCACAAT
>Ga0335079_10010523_pt1 | contig 10530 bp, 6 predicted proteins | sample Lox_Sample_33_FD_206719 | JGI IMG/M metagenome (GOLD analysis project Ga0335079, IMG submission 206719) | Soil microbial communities from Loxahatchee National Wildlife Refuge, Florida, United States - Lox_Sample_3.3 | ecosystem: Environmental > Terrestrial > Soil > Wetlands | place: USA: Florida... | reverse complement strand
GACCCGCAGCGTGCGAAAACCCTTCTTCGCCGCCCAGCGGGCGAGATCGGTGTAGTACCCCTTGCGCGCGACTACCAGCGGCGCGAGCAGCCCGAGCGAGGAGCCGCGGTAGTCGCGCAACAGCCGCGCGCCGATCGAGGCGGGGCTCTGCGGCTGGATGGCGACATTGCAGTCGGGGCAGTACTGCGTGCCGAGCTTCACGTACAGCAGCCGCAGGAAGTGATAAATTTCGGTGAGCGTCGCCACCGTGCTCTTGCGGCCGCCGCGGCTGGTGCGCTGCTCGATCGCGACGGTGGGCGGGATGCCGAAGATCGCGTCCACGTCGGGCCGGGCCGCCGGCTGAACGAACTGCCGCGCGTACGCGTTCAGCGACTCGAGGTAGCGTCTCTGCCCCTCGTTGAAAAGGATATCGAAGGCGAGCGTCGACTTGCCGGAGCCGGACACCCCGGTGATGACGGTGAAGCGATCGCGCGGGATCTCGACGTCGATGTTCTTCAGGTTGTGCTCACGCGCCTTGTGGATGACCACGGCGCTCGCGTCATGCCCGTTGCCGCGCGCGTAGCTGGCAGGCGGCTCGGCGACCGCGGCGGGGCGGCTCACGGCCGCCGCCGCGGCCGCCAGCGAGGCGGGCGACAGCGCCGCTGCGTAGGCGGCGAGCGCCTGCCCGGTGAAGGAGCGGGGCTCGGCGCGCAGCTGCGCCGGCGTGCCGGCGCAGACGATTTCGCCGCCCCGCTCGCCACCCTCGGGGCCGAGATCGATGATCCAGTCGGCGGCACGGATCACATCCAGGTTGTGCTCGATCACGAGCAGCGAGTGTCCGGCCACCAGCAGCTTGCGGAACGCCCGCAGCAGCTTCGCCACGTCCTCGAAATGCAGCCCGGTGGTCGGCTCGTCGAAGAGAAAGAGCTTGCCCTTGTGTGTGGTGCTCGAGAGCACCGAGCCGGCTTCGGCCAGGTGCCCGGCGAGCTTCAGCCGCTGCGCCTCGCCGCCCGAGAGCGTCGGCACCGGCTGGCCGAGCTTGAGATACTCGAGGCCGACGTCCACGAGTGGCGCGAGGCGCGCCGCCACCTCCGGCGCATCGGCGAAAAATGTCCGCGCTTCGGTCACGGTTAGCTCGAGCACGTCGGCGATGGTCAAGCGCCGCCGATCGGCGCCCTCACGGCGGATCTCGAGGACCTCGTCGCGATAGCGACGGCCGTTGCAGTCGGGGCAGCGCAGGTACACGTCGGAGAGAAACTGCATCTCGACGCGCTCGAAGCCGTTGCCGCTGCAGCTCGGGCAGCGGCCGTTGCCGGAGTTGAAGCTGAAAGTGCCGGCGCTGTAGCGGCGCTCCTGCGCGGCGGGCTCGGCGGCAAAGAGCGCGCGGATCGCGTCGAAGGCGCCGACGTAGCTCGCGGGATTTGAGCGCGTGGTGCGGCCGATCGGGCTCTGGTCGACGAGCACGACATCGTCGATGAGCTCCGCCCCGGAGAGTCCGCTGAAGCGACCGGGTGTCTCCGTCGGCCGGCCACGGTACTTGAGGAGCGCCGGGTAGAGCACGTCCTCGACCAGTGTCGACTTTCCCGACCCCGAGACACCCGTGACACACACCAGGCGCTTGAGCGGTATGCGCACGTCGAGATTCTTCAGGTTGTGCTCGGCAGCCCCTTTAAGCTCCAGCCAGCGGTTGGAGCGCGCCTCCGCCACGACACCACCCGCGGGGTCTTGGGCAGGCGCGTTTGCGGTGCGGTCGCCCTCGGGCTCGGCCCAGGGGGCGACGCTGCGGCGGCCGCCGAGATATTCGCCGGTAAGCGAGGCGCTGGCGCGGATTTCCCGCGGGCTGCCGAAGAAGACGATACGCCCACCACGCTCGCCGGCACCGGGCCCGAGGTCGAGGATACGATCGGCCTCGAGCATGATCTGCGGATCGTGCTCGACCACCACCAGCGAGTTGCCGGCATCGCGCAGGCGCTTCATCACGCCAATCACGCGCTGCATGTCGCGCGGGTGCAGGCCGATGGAAGGCTCATCGAGCACGAACAGCGTGTTGACGAGCGAGGTGCCGAGCGCGGTGGTGAGATTGATTCGCTGCACCTCGCCGCCCGAGAGCGTGCGCGACTGGCGGTCGAGCGTGAGATAACCGAGCCCAACGTCGACCAGATAGCGAAAGCGCCCGCGAATCTCGGCGAGCAGCAGCTCGGTCGCCTCATCGAGGGGCCGCGGCAGCTTAAGCTCCTGAAAGAACTGGTAGGCGCGCTCGATCGGCAACAGCATCAGGTCGTGAATGCACAGGCCGGGAAGAGCCTCGAGCGTCTCACGGCCCCACTCGACGCCGCGCGGCAGGAAGCGTGGCGTGCCCGCGAGCGCTGCCGCGGCGAGCGCGCGGCTGCCGATGCGCCACAGCAGACCCGCAGACTTCAGCCGCGCGCCGTCGCAGGCGCCGCAGGGGGTGTAAGCGCGGTAGCGTGACAGCAGCACGCGCACGTGCATTTTGTAGGCACGCGTCTCGAGCCAGGCGAAGAAGCGCTTCGCCCCGTACCACACCTTGCGCGACCACTCACCCTCGCCCTCGATCACCCAGCGGCGTGTCTCGGCCGGCAGCTCGCGCCAGGGCGTATCGAGCGCAATGCCGCGCAGCTTCGCGAACCTCTCGAGGTCCTGCTGGCATTCGGCGTAGGACTTGGTCTGCCAGGGTTTGATCGCGCCGCCGCGCAGCGAGCGGGTCTCGTCCGGTATCACCAGCCCGTAATCGATGCCGATGGTACGGCCGAAGCCGCGACAGCTGTCGCAGGCGCCGAGCGGCGAGTTGAAGGAGAACTGGCTCGGCGTTGGCGCCTGGAAGGCGAGATCGCAGTCCGCGCAGTGCAGCTCGCTCGAGTAGCGCCAGCTCTCGAGCCGCTGCGGGGGATCGGCCTCGTCGATGCGATGCACGCTGACGCGACCGCGTCCGACGCGCAGTGCCGCCTCGAGCGATTCCAGCACTCGCGCGCGCGAGCCCGTGCCGCGCAGCCGGTCCTGCACGACCTCGAGCGTGACGGCGGGCGCGGTGGATACCTTGCCGCGGCGCTTGCGCCCGCGGCGCGGCGCTGCCGGTGCGCTCGCCGCCGGTGCTGGCGCAGACGGTTCGAGAAAGCGCGTGTAGCCCTGGCGCTCGAGCAGCATGCGCACCTCGTCCACGGTGAAATTCGCCGGCACCGGCACCGGAAAGGTGAGCAGCAGTCGCGGCTCGCCCGCCGCGAGGGAGCGCTCGCGCAGGTCGGCGTAGATGCTCTCGGGCGTGTCGCGTCGCACCGGCTTGCCGCAGCGCTGGCAGTGCAGCAGCGCGGCGCGCGCGAATAGCAGCTTCAGATGATCGTTGAGCTCGGTCATGGTGCCGACGGTCGAGCGCGAGGTGCGTACCGGGTTGGTCTGGTCGATGGCGATCGCCGGCGGAATGCCGGCGATCGACTCGACCTGCGGTTTGTCCATGCGATCGAGGAACTGCCGCGCATAGGGCGAGAAGGTCTCGACGTAGCGTCGCTGGCCTTCGGCGTAGAGCGTATCGAACACCAGCGAGGACTTGCCGGAGCCCGAGACCCCGGTAACCACGATCAGCTCGTTGAGCGGGATATCGAGATCGAGGTTCTTGAGGTTGTTCTGGCGCGCACCACGCACCGCGATGGCGTGGAGGGAGGCGTCGGTCATTCCGTCACCGTCGGGCAGTCGCATAGAGAGCGCGCTTCGGGGCAGGCCAGCGCGAGCCTTGGCGTGATTGTAAAGGATCCATGGGTGCGGCGCGTCAACCGTGACCGGCGGACCGACCGATATGGGGCCGCGAGGGGCGGGCTGCAATCCAGGGCCGCAGCGCCCGGTCTACTATCCAAGGTGCCGCCTGCGTGCACGGGCGCGCGTCCGTGCCTGGGCGCGCGTCGTTCGTGCACGATGCGCGTCATCTGGCCGCCGGGCGTTACAATCGCCGGTGCCCAACGTCCTGACGGAAGGAGAATGTCGAATGAATTCAAGAATCCTGTCCGGTGTTGCCCTGGCTGCCGCCGCGGCGGTGCTGTTCTCCACGGCCGCAAGCACCGTCCGTGCTGCCGAGGCAGCCAAGGTGAAATGCGAGGGTGTCAACTCCTGCAAGGGACACTCGGCCTGCAAGAGCGCCAACAATGCCTGCAAGGGTCAGAACTCCTGCAAGGGCAAAGGGTTCCTGGAGATGACCCAGGCGCAGTGCGACGCTGCGAAGTCGAAAGCCGGCAAGTCGTGAGCCGCCGGCGGGCCGGGGCGCCTGCAGCGCCCCGGCCCCGCTCCTCTCCCCATGCTGACGTATCCTGCGCTTGGTTTCGGCCTCGGACTGCGCGTTGATCACTACGAGGCGATCCTTGCCGAGCCTCCCCCCATCGACTGGTTCGAGGCGCTGACCGAGAACTACCTCGTGCCGGGCGGCAAGCCGCTCGACTATCTGATGCGTATCCGCGAGCGCTACCCGCTGGCGATGCACGGTGTGTCGCTCTCGATCGGCAGTACCGCCGCGCTCGATCGCGAGTACCTGCGCCAGGTGAAGGCGCTGGCCGCACGCGTCGAGCCCGCGTGGATCTCCGATCACCTCTGCTGGACCGGGGTCGGCGGACGAAACACCCATGACCTCCTGCCGCTGCCCTACACCGAGGAGGCCATCGAGAACGTCGTGGAGCGCGTGCGCACCGTGCAGGACATTCTCGGGCGGCGCATTCTGCTCGAGAATGTCTCGAGCTACGTCGCCTTCCGCGACTCGCGCCTGACCGAGTGGCAGTTCCTCGCCGAGATCGCGCAGCGCGCCGACTGTCTGCTACTGCTGGACGTCAACAACATCTACGTGAGCGCGGTGAACCACGAGTTCGATGCGCTCGAGTACCTCGACGCCGTGCCCGCCGAGCGCGTGCAGCAGATTCATCTCGCCGGGCACGAGAATCACGGCGACTACCTGGTCGACACCCACGACCACCCGGTGTCGGACCCCGTGTGGCAGCTGTATGCCTACGCGGTGCGCCGCTTCGGTGCGGTCTCCACCATGATCGAGCGCGACGATCACATTCCGCCACTCGCGGAGCTGTGCGCGGAGCTCGACGCCGCACGCACACTGTGCGAGCGCACGCTCGCCGCCTCGCTCGAGGCCGCGCGCACCGCGCCCGCGGGCCGGACGGGGGAGCCAGCCGGCGCCCCGCCGAGTCACCGCGGCCACGCGACCGGCGGCACCTCATGAGCGCGCTCGCGCGCGTCCAGGGCGACTTCCAGGACTACCTGCTGCGCGGGAACCCGGTCGTGGAGAAGCACGTGATCGGCACGGCGCGCGTGCCGGTGGCAACCCGACTTGCGATTTACGCCGGCGCCTATCGCAGCCGCCTCGCGGATGCCCTGGCAGCCAACTTCCCGGCACTGGCGGGGCTGCTGGGCGAGGCGGACTTCCGCACGCTCGCCGGCGAGTACGTGCGCGCACACGATTCGCCGTTCTTCTCCATCCGCTACTACGGTGATGCGCTCGCGCAGTTCCTGACGACGCGCGAGAACTACGCCGCGGCCCCGGTGCTCGCCGAGCTCGCCCGCTGGGAGTGGGCGATGACGAGCGCGTTCGATGCCGCGGACGTCGCGCCGCTCACGCACGAGAGGCTCGCCCGGCTGCCGCCAGAGCAGTGGGCGCAGCTGCGCTTCGCCTTCCACCCGAGCATCCAGCGCCTGACCCTGTGGTGGAACGTGCCACAGCTGTGGCAGGCGCTGACCGACGACACCGAGCGGCCGGCGGTGAGCCTTGCGGCCGAGCCGCTCGAGTGGCTGGTGTGGCGACAGGAGCTGAGCACGTATTTTCGCTCGCTGCCGCAGACGGAAGCCGCGGCGCTCGATGGGGCGCGCCGCGGCTGGCCGTTCGGCGAGCTGTGCGAGCTGCTGTGCGAGCAGCTCGGCGACGCTGCCGCACCGGCGCAAGCGGCGACCCTGCTGCGCGGCTGGGTCGCCGCGGGGCTCATCGTCAGCGCCGGCTGAGCGCGCGCTCTGACAGCGCGTGGCGCGCGGACACGGCGCGCCGGAGGCGTTACTGCAGGGCTCCGCGCGGCCCGCGCAAGAAGCGCGCCCGCCGTGGCGTACAATCGCGCGGCGACCCGCTGTAGGATCTCCCATGCCCGCGCCGAGCCACGGCAACGTACTCGAGATGATCGGCAACACGCCGCTCATGGCAGTGCGCCGCCTCGACACCGGGCCCTGCGAGCTGTTCCTCAAGCTCGAGAATCAGAACCCGGGCGGATCCATCAAGGATCGCATCGGTCTTTACCTGATCGAGCAGGCCGAGCGTGCCGGCAGCCTCAGGCCCGGCGGCGTGCTGATCGAGGCGACCGCCGGTAACACCGGGCTCGGGCTTGCGCTGGTGGCGGCGCAGAAGGGCTACCGCCTGCTGCTGGTGATCCCCGACAAGATGAGCCAGGAGAAAATCTTCCACCTGAGAGCGATGGGCGCCGAGGTGATGCTGACGCGCTCGGACGTGAGCAAGGGGCACCCGGAGTACTACCGCGACGTCGCCGAGCGGCTGGCGCGCGAGATGTCCGGCGCCTACTTCGTCAATCAGTTCGGCAACCCCGCCAACGCCCGGGCGCACGAGGAGACCACCGCCCCCGAAATCTGGGAACAGATGGAGCACCGGCTGCACACGGTGGTATGTGGTGCCGGCACCGGCGGCACTCTCGCCGGACTCACGCACTATTTCGCCCGCACCGCGCCCGCGGTCGACATGGTGCTCGCCGACCCGCTCGGCTCCGCTCTCGCGCACTTCGCGCGCACCGGCAAGCTCCCGGAGAAGACCACGCCGTGGCTGGTCGAGGGGATCGGCGGTGACTCGGTGCCGCCGGTCGCTGACTTCTCGCGGGTCACGGCCACCTACAGCATCGCGGACGCGGAGGCGTTTCGTACCTGCCGCGAGCTGCTCGCCCGCGAGGGCATCATCGCCGGCACCTCGACCGGTACGCTGCTCGCGGCGACGCTGCGCTACTGCCGCGAGCAGCGCTCGCCCAAGCGCGTGGTGACGTTCGTCTGCGACAGCGGTAACAAATACCTGTCGAAGGTCTACAACGACTACTGGATGCTGGACCAGGGTTTCCTCGAGCGCACCCACCGCGGCGACCTGCGCGATCTCATCGCACGACCCCATTCCGAGCACGCCGCGGTGACGGTCAACTCCACCGAGACGGTAATGGCGGCGTACCGCCGCATGAAGCTCTACGATGTGTCGCAGGTGCCGGTGATGCAGGATGGACGCATCGTCGGCATCGTCGACGAGGAGGACATCCTGCTCGAGGTCGTCGCCAATCCCGAGCACTTCAACGAGCCGGTGACCCGTGCCATGGCGAGCCACCTGGTGACGGTGCCGGCGGATGCGCCGGTGTCGCAGCTGATGGAGATCTTCAAGCGCGGCATGGTCGCGATCGTCATGCACGACAACGAGTTCCAGGGACTCATCACGCGCATCGATCTGCTCAACTGGCTGCGACGGAAGTTGTGACGGGCGCGCCTGTCTGCGCTGCGCGTTTCTCGCGGCGCCGCGCTGCACCGCGCCGTCCCGGCATCGCGCACGCCTCCATTTTTCTCTTCACCCCTGCGGCTGATGGTTGCCCATGAGTAACGACGGTTCCACACAAAGATTCGCGACGCGCGTGATCCACGGCGGGCAGCATCCCGATCCGCTCACCGGGGCGGTGATGCCGCCGATCTACGCGACCTCGACCTACGTGCAGTCGAGCCCCGGTGTTCACCAGGGCTACGACTACTCGCGCACCCGCAATCCCACCCGCGACGCGCTGCAGGCGGCACTCGCCAACCTCGAGGGCGGCACCGCCGCCTTCGCGTTTGCCTCCGGCATGGCCGCCACGGCAACACTGCTGGAGCTTCTCGATGCCGGCTCGCATATCGTCGCCATGCACGATCTGTACGGCGGCAGCTACCGGCTGTTCGAGAACGTGCGCCGGCGCTCGGCCGGACACAGCGTGTCATTCGTCGACCTGTCAGAGCCCGCGGCGCTCGCCGCCGCCATCCGCCCCGAGACACGCCTGGTGTGGGTGGAGACCCCGACCAACCCGTTGCTGAAGCTGGTTGACCTCACGGCGGTGGCGCGCCTGGCACACGAGCACGGGCTGCTCGCGGTGTGTGATAACACGTTCGCGACACCCTACATTCAGCGCCCGCTCGAGCACGGCTTCGACATCGTGGTGCACTCGACCACGAAGTATCTCAACGGACACTCCGATGCCGTCGGCGGCGCGGCGGTCGTGCGCGAGGGCTCGGATCTCGCCGAGCGTATCGCTTACCTGCAGAACGCGGTCGGCGGGGTGCCGGGACCTTTCGACTCGTTCCTCACGCTGCGCGGGATCAAGACACTCGCGCTGCGCATGGAGCGCCACTGCGCCAACGCGCTGGCCGTGGCGCAGTTCCTCGAGAAGCATCCGCAGGTCGAGCAGGTGCGCTACCCCGGTCTCGCCAGCCATCCGCAGCACGCGCTCGCGCGGCGACAGATGAGCGCGGGCTACGGCGGCATCGTCACCGCGGTGCTGCGCGGCGGGCTCGAGGTGGCGCGGCGCGCGCTCGAGCGTTGCCACCTGTTCGGCCTCGCCGAGAGCCTGGGTGGCGTCGAGAGCCTGATCGAGCACCCCGGAATGATGACGCACGCCTCGCTCCCGGCGCAGGTGCGCGCCTCGCTCGGTATCAGCGACGGGCTCATCCGGCTATCGGTCGGCGTGGAGGACGTCGAGGACCTTATCGCCGAGCTGCGTCAGGCACTCGGCTGAGGCTGCGCGCCCGGCCTGCCCGGGCCGTGGCCCAGGAGATACCGGCCGGCACGCACTGCCTGAAGCCTCAGGGGTGGAGTCCCGCCCCGCTGGTGAGATAGACGGCGTAGGTACCCAGCCAGTGTCCACCTTCGTAGTGCTCGCCGGTGACCGCGGGCAGCGATGCCTCGGCGTGCTCGTGCGCGCTCGCGAGGAGCGGGGCGAGGCGCACATCGTGCGGCGGCAACCCATGGGCGATGCCCTCGAGCATCCACGCGCGACTGAGGTTCAGCCCATCGATGTGCGCGAGCTTCGGGTCGGCGCGGTCCGTCACCACCCCGGGCGGGAGCCACGGCGCATGCCTGGGGGAAGCTCCCTTGCCGCTGCGGGGTATCTGCGGCAGGAAAACCGACAGCCACTGCGCGAAAGCCGGCGGCGCCAGCACACGGCGCATGAAGTCGGCTTCGGCGAGACAGGGCGACAGGAAGTCCTCGCCCGAGGGCTCGTAAGCGAGCGGGCAGTTGCGATCGTGCAGGTAGAAGCGTTGCGCGGCGTCGGTGAGCAGCTCACGCATGTGTCCATCGCCGCCGAGCGCCGCCCAGTCCCAGACGAGACCAAAGGAGAAGGCGGTCTGGTCGTGCTCGCCGACGCGGATCGGGTAGTGCAGCTTCGGCAGCCAGCTCGCAATGCGCGCCGCGGCCTCGGTCTCGAGGGGGGCGAGGGCCGCGGACCAGTGGCGTGCGTCGGCGTCGTCCCACTGCCGCAGCTCCGCCGCCAGGCGCAGCAGCCACGCGAGCCCGTACGGGCGCTCGAACGAGGCGCGGCCGGCGCCACGCAGGTACGCGACCTCCGCGGCGATGTTCTGCGGCGTGAAGCTGCGGGCGAGTTCCGCCCGCGCCGTCGCGGCGAACGGCGCCTGAGGATACAGCCGTAGCAGCCGTACCAGCAGCCAGTGGCCGTGAACGTCCGAGTGCCAGTCGAGACAGCCGTAGAACGCCGGTGTCAGCTCGTGCGGCGGACGGGCGTCGGCGGCACCGTTGAGCGTATGACTGATGTGATTGGGATACTCCTGGTGCAGGCACTTGAGCGCCAGTGCCGCGAAGCGTGCGGCCGCCGCGGCATCGATCCCACCCGCGGTCGCTGCCGCAGCGGGCGGCGATGGTGATGGCGCTGCCGCCGGCGGCGCGCCACTGGCGGCGCCGAGTGCGAGCGCGAACACGATGAGCGCCTGGGCTGCACGGACTGCCGGGCGCGCACTGCGATGTCTCATCGGCACATGTTACGCTCGCGGTCGTGACCGAGCCGCTGGCCCTCGTGCTGATCCCCGGACTTGCCGCCTCTTCGCGCCTCTATGCCCAGCAGATCCCGCAGCTGTGGCGCGAGGGTCCCGTGATGATCGCCGATCACACGCGCGATGAGAGCATGGCAGCGATTGCCCGCCACGTCCTCGAGCGCGCACCACGCGTGTTCGCGCTCGCTGGATTGTCGATGGGCGGCTACATCTCCTTCGAGATCCTGCGCCAGGCGCCCGAGCGGGTCGCGCGGCTTGCGCTGCTCGACACCAGCCCCGCCCCCGACTCGGCGGAGCAGAGCGCCACGCGGCGCGCGCAGATGGCGCTCGTTGCCCAGGGTCGTTTCGCCGAGGTGCTCGACGCATTGTTTCCGCGTCTGGTGCACCGCTCGCGGCGCGAGGACCGCGCCCTGCGCGACGTGTTCGACGTCATGGCGCAGGAGGTCGGGCCCGAAGGCTACCTCAGGCAGCAGACCGCCAACATCGCGCGCCCCGACTCGC
>Ga0335079_10010519_pt1 | contig 10533 bp, 10 predicted proteins | sample Lox_Sample_33_FD_206719 | JGI IMG/M metagenome (GOLD analysis project Ga0335079, IMG submission 206719) | Soil microbial communities from Loxahatchee National Wildlife Refuge, Florida, United States - Lox_Sample_3.3 | ecosystem: Environmental > Terrestrial > Soil > Wetlands | place: USA... | reverse complement strand
CCAGCACCGGCGACGAGGACGTTGCCCCCCCTCATGACGACATCATGGGCGTTCTCAGGCTCCACTCCTCCGTCGACCTCGATATCGGTTGCGAGGCCCTTCTGCTTCACGATTGAGCTTAGTCTCTGTAGCTTGGGCATGACGGACATGTCCATCTTCTGTCCGCTGAAGCCGGGGTTGACTGTCATGACCACGAGCGCCGCTACCTTCTCGAGACGGTCCATCGCCCATGGGGGGAGCTGAGTCTTCGGCTTGATGGCCAGCCCCATTTCCCTGCCTCGGGCCCTGATTTCATGGTACAGCTCGTCGAAGACCCGTCCGTTCATCACTTCGACGTGGAAGGTCAGGAGATCGGAGCCCGCGTCGAGGAACTTCCCGACGTACTCACGCGGCTGGTCAATCATGAGGTGAGTGTCGAACTTCAGGTCGCACTTGCTCCTGAGCGCTTTTACCGTGCCAGGGCCAAAGGTGATGTTCGGCGCAAAGTGACCGTCGATGACGTCGAGGTGAACCTGGTCAGCTCCGCCCTTGACTGATATTTCAATCGCCCCCTCGAGGTCCGAAAGGTCCCAGGCGAGGACCGACGGCGCGATTCTTACTTCGTTCAAGGTTTCACTTCAGTTCGCTGAGGACATCTGAGAGCGTGTCCTTGGGCGGAGCTGTGCCATGGTAGTGGGGGGACCATTCCATGAATGAGATGCCCTTTCCCTTCACCGTGTGGGCGACCAACACTGTGGGCCTGTTCCTGGTGCTCGAGGCGAGGTCGAAGCCATCCATGATCTGGGGGAAGTCATACCCGTCCACTTCGATCACGTTCCAGTTGAAAGCTCTCCACTTGGCTGCAAGGGGCTCCAGGGGCATTATCTGCTCGGTGAGTCCGTCCTGCTGGATGCCGTTCCTGTCAATAATCGCAGTGAGGTTGTCGAGGCGGTACTTGGATGCGGCCATGGCGGCCTCCCAGACCTGTCCTTCCTGCTGCTCCCCGTCCCCCATCAGGACGTAAGTCCTGCAGCTCCTGTGGTCGAGCTTAGCAGCCAGAGCCGTCCCTACGCCAAGCGAGAGGCCGATCCCCTCCGACCCCGCCGGAGCTTCGATTCCCGGAACCCCCATCGACGGGTGACCTTGCAAGCGCGACCCCATCTTCCTGAGGGTCATCAGCTCGTCCGTGGGGAAGTAGCCCGCTTGGGCAAGGATAGAGTAGAGCAATGGGGCAGCGTGCCCCTTGCTCAGGAAGAACCTGTCCCTGTCGGGCCATTGGGGGTCCTTGGGGTCGTGGTGCATCACATGGAAGTAGAGGGCAACCAGCAGCTCAACCGCCGATAGGGACCCTCCTGGATGTCCCGAGCCTGCTTCGGCCAGGCTCTGGAGAATAAGTCTACGAGTGTTCCTCGCGATTTCCTTCAGTCTGACGATTTCCTGCGCTGTCTCCATCAACGCCTCACCGGCACCTGGACGATTCTCTGCACGAATTCCTCGGTCCCCTGCGCCCTTGCCTCGAGGTCGTTCAGCGTCAGCGTGGTATTGCGTGGGAGCTCGCTTCTCGCTTCACCTGCGACGTTGCTTAGCACTGCGGCCTGGTAGGCGTTACCCCCGGAGGCCAACGCCAGGCTGTAAACCCCCGTCATGGCATCTCTGACGCCGACCTTGCTGAAGAGGTTCTTCTTCCCCCTTATGGGGGGGAAGAGCGTTACGTTGTCTTTGTCGAACAGTGTCACCCCCTGCTCTCCCCTGGTGACCAGGATTGCCTTGCTTTCCAGGCGGCTGAGAAGGTTCACACCCATGTTCCTGAGGCTGGTTTCGTTGACCATCGCCATTCCAGTAGCGTGCTCCGCCTCCTCCAGGTTCGATTTCACGTAAGTGACCCCGGAGAAGTCGAGATAGTGGTGCATCTTCGGCTGTCCCACGACTATCCTCTCGGCTTCGTGGGCTGCGGCGACGACCCCGCTGATCAGGTAGCTTGTGATCGCTCCGCGGTCATAGTCGGACAGGATTATGCAATCGGCTTCTTTGATCTGTGGTTCTGCTTCCGCAAGGAGCTTCTTGGCCATCGCCAGGGGGACGTCGCGCCTGTCCTCCCTGTCGATCCTTAGCATGTGGAACGTGTTGACCATTATCCAGGTCCTCAACGAAGTTGGCCTCGATGAGTCTGTTACCACCCCTTCACTAGAAACACCGTACTTCGAAAATTCCCCCTTCAGCCATGTGCCGTACTCATCGGAGCCGAGGAGGCCTACCAGGTTGACTGACGCTCCCAGGGACACCAGCTCCCTTGACAGGTTCGCTGCCCCGCCGGGGAGGAACGTTTCACCCACGTAGTCTCCCGCCGGTACCGGAGCTTCCCTCGCAAGCTTGCGAGCCGCAACCTCAACGAACCGGCTTACCAGGAGGTCGCCAATAACGAGAATCCTGCGTCCTTGGAATTGGCGGAGGACGGCGGTCAGCTTGTCCCTGTCGACCGTGTCCAGCGGCATCCTTTTTCGAATTCGCTCAGCTTCTTGCCCTCTTTAAGTCTTGGCGGGCTTGCTCTGGCTCGTCCTGGTTTCAGCTTTCCATTTTTCGGCGAGAAGCTCACCGATCACCTGGACAGCCTTCCGCAGCTCTCTGTCCATCGCGAGCGGGTCGTACCCCTTCGGAGGCGGGAAGTCGAGGAACTTCTGGTTGGGGTCGGCGCTCAAGAAATCTTTGCTCGATTCGTAGACTGACATGAGGGCGGTGCCGTCGAGCCTGCTGAGCTCCGATTTCCATGCGTGATGGAACCCTTTTTCGGAAAGGAAGGTCAGTTTTACATCGCCTTCGGCCTCCTTCTTCACGTCCTCCCAGAACCCTCGGTCGAACTCCCCCTCGGACACCCTGCCTGACTTGAGCTTGGACTCATAGGATTTGATGAGAGCCGAGACCTCCTTCGGGGTTGTCTCGAAATGAATCGCAATCTGCTCCTCTGTCAGGCCAAGGCGGGAGAGGTGGTAGCAGCCCTCCTCCATGACCTCCACGCTGATTTCCTGATTGTCGGGGGAAGGCAACGCAACCGCTCGCCAGGGACCTCGCTTTAAGCGGTGTCCGAAGGCCGCTTCTCCCTCTTGAACAGAACCATGGAACGATTCAGGTAGGGGATGGGATTGTACCAGTTCCATTTGCCGACGGTGGACATCACGGCAGGGACGAGGTACGTCCTTACCACAAGAGCGTCGATGAGGATGGAATAGGCGAACGAGAATCCGATCTGTTTCAGAAGGAGGTCGCTAGAGATCATCAGGGCTCCGAGAGACCCGGCCAGGATGATGGCCGCCGCTGTGATGATCCCGCCCGTCTGCTCGATGGCGCTGACTATGGCGTCGTTCAGCGACTTCCCCTTGGTGGCGTCTTCGCGTATACGGGTGAGTATGAAAATGTTGTAGTCCATGCCCAATCCCAGCAGAGTTACGAAGAGGAAGAACGGGGTGATGAACAGGACCTGATAGTTGTAGAACTGCTGGAAGATGAGTTTGGTAGCCGCCAGTGTCCAGACGATGCTCATCAGGACCGAAAGCACAGCGAAGACCGGGAGGAACAGGGAGCCCAGGACAACAAGCAACACCAGTGCAACACCTACGGCAACCGTAGGCACGATGGAGTCGAACTGTGAGTCGAAGACACTCTTTGTGTCGAGGATTGAGCCGGAGGCGCCCCCGACGTACACCCCCGTCACCCCCTGAGCCTGCCCATAGGTGGAGTGCAGGTACTGTCGGAACGACTGGGTGTCAGATATGGCCTGGGTCGAATAGGGGTCTATCCCGAAAGTGATTGTGACCAGGGCCGTCCTGTTGTCCTTGCCGATGCTTTGGAGCATCCCGTTGAAGGCCTGCCTCCCCGAAGCAGAAGCGTAATCGACCGCCTTGTAGTCCACAGGCTGGCCGTAGGGCATCGATGGGCCGGTGACGTTCCGTACGTCGGGAGAGCCGGCCAGGTAGCTCGAGATGCTCTGGATGGCGGCCATCTCCGTGAGGTTGAAGGAGTGGCCTACGACAAGAGGTTGTTCGAAGGTCACGACGACGTAGGATGGGAAGATCTTTCCCCCTCCGAAGGCGGAGGAGAGTTGGTTGGAGGCAGCGACGGACTGGAGGTTGCTAGGAGCCGCAGAGAGGAAGTCGAAGGTTGGAGTGGTGTTTGCATAGACATAGACCGCGGGTGCCGTCGCGACGAGCGCGAGGACGATGAGGACCTTCGCCCGCTTGACTGCGAAGGCTCCGCTCCTCGAGAAGTATCCCTTCTTGGCCTGCAGCCTAGAAAGCACGCTCAAGGAGTATCTTGTGAACCTCTCTCCCGAATTTGGCCAGAAGGTGCGCCCCCCTACGATGCTTACAATGGCCGGCACCATTGTGAGGGCGACCAGCAGGGCGACGAGGACTCCCAGACCAACGACGAACCCGATGGTGCGAAGGAACACGACCGAGGTGAAGGTCAGCGCGAGGAATGAAATGATGACCGTCGCACCACTAGTGGCGATGCTCTCCCCTGCCCAGGTTACTGAGGTCTCCACCGCCTGTTGCACCGATTGGCCGTTGACCCGTTCTTCCCTGTATCGGGCGATTACAAAGACACTGTAGTCGGTCCCTACACCTATCAGTATGGTAAGAAGGATGGTAGGGATTGTGAAATCCACCTTAGCGATGTAGGTGCCTACTATTACTATGAAGACCTGGGAGATCCCGAGCGCGACCCCGATGGTCCCCAGTGTGATGAAAGGAGTTAGGACAGACCTGAAGAACAACCCTGTGGCGACTATGAGGAGGATTATCGTCACCGGCAAGATCAGCCCGAGGTCCCCCCTCGCAGAATTCCCGAAGTCATAGGATATCGCGTCTTCACCGGTGACCACGGCAGACTGAACGCCAGAGCCCTGGCCGGAGCTTGCGACGACGCTCGATACGTCAGACCTTACTGCGACGACGTTCTGGTCAGAGGACACGGTCAGGCCCAGAGAGATTATGGTCGTGTTCCGCTCTGGGGAGACAAGAGACGAGATGAGCGTCGATAGGCCGCTGCCAACTTCGAAGTGCGAAGGGTTCGAGACGATGTTGCCCGCGAGATAGTAGAGAGTGGAGTTCGAGTAGGATTGACCGAGGGCGTAGGTGGCGCCTACAAATTCTCGGGAGAACCCCGTGGAGTTCGATACATAACCTACGACAAAAGATGATAGCCTCGAGTCAGCCTGCGAGTGAGAGTCAGTTGCATACTCTGTCAGCGTCACCGATTGGAGGAGAGCATCCCCCAAGGGCTTTGCCGTCGGCATGTATGTTTCGAGGTAGTCGGCGCCTGCGCTGCGGGCGGCGACCGTCCCGCGAGCGAGCGGACTCTGCGCCGAGAGGCTCTGGTTGGCCCAGCTAGCGACCCAGGCATCGTTGAAGAGGGACAGGACTTTCGAAGAATAAAGCATGTAGGAGGTTGCGTTTGCGCCCTCCAGAGCGGCGGCCGAGTAGTTGTAGGCTGCGGAGTTCGCCTGTTGGACGTTCTTGGAGCTCGCGTATGCTTGGCTCCAGGCGCCGACGTAGAGCTCAGGCACGCCCAGTAGCAGGTGCGCCGTGCCGTTGGCCCCTTTCAGGGTCGAGAAGGTGGCACGGTTCAAGCTCGTGATGGTGGAGTAGATAGGCGAATAGACATCGGAGGTCTGGTTGAGCCCCTGGATGGCCGGGTCTGACTTCAGCGAAGTGACCAGGCTTTTGATGAAGCCCTGGGTGGATGGTGTGGTGACATTCTGACCGGAGACGACCACCAGAAGCGTGCTGTTGGGGACGGTGCGGGCGAACTCTAAGGATATTATGCTCGAAGCCTGAACGGACTCCAGTTGAGAACCAGATGCCGACCCTTGCTGAAGGGATGTGAAGTTCCCTTCCTGGAGGATAACGGGGACCAGCAGAACAAGTGCGAGGATCCAAGCGACTACTATGTACTTCCGGCGTTTGTAGACAAAGTCCCCTAGCGCCTTGAACGGGGCGGCACCCTTGGAAGGAGCCGGTGCGGAATTCAAACATGGGTGCCTCCCGCTGAGGTGTAGTTATACGTTAGACCCGCGCAGAATCATCGGCGCTTCCTCACGTAGAGGAATCCCCCTTCCTCCTTGACGTCGTAGAGTGGCTCGTCGGTGAGTGGTTCGTCGAAGACCCCCTTACCTGTTTTCAGATCCCAGACGGTGCCGTGGCCGGCACAGGTCACCGTCGTATCCTCCAGGGTTCCCTCTGAAAGGTCCCATCCCTCATGGGTGCACATCGCCCCCATCCCATAGTACTTGCCGTCGACGTTTGCCAGAAGGACAGACTCGCCCCCGACCTCGACGGTCAGCATTGCGTCAGTGGGGACTTTGGAGGCTTCTACCGCCTTGACGAATTCCGCCATTTCCCGAGAAGGCCCCCGCCGTTGAGAAAAATCTTTCCCTAGGCCGCGGTCTTCATGGACTCTTCTAGTTCCATCAGGTCCTTCATGGAGTCGACGAAGTACCATTCTCCATAGTGGGGGAACGAGAGGAGTTCACCGTGGGAAACGAGCCTGGGGAAGGTTTCCCGTTCGATGTCGCCCTTGTCCGGGAGGTTCTTGATTATCCGTTTCGCGTTGAGTACGTAGACGCCCCCGTTGATCCAGATATCCGGGAACGCTGGTTTCTCGTCGAACCCCCTGACCATCTTGAGCTTGTCTATCTTCACGACGCCGAACCTTGAGCGGTAGGGTACCACGAGCATTGAAGCCGAGATCTCCCCTGCCTGCCTGTGAGCGTCTATCATTCTCTTGAGCGGTAAGTCGGTGATGATGTCGCCATTGGTGACTATGGTGAGATCGTCAGAACCTCTGTTGGAGAATGCCTTCTTCAGGCCTCCCCCTGTACCGAGGGGCTCCTCCTCCACGGAGTACTCAATCTTCATGCCACCGTAACTGGACCCGAAGTGTTCTTTCAACTTCTCCCATTTGTAACCGCACGCGAAGATGACGGAGCTTACATCCCCCTCCTTCGCTAGCCACTCGAGCTGATACTCTGCAATTGGGCGTCCGTTGACAGGTATCAAGGCCTTTGGCCTGTCGTCGGTGAGAGGGCGCAGACGCATCCCGAGGCCTCCAGCCAGGATGATCGCGTTCATCGTTCGCACGACCCCCTCGGACTCGATAAATACTTTCGCGGTGGATTAATGGACTGAGCTGGCGTCGACACCATGGAAAAAGACATGGCCACGATCACGCCGTATCTCGCCGCATACTGATCATACATCTCGAACTTAAAAAGCCCTGAGGTTACGCTCGCCCGACTTGTCCGGACAGGAGCTTGTGGAGCCGAGCCATTCTCAGCCTCTACTCCCCAAGCAGCCCGAGGTGAACATTGGAACTTCAGGTCACGTAGACCATGGCAAGACGACTCTCACTCAGGCGATAACAGGAATCTGGGCGAGCGCCCACAGCGAAGAGCTGAAGCGCGGGATTACCATCAAGGTTGGCTACGCGGATGCAGCCTTCTATCGGTGCACGCAGGACCACGGGGTAGGATCCTACTCCACAAACGCCACCTGCCCGATCTGCGGAAGAAAAACGAACTTCCTACGGGCGGTGAGCTTCGTCGACTGCCCGGGCCACGAGAGCCTGATGACCAACATGCTCGCCGGCGCCTTCCTGATGGATGGGGCTCTGTTGGTCATAGCTTCCAATGAACCAGTCCCGAAGCCCCAGACCAGGGAGCACCTGCAGGCACTGCAGATGCTCGGGATGCGGAACATAGTCATCGCGCAGAACAAGATAGACCTGGTATCGGACACCGAAGCCAAGAAGAACTACTCTCAGATTGAGAAGTTTGTTGAGGGGACGGTGGCCGAGCATGCTCCCATAGTCCCCATTTCAGCCCAGCAGAGACTCAACATAGACGCCCTGATAGAGGCCCTTGAGGAAGAGATTCCTACCCCGAAGAGGGATGTGAATGCTAATCCGCTCATGTATGTTGTGAGGAGCTTCGACGTCAACAGGCCCGGGGCTGAAATCGCGGGGCTGGCAGGGGGGGTCCTCGGAGGGAGCCTTACCAGGGGGGAGCTGAAGATAGGAGACGAAATGGAGCTGAGGCCCGGGATGGTCGACGAGAGAAGCGGGAAGTATCTACCCGTCATCACGAGAGTGTCGAGCTTGCAGACCGGGGCCGGGTCTGCCGAGAAGGTTGGCCCGGGAGGATTGGTGGCGGTAGGGACACACCTGGACCCCACCTACACGAAAGGGGATCAGATGGTGGGGAGCGTCATCGGAAGGCCGGGTACCTTGCCGGAGACATTGGAGCACATCACCCTTGATGTGGCCCTCCTGGAGACTGCGGTCGGGTCGACGGACCTCGTGAAGGTCGACAAGGTGAAAGTGGGGGAGACGGTGCGCCTCAATCTCGGGACAGCGTCCACCCTTGCGGTGGCGACCTCCGTCAGGGGAGAAGTGCTCGAGCTTGACCTGAAGAAGCCCGTGGCCATTGAAAGTGGGATGAGAGCGGCAATCAGCCGGAGGATAGCGGAGAGATGGCGCCTCATAGGGTCGGGCGTACTGAAGTAGCATTTGAGGCAGGTCGTCTTCGACAGCAGTTTTCTGATGGCCGTAGCAGAGGCCCCTACGACCTGGCTCGACGACACCACGGGTATCGTGGGGAAGTTCGAACCTGTACTCCTGGATTGTGTGCGCGCGGAGATGCTGAAGCTGGCTGCGGAAGGGAGCAAGAGATCGCGCTTCGCCAGGGCGGGGCTCCAGATGGCGTCAGGGTTCAGGGTGCTTCCTTGCGGCAAAGCGCAGGTTGACGATGAGATCGTATCCGTGGCGCTCTCCAACGGAGCGGTCGTCGCCACCGTCGATGGCGCGCTCATCGCTGCGCTGAGGGGAGCTGGTGTAAGTGTGATCTCGCTGAAGTCCGGCAGGGTAGGGCTGGTCTAGGCGGCACGGCAGGAAAGAAAAGCGGTTAATACATCCGCCCGGACGTTCGATGCAGTTGCCAGTGTCCGCTCTGAGTATGGACTACGCCAGAGAGGCGAACAGGATCGCCAAATTTGTCAGGAAAACAGTAGACAGTGCCGGGGCCCGGGGCGTCGTTGTTGGAATAAGCGGAGGCGTGGACAGCGCCGTGGTAGGAGCACTGTGTGTGAGGGCGGTGGGAAGCGCCCGCGTCTATGGCCTACTGATGCCGTCCCGGCACACCCCTGAACGAGAGCTTCTTGACGCCAGGGCACTGGTCCGCTCGTGGGGCATTAGGGCTGACGAGGTCCTCATCGGGGACATCGCGGAACAGGTACGAAGCGCCGCCCGGGTCAATGGCACGAAGATTGCACGGGCGAACGTCGAAGCCAGAGGAAGAATGACCCTTCTCTACTACTACGCGAATTCGATGGGGTATCTTGTAGCGGGGACCGGGGACAGGTCCGAGGTACTCCTCGGGTACTTCACAAAGTGGGGGGACGGGGGGGTAGACTTCCTTCCAGTAGCCCACCTCTACAAGACGCAGGTGCGCCGGCTGGGAGCCTATCTGGGACTCCCTGAGAACATAGTCAACAAGCCAGCCTCCCCGGGACTCTGGCCGGGGCACACTGCCGCGCAGGAGCTCCCTGCGGATTACGTGAAGCTCGACCCGCTGCTTCACTTCCTTTTCGACCTTCGGCTCCCACCGGAGAAAGCGGCCGCAAGGGCCGGGGTGAGCGCATCCCTCGCAAATGAGGTGGTCGAGATGCACATGAGGACGGCCCATAAGAGAAGCATGCCCCCTTCGATGGCTCGTCGTTGATTTCAACCCGTCTCATTCCGGCCAAAGATTAAAATCGCTGACTCGAAGGGGTGCCCTCGTTCCTGGATAATTCATGTTTGAGCTAGTCAACCTCGAAGACGTCGTCCGCGTGCCCCCCGACCGGTTCGGCTCTCCCCTCGAGAAGGTGGCCATGGACCTGCTGAAGCTGAAGTATGAAAGCACAATCAACCCGGACCACGGGTATCTTGTGCTCGTTACGAAGGTCGACGTCGACAAGGTAGGGAAGATCATAGCTGGAGACGGTGCCACCTATCACAGGGTCAGGTTCGAAGTCCTCTCGTTCTACCCCCTCAAGCAGGAGATAGTGGAGGGCGAAATAGTCGAGGTGACTGACTTCGGGGCATTCGTGAGGATCGGGCCTGCCGACGCGCTCTTGCACCTGAGCCAGATAATGGACGACTACCTCACCAGCGATGTGAAGTCTGGGATCATTACAGCATCTCAGAGCAAGAGGACCCTCAGAGTAGGGAGCAAAGTAAGGGTCAGGATAACCGCGGTGAGCCTCGGCCACGGGATTTCGATGGGAAAGATCGGTGTGACCTGCCGGCAGCCCTTCCTCGGTGCGCTTGAGTGGATAGAGGACGAGGTAAGCAAGGCAGGAAAGGCCCGCAAGGCGGAAGAACGGGCGGAGAAGTAAACAACACCATGAAGGAGTTGGCGTGCAGGAAGTGCAGGATGCTGACCACCGAGAAGGCATGCCCCAACGATGGGTCTACCGAGTTGAGCAACGAGTGGTCGGGGCTAATCATAATCATCAACCCGGA
>Ga0335079_10010516_pt1 | contig 10535 bp, 7 predicted proteins | sample Lox_Sample_33_FD_206719 | JGI IMG/M metagenome (GOLD analysis project Ga0335079, IMG submission 206719) | Soil microbial communities from Loxahatchee National Wildlife Refuge, Florida, United States - Lox_Sample_3.3 | ecosystem: Environmental > Terrestrial > Soil > Wetlands | place: USA: Florida... | reverse complement strand
GGCGCAATTTCGCGCGGCGATGGACGGTATTTGACCGACGTGTTCACCGAGGAAGCGATTGAGTTCATCCGCCGCCATCAGCGCGAGCGCTTCTTTCTCTATCTCGCTTACAACGCGCCGCACTTTCCATTCGAGGCGGGCGACGACGACCTCGCGACATTCGCCGATGCAGAGAACTTCACCGATGCGGTGCGGCGCATCTATGCGATGATTCGATGCATGGATCGCGGCATCGGGCGCGTCCTCGAAGAGCTCGATCGCACGGGCCTCGCGCGCAACACCATCGTCCTGTTCACGAGCGATAACGGCCCGCAGTTTGGCGGCAGAGGCGAGATGTGCACGGACAGGTTCAATTGCGGCTTCGCGGGATCTAAGTTGCTGGTGTACGAAGGCGGCATTCGATTGCCGATGATCATCCGCTGGCCGGACGGATTGCCGGCGCGGCGGCATCGGCACGAGATGGTCCATCTCACGGACTGGCTACCGACGCTGATGACGCTTGCGGGAGTACCGCTCGCACCGGACTTGCGCCTCGACGGCATCGATGTGACCTCGCTGCTGCGCGGGGAGCGCGGGAAGATTTCTCCGACCCGCTTCTGGCAATGGAATCGCTATACGCCGGCGGGCGAGTGTAACGCCGCGATGCGCGACGGAAACTGGAAGCTGGTGCGGCCCGCGATCGGAGAGTTGATGCAAGTCAGTCGCGAGGACCTCGCGATGGATGTGGACGCGAAATACAATCCGCAAAATTATCGTGAGATGGTGAGAACGGCGAAGCCACCGCGCGCGTCATTCAGGCCTCCGCAGGCACAGCTTTTCAACCTGAGCAGCGATCCATTGGAACGCAACAACCTCGCGGAGAAATATCCGGAGCGGACCGCGCGGATGACCAACGACCTCGCGCGCTGGTTCGAGGAGGTCGAGCTTGAGCGCCGCACCATCGATGATTAGGTTAGGCCGCTGCTGTTTCTTTATTCTGCTGCTGGGACTGTTGGCAGGCAGGCCCGCATATTCAGGGTCGCTAACCGCATCGATCGCGATTCCGGGCGGCACAGCAGGAATCGGCTTTGACGATTTAGGATTTTCCCCAGAGCTCCACAAAGTCATCGTGCCGGCCGGACGCACCGGCGAACTCGTCCTCATCGATCCAACTTCGCGCAAGATCGATGAGGTCGGCGGATTTTCCTCGCAAAAGGATTTCGCACGCGACCACGATCAGGGCGTGACCTCGGCAGACTTCGGGCGCGGCGCGATCTTCGCCACCGATCGCGACGAGAAAACCCTCGATGTGATCGATCCGCACACGAAGACCATCATCGCGAAAACCAAACTCGCCGCGGGTCCCGACTATGTGCGCTACATCGCGGCGACCGATGAAGTCTGGGTCACCGAGCCGCGCGCTTCGCAAATCGAGGTCTTCTCGCTGCCTCAGCATGGACTTCCTGAGCCCAACGCGGCGGGGACAATCAGTATTCCGAATGGGCCGGAATCGCTAGCGATCGATAACAACCGCGATCGCGCGTATACCAATCTATGGAGCGATACGACCGTCAACATCGATTTGCGCAAGCACGCGATCGCCGCGCGATGGCCCAACGGATGTCGCGGCTCGCGCGGTATCGCGATCGATCGCGCGCGCGGGTTTCTCCTTATCGGATGCAAGGAGGGGAAGCTTCAGTCGCTCGCGCTGAGCGACGGCAAGCGGCTCGGCGAAGCGGCCGGTGGCGCTGGCGTCGATATCATCGCGTATGCCCCGAAGCTCCATCATGCGTACCTGCCCGGCGCCGATAGCGCGACGATGGCGGTGATCGATGTTGCGGCGGACGGCAAGCCGAACTTTCTCGCCGCGATCGCCACCGCGCCCGATGCGCATTGCGTAATCGCCGATGATATCGGCGACGCCTACGTATGCGATCCGCGCAAGGGGCGGTTGCTGTTATTCCGCGATGACGCCGCTGAAGCGCGATGAATTTGCGCGGCGCGTTTCGCGTCTGCATTACCTAGAGCCAATCACTCAGCCGGGCCTCAATTCACCGGCGCTTGGAGGCACCTATGGGAACGATTCTACTGGTCATCCTGATACTGATTCTGCTCGGCTCGCTGCCGGTATATCCGTACAGCGCGGGCTGGGGATATTACCCCAGCGGCGGCGCGGGCCTGCTGGTAGTCATATTGATCATTTTACTGTTGTCCGGCCGCATCTAGGTGCGGGGAAATTCCATGAAACAGCTCATTCCACTTGGCGCGATTCTCGCGATTTTCGGGTTCATCCTCCTTGCCTACCCCTTCTTCACCACGCAGCAGACCAAAGAGGTTGCTCACGTGGGTCCGCTCCATGTCCAGGAGAACGAACAGCAGACGCATGTGATTCCGCCGATTCTGAGCGGAGGCGTGCTGGCGATCGGCGTGGTATTGCTCGCGGGCGGATTGCTCAAGAACGGCGAGTAGCGATGCGCTAGGGCGGAGCATTTTTCGCGCGCGTTCGCGCGGGCTTGCGGCGACTCGGCGAGGCCACGGCTTGCGACGCCGCGCTGTCCTGCGCGGCTGCTTCGGGAAGCTTGTGGCGGCGCGTCGCGGAATGCGCGAGGCCGACTGCGCCGGTCAGCCGCGCGAGTTGACCTGCGTGCGGAACTCCAGCCATGAAAGCATAATAGAGGCGTTCCTGCGCCGGCTCGATATTCGGTTCCAGATCGAGCCGGCGCGCGAGCGCGATCAGATCGAGCGCCGCTTTGGTGAGGACGCGCGACGGCCGTTCGGCCGCTTTCGTCACCGCCTCGTTGATCATCGCCGCGAAACTCGCATTAGCTAACGATTTATCGATCTGATAGGCGCGGCTGGCGGCCTGCGCGGCGATTTCGATCGCGCGCCCGTAAGCGACCGGATCGTGACTGCGCTGCTGCCGCGCAATCTCGCGTTCGAAGCGGCGTCCAAGAGTGAATTCCGTGAGCTGGCGAAATTGTGCTGGCGGCTCGAAGCCGGAGGCCTGCAGCATCTCGACTACGCGATCGTACTCGCGATAGAGCCGGGCGAACTCGTCGGTAAATCCCTCCAGTACGTCATTGAAAATCGTTTCGCAGATCGCGAGCCGACCGTCGGGCAGGATGTCATCGAGGGCAAACTCGTCGCCGCCGAATTCCTTCTGTACCACGCGAATCAGCGCGGGCAGCGGCGCGCGAGGAAACTTCGCCCATACCCTTTCGCAGGCAAGACGAAATTTTTCGGAATCGATGAGGTCGCCAAGCGCACAATAAAAATCTACGCCGCCAAGATGCAGCGCCGCGCAGGCAAACTCGTCGCGCCTGCCGACGATCGAATTGCGCAGAATCACTCGGCTGGTCGATAGCGTGATGCGGCCGCTCTTCTCCTGCCGGTGCTCTTCCTGGCGACAGAAGAAATCGCCCACCCAAACCTCGTGCTCGCCCTGCCCTGCGAGGCTGGATATCGCGAGATGCGACGCGATTCGCTTGGGCGTTACCCGGCACGCCGGTATGAAGCGGCGGAACACATCCGCGCCGTTGCCCATCTGCGCGATGTTACTTTTCGCTTGCCCCAAAACCTCGAGAAAGCGGTCGCGCGGGGGACTGATGCCGAGGTTCTCCATCAGGTCCATCGTGTGCCCGGCGTACTTCATGGTCTGGACGGTCTCGATGCCGGAAATCTCGTTGAAGAACCATCCGCAGCTGGTGTACATCAGCATCGCGTTGCGCTGCATCTCGAGCAGGGCGAGCGCGCGTAACCGGCCCTCGAGGTCGAGTTTGCGGCGCGCATGCCGCGCGACGAAGCTGTCGTGCGCGGCGGCGTGATTGAGTACCACCTCGATAAAATCGTCGCGCGCCTTCCACGGCGCGCGGAACATCTCGCCGCCCAGCTCCTCGAAGCGGCGCGCGCACTCCTCGCGGAGCAGATCGAACGCCGCGCGCAGCGGCGTGCGCCACTCCTGATTCCAGCCGGGCTCGCCGCCGGTGTGACATCCGCAGTTGCGATGCCATCTTCCGACGCCGTGCACACAACTCCATGCGGTCCCCTGGCCGTCGGGGCCGCGCTTGATCTCGACTACATCGCGCGGCGGATTGCGCGCGAGAAATTCGCCGTAGTTGGTGACTTCGATCCCGCGCCGGTGTGCCTCGACTTCAAGTGCGTACGCGATGCATCGATCGCCGAACTTATAATGATGACCGTAGCTCTCGCCGTCGGTCGCGACGTTGACCAGCGCACCATCGCCCGCACCCTGAATGAGACGGCCGAGCAACGCCTCGCTCGACCAGAGCAGGTTCTCGAATGCGATCGCACGTGCGATACCGTCGTCATAAAAGAAAATTGCGATGGAACGCCCGGAGCCGTCGCGATGAAAACACATGTAGGGCTTGCGCGGATCGATGCTCCCGTCGGCGACGTTCTTCCACTCCGCGCCGTTGACGCTGGAGTCCAGTGGACGCGTGCGCTCCGCCTGATGCGGCGACAGAATGACGTACTTCATGCCCGCATCGATGAGCGCGGCGATCACCTCGTCGTTGCAGGCCGTCTCCGGCAGCCATAGCGCCTCGGGTTCGCGGCCAAAGCGGTGGCGAAAATCCGCGATGCCCCAGACGATTTGCGTGCGCAGATCGCGCGGATTGCATAGCGGCAGAATCGCGTGATTGTAAGCCTGCGCAATTGCGCCGCCGTGGCCATGATGGCGCTCCGCGCTGATACGATCGGCCTCGATGATACGGGCGTAGGTCTCCGGTTGTGCGAATTCCATCCATCGAAGTAGCGTGGGACCGAAATTGAAACTGAGGTTCGCGTAGTTATCTACGATGCGCTCGATCTGCCCTTTGCCGTTGACGATGCGCGCGAACGCGTTGGGCCGATAGCATTCGAAATGGATACGCTCGTTCCAATCGTGAAATGGACGGGCGCTGTCTTCGCGATCGAACGCACCGCTCCACGGATTTTCGCGCGGCGGCTGATAAAAGTGACCGTGGATGATGATCGACGGCACGGCTAGGGAAGACTTCGGCGTCGGTTGGACAGATAGATCGCTACCCCCGCGCGATCGATCGTGACACTGCGATGGCTCGAGTCGATTTGCGCAGGCGGCGCATGCGCGCCGATCTCGCCGCCAAACAGCGCGAGCTTGGCAGTTGCATTTACTTTGATCGGCACATCAACCTGTCTGTCAGCGAGGTTACACACAATGATTGCCAACTCTTCCGAATCATCCCCGCGCTCGATAGTAACCCATCGGTGCTGCGGGTTGAACTCAACCGAGGCAAGATCTTTGCGGCAATTGGACAAGCAGCGGTAGGTCTTCCGCAGTGCGAGCAAATCGCGATGGAACTTGAGCAGCTCCCGATGCGGCCCCTCTTCGACTTCGCGCCAATCGAGTTTTGAGGCATCGAAGGCCTCCTGACTTTGCGGGTCGATGAAGCCCTCCTCGAGGAAGCCTTCGTATTCCTTCTTGCGTCCCTCGCTCACCGCCCTGGCAAGATCGCGATCCTGGAAATCGGTGAAGTAGGTAAAGATCGTGCTGGCGCCGTATTCCTGGCCCATGAAGAACATCGGCAGATTCGGCGCGCAGATCATCAGGGCGGCGGCAACCTTCTCCACTCCGATCGAATGCGACATCGTGGGACGTTTGCCGGCCAGCGCGTTGGCGACCTGATCGTGGTTTTGCGTGAACACCACGAATTGATGGCCCGCTCGCTCCTTCGATGAACTACCGTGAAAGCGCTTGCGGAATTTGGAGAACCGCCAATCGTAAACGTATCCCTCGACCATCGCCTTGCGCAGATCCGGCAATCCCGCGTAATCGATGAAGTAGCCGTGATGGTCGCCGGTAATCGCAGTGTGAACCGCATGATGAAACGCGTCGTTCCATTGCGCGTCCAGGCCCCATCCCCCGTCGGCAATCGGCTCGATCACGCAGACGTCGTCGAGGTCGCTCTCCGCGATCAGGAAAGCCTTGCGCCCGATTTTGTCCGCCTCGCGATGAAACGCCTCGCTCATCTCGGCGAGCACATGCTTCGCGCCGAAATCGAGGATGCTATGGACGGCGTCGAGCCGGAGCGCATCGAGGTGATATTCGGTGAGCCAGTACAGCGCGTTCTCGATTACGTAGCGGCGCATGCCGTAGCTATAGGGGCCGTCGTAGTTCAGCGCCTCGCCCCATGGACTTTTGTACTTGCCCGAGAAGCATGGCATGAAGTCGGGCAGATAGTTCCCCTCGGGCCCAAGGTGGTTGTAAACGCAATCCATGATGACGGCGAGACCCGCGCGATGCGCTGCATCGACCAACCGCCGCAGGCCTTCAGGTCCGCCGTAACTCGATTGCACGGCGTATGGAAAGACGCCGTCGTAGCCCCAGTTGCGGCACCCTGGAAACTGCGCCACCGGCATTAGCTCGATCGCGGTGATTCCGGTATCCCGCAGATGGGCAAGCTTATCGATCGCGGAATCGAAGGTTCCGGCAGGCGTGAAGGTGCCGATGTGGAGTTCGTAAATGACGAACTCTTCGAGAGCGATGCCCTTCCAACCCGCGTCGTTCCACTGGAACCGATCAGGATCGACGACGCGCGAAGGCGCATGAACCCCGTTGGGCTGAAAACGCGAGACCGGATCCGGGCGTTCCTTCTTGCCGTCGATCACGAAGACATAATCTGCGCCGGGGCCGATTTCGGCGATGCTCGCGGAGAAGACCCCGTCATCGAAGTGCATGGGACAAACGATCGCGCGCGGCGACTCGATCTTCACTGCGATTTCTCTCGCCAGTGGCGCCCAGACGCGGAAGTCCACACCTCCCGAGGGGTTCGGACGCGCGCCCAATTCGAGCCGCCAGGATTTTTCGACTTTCGTTTCCGCGGACACTTTGCTCAGTCATGCAGCATCGCGATCGGCATCTGCGCGAATGCTTCTTCCAGCGTTACGCGGCCACCGGCAAGCGAAATCGTTTGTCCTGTGATCAAATCCGTCATCGCGCGCGACGATTGCTCTCCTGATTCGACGAAGGTGCCGCGCCACACATTCGGATCGACCGGCAACGGCGGGGCTTTCGGCAGGCTCATGAAAAATCGCCCGCACATTATGATGACGCGCTTGTCCTCGTGCACCCGCGCGAAGGCGATGACGTGATTAGCGCGCTCGCCGGTGACCGCCAGCGGGACGTATTCGCCGCGCATAAACAGCTCCGGATGGGCGCGGCGAAACTCCATCGCACGATAGATCAGGTACATCTTAATTGCACCGTTGCGCATGTCCTTGAGCAGATGCGTCACGGTCGCGAGCGGATCGCACCGCGCCGATTCGCGGAGCTTCGCCAGCATCGCGCGCCGGCACTCGTAGTCTACCGGCCTGCGATTATCGGGATCGACCAGACTCAGATTCCATAGCTCGCTGCCCTGATAGAAATCCGGCGCGCCGGGCAGCGCGATCTTCAAGATGGTCTGGGAGAGCGCGTTCAGCATCCCGGCGCGCGCGATGTGGACTTGAAATTCCGTAATGTCGGCGACGAACTCGTGGCCCTTGGTCAAAATGATTTTGAGGAACTCACTGAGCGCACGATCGTGTTCCTCGTTGACGTTCATCCAGCTGGTATGGATTTTCGCCTCTTTGACCGCCTTATCCATGTACTGCTGAATGCGTTTGATGAATTCCCCGCGGTTCCCGTCAAGCGGCTCATCGGGCCAGATCCCGAGCAGCGTCTGGTAGAGCAGATATTCTTCGTTGGGATCGGGAACCTCGTTGTCCTCGACTTGTTTGCGCGCGCCGGAATTCATCTGATACCAGCGCTTGATCGCCTGCTCCCATTCGTCGGGAATCTCGGAGAGCACGGCGATGCGTGCGCGCGCATCTTCGCTGCGCTTGGCGTCATGGGTCGAGCTGGCCGACATCGCATCGGGCCATTGTGCCTGACGTTGCCGGTTCCACTCGTGAAAGACTTCAACGCTGATACCGAATGCGTCAGGTTCGCCGCCGACCTCATTCAATGATGCAAGCGGATAGTAGCGATAGAGCGCAGTGTCCTCGAAGCCCTTGGCCATTACCGGCGCGGTCAATTGCTGGAAACGCAGCACGAAGTCGGCGCGCTCCGCGCGCTCTTCTTCGGTCAGTCCGGCAGGATGTTCGAGCAGCAACACGGACGCGATGAAATCGTAAATCGATCCGCTGACGCTGGGGTTGCGCCGCTTCGTGCGCCGCACTGCGGTCAGGATGTGCTGACGATCGGCGTCGGTGACCGCGCCGGTCTCCGGGCGCAGATAAGAACGGTAAACCGGAAACGATGCGATAACTTCCTCGAGCGCGGCAGTGAGGCTGTTGAGCGTGAAGTCGCGCGACCATCGATGCTGCTCGGAAATCCGATCGAGCCGGCGGGACAATACCGCCACCTCACCGGACAGCGCGGTTTCGATGATGAGTTTTTTGCTCTCATAGACAACATCGCGAAAGTTCACGCGCTCGCCGATGAAAGTCGCGTAGAGATCGCGAAAGCGGCGATAGTTCTCGCTGGCGACGAACAGCCTCCCAACTACGTTCATAAACTCGTAACCGGTGGTGCCATGCACCGGCCACGGCTGCAGCTTCTCATGCTCGCCGAGAATCTTCTCGACGACCAAATAGAAGGTGCGTTCGCCATTGGCCGCCGGATGCTCGCCGATGCTTTCGGACGATCCGCGCTGCAAGCGGCGCAGATACTGCAACGGATCGAGCAAGCCATCGACATGATCGATACGCAGTCCGTTGATCATGCCGTTCTTGATCAGCTTGAAAATGAGCTCGTGAGCGGCGGCGAAGACCTCGCGCTTTTCCATCCGGATGCCGGCGAGCTCGTTGATATCGAAGAAACGGCGATAGTTGATTTCATCGGAGGCGACCTTCCAGAAACTCAGCCGGTAGGCCTGATCCGCGAGGAGATTCTCCAGCCGATCAAAGCTGCGCGGCTGGCCTTTAGTGCCGTTGATTTCGTGAATTGAATCCTCGATCGCGTCGCGCGCCTCGGCGGATTTTTCGTAGAGATCGGAGGTGCGCCGGCGAATGACGGGAATTTCGCGACGGCGCTCGCGAACCTTGGCGAAATCGGACTCAGTTCGTTGCGGCAGATGCTCGACCGCGTTGAGGATGCTCTCGAGCTCGAGCACCTCGGGATGCGAATCGCCGAGTTTTGCCATAAGCGCGCGCAGAGCCGGTTTGAGAATCCACTGCAGGCTGCGCGGCGCGAGCGGAAAAGTATGCTCGAAGTAGCGCGCCTGAAAGGTGCCGCTCGCGCGATCATAGGCAATTTGAATTTGTTGGTCTTCCAGCACCCGTCCGTACTGATCGCCCAGAACCGGCAGCAGAACCTTGTTGGTGAGGTCGTTTTTGGGCGGATTCCAGTCGATGTCGAAAAAGTCGGCGTAGGACGAGCTCGGGCCGTTCTCGAGCACATTGTTCCACCATAGATTGGCCTGATCGCCGATCGCCATGTGGTTGGGCACGATGTCCTGCACGATGCCCATCTTATGTTCGTGGAGCGCCGCGACCAGGCGTTGGAAATCCTCTTCGGAGCCGAGCTCGGGATTGAGCGCGCGATGATTGACGACATCATAACCGTGGACGCTGCCGGCGCGGGCAGTGGTTATCGGCGAGAGATAGCAATCGCTGATGCCGAGGTCGTGCAAATAGTCGACCAGTGCGATCGCATCTTTGAACGTGAACTCGCGATGAAGTTGGAGGCGATAGGTCCCGCTGGGAATTCTGGAGCTCATAGTGAGGTTGGATGCTCCCCGGATGAAGTAGGGAGATGTTATCAGCGCAAGCGGCGAAGCCAAAACGATCGCGCGCGGGAGCGCCAGCGTGATTCCCAGCTACTGACGCGGCGTTAGCCTACCTCCGGTAGAGGCCGGGCGGAGGCGCGCAGAAAGCTGGAGCAGGTCGCTATAGCGGCCTCAATCGCTCCTACTGATAGGCGAAAAAACAGTCTGTACGGTGCTATTGACTGATTGTAGGATTGCTATAACATTAGGAAGTATGCCGCACGGCATCATCGCCAGTATCGAATCTGATACGCCTCAATCCATGAACGCCCAAGGAGGGGCCTCGCATGGCGACTGACAATATCAACTTCGGTCAGATGATCCGCGATCGCCGCCGCCAGTTGGAACTTACCCAGGAGGAACTGGCCCGGCGCATCCTGACCTCGACGCCCTACATCGGGCATATCGAGTCCGGCAAGCGCCATCCGTCCGATGAGATCCTGACTCGGCTCGCCGATGTGCTCGGCTTCGATCGCCGCGAACTTTTCTTCGTAGCGAATCCGACCACCCGAGCCATGCTGACGCCAAAGCCCCACGCGACAGATGGTTCGGCCTGGGAAGAATTCCGCGGCGATCAACAACTGCATCAGTTGCATCAGATCAGTGCGCGGGAGCTGGAGATGCTGTCGCAGGTCGCCATGATGGGCGAGGTGCGCAGCTCGCGCGATTTCATCTACATTTTGAATACGATCCGGCAATCGTTGGTGACGAGTGTCTGACGACGGAAGTCGAACACTACGAAATGACGAGTAAAAAGCCAAAATCGAT
>Ga0335079_10010513_pt1 | contig 10535 bp, 11 predicted proteins | sample Lox_Sample_33_FD_206719 | JGI IMG/M metagenome (GOLD analysis project Ga0335079, IMG submission 206719) | Soil microbial communities from Loxahatchee National Wildlife Refuge, Florida, United States - Lox_Sample_3.3 | ecosystem: Environmental > Terrestrial > Soil > Wetlands | place: USA... | reverse complement strand
AGGTCGTGTATAACACCCAACTCGTGAACAGCACGAATTGGGCAAGACCACTCAAAGCCACTACGGCAACCAATCGGCCGATACCGCTCAGCTGGGTCAGCGTGCGTAGCGACACGATGGGGTTTGTCGCCCTCCAGTGAAATGGGCGCCGATGTTCGACAGGAAGCGATTCGGGCAACACAAAATAGCCGTATAGCCAGTTAATCATTGCCAAGGTGCCAGCGACGAAAAAAGGAAGTTGCAGATTGATCGCGCCCAACAGTCCGCCCATCACCGGCCCGACGATGAAGCCAAGACCGAACATCGCGCCCAACAAGCCGAAACGTCTGGCACGCTCTTCGGGAACGGTGATATCAGCAACATAGGCGTTCGCCACTGCCGCATTGGCCTGCATCGCACCGCCCACCAAGCGCACCGCAATCAGCATCCACAACGCAGTCGAAAGCCCGGTCGCGAAAAAATTGAGCCCGAGTCCGCAAAAACCAAGTAATAGCACTGGGCGACGGCCATAAGCGTCAGACAACGCGCCGAGGATCGGCGAGCCAATAAAATTCGCGATTCCGAACGCAAACACCACTACGCCATACCAGAACGCCTGATCTGCATGTGAGCCAGTGAAGCTTCCGACCAAAGCCGGCAACACGGGAATGATCAAACCTATCGACACCATGTCGATCAGCACAGTCAACATGATGAAAGGCATGGCCGCTTTACGGTCGTGGCGCGACGAGAATAGTTTGAAGTTCATCACACTCAAATACTTGATTCATTAAGGGTCAGTTCCGGTAAGCGGAAACCATTTCAAAGTCCCCAGACCGCTAAGCAGAATCCCTGTGCTTCGCCGTAGTTACTTGTTGGCGCGGTCTGTGATGCCTTTAACGGCATACATGAGCTGGTATGGAAAGAGAATCGCCGAATTCTTCTCGGCTGAAATATCAGTCATCGTCTGGAGCATCCTGAGCTGCAGCGCATTCGGACTCTTCGCCAGTTCGAGGGCTGCTTGAGACAGCTTTACTGACGCCTGCAGCTCGCCTTCGGCGTGGATTACCTTCGCCCTGCGCTCTCTCTCGGCTTCAGCTTCCTTCGCCATAGCCCGCTGCATCTCGGCCGGCAAGTCGATATTCTTCATTTCGACGTGATCAATTTGCACGCCCCACTTTCCAGAGTGGCCGAAATGCAAAAACTAGATTGCATTAAGAGCCAGCGATGAGAGCATCCAAAAGAATCGGTAGTGATGGCACAATCTTCCGCCTCAAATGAGGTCCTCCTTGAGCATTTCCGGCATCCTTGTTACCGGTTCCCCTCAACTCTTTTGGCAACATGACGTAATTTCACTATGTTAAAAGAATTTGGAATTTGGCATACCATGTGCTGTTGCTTTCAAAGGAATCCAATTTCTTTCGGAGGATAAAAAAATGAAAAAAGTTCTGTCCACTCTCGTTGCTGCTATCGTAGCCATATCTTTTTCCGGCATCGTGTTCGCTCAGGAAGCTCCGGCGCCGGCTGCCGCTCCTGCTCCGGCAGCTACTGCCGCTCCTGCCGCCGGTGAAGTGAAAAAGGAAGTAAAGAAGCATCACAAAAAACATTGTAAAAAGCATCACAAAAAACATATGAAAGCAATGAAGAAAGAAGAAGCTCCGGCTACCCCGGCTGCTCCGGCAGAAGCTCCGCCAGCAAAGTAATTTCCCTGTAATGGAAGAAAAAAGACCGCGTCATCGAATGCGGTTACATTAAACAAGTCAGGAGGTAGCTATGAGAAAAATTGTTTTTTCGCTTATCGTGGGTATGATGATGCTGTGCGGAAGTGCGGCCATTGCCGGGGAGCCGACGGAAAACGTGAATCCCTACCGGCAACCCAACATCGCTGAAGCTCAGAGACTGACTCGATTGGCCTATGATAATATTGTCGCAGCTCAACAGGCTAACGAATTTGACATGGACGGACATGCTGGGAAAGCAAAAGTTCTGCTAGAAAAGGCTAATCGGGAATTGAAGCTCGCTGCCGAAGCCGCCAGGAGAAATTTACACAGGTAAATATTGCGCATGGACCGCGGATGAAGGCGTCATACTGCCTTCATGAAAAAGGTGCCGACTTCATTGAGGTCGGCACTGTTTTTCATTCAATCATGAGCAGTGAATTGCTCTGCGCGTCTTTTGTCATTTGCCAGCCTTATGCTTGGAAGCCTTGGTGGTTGCTTTCTTAGTAACGTCTCCCCACCCTGAGGATAGCTGGCTTCCCTGGCAGGCCCCTTGGAAAATGGGAAGAGCACTGACGGGTAAATTCTCAGGATCCTCAAGGGGCTACTACATAAAGAGGAACGGTGACAGCATGGGAAAATTCATAATAATCTGTTTCTTGGCTTTTGCGGTTAACTCCCATGCCGCAGATTCAGGATACCACATAATCAAAAGGCTCAAGGTTGGCGGCGCAGGTGGCTGGGATTATCTGACGGTGGATGGAGCGGCCCGACGTCTCTACATATCCAGAAGTTCCCATGTCATGGTCATGGAGCTTGATACGGGTAAGGTCGCTGGTGATATCCCGGACACTCCGGGTGTCCACGGTATCGCGGTCGCACCAGAATTGAACCGAGGCTTTACCAGCAACGGGAAGGCTGATTCCTCGACCATCTTCGATCTTACGACGCTGAAGGTTTTGGGCAGTGTCAAGACAGGCGGGAATCCTGATGCCATCATTTACGATCCTGTCTCGAAAAAGGTGTTCACCTTTAACGGACGCAGCAGGGACGCAACGGTATTCGATGCCGTTTCAGGAAAGGTAGTGCGGACGATCCCGCTCGGCGGTAAACCGGAATTTGCCGCCACGGACGGCAAAGGCAAGGTTTACGTCAACATTGAAGATACCAACCAGGTCGTTGAAATTGACAGTATCAAGACCCTTGAAACACGGAGGTTTTCGTTGAATCCCTGCGAAGAGCCGACAGGCATGGGCCTTGACTCAGAGCATCACAGGGTGTTTTCAGGTTGCCACAACAAGACCATGACGATTCTGGACACAACGGCCGGAAAGGTGATCGCCACCGTGCCGATAGGTGAAAATGTTGACGGAAACGGCTTCGATGCAGTGACCGGACTCGCATTCAGTGCGAACGGTGATGGCACCCTCACCATAGTGCACGAAGCTTCTCCAGGCAATTATGAAGTGGTGGAAACGATCATGACACAACGGGGGTCCCGCACAATGACAATTGACCCGAAAACCAACAATGTCTATCTGCCCGCTGCACAATTTTACCGGCCCGTGGAATCAGCGCAGGCAGGCTCCAAACAGAGACCGATGATGGTAAAGGGTAGTTTTGAGGTTCTGGTAGTCGGGAAATAGATTTAACCAATCAAGATCTTGGGAGGTAACAGATAAATCAGGGGGGCGTGATTCCGTATTCCCGGCAGACCTTTGTAAATTCTGCATCTACCATTGCCATTGCCGCTACCTCCCTGCCATCGCTGGCCCTGAACGACATGGAGCGGCAATGGAGCATTGTTCGGGGCGCGGGAGGGCCGCCGTAAGTCTCGTCACCGATGATTGGATGACCGGAGTGGGAGAGGTGCACCCGGATCTGGTGGGTGCGGCCGGTCATCGGCCGGGCCTCCACCAGTGCAGCACCGCGGCTACGGGCCAGGACCCCGAAGATGGTGCGCGCCTCCCTGCCGGGGTGCGCTACCCCGTAGCGGAATTTGTTCAGCTTAGAGATCGGGGCGTTCATTGTCCACGTCTCTTTCTCCGGATTCCCTTGGACGAGCGCCCAGTAGACCTTCTCCACTTTCCCGGCCTTGAGCATTGCCGAGATATGGGTGGCGGCCGCCTTCCCCTTCGGGAAAAACATCACCCCGGAGGTGCCGCGGTCGAGTCGGTGGACCACCCGTGCCGGTTCTTTCACCCCCTGGGATTTCAGGTATCTCTCCACGGCGTACTCGACCGTTCCCTTCAGTTGATAGGGTGTGCGCTGACTGTTCAACCCCGCCGCCTTGTTAAGTGCCAGATATTCCCGGTCCTCGAAGAGCATGTCGGCCGGCGTGTAGCCCAGTTCGATGCAGCGCTCCGGCTCCATTACCCCGAGGGCAATCTCGTCCCCCTGGCGGAGCGTGCGGGAGGCGACCCGCACCATGACGCCTGCTACCGTGCACCCCCCCCAGTCGATGATGCGGCGGATATCCCCCTTGGAGAGCCGGGGGAAAAGTGCCTTTGCTCCGTCATCCAGCCGCATGCCGGACTGATCAGCTCCCACCTGCGCCTTGAGTATCATGCCCCGTTCCCCCCTGCCCGCAAGAGAAGGGCAAGGGTCTTGCCGTCACTGATCCGGCCGTCCCGCGCCATAAGCTTAGCCTCCTCCAGCGGCAGTCGGACGGTCGCGATATCTTCGTACTCCTCCGGCGTGGCCTCAGTCCTCACCAGGCCGGTGGCGAGGAATAGATGGATCACCTCGTCAAAAACGCCGGGAGAGGGATGAAGCACGCCGAGGGATGCGAGTTTTCGCGCCGCCAGGCCGGTCTCCTCGGCAAGTTCCCGCATCGCGCAGCCGGACGGCATTTCGCCGGGCTCGAGGCGCCCCGCCGGCGCCTCGAGCATGAAGGCATCCACTGCCGGCCTGAGCTGTCGGATCAGGGTAACCGTCCCGTCGTCATGGAGAGGGAGGACCGCCGCGCCTCCGGGATGCCGGACGATCTGGTAGGTATGCCATCCTTTCTCCCCGATCCTTACCTCCATCTGCTCGATATCCACCACCAACCCTTGAAAAAGGATGACCCGGTTGCGTGTTTCCATAGGGAATCTTCTCCATTGCAATTGTTTGTTCATAAAATAAATAGCATTATATGCCCACTATGGGAAGTGCAGATTTTTGGAGGTCCCGCTTTACAGGGAGGGTTTGGCTGCTAAAATTGGGGTAAATAATCATGTTAAAGGAGGGGATGTATGTACGGTCAGGATAGGGTATATAAAAAGGTGGAAGTGATCGGGATTTCCAAGAACAGTATCGAGGATGCGATCCAGTCGGCGGTCAGCACTGCCCACAAGACCCTGGAGAAGCTGTCATGGTTCGAAGTGGGTGATATCCGCGGTCACGTGGGTGATGACGGCACCGTTACGGAGTATCAGGTGGACCTTAAGGTCGCCTTCCAGCTCAAGAAATAATGAGTTGACGGACCTTTCCCGACTCTTCATTCCATGCCGGACGGCAGGGGTCGGGAGGTTGGCCGTTTTTAACCTGCCAAGATATTTGCTTGGAATAATCACCGCCATTCTGCTATAGTGGTTCATCGGCATGAAAACAACAAGTGAAAGGCGGATAGATGATGGCACAGGCAAAAGAGGGGGACAGGGTAAAGGTCCATTACACGGGGAGACTTCAGGGGGGCGAGGTATTCGACTCCTCCGAATGCGCCGAGAGCGAATGCGGTTGTGAAACGGGCCCACTGGAATTTACGATCGGCGAGGGAGAAGTGATCCCGGGTTTTGAGAAGGCCGTTATCGGAATGAGCCCTGATGAATCGAAGACCTTTACCATTCCGGTCGAAGAGGGATACGGTCAGAGAAATGAGGAGATGGTTGTGAAGGTCGAGCGGAGCAGCGTCCCCCCTGACCTGATCCCGGAAGTGGGGATGCGGGTGGAGGTTACCCAAGAGGACGGAAGGGAATTCCCGGTGGCAATTACCGAGGTAACGGACACCCATGTGACCCTTGACGCCAACCATCCCCTGGCGGGACGGGAACTTACCTTCGATATACGGCTGGTGGAAATCGTCTGTTTAAATGCATAAGTAAGAGTTGTTGAATAGAGAACCTCCTGGTGGTACAGAAGCTTGTAAGGACAAGCGGCTGGGTCGACAGTGTCGCCCAGAATCAGACCACAAGGAGGTTCCCATGGAAGAATTGTACTACATTGGACTTGATCTTCACAAAAAAATTATCGTCTACTGCATCAAAACGGTGAGTGGTGTCACCGTCAGCCAGGGGACAGTTGCAGCGACCCGATCCGCCCTGTTGAAATGGATTGAAAGCCTGCCAAAACCGTGGGTGGCTGCAATGGAAGCGACGCTGTTCACCGGTTGGGTTTATGATTTTCTGAAACCTCATGCAAAGGAGCTCGTCGTGGCTTATCCCGCGATGCTAAAGGCGATAACAGCAGCAAAAAAGAAGAATGACCGGGCAGACGCCGAAAAGATTTGCGACCTTCTGCGCGTCGATCTTCTTCCTCTGTGCTATATGGCTCCGGCGGATATGCGAGAGCTACGACGGGTCCTTCGATACCGAAATTTTATCGTGCGCATGGCCACGACCGTCAAGAACAAGATGTCGGGGCTGCTCATGGAGGTTGGTGCCGAGTACTCGAAGAAGCGGCTGCATGGCCGCGCCTACTTCAGTAATCTTCTCGAAACGGTCGAAGATGTTCCGTCGTCGGTAAAGGAGCTTCTCAAGCTTTCCCGTGCAGGGCTGGAGATGTTTGCCGCCGTGCAGAAAAAGCTGTTGGCTGCGCTTCGGGAAAATGAGTTGATCCGCGAGCGCGTCCGGAGGCTTATGACCATTCCCGGAATTGGGGAAGTGACGGCGCTTACATGGGTACTGGAAATCGGCGATCCGAACCGGTTCTCTGCCCGCAAGGCCACCAGCTACTGCGGTTTGTGCAGCGCTCAAAGAGAGTCGGCAGGGAAAGAAATAAGGGGGCCTATTTCCAAGAAGCGCAACAAACATCTTCAGGCGGTGCTTATTGAGGCGGCGAAGCTCGCCCCCCATTGGAATCCGCAACTAGCACTGATTCATGAGCGGGAAATGAAAAAAGGCAACCGGAACCGGGCAACGTTGGCCGTGGCGCGAAAGCTCGTAACCTATATGCTGGCGGTAGACAAAACGGGGATTGACTTCGTCCTTGCCCGTGAGGCGGACGCCGCCTGAAACGGTAATACATAAGCGCTGATTTTCAAAGATCTTCCCGCCGGACCTCGCCGAATAGGGGTCTTGCCGAGATGGCACCGAGGTCTGTTTCGAGGCCGGCGGGTTTCCCCAAACTTAATCTACTGCCGCGGCTATGCCCGCGTTACAGCAAATGGATGTCAGGTCGCAGTACTCTGCAGACCTTGCGACAAGATTAAAAGGATCGGCCAAAGTTCAGTGTGTTGAGATACCACCGAGAGCAATCTTTCGGGAGGAACGGGAAATCTACGTTTTCCCCTTGACATTACTTATCATGGATGACCCCTACACAACAATGTATACAGACCAAAAAAGGGAGACAGGAAAACGGTCTCCCTTTTTTGGTTCAGTTCTCGGGGAGGAAGTGCTCTTCGTACAGATCCTCCAGCGCCTGCAGATGCCGGCTCTCATCCGCCAGCAGGCGCTCGAATAGAGTGGCCATGGGTGCCCCGGCGCATCCCTGAGACATCCGTTTGTAAAAATCGACGGAGACCTTTTCCAGGTGAATGGCGTAGATCAGCACATCGCGCGCATCGGAGTCGGGACATAGCTCCTTTTTGACCAGCACGTAATCGAGGTTCATGGTCGGCACCGGCCGGCTCAGATCTTCCGGATTCGCCATATAACCTTCCACAAGCGCCTTTTCCAGATGGCGCTTATGTTCCAGTTCATCCAGGGCTGCTTCCTTGAGGATCTCCCGGGCTCCACTGCTGCGCACCTTACGGATTGCCTCCAGGTAATGCCTGAACCCCTTTTCCTCCATCTTCACGGCCAACTCGACCGCTGCTTCAAACGTATAACAGACATTTTGCTCGCTCATGTCTCCTCCTCTCTCATATTTACTTCCACGTACCGGCAGACGCTTCTGAAACGGCAGAATTCGCAATCCTTCGGGGATATCTGGAACTCTCCCCCTTTCATGGAGTGCACCGTGGCGCAGAGTCGGTTGAGAAAATTCTTGTTGCCCAGTTCCCGTCGTTCTTCCGGATCTATGGCAAAGAAACCGGGGCAGTCGCCGCATTTTGCCGGGGTAAAGTCGACGGTGAGCGGGTCAAGCCTGCGCAGAAGCCAGAAGAGGGCGGAAAAGCTATCGCTGCGGATGCCGGTCTCCCGCTCCAGTTCCCGTGCGGCAGCCAAGAGGTATACCGGCATCTGGAAAGAGATTATTCCGAGGTTTTCAATTTTCAACAGCTCCCGATATTTCTGTCGGTCTCCAGCCATTTTATAATCCACCACCCGGAGCCTGCCGTCGCTGGCCGTATCCACCCGGTCGATCTTACCTTTAAGGCGGATCTGCGAGCCGTCCGGGTCAGTCACCTCCAAGTCGATAAAGGGGTGTTCGAAAAGGCGGGGGACAAAGCCGGAGGAATCCTCCCCCTCTATCTCCACCAGCCGTTCCAAGAGGCTCAAAAGTCGTTCCTTGCCGATCTCCCAGAGGAGCGGCTCACCGGTATGACGCTCCTTTTCCCAAAGGGCGAAGAGCGCTTCCGCTGTCTCGCGGAGCAAGGCCCGGGCCTCCTGAACGTTCCGGAGCGGAAGCCGCTCCTCATCCGCCAATCGCTGAAAGAATGCATGCAGAAGCTCGTGCACGAGGCTCCCCTCGTCCTTTGCCTCCAGCTCCAGGTCTGGTTTTTCCAAGGAAGAGACCCCCACCAGGCGTTGCAGGAAATAGCGGAATGGGCAGCATCCGTACTCTTCCAAGGTGGTGGGGGCGAAGCAGTTCCCCGGCGGCGCTGTGAAAAATGCGCTAAGCTCGGCAACGATATCAACCCGCTTTAGGGAGCCGGTGTAGGGGGAGGAGAGCGCGGTGCGAAGGGCCGCCCCCTCGGCGGCAAAGAATGCCTCCCGTTGACGCTCGATCCCGGCATTGGCGGCGATGCGTCCGAGGGACTCCAACACCGGGGCAGCGTCCCGCTGCCCCGCCAGGGAAAAGTCACCATGTGCCGCCAGGGTGTTCAGCAACTCTTCCCGTTCCAGGGAGAAAGGGAGCTCCGGTGATATGCTGCTGACCGACGTCCGCGTTTCGGGGATGGAAATTATCGAGAGGATGTCGTCGAGAAAGGGGGAGTGTAGCAGCGCGTTTCCCCGGTTGTCGATGTAGCTGTAGGAAAAAGTCAGTGAGCGGGAGGCGCACCCTACCGCCAGGTAGAAGAGGAGCGGCTCTTCCAGGTTTTTTTCAGCGGCGGTCCGGAACGGTTTAATTCCGGCGGCCTTTTGCCAGAGGAGCTTGGCGTTGTCCCTGAATAGCGGATGGCCGTCGTGCCTCCGGGGAGTGACCCCTTCGTTAAGACCGCCGATAAAGAGATGGTCGAAGAAGAGGCCGCGGGCATCGTGGAAGTTCATGATGGCGACCCCGGCTGAATGTTCGCCGGCCAGAAACATCCCGTCCATCCCCTCTTTGAGGAGTTCGGCGAATGCGGCCGGGGAAAGCCGGCAATCGGCCATCCCCAGGCTCCTCAAGTCCGATTCCAGGTCCCGAAGAACCTGGCGAAAGAGTGAGACGGCTGAGGCGTCGCGCTTCAGTGCGCGCAGGTCGGAGGCGGCGATCCCCTGCCGGTAGAGCTGGTATTTGTCGATAAACCATTCCAGAAGCCCGATAAACTCGCCGATGGATTTATTCCCCTGGAAACGGCGCAGGTCGGTTAGAAGCGGCAGGAGAAAATGCCGGAGCCTCTCTTCCCGGCTCGGGTTTTTGCCGGCTTTGCGCAGAAAATCGATCCTCCTGGCGAGCACCTCCTCAACCGTTCCCAGGGTTTCGTCCATATAACGGGCAGCGAGGAGGAGTTCTTCAACAATGTCGGGAGAAACTGAGGCGCCTGGTGGGGCAAAGTAGGAGGAGTTGCAGATGGAGAGAATATCCTCCCTGTTGAAACGCGACCGGACGACGGCAAAGGGGAGAAGGCAGGCCCTCGCAAGGGGCGCCGTATGGAGCGGAGCGCCGCGCCGGAAGGAGACCGGTATGTCGAAACGTCGGCAGACGTCCTCCATCATCGGGCCGTAGCTCTGCAGGTCACGGAACAGCACCGCCACGCTTCCAGGAGCCCCCTGATGCGGCGGCCGATCTCTTCGCACTCCCGGTAACTGCCTGGGGTCGCCAGAAGCGCCATGGGTCCGGGCGCCTGGATAGGGGCGCAATTTCCCCCCCCTTCGCTAAAGAGCGCATCCAGAAGGGGGGTAAGGAAGGTTCCCGCCGGTTGAATAAATACAAGATCGAGGAGTAGGTCACTGTTGTCGAGGGATTCGATCGCGTCGATGGTCTTTGCCGCATAGGCATAGACAGATTCCCGGCCCGGATTGTAGGGGAGGTAGAACCGGACCGGAAGGCGACGGGAAATCGCGGCGACCAGTGCAATTTGGAGCGGGGTCAGGTCGTAAATGGCGTGTATCTCGACCCTGTAGACACCGTCAAAGAGGGGGGGGAGGCGGCCACCCCGCTGCAGGTGGCAAAGCGCTGCCAGTTCCAGGTCATGGCGGTCCATTAAGCCATGACCTACCAGGGTATTGTTGTACCGGGCAAAAAGGAGGGCAAGCTCCAGAAGATCTTCGCCGTGAGGGAGGCGGTGCGCAATCGACGCGAATTGATCCGCGCCGATGAGGGACTGTTTCA
>Ga0335079_10010512_pt1 | contig 10535 bp, 5 predicted proteins | sample Lox_Sample_33_FD_206719 | JGI IMG/M metagenome (GOLD analysis project Ga0335079, IMG submission 206719) | Soil microbial communities from Loxahatchee National Wildlife Refuge, Florida, United States - Lox_Sample_3.3 | ecosystem: Environmental > Terrestrial > Soil > Wetlands | place: USA: Florida... | reverse complement strand
TCTGCCAGCTCGCCGTCTGCCAGCTCGCCGTCTGCCACCGTCTGCCAGCTCGCCGTCTGCCACCGTCTGCCAGCTCGCCGTCTGCCACCGTCTGCCAGCTCGCCGTCTGCCACCGTCTGCCAGCTCACCGTTTCCCAGCTCACCGTTTCCCGGCTCACCGTTTCCCGGCTCACCGGCCGGTGAAGGTGGCCTTGCCAGGTCCATTGTCGATGAAGCTGCGCATTCCTGCCCGCTGGTCCTCGGTCGCGAACAGCGCCGCGAAGTGCAGCCGCTCGATCTCCAGGCCGGTGTCCAGATTCACCTCCAGGCCGTGGTCGATGGCCTGTTTGGCGGCGCTGAGGGCGACGGCGGGGCCGCCCGCATACCGCTGCACCATGTCGCGTGCCGCCGCGTACACCTGATCGTCGGGCACGACCTTGTCGACCAGGCCGATGGCAAGGGCTTCCTGCGCGCGAACAAACCGCCCGGTGAAGACGATGTCCTTCGCCCTGGCCGGGCCGACAAGGCGGGGCAGCCGCTGGGTTCCGCCCGCGCCTGGGATGATGCCGAGCAGGATCTCGGGCTGGCCGAGTCTCGCGCTCTCCCCCGCGATGCGGAAATCCGCGCAGAGGGCAAGCTCCATCCCGCCGCCGAGCGCGTACCCGGTGATCGCGGCGACAACGGGCTTGGGGATCTTGGCGATTGCGGTGAAGGACGCCTGCAGCCTGCGCGTGTCCGCAGCCATTCGTGGGTAGCTGGCTTCCGCCATCTCCTTGATGTCCACACCGGCAGCGAACACCTTCTCGCCGCCGTAGATCACCACCGCCCGGACGGCAGGATCCGCAGCGACCTTAACGGCTGCCGCGGCGATTTCGTCCTGCATCCGCGCGCTCAGCGCGTTCATCGGCGGCCGATCGACCCTGATGGTGGCGACGGCCCCGTCGATCTCGACCCGGATACCGCGATCCCCGTCTGCTTGCGCGGACGCCTGCCGCGTGGCTTCATCATCCATGGACCAAGGATGCACCGAAACAAGTCGGTGTGGTGTCAGCGGAGGTCGCCGTTGGTCATGCCGGGCGGCGCGGCGGGCAGCGCGACAAGGCCCAGCTCGGCCCGGCTCGCAAGCAGCCGATGCCGTGGCAACACCCGCACCGTGTAGCCGAATGGTCCTGGCCGCACCAATTCCACCGTCCCCGAGTAGTGGAACACGGCGCCATCCTGGCCGTCGTTGCCCTCCCGGCGGAGTGGCGCATAGGCCGGCTCGGTAATCTCGTCGTCCGGCGAGGTCCGGCCGTAGATGAGCTCGACCGTCACGTCGGAGGGTGACACCTTGCCCAGCGCGACGGTCGCCCGCACCATCAGCCTGGCACCGAGCCGCAGGTCGGTGTCATTCGACTCGGCATGTTCGATCCGCACATCGGGCCACGCGGCGGTAATCCGCCGCTTCCAGTCGGCAAGCTCGCGCGCGGCCGCGTAGCGTTCGCCGTCCGGCCCCGGCGCCGCGAGCGTGCGTGACGCCTGCGCGGCGGGCGCGTAAAGCTCGGTCACATAATCGTGCAGCATGCGCGACGACAGCACCTTCGGGCCGAGCGAGGACAGCGTGTGCCTGACCATCTCGATCCAGCGTCGCGGCTGTGCGTCGCCATCCCTGTCGTAGAAGAGCGGCGCGACGTGCTGGCCGAGTAGCTCGTACAGGCCGGTCGCCTCGAGCTCGTCCCGCCGGTCCGGATCATCGACGCCCTCCGCGGAGGGGATCACCCAACCATTGGCGCCGTCGGACCACTCGTCCCACCACCCGTCCTTGACCGACAGGTTCAGGCCGCCGTTGAGCGCCGCCTTCATGCCTGAGGTTCCGCACGCCTCGAGCGGGCGCAGCGGGTTGTTCATCCAGACGTCGCAGCCCTGCACCAGCGCCTGGCCGAGCGCCATGTCGTAGTCGGGCAGGAAGACGATGCGGTGGCGCACCCGCGGGTTGTCGGCGAACCGCACCATCTGCTGGATGAGCTTCTTGCCGCCCTCGTCAGCGGGATGCGCCTTGCCCGCGATCACGATCTGCAACGGCCGCTCCTCGTCGAGCAGCAGCCCGGCGAGCCGGTCCGGATCGCGCAGCATGAGGGTGAGCCTTTTGTACGAAGGCACCCTGCGGGCGAAGCCGACGGTAAGGACGTCCGGGTCGAGCACGTCGTCGATCCAGGTCAATTCGGCCTCGCTCGCGCCGCGCTGCCGCCACGACGCGCGCAGCCGCTTCCTGGCGGCGCTCACCAGGCACTCGCGCAGCTTACGGCGGATCGCCCAGATCTCCTCGCCGGGGACGAGTGCGACCTGGTCCCAGCCGTGCGCACGCTCGACAAGGACCGGGCCGATCTCCCGTTCCGCGACCTCGAGAACGTCGTGGGCAACCCAGGTCGGTGCGTGCACGCCGTTGGTGACCGAGCCGATGGGCACCTCTGCCGAGTCGAAGCCCGGCCACAGGCCGCCGAACATCTCCCTGCTCACCATGCCGTGCAGCGCGCTCACGCCGTTCACCCGCTGGGCCAGGCGCATGCCCATGACGGCCATGTTGAACATGGCGGGGTCGCCGCCGGGGTAGGTCTCCGCGCCGAGCGCGAGCACCCGGTCGGCAGGCAGCCCTCGCTGCGCGGCGCTGCCCGAGAAGTGACGCGCGACGAGTTCCCTCGGGAACCTGTCGATGCCCGCGGCAACCGGTGTGTGGGTGGTGAACACCGTGCCGACCCGGCAGGCCTCGACCGCCTCGTCGAAAGTGAGACCCTCCGCGGCGTGCTCGCGAATGCGTTCAAGACCGAGGAAACCGGCATGGCCCTCGTTGGTGTGGAAAACCTCGGGCTCTGGATGCCCGGTGAGCGCGCAGTAGGCGCGCACGGCCCGTACGCCACCGATCCCGAGCAGCAATTCCTGGCGGAGCCTGTGTTCGCCGGCGCCGCCGTAGAGGCGGTCGGTGACCTCACGCAATACGGGCTCATTCTGCTCGACGTAGGAGTCGAGCAGCAGCAGTGGCACCCGGCCCACTTGCGCGCGCCACACGTGCGCGACGAGTTCGTGCGGGGCGATTTCGTCGCGGCCGATTTCGTCCCTGACGATTTCATCGCGGACGATTTCGTCCTCGAAGACCGCGCCCCGGACGATGTCTTCGTGCGCGGCATCGTCCGCGGCGGTTTCGGGCGGGGCGGCCCCGGAGCCGCCGGAGGGCAACGGCACGGTGACCCGTACCGGCTCGCCGTCGATACCCCGCAGCAGGCTGAGCGGCAGCCCGTTCGGGTCGCTGGCAGGGTAACGCTCCTGCTGCCAGCCCTCGGCCGACAAGGACTGGGTGAAGTACCCGTGCCGGTAGAGCAACCCCACGCCGATGATCGGCACACCAAGATCGCTCGCTGTCTTGAGGTGATCACCCGCGAGGATGCCGAGCCCACCCGAGTACTGGGGCAACACGGCGGTAATACCGAACTCTGGCGAGAAGTAGGCGATGGCGGCCGGCGGCTCGGCGGCGGGGCCATCATCGCGCGCACTGCCGAGCGTCTGATACCAGCGCGGACCCTCGAGGTATTCCTGCAGGTCGTCGGCGGCGTGGCCGAGCCGCCGCAGGAACCGCCTGTCCTCGGACAGCCTGGCCAGTTGTTCCGGCCGCACCTCGCCGAGCAGCCGGACCGGATCGTGACCAACTGCTTCCCAGCGCTCGCGATCGATCGACGCGAAAAGGTCAAGTGTTTCAGCATGCCAGCACCACCGGAGGTTCATCATCAGCTCGCCCAGGGGGGCGAGCGGCTCCGGCAGCGCGGCCGCGACGGTGAACCGGCGGATCGCTCTCACGGGGAGTGACCCTAATGTGTCCGGTGCCAAACCTGCGAACCGGACCGCAATTCGTGGAGTCTCATGTCTATCCAGAAGCAAAAGATCACCCCCCTGGACGGGAGCAAAGCCCGGAAGATGGGTAGCTTGACAAGGATGATCGGACGCATCCCCATCCTTGACGTTGAGCCCGTGATCGACTGCGGGCGACGGCCGGCGAAGGCCGTGACAGGCGAATCATTCGAGGTCTACGCGACCGTCTTCCGCGAAGGGCACGAGATGCTCGGCGCGGAGGTGGTCCTGCAAGGCCCCGACGGCCGCGCCGGGCCGCCGGTCCGCATGCGCGAACTCGTGCCAGGGACCGACCGCTACGGCGCCGAGGTCATTGTGACATCGATCGGGTCGTGGCAGTTTTACGTCGAGGCGTGGGGCGACCCGTTCGCCCACTGGTACCACGACGCGAGAATCAAGATCCCGCGGGGCCAGGACGTCGAGCTGATGCTCGCCGACGGCGCGGTGCTCTTCGACCGAGCGGCGCGGCGGCTGCGTGACCCGGACCGGGCCGTGCTCGTCGCAACCGCGGCGAGGCTGCATGATCCGGCCATCCCGCCGGCCGACCGGCTCGCCGCAGCCTCGGCCGCGGAAGTGATTTCGCTCGTCGAGCGCTGCCCGCTGCGCGAGCATCTGAGCCGATCAAGGAAATTTCCGCTCACCGTGCACAGGGAACGGGCTCTCTACGGCGCATGGTATGAATTCTTCCCGCGGTCGGAAGGCGTGCAAATCGACCCGATGGGCCGCAGGGAACCAATCTCAGGGACCCTGCTGACGGCAGCACGACGGCTCGACGCCATTGCCGCGATGGGGTTCGACGTGGCTTACCTGCCGCCGATTCACCCGATCGGGTTTACCTACCGGAAAGGCCGGAACAACACGCTCGAGGCGAGGCAGGGCGATCCGGGCTCGCCATGGGCGATCGGATCGGCCGAGGGCGGTCACGACGCCGTCCACCCTGAGCTCGGCACGCTTGCGGATTTCGACAGTTTCGTCGCTCGTGCCCGCGAGCTCGGCCTAGAGGTCGCGCTTGATCTGGCGCTGCAGACCTCACCCGATCACCCGTGGGTGAAGGAACACCCGGAATGGTTCACCACCAGGGCGGACGGCTCCATTGCCTACGCGGAGAATCCGCCCAAGAAATACCAGGACATTTACCCGGTTAACTTCGACAATGACCCGGAAGGCAGTTATGCGGAGGTGCTCCGCATTGTCAGGCACTGGATGAGCCACGGCGTCCGGATCTTCCGTGTGGACAATCCGCACACCAAGCCGCTGCGGTTGTGGGAACGGCTGCTCGCCGATGTGCACGCCACCGACCCGGACGTGCTGTTCCTAGCCGAGGCCTTCACCAGGCCCGCCATGATGCACACGCTGGCCAAAATCGGTTTTCACCAGTCGTACACGTACTTCACCTGGCGGGTGGCTGCCGCCGAGCTCGAGGAGTACCTCCGCGAGCTCTCCGGGCCCGCGGCCGCCTACATGCGGCCCAACCTCTTCACCAACACCCCCGACATCCTGCAGGGCTATCTGCATCACGGCAGCCCAGCCGCGTTCAAAGTGAGAGCCGTGCTCGCGGCGATGCTTTCACCCACCTGGGGCGTCTACTCCGGTTACGAGCTGTGTGAGAACGTGCCGCTGCGGCCGGGCAGCGAAGAGTACCTGAACTCGGAGAAATACCAATACAAGCCGCGTGATTGGGATGCCGCTGAGCGCAGCGGCAACAGCCTCGCTCCGTTCATCACGAAACTCAATCTGATCCGGCGTGCGCACCCGGCGCTGCACCGGCTACGCAACCTGCGCTTTCATCACGTCGATCGGCCGGAGTTCCTGTGCTTCTCCAAGCGCCTCGCCGTGGCGGAGACCGGGCCGGATGCCGAGTCCAGCGAGGCGGGGAAGGAAGCTGACACCGTCCTGGTTGTGCTAAACACCGATCCACATCAGCCGCGCGAGGCCACGGTATGGCTCGACCTGAGCGCACTCGGCTGCGACGCTGGTGAGGAACTCATCGTCACAGACGAACTGAGCGGTGAGTCGTACGAATGGGGCCGGGCCAACTATGTCCGTCTCGACCCGGCACTCGAGCCGGCGCACATTTTCACCGTCACGGTACGGCCGGCCTTCCGCTAACGTGCGGCAGCCGTGACCGTAGCGGACAGCGGGCCGCTGCGAAGTGGCCAGGCGGCGACGCCAGCCGACAACGCCAGCCGACAAGGCCAGCCGACAACGTAAGACCGCAAGACCCCGCAAGAGGCGCACGACCCGCACGACCCGCACGAGGCGCACGACCCGCACGACCCGCACGACCCGCACGAGGCGCACGACCCGCACGACCCGCTCTGTCCCGATCCGGGCACAGAGCACCAGCCCATAACCGCCGCACGCCGCACCAGCACTTCTGGAGACGCCAGTGGTGACACCGCCTGACCCGGTCACGTCAACGCCGATCCGCTCGAGCTTCGGGCACGGTCACAGCGAACCGGTGCCAGATCCGTTCTCGTTCAGCAACCCGCGAGATCCCCACTGGTACAAGCGCGCCCTCTTCTATGAGGTCGTCGTGCGCGGCTTCCACGACTCCAACGGAGACGGCACTGGCGACCTGCAAGGCCTGACTTCACGGCTCGACTACCTGCAGTGGCTCGGCATCGACTGCATCTGGCTGCTGCCTATCTACGCCTCGCCGCTACGGGACGGCGGGTACGACATATCCGACTTCATGACCGTCCTTTCTGATTTCGGGCATATCGGGCACTTCGTTGAGATGGTCGACGAGGCACACAAGCGCGGCATCCGTGTGATCGCCGACCTGGTCATGAACCACACCAGCGACCAGCATCCCTGGTTCCAGGCGTCACGCAGGGAACCGGACGGCCCGTTCGGCGATTTCTATGTGTGGTCGAAAACCGACGCACAGTACCGGGACGCCCGGGTGATCTTCGTGGACAGTGAACACTCCAACTGGACCTACGACCAGGTCCGCGGCCAGTACTACTGGCACAGGTTCTTCTCCCACCAGCCCGATCTCAACTACGAAAACCCCAGAGTGCAGGAGGCGATGCTCGAGGTGCTGAGGTTCTGGCTCGACCTCGGCATCGACGGCTTCCGGCTGGACGCCGTCCCTTACCTGTACGAGCGCGAGGGCACCAACTGCGAGAACCTCAAGGAAACTCACGAGTACCTCAAGCGCGTCCGCGCCGAGGTCGACCGGCTGTATCCCGACCGCGTGCTGCTCGCGGAGGCCAACCAGTGGCCGGATGACGTGGTCGAGTACTTCGGCGACGCGGAGGGCGGCGGCGACGAATGCCATATGGCATTCCACTTCCCGCTGATGCCGCGGATCTTCATGGCCGTGCGGCGCGAGCAGCGCTATCCGATCTCGGAGATCCTGGCCCAGACCCCGGACATTCCCGAGCACTGCCAGTGGGGCATATTCCTGCGCAATCACGACGAGCTAACGCTCGAGATGGTCACCGACGACGAGCGCGACTACATGTACGTCGAGTACGCGAAAGACCCGCGGATGAAGGCGAACATCGGCATCCGCCGCCGGCTCGCGCCGCTGCTCGACAACGACCGCAACCAGCTTCAGCTGTTCACCACGCTACTGCTTTCGCTGCCCGGCTCGCCGGTGCTCTACTACGGCGACGAGATCGGCATGGGTGACAACATCTGGCTCGGTGATCGTGACGGCGTGCGCACGCCGATGCAGTGGACCCCCGACCGCAACGCCGGATTTTCCAACTGCGACCCGGCACGGCTCTACCTGCCGCTGATCATGGATCCGATCTACGGATACCAGGCGATCAACGTGGAGTCGCAGCAGAAGAACGCGGGTTCACTGCTCAACTGGACCAAACGGATGATCGAGATCCGCAAGCGCCACCCGGTGTTCGGCCTCGGCAGCTACGAGGAGCTGGCCTCGTCGAACCCGAGCGTGCTCGCGTTCGTCCGGGAATACGACCCGAACGGCCACGGGCGGAGCGGGATTGGGCTGGACGGGTCCGACCGGATACTTTGCGTGAACAACCTTTCCAGGTTCCCGCAGCCAGTGGAACTCGACCTGCGCCGCTTCAAGGGAGTGACACCGATCGAGTGCATGGGCGGGGTGCGGTTCCCGCCGATCGGCGAGCTCAGCTACCTGCTGACCCTGCCAGGCCACGGTTTCTACTGGTTCCAGCTCCCGGCGCCGCGGGATGAGGAGCTGCCATAGGCCACGGCTTGGGGTGGGCAGGATTGGCGTGGCGCTATGAGGGGAAACGTTTCGGGCAACCGTGCCCAGAAGGAGAGCATTGGGATGGTGTAAACGAGAACCATGAGATTCGAGGAGATCCTGACCGTTTGGCTCCCGCGACAGCGCTGGTTCGCGGGCAAGGGCAGCGCCATCCGGGATCTTGGCGTGGTCGCGGAAACCGTGCTCGTGGCTGGCGACCCTGAGCTGCGGCACCTGGTTATCGCCGTCTCGCACGACGGCACCGTGGACAAGTACCAGGTGCTTGTCGGCCTGCGGACCACACTGCCCGACCGGCTGAGGCACGCGATGATCGGCCGCTTGGTACGGCCAGACGGCACGTCGGTGGTGATCTACGACGCCGTCCACGACAGCGAGCTCACCTCGGTCTTGCTGCGTGCGATCGCGGCCGAGCGGGACACCGGGCGGCTGCGGTTCCGCAGAGCGCCAAGCGCGCGGATAAACACGAAGCTGGAAAGCCTGGTGCTCACCGGCGAGCAGAGCAACACCAGCCTGGTCTACGGCCAGGAGGCGATCCTCAAGTTGTTTCGCAGGCTCACCCCGGGCGCCAACCCAGACCTGGAAGTGACGAGCGCTCTTGCGCGCCTCGGCTCCGCCCACATCGCGCAGCCGTTCGGGTGGATTGAGATGGACCTCGAGGACACGGCGACGACGGTCGCCATCTTGTCCGAATACCTGCGCACGGCGAGCGACGGCTGGTCACTCGCGCAGACGTCGGTACGCGACCTCTATGCGGGCGAGGGCATCGGGCCTGAGGAGGCAGGTGGCGACTTCGCCGGCGAGGCCGGGCGCCTCGGCGCCGCCACCGCGGAGATCCACTGTGACCTCGCGGACGCGTTCGGTGTTTCCGAGCTCGAGCCCGACGCGATCGCCGAATTGGCTGCGCAGATGCGGGAAAAGCTGGAAAACGCGCGCGCGGTAGTGCCCGCGCTCGCACGTCACGCGGATTTCGTCCAGACGGCTTTCGATGATTTCGCCAAGCTCGACAATCCCATGCGCGTGCAGCGCATCCACGGCGATTACCACCTCGGCCAGGTCGTGCGGACGGAGGCTGGCTGGATCGTGCTCGACTTCGAAGGCGAACCCGCCACGCCGCTCGCGGCACGGCGGGCGCCGACGTCGCCGCTGCGTGATGTTGCCGGTATGCTGCGCTCCTTCGACTATGCCGCCCGTGCGCAACTGATCGGTCATCCTCATGAGGACATGCTCCGCGGTGCCGCATACGCCTGGACGCAGCGCAACCGCGCCGCGTTCTGCGAAGGCTATGCGGAGGTCAGCGGCAGCGACCCGCGCCTCGCGGAGGCGACGCTGCGCGCCTTCGAGCTGGAAAAGGCTGTCTACGAGGTCGTCTACGAGGCACGTCACCGGCCGTCCTGGCTGCCCATACCGCTTGATTCTCTTGGGGCTGCCGCATGATCATGCGCACCGCGCGGCAACCTGACCGGCCAGTCGGCAGCATGCCGCGCGGTGCGTGAGGAAGACATGGAGCCTGAGGAACCACCATGGTGCCTGAGGACCCACTAGTGCCTGAGGAGCCGTTTCTGCATGCCGCAGATCACAGTCGACGAGATCGATCGCATCGTCGCGGGGCATCACCATGACCCGCATTCGGTCCTTGGCGCCCATTCGGGGCCAGAAGGAATAACGGTGCGCGCACTGCGGCCGCTCGCCGCCACGGTCACCGTGGTGCTCAGCGACGGCCGCAAGTTCCCCATGCGGCACATCCACGACGGCCTGTTCGAGGCGACCCTGCCACCAGGGGACATTCCCGACTACCGGCTGGCCGTCGCCTACACCGCCCCCGACGCAGGCCGCCTACCGGGCGCGGCCACCGCGGGAGCGGAGACGCTGACCGACGATCCCTACCGGCATCTGCCCACACTCGGCGAGATCGACCTGCACCTGATCCGCGAAGGCAGGCACGAGCAACTGTGGCAGGTGCTCGGCGCGCATGTGCGCACGCTACCCGGCGCCACAGCGGCGTCTGGCGCGGCGTCAGCAGGTGCCGCGTCTGAGGGGACGGATGTGGCACCGGCGCTGCTGCCAATCGGTGCCGCGACCGCCGGTGCCGCGACCGCCGGTGCCGCGACCGCTGGTACGACATCTGACACCCCCCCAACCGCCGATGCCGCTACCGCCGGTGCCGCTACCGCCGGTGCCGCAGCCGACCGTGCCGCAACCGCCGGTACGACATCTGCCACCCCCCCAACCGCCGGTGCCGCAACCGCCGGTGCCGCAACCGCCGGTGCCGCAACCGCCGGTGCCGCAACCGCCGGTGCCGCAGCCGACCGTGCCGCAACCGCCGGTACGACATCTGCCACCCCCCCAACCGCCGGTGCCGCAACCGACCGTGCCGCAACCGCCGGTACGACATCTGCCACCCCCCCAACCGCCGGTGCCGCAACCGCCGGTGCCGCAACCCAGGGTGCGACGCGTGGCAGCGCCATGGCCC